>Ga0073928_10009384_pt1 | contig 11928 bp, 13 predicted proteins | sample PaiPotPPA55metaG_FD_76969 | JGI IMG/M metagenome (GOLD analysis project Ga0073928, IMG submission 76969) | Iron sulfur acid spring bacterial and archeal communities from Banff, Canada, to study Microbial Dark Matter (Phase II) - Paint Pots PPA... ...
AGCCGGCCAAGGATGCTTTTAACGCTATTTGCGTTTCAAATCGTTTTAACGTCAAAACGCATGCATCACACTGAATCTACAGCGCTTGTGCTCCAACTCTAGAAGTTTCTCCGGACAGCAGTGATGTATTTCATTGTTCGGGGACTATACGTGCTCCAGGCGTTGATAGGTAAACGCTGGCCGCCTGCCGGGCGGGTTATAGCAATTTCCTTAGCTTGTACACTTTTGTTGGCGTACGTCGGAAAATACCGAGCATGGGACTTCCAACTTAGCCGCGAAGGATGGGACAGCGTACCATCCACGCAATTCTACGATTTCGTTCGAAACGCAACTCCCCAGAACGCCGTCTTCATTGCAGGCACCCCAAGAGCTCTTGCCCTATACACGGGACGCCGGGCTGCCCGGTTTCCCGAACGTTTCGATCAGCAAACTTTGCTTAAATACATGGGAGACGCAACTAGATACGTGGCACCCACCCATAGATAATCCTCAGTGGATCATATTATGCCAATCAATTAGCGGCGCAGAGCCGGTATTCGTGAATTCCAGTTATGCCATCTTCAAAACGAAAGTGGCATCCTACGACGTTACGCAATGAGAATAACCTGAATTGGTACTGGATCGATGAGAGCCGCGTGTTGAATAAGAATAAGAGTCCCATCCGCCATCCGCAGCGATGATGTAGTTGCTAATAGACCACCATCGTTCGAGTATCATAACGCTGATTTACAGGCCGCTTAAGAGCAACATCGTGGTGGTCCGCCCATCCGCGTTCAAAGAAAAACGATTCCGTCCAAGCGCCGGCACTGCGTGCGATCTCTTTCATTCGGCTCCGCGACACGATCGAAATACCGTAGCCAACCTGCGACTCGTAGTCCCCGTGTCCATAAGCGCTTTCCGCGAGTCGCGGAGCACTTTCTGCTGGCCGCTTACCGACAGGCCGCGGTACGCGCTCGCCCGAGGGTCACCAGTGCGGAGCCATTGCGCGGAAGTTTGCCCGTGCGTCGTCACCAAGCACAGCCCGCCAGGCGCGAGGTTCGCGTAGAAAAACGGCAGAAGGTCGCGCGCACGTGCTCATCTATGTGAGTGACCAAGGAACCGCACCAGATCAAGTCAAATTTCGTTGGGAGCGAGAGCGTGAACGTTTCGTTTGCCACGATTGCCTTAACGGAGAACGCAAAGTCACCTTCCTTGCTCGTCTCGTAATTTTGAGACCGTCGGTGGCTTCATGCTGTATTTGCCGCGTGCTTGTTCGTTTGACATTTTTTGCGCTTGGAGGACCAGGTCCATCAGGCTGCCATCGTTTATTCGCGACTTCTAGCCCAAGCTTTAACCATAAGCTTCGTAGCATCAAAAGTCTCTAAAAATCCATGTCCCGCTACGCGCGAGAATTCTTTTCCACAATAACTTGGAAGTCCGACAGAGGAGAAAAAATCCAGATACATTAGTCGAACGCGGTGCGCCGGCCAACTTCGCGCCGGCGCTAGCTTGGCGCGGCCCGCCGTCTGTAGCTGCCTCAGAAGCCTGTCCACTCTAGAATCGTAAGTGTGTTCTTCCAAAACCTTTGCTCGCGCTGCTTGACTAATCCGTAGGCGCTCGGGTTCGTTGTTAAGGTAGGATCGAATCAAAGGGACTATGTTGCGTTCGTCGCGGTACCCGACAAAGTGAACTCCTTCATCAAACCCCAATCGAGAAATTTCGTTCGGAAGTGCGGTTATAAGTAGCGCGCCAGAAGCCATGACCTCGAATACGCGCATATTAGCATCCTGCGGAAAATCATCTCGTCCTATATTAACGACGACTCGCGATCGTCGATAAACCCCAGGCACTTCATCGAGTGCGTATGATCGGGTCCACTCGTTTACTTGAAAAGCTCCGGCGATCGTTGGAAGTAGCTCGGCGCGCTTCCTGTATACCGGTGGCCCGGTTTGTCCGACCCAGCCGACCTCGTATTCACGAATGGGATCGGGATCTTGAAACAACTCGCGACGTACTGCCCAGGGAAGGAGAAACGCACCTGGATGACCGGCTTCTATGAAAGCCTTTACGTATCCGGGATGGAATATAGCTACGTGGTCGAATAAGGCCGACCAGCGAAATTGTCGCGAGGTATTGAGGTAGATGTCGGTGCGAAAACACACTGTGGGGATCTCGGATGTAACTAAGTCTGAGGGCAATAGCGGATAATCGGAGTCGAAGTGAAAGATCCAGGACGGTGTTGTCGGGCATTGACGCAATAGCTCGGGCAGTGGCGCATCAAACGCGGAGGATCCCTGGACGTAATAGAGATCAATACCGCGACGATGGAAAGCTTCGGCGTAACCGGGAATTAACTTGTCATGATGTTCTTCGCGGCAAAGAACCAAGATCAACATCTTAACGAAAAACTCCCACCATAATCTCTAGGCTGAAATTGATACTTACCGTGCATCTGCGGACGAAATCACAACCAGGAAACCATCTAATTTGGGCGTCTTCCCAGTAAAAAGCTTAAAATCTTCGTTGGGGCTGATTTCAATCGAGGCTCCGTCACTGCCCAACCATTTTTTGCCCGGCTCGACAACAGCAAATCGTGAGTTCAATTTAATAATCAGATCGTTTTCGTCTTCGTGCCGTAACTGAGTAACCATCAAAGCCACTTTCCACTTTCTAAAGTGGTATGCCCGTTCCCGGTGGGTGACAGCGTCTTGAACAATTATAAGATAATTTCCATCACTCACGAAATTTTGACATTCTTGCGCTAACTCCTGCACTCCATCTAAAAGGGGTGACCGGAGGATCGTCTGACAATTCGAGAGAGGATCGATATTGTTGTTTTCGACTGAAGCCCAGCCCATCGAACCCTCACCGATTGTATGACCCATGAAGACAGTTGGAGTCGCTGGCTTGGAGTTAGTCGAGCAAGAAAGGGACGCGAGCGAGGCACATACGAGACCAAGGACCGAAAGCAACTTCAGCTGTGCTCGGAGCATTGCCACCTGCGGCGCCACATTTCGAAAATCCTACGTGCAAAGATTACATGCCGAGTGTCGAATAATACCAGACTAAAATGTTTCTTGTGGAGCATTAGGTTGCCGGCGGCTTGCGCGTGTTAGAGCCGCTTCGTCTTTCGCCCTGCTATTGAGGGAAGCAAAATTATAGATACTGAGGCCATGTATTTTCCACAAAGGTGGATTTTTTGCTATGCTCATAATGGGTTCGTCCAGCCGCGCCCTCGAGAGTTCGATTAAAAACTCATGGCCTCCGTGACCGCAGATCCGTCAGTCGCAGCGCGGGTGTCCGCGCAAGCGTCCCCAACAGCAACCGTACGAATTGAACCGCCGCGCACATGGCTTGAGCTGCGTTTGCGCGAAGTGTGGTCGTATCGCGAGCTGCTGTATTTTTTCATCTGGCGCGATCTAAAGGTGCGCTACAAGCAGACGGTGATTGGAGTGGCGTGGGTGGTGTTGCAACCGCTGCTGAGCATGGGGGTATTCACTTTATTTTTTGGGCGGCTGGCGAAATTGCCTTCGGACGGGCTGCCGTACCCAGTGTTTTATTTTGCGGCATTGGCTCCATGGACCTATTTTTCGACGGCATTGACCACGACGACGAACGTCGTGGTGGCGAACCAGCGGGTGGTCACGAAAGTGTATTTTCCGCGATTGATTCTGCCTCTTTCGAGCGTGCTCTCCGGCCTGGTGGATTTTGGAATTGCGTTCGCGGTGCTGTTGGCGATGACGCTGGGGTACGGATTGCGGCCGGGAGTGCATGCGATCTGGTTGCCGTTTTTGCTGCTGCTGGCGCTGGCGACGGCACTCGGAGTTGGGTTGTGGCTTTCGGCGTTGAACGCGTTGTACCGCGACGTGCAGTATGTAATGCCGTTCCTGGTGCAGTTCTGGATGCTGGCGTCGCCCGTGGCGTATCCGAGCAGCCTGGTGCCGGCGAAGTGGCGCTGGCTGTACGGGCTGAATCCGATGGCAGGAGTGATTGAAGGATTCCGCTGGGCATTGACGGGCCACGGGCAGGCTCCTGGGGCGTTGCTCGCGGCATCGGCGGTGGCGGTGGTAGTGCTGTTGGTGGGCGGGCTGGTGTTCTTTCAGAGGATGGAAGGCACGGTGGCTGACCTGGTGTAGAGAGGATGGCCCTTTTCGGCTCTGGGTCGTTCCAAAATGGGACAAAGGAATGGGTTCTGAAGTGAGGTCCATTAGGGAATCGCACGACGGAGGTGAGAGCCTTGAGTGAACTTATGGAAGCCAAGGCTCAAGAGCGGAGGTGCCCGGAATGCGGTAGCAGCAACGTGCGGCGTTCGCAGATGCGAGGGCTTTGGGAGCGTGGCGTGTTGAAACCGCTTGGAGTGAGGGCGTTCCGTTGCGCGGCTTGTGACCAGAGGTACCGCGGATCAAAGGGGATTGAAGCCAAGGACGGGAGACTGAAAGGATGAAGGACGACGAACATCGGGTAAGAGATGAGTAAGATCGCGATCAGAGCGCAGGGCCTAGGCAAGCTGTACCGGATTGGACGGAGAGAGCGCGAGAATGCGCTGCGCAACGTGCTCGGGCCGCTGCTGCGCGCACCGTGGAAGTTGTTGAGGCGTGAAAAGAGCGAGACGTTCTGGGCCCTGCAAGATGTAGATTTGGAAGTGAAACAGGGTGAAGTGCTGGGGCTCATAGGTCGAAACGGCGCCGGAAAGACGACCTTGCTCAAGATATTGAGCCGGATCACGAAGCCAACGTCGGGTTGGGCAGAGATTCACGGGCGAGTGGGAAGTCTACTGGAGGTGGGAACAGGGTTCCATCCCGAGCTCTCGGGGCGCGACAATACTTATTTGAGCGGCGCGATATTGGGAATGTCCAAGCGCGAAATTGAACGTAAGTTCGATGAAATCGTGGCCTTCGCCGAGCTAGAGAAGTTCATCGACATGCCGGTAAAGCATTACTCCTCCGGAATGTACGTGCGGCTCGCGTTCGCGGTGGCTGCGCATCTGGAGCCGGAAATTCTGTTCGTCGACGAGGTGTTGGCCGTTGGCGACGCGCGTTTCCAAAAGAAGTGCCTGGGCAAGATGGGCCAGGTGTCGCGTGAAGGTCGCACGATCCTGTTTGTGAGCCACAACATGGCGGCAGTCAAAGCGCTCTGCACCAGGGCGGTGTTGATGAAAGAGGGCGCTGTCGCCAAGTCTGGCGCGGTCGCTGAGGTCGTTGACGATTACCTGTTAGACGGAGCGCCAGGTGCGAGCTCTAAAGAATGGCAGGATCCAGCCACGGCCCCAGGCAATGAAAGCATCCGCATCTCTTACATCCGAATAGTTCCTCCGGAAGGAAACGCAACGATCACAGTTGACACAGGCGCGTTGATTGAGATCGGTTTCGATAACTCGCTGGAGAATATCAATCTTGACTGCACGGTTTACGTAACCAGTGGCGACGGTGTTCTTATTTTTGAATCGGGTCACATTATCAGTTCGGATTGCGACTCGCGCAGTGGTTCCTATCATTTGACAGGCAGAATACCGGAGCATTTGCTCAATGCGGGGCGTTACTCTTTAAACGTGCTTTTCGGCAAGGACCAGCGCTATGTTCTGTTCCGCATGGATGATGTCATCTTCTTTGAAATAGAGAACACTTCGACGGGAAGGGGTTCCAACATGTCGGTTGCACCGGGCGTCATCCGGCCAATGCTATCGTGGCGACACTCCTTCGACGAGAAATGTCTACTGGTTAAGGAATCATAATGAGCTACGGAGAAAAGGCCCGGTTAGAAAGCATTAGCAATGTATCGCTCTATTGCGCCGGAGTGAACTCGGCCAGCATAAAATATTCTTTCAAGATAGCGCAGCGCCACATGGTTGGCGACACCATTCTCGAGATGGGCCCGGCTGAAGGCGTAATGACCGAACTGCTTGCCGCTACCGGGAAGAGGTTGACCTTGGTCGAGGGCTCAGGTCTGTTTTGCGATTCCCTGCGCCGCCGGTTCCCGGACGCCAATATTATCAACGCTCTCTTCGAGGAATTCCAATCAAACGAGCTTTTTGACAACATCATTCTAGGGCACGTTCTCGAGCACGTCGAGGATGCCGTAGACATATTATCGCGCGCCAAACAGTGGCTCAAACCTGGCACGGGACGCTTATTCGCCGCTGTACCGAATGCCCGTTCCTTGCACCGGCAAGCAGCCGTAATTATGGGGATCTTGCGAGAAGAGGACAGTCTTAACGAGATGGATCTGCACCATGGTCATCGCCGCGTGTTCACTTCTGAGACGTTTCGCAATGCCTTCGCTCGAGCCGGTTTGAAAATTGAAATCTTCGGTGGCTACTGGATCAAGCCGGTCTCCAACGCGCAGATAGAAGCCTCGTGGACGCCTGAGATGGTAGAAGCTTTCATGGTGCTGGGCGAACGCTATCCCGACATCGCGGGAGAAATTTACGTGGTGGCGACGCGGAGCCCTAGCTATAGCTAGCCCTTCTCGATAATTTCAACTAAGAGGAGATTTGGTAACATTACGAAGGCAACGTGACGGTTGCCGAAAGCCGCAGCGGGCGTGGGCGGTAACATTAGTTTAGCGCGTTGCGCTCTCAGACGCTCGATTTCAGCTGATAGGTCGGTCACTAGGAAAGCCAGATGGTAGAGCTTAACCCCCTGGCTGAGCCAAGATTTCACGGGGCTCTGGTCCCCGTACGGTGCGACCAACTCTATGCGTGGTGCCCCACCACCTGCGACCATGAATTGGCCCCTCATGCCGAGTTGTCCATCCACCCATTCCTCACCCTCAGGGTAATAACCGAGCAGGTCTAGATTCTGCCGCTCGGTGCCGCGCGCGAACGCCTCCCGGTGGCAAGCGACCCCGACATGGTGGAACAAAAGTTTATTGGTATGCACGACGCGCCAGTCGCGAAACGGTGGTGTAGTGCCTGGAGCGCAGCGCGGGCCAGGCGGTAGCCTCAATCCGGTGTTCGATCGCGGACTTACGCTCGCCGCCTACGAGATAATGACCTTCCAATACTGCGGTCCGGGACGCTCCGAAACTGTCGTGAAACGAAATGACCTGCGGATTTTCGATCAGTGTCCGAGAAGATAACCTCGCAAGCCGCATCTTTGAGAAGCCCACTTCGTAGATGAGCCATGCGCTTTCTATCGCTGCCATCGAACCGTGCTTCAGGATCCATCGACCCCATTCAGCACCTGCAGCGTTCTCTTCGATATCATAAATTCCTATCGCGCCATGCCGCTCGCCAGAATCCGCATCCTCAACGATGAAATAATAGTCATCGCGGCGGAGGAAGTACCGCTCTAACCAGGCGACTTGGTCCTCAACTCGCGGAGAAATCTCGTGGAGGTAACGGTTCAGGAGCGGATCATTACGCAATTCCACTATGAAAGAAGCATCCTCCAATGTGACGGGACGCACGCGGTAGCGCACGCAGGTAAGGCTGATGCTATGTTCCACTCTTTTCCTCAATCGCCTGCACAATTTCATCAGAACTGCGCAAGGCCCCCATTTCCTCCTCGCTGAATTGGACTCCGAAATGTTCCTCAAGCATAAGGATCAGTTGAACGTGCTTGAGCGAGTCCCACTTGGGATCGGAGTCACGCGTAACTGATTCGGTCAGAACAACCTGACGTCCTAAGCTGACGCTCAATAACTCGGCAACAGCCTCCTGGATTTCGACTCGGGTCATCCCGTGGTCTGCTCCCATTGACTAGTGATCGGTACTCCCAAGTGCTCTTTGAGTTGAGGGATCGCTTCCCAAGCGACAGTCGTGAAGCCCCCGTCTGAAATATTTTGCACTCCGGTAAAACTCGTTAACCATGTGCGCGCTGGTAAATTGCGTGGTCCCTCGCAAAACCAAAAGGCGATCTCGCGTAAGCCGTGCCGTTCGACGATCGGAGCGAGAGCGAGAGCGATCATCGAGCTCTCGATACTTCGCCCTAGCGCGCGGCAACTGACGGGGATTTCATCAATGACCAGCTGATTGCCCCGCGCCCTTGCAAAAATTGCTCCTATGATGCCGCTGTCACAAAATCTGTCGCGCATGCCGACGGAAATCGTAAAGTGGCCCGGTTCCTCCAGCCTGCGCGCTACTTCCACTTCGGAGAAGCGCCGCAACCCCGTGTTGAATTGATTGGTTTTTTGCGAAAGCTCGGCAAGTCGCCCGCGCAAACTCATCGAGTTCAACGTGTAGGTGAGTTCGATCTGAATTTCGCGTAAGTAGTCCGTGCTGCTGGTCGAAGCTCGCAACAGATCGCGCTGGCGCGCAGCCTCCAAATCGTTCACGCGAAGTGCCGTCGTTGAATTAGCGCGATAGCCGTTGAGCGCCGGATAGTGTCGCAGCCAGAATAGAGTTTGCGCAGGACTCTGGGAGTGCAGCAAGGGCGTATTCGCGTGAGCTGCACGGAGCTGTGCAATTTCGCCCACATTGTCGTCAACAACAAGAATCGAATCAACGCCGATGCGAAGCTGCTCGGCGATACGAACCACTGCCTCAGGTTTCGGATGCCAGCCGATACTGCTAGCGGAAAAATGCGCGGGCTTGAGGAGAAAATCCGCTCGCTTCTCGCAAAGTTCAATAAAATCCCGCTCGTCGTTCTTTGAGATTATGGCCAGGAAAACGCCTTCGTCCCTTAACCGCATCAGCTCCTTGTAAATGGCTTCGTGTTCGGCGCTTACCTGCACTCCTTCCACGCCATCTTCTCCCAGCACGCCATCATAAAGAGTATTATCCAAATCAACGGCGATAGCCTTAATACGCGGAAGCAGAACGCTGGGAAGGCGAACAAGCCCCAGACTGCGAGCCAGCTCGATACAAGCGCCGTTGCTCAGCCGCGTGCCCTTCGCCCGAGCGGCTCGTTCGTCGAAAAACTCCGCTCCCATGTTCCGGAAGATCTCAGCTGTGTCCCAAACGAATACCGAAGGCAGGCGGTCGGCAGTCTTTTCTAACTCAAGGTTGAACCGCTGGGCGTGGTGGCTTTCTGATGGCCAATTAGATACAACGATTGGCCCTTCGGTAAGATCCCGCAGATTCTCCAGACGGCTCGCAAACCAGCCGCCGAAGTCCACCGAATTTGCATGTTCACCATATCGCTCGAAGTCCAGCGAGATGATCTGGACTGCAACAGGATCGATCTGCTCAAAGCTAAGGGTATCGTCATAAGCTCCGTACGCAATAATCGATTTCAGGCGAGTCAACCAAAGAAATGGTGGCAAGATACTGCCGACCAACTCAAACGCGTAATTGCGATGGACCTGCAAATGTACTTGAGACAGATTTGGTGGCTCGATAAGGCGCAAAAGGTCTGCGCGTTTCAGAGATGGTGTTGCTCTTACGTCATCGTCGATGGTATTCAGCAAGAGCATCGTCGTTACCAGATTATATCCGACGTTTCTGGACGTGGCGAGCCTTCCAGTGAATTGCCGTGAATTGCCTCTAGAACTACAAATTCAAAGTAATATATTCTATCTTTGTGATACGAATCCTGTGCTCGGAGCAGTCGAGGAAATTGTGAAACCAACTTTATTTTTGCTGCGCAAGGAGATCGCGATACCTCTCTTGTGGAACAAACGCAAAGTGAGAGAAGTAATTTCATGAGTCTGACTCAATGCAGGATCATTGATCTGCCCAAAATCAATGATCCACGAGGTAATCTTACCTTCATTGAAGGAAGGCGACATGTACCCTTTGAGATCCAGCGCGTTTATTATCTTTACGATGTTCCAGGCGGAGCGGAGCGCGGCGGCCACGCACACAAGAGTTTGCACCAGTTTATCATTGCGCTGTCGGGAAGTTTTGATGTGATTTTGAATGACGGCACGCAACAAAAGCGGTTTCATTTGAACCGTTCCTATTACGGAATGTATGTATGTCCAATGATTTGGCGCGAATTAGATAATTTTTCATCGGCCTCTGTCTGCATGGTTCTTGCATCGAATTTCTACGACGAAGCGGATTATTACCGGGATTACCAGGAATTTGTTCAAGCGCGAAATCTATGAGAGTACCTTTTCTGGAAATTAAGCCCGGTTACGACGAGCTTCGCAGCGAGTTTGATGCCGCGTATCATCGAGTGATGGATTCGGGATGGTACTTGTTGGGAAAGGAACTCGAGCAGTTCGAGGCTGAGTTTGCAAACTATTGCCAGGCAGATTTTTGCGTAGGGCTTGCGAACGGCCTTGAGGCCCTGCATTTGATCCTAAAAGCTTACGATATCGGCTCCGGCGACGAAGTTATTGTTCCAAGCAATACCTACATTGCGACGTGGCTCGCTGTTTCCCACGCAGGTGCCACACCGGTGCCGGTTGAGCCTGATCCAGAAACATTCAATATGGCTCCCGAACGCATTGAAGCAGCTATCACTTCGAAGACCAAGGCTGTCATGCCGGTGCATCTTTATGGCCAACCGGCAGACATGGATCCTATCTTGAGCATCGCTCGAAAACATGGATTGAAGGTCATTGAAGACAATGCTCAGGCGCAGGGGGCTAGATATAAAGGCCGGCGAACCGGCTCTTTGGGGGATGCGGCTGCCACCAGCTTTTATCCTGGAAAGAATATCGGCGCATTCGGAGACGCGGGTGCGCTCACTACCAATGACGCGGAGCTGGCGGATCGTGTTCGTACGTTGCGAAACTACGGTTCAAGAAAGAAATATCACAATGATTGCCAAGGCTACAATTCGCGGATGGATGAACTGCAAGCCGCTTTTCTGAGAGTAAAGTTAAGAAGACTGGATGAATGGAATTCGCGCCGCCGCGCAGTTGCCGTGCGCTATTTAAGCGAGTTGGGCGGGAACGCTGCATTGAAATTGCCTTTCGTCCCCGAATGGGCAGAACCGGTCTGGCATCTTTTTGCATTGCGCCATCCCCGTCGTGATGAGCTCCACGATTCTCTCGCCAAGGTTGGAATTGGAACACTAACTCACTATCCGATACCTCCGCACCTGTCCGGGGCCTATGCAAACGTAGGTTGGAAGCCGGGCGACTTTCCCGTAGCCGAAGAAATTGCCAAAACGGAATTGAGCTTGCCCCTTGGCCCTCACCTCGAACCCAAGAGTCAGGAAATTACGATTCAGGCGATCCGACGGAATTGTAACCGGTCATGAGGGCACAGGAGTACAAGAACGGCGAAAGGCAGATCGAGTTCCTGGCAAGGCTGCGTTTGTGGGTCAAGTACCGAATTTTTGCACGGTTAAAGGGCCCACCTCTTAGACCGAGAGCAGGAAGGGATGCGGTGGTTTTTGGCATTGAGCACCATATATCCTCCGTTGCGGCCTGCCTGAAGCGTGGCGACATTGAGACGTTTACGAGGCGGCTCTCCGAACTGACTCTGCAATTGTTGTCCGGGCCTTTATGGGGACGGGCGCTCTTCATTCCAGAGCTGGATGAATTGGCTCGGGAAGCCAGCCTTATCGTCGCGCCATCGCACAACCGGACCACAGATTCCAAACTTCTAGTCCATGTCGCCAGCGTCGTTCATCCAATCGGTGGACACACGCGGGTCATCGAGGATATTGCCGCCACTTTGCCCGAGTACCGACACGTGCTCATCATAACGGACATGGGGATGTTGGCCCCTATGGAATTGGCCCCTCTGCTGCCACGTTTTGAGGAGCTGCACCTGAAAGTTCATCTCTTGAAAGCTCCTAACTGGGCGGGGAAAGTAAGGGAATTGTCATCCTTAGTTGCCGCGCTTTGCCCGCAGGCGGTTCTGCTCCTCGCGCATTACGCTGACAGCATTGCTTTTGTGGGGGTTGCGGGCCACGCGGCGCCGCGGGTCGTCTTTCTGCACCAGTGCGACCACATACCCGCTTTGGGTGCCTCCCGCACAGACTACACGCATATCGATTTGACGCCTGCGTGCCATCGTTTTTGTGCGTCTCGGCCCAAACTGCAGGCATCGCTTCTCAATCTTACTGTCAAAGATATTGGTACCGTTCAATTAGTTGAGCGCCACCC
>Ga0073928_10009385_pt1 | contig 11928 bp, 10 predicted proteins | sample PaiPotPPA55metaG_FD_76969 | JGI IMG/M metagenome (GOLD analysis project Ga0073928, IMG submission 76969) | Iron sulfur acid spring bacterial and archeal communities from Banff, Canada, to study Microbial Dark Matter (Phase II) - Paint Pots PPA... ...
CGAGAGTTCGCAGGAGGGTTCGGGGTTCGGGGTTCAGGGTTCAGGAAGGAGCGCGGCGGGGCCTCCCCTGAAACCTGAACCCCGAACCCTGAACCCTCCGTCAGTTCTCGACCTCGGCTGCGGCATGGGCCTGTCGGGCGCGGTGGCGGCGGCGCTGGGAGCGCGAGTGCTGCTGGCGGACATCGAGCCGCCGGCGTTGTTGTTCGCTCGGCTGAACAGTCTGCCATGGGCCGGCCGCGTGCGCAGCCGGCGGCTCGACTGGCGCATCGACCGGTTGACCGAAACCTTCGATTTGATTCTCGGCGCCGACATCCTCTACGAGCGATCGCAGTGGGACTTCCTCGAACCGTTCTGGCGCTGCCATCTCGCCCCGGGAGGCGCCGTCGTGCTCGGTGAGCCCGGCCGCCAAACCGGCGATCTGTTTATGGACTGGATCGGACCTCGTGGGTGGGAGCTGCGCCGGTTTGAAGAGAAGTTGCCGACCCGGGAGCGGCCGATTCGCATCGTTCAACTATCGCGACCTGAAGCGTAGGGCTGGGCATTGCCCGCCGCATTCGGTCCAGACGGGCAATACCTGTTTGCTAAATTCGCAGGAAGATCTTTCGCCGGTACATCCAAAGGCAGACGAGCCAGAGCACCAGCAGCGCCGCCGCTGACTCGGCGATCGGAGCATAGAAGTGGTAAGGTCCGAGCAGCTTCTCAAACACGTGCCACCGGTTCAAATGAGTGTGAAAACTGCTTTCGACCAAACCCTTGAAGCCGCCGTCGGCCATACAGTACATGGCGATCGAGTTCATCCCCACCACCACCATCGGGAAGGCCCACCACTTCCACCGACCCAAGTCGATGATCGCGTAAAAACCGGCTAGCAGCAGGCAGCACCATCCGGCGGAGAAGATCGTCCAGGAGGGAGTCCAGATCCGCTTGACGATCGGGCAGACGCCGGTCAGATCGAGGACCGTTCCGATGATCAGCCCGACGAACCCCGCGGCCGCCAGGGCCAGGAACTTCTTGCCGGAGGGCTGACGGCTGCGCAGCAACTCTCCCGCCAGCAGCCCCAAAATCATCGTCCCCAGCGTCGGCACGAAGCTGAGCGTGAGATAGCCGCCGCCGTTGTATTCGAACCGGTGCTGGCGGGGAAACAAATTGAGGAACCATCGATCGAAAGCGGCGGCGAGATTGGTGTTTTTGTCCCAGTGGGCCGCGAATCCGGTGAGGTGGTGCCAGTCTGGTGGCACCCCTACCACGGCAGAGTCAAACCCGGGCCCCGGCGCCGGGTAGAAGGCGAACGCCAGCCAGTACGTGACCAGGATGAGCATCACCGCCATCGCCTGCACGCGCGGCCGGGTCCACGCCAGCAGGAACACAAACGTGTACCCCAGCCCGATCTGCGTCAGCGTATCCTCGAACGTGAAATACGTGAGCGGCCTTCCGATCGACCGGAGAAAGATCCCAAGCGAGATGAGGATCACCGAGCGGACAATCGCATGAAAGGTCATCCATGCGAAGGACTGCCCCTGGCTGCGCCGCTTGGCCAGCGAGAACGGCAGTGCGACGCCGACGATGAAGGTGAACGACGGCTGAATCAGGTCCCATAGCGCGCACCCTCGCCACTCTACGTGGTCCGTCTGATACGCCAGGAATTGCCAGACGGCGCTGTTGAGATGGTGCTCGCGGACGAACTCGGCGATGCCAAGCCCGCTCGAGGCCATCAGCAGCATCACGAACCCGCGGTAGGCGTCGACCGAAACGATGCGGGCGGGAACGACCGCCGGCTGGATCTCCGAGATTTGGGGTTCCGGTGCAACCTCGGTAGTCATGTTTGCCTCCAACCCTCTCTCGCGCCGCGGCAGCGATTGCACCATCTTACGACTTATCGGTCGATTGCGAAACCGTTCCATGTTGGCCGGCGACGCGCGTGGCGGGCTTCAACGTCCACGCCTGAAGCCGCGCCACATCCAGGACCTTGGGCGCGCGAAAGCCCTCTTTGTGGATGATCCACCCACCAAACAGTTTCGGCTCGTCCCTGGCGACGTGGCGCGCGGTCAGCAATTCCACATTTCGGCCGAGCGCGACGACCTGCGGGAACCCATGGAGATCGTGGTAGCTGGCATATGCGGACGCCAGCCCGATCAGGAAGTCGGCGGGTGGTACGGCGTCCGCCCCGATGAACACCCGCGGTGGAACGCGATGGTTGAAGCGCAGGTAATCCCGCACGTCGAGGGCGGCGGCGCGGAACGCCGGCCACGGGATAGGCTCTGTCACCCCCCCTTCGCCCGGCGGCGCCGAATCGGGGCCGAGCAATCGCTCCGCCACGATGCCCGCCGCGTCCGCGTCCTTCTGGCCGTCGATGAGCCGCGCCACGGCCAGCGCCAGTACCTCGAATTGATCGGCGGGCGAGAAGACCTTGCCGCCAACGGCTTCATCATCGAGACCCGGTAAGTCCGGCCGCAACAGGCGACGGCCAGTTCGAGTACTTCCCCCGGCGAAGCGCCCTCGGTCATGAGCCGGTCCGGATAGAGCTTGGGGAGATCGCAGGCGGCGACGAACCGCACGCCGGGCGTCGAGCGCATCGCGTCGATGTAGTCCGCGAATCGGCGGATCGCTCGCTCGGCCTCCTGCGGCGTTCGCTGTCGCGGCAGCTTCCACTGCTCAGGCGGCGGATTCGCCCCGCGGCGGAAATTCGGGTCATCCCAGAACTGCGACGTTACCCACTCGCAAGGGTGATAGAAAATGCTGATCAATCCCCCGCCTTCGTGCGCGAGTCGATGGGCAATGGCGGCGAATTCCTTCTCGCCTTTCTCTAGCCCACCCGGCGCGAACAGGTCCATGCGTGTTTCATTGGGGTGCATGTCATAGACGACCAGCGCTCCGGCGTACCAGAACGGCACGCCGCCCATGCCCACGTGGTCCCCGGAATCGACGTAGCAGGGCACGCCGTCGACGGTGATGCCGCACATCGGCTCGGCCGCGATCGCCTGACTGGCCCACGACGACCCCGGCTGCCCGTAGCAGGCGAGCGAGGGAACGCCAAAGACCCTCCGCACGTCCGCCGCCCCCGGCCCCTCGCGGCGGGCGAACTCCGCCATCCCGTCGAGCAGCCCGCAATCGGCCAGATACTCCGCGGGGGCCGGATGCACTGAATGGAAATTCGCATGGAACCCGATGCAATGCTTCTTGAGCGCCGCGATCACGTCTTGACGGCCGTGCCGCTCCAGGACGCGGGCCTTCTCCCCGACCACCTTGAACGTCGCCCGGATTTTCCGCTCCGAAAGCATCTCCGCCAGCCGCTTGTCCGCCTCGTCATCCGAGGGGGAGATGTAGTCCTCGGTGTCGAACCAGAGGATGACGTCGATCTCGGGCGTACGCGGAGCAGCCGCCACCACTCGGGGAACGATGGACGCCAAAACGACCGCAAAGAGGACCGCAACTCGTGAAACTCGACTGGTCATCGCGCCACCATGGCTGAACCGGGGGCATCGCATCAGACGCTCAGAGCACAAAAAGACCGCGCTCATAGCCCGCGGTATGATTCCTTCCGGTGGGCGCAGTTCAACCCGAAATGTCATCAGAGATCCAGCCGGTTTCGAACTTCCGCCAGCGGGATGCTGCGCCCCGGCGCGGCGAGCCGGCGCTTGGCCTCGGCGATGTCACCGCGAGCCTGCTCTGTGAGTCTCTCGGCCCTGGCGCGAAGTCGATCATACTCGCGCTTCGGCAATATGACGAAGTCTTGGCGGCCAAGGCGAACGGTCTGCGCGCTCATTCGCATTGCGTCCTTTCAGTTCCGCGAGAATCCTACGATACGGTTCCGAACGTCGGCAACGAATACTTCTCCCGCCTCGGCCGCGAGCGCCAGGAGTTGGCCTCTTCGTCGCCGGGAAATTCCCACTTTTTCGGGTCCCAATTGAGCTTGCGGTGGTGCCAGTAGGCCAGGTTGATCAAGTGACACACCGTCACGCTGCGGGCGCCGATCTCGACGTCGGCAATCGGCCTTTGGCGGGTCTTGATGCATCGCATCCAATCCAGGTGATGATCGCCGTTGGGGGCCTTGCGGAGGTGGATGTCGCTCTGGCCGATCGGGTCCTTCAGGATTTCGGGCGGGTCGGTGAAGATGACGGAGCGGTTGACGAAGAGCCGCCCCTTGTCACCAATGAACAGGATTCCGTTGGTCTCCCGCAGGTTTTTCTTATTGCCGTTGCGGTCGGTGTACGGGCCGTCCCAGACGACCTCCTTGTGGGTGGCGGTGATTTCGTCACCGGCGGGCGAGCCGCGATAGATAATCTGGGCGCCATACTTATCGTTGGCGCTCTCCGGCGGCAAGATCTCGACCGGGCCCGAATGGTCCATGTCCAGCGCCCACTGGGTGATGTCATAGTGATGGGCGCCCCAGTCGGTGACGTAGCCGCCGGAATACTCGCGGTAATCGCGCCACCCCGGGTTGAAGGGATAGTTGTTGGGATCGGTCTCGCGGCGGCAGAGGACGTCGTTGTAGGGCCGCTCGGGGGCCTGGCCGAGCCACATGTCCCACTCGATTCCTTCGGGCGTAGGCTCGCCGGGCAGGTCGCACGGTTTGCTGGTCGGGCCGACGCCGACCCATACTTCCTTGATCTTTCCCAGTCGGCCGTTGCGAACGTATTCGCACGCCTCGCGGAACGGCCCGGTCGAACGCTGCTGGCTGCCGGTCTGGAAGACGCGGTCATACTTGCGAACGCAATCGATCAGGGCCTTGGCTTCCTGGATCGTCAGCGTCAGCGGCTTCTCGCAGTAGATGTCCTTGCCGGCCTTGCAGGCGTCGATCGCGACCGCGGCGTGCCAGTGATCGGGCACCGCGATGACCACCGCATCGATGTCTTTGCGCCCCAACAGCTCGTGGTAATCCACAATCGCATCGGCCTTCGCGGGCCGCTCGAGTTTCTTGTACTTCTCCTCCACCAGCTTCTGGGCCCGTTCGCGGCGGCCGCCGTGAACGTCGCAGACGGCGAGCACCTGAATCGTCGCCCTGCCGCTGAGCGGATTGAGGTGCGCCTCGCTTCCCTGCTTGCCGATGCCAATGAATCCGAGCGGCAGCCGTTCGCTCGGGGGCGGCGTTGCGGCGCCGCTCAATGCGCTGGCGGAGATGATTGTCGGCCCCACCGCGGCCAGCGCGGCGGCGCCCTTCACGAAATCGCGACGACTCACAGAGTTTCTCTCGACCATGGCGGTTCCTTCGGTTCGAATGATGGTGCTCAAAGACCGGCTGCCGCAGGTAATACACCGCACCTACGGGAGTGATGAAAGAGTCTAACCGAAAGAGGAAAAACGTACAGGGTTGGTGCTACGGTTCGTTCCATGAACCCGTTGTGGACCGAGATTGCGGAGCGCGCGGGAGCGGTGCTTTTGCCAGTGCAGCACGAACTGCTCGGGCAATACCTGGATTTATTGCTTGCGGCCAACCTGCGGATGAACCTGACGCGGATCACCAACCGTGAAGCGGCCGAGGTGCAACACGTCGGTGATGCGCTGACGCTGCTGCGATATCTCCCCGCCGGTCCTATCAAACTGGCTGACCTGGGAAGCGGCGGCGGGGTCCCGGGGATTCCGCTGGCCATCGCCAGGCCTGACGCCCAGGTGCTGCTGATCGAATCGACCAAAAAGAAGGCCTCGTTCCTTGCCGAGACGGCTCGCGAGTTGGGGCTGCACAACGTGCGGGTGTCGGACCAGCGTGCGGAAGACGCCGGCCGCTCCCCTGAGATGCGGGAGAGCTTTGATGTCGTCGTTGCCCGGGCCGTCGCGACGCTGGACTGGCTGGTTGAGTGGTGCCTGCCACTGGTGAAGAAAGGGGGCAGGATGCTTGCTATGAAAGGCGAAAAAGCGAGCGAAGAACTGCCGCTGGCCGAGCATGCGATCAGGCTGCTGGGCGGGGGAAGCCCTGACGTCCACCCCGCGGACCTGCCGGGCGCACGTCATCACGTCATTGTCGAGGTGAGGAAGAACCAAATGACGCCTGCGATCTACCCGCGGCCGGCAACCCACACCCGAGCACCTCTGCGGTAAGCTGCCTATAATTGCACGAGTTCATATGCTTGTGCTGTCGCGCCTACGAGATCAAGTCATTGTCATCGGCGATGACATCGAAATCACCGTCGTCGACATCCGGGGGGACAAGGTGCGGCTCGGCATCAATGCCCCGCGGAACGTCACCGTTCATCGCAAGGAGATCTACGAGGCGGTGAAGCGAGAGAATCAGGCCGCGGCCCATATGAAGCCGCAGGACCTCTCCGCCGGCGCGCCCGCCGTGCATCTTGGGAACGGCGCCGACCCGTTTCTGCACGTCGCAATCGAGGAGGCCCGAATAGGGCTCTCCGAGGGCGGATTGCCGATCGGCGCGGTGCTCGTCCGAGGCAATGAAATCATCGGCCGCGGCCATAACCGCCGCCTCCAAAAGGGCGACCCGATGGCTCATGCCGAGATCGATTGTTTTACCCGCGCCGGCCTCCAGAAGACTTACAAAGACACCGTTCTCTATTCCACGCTCATGCCCTGCCACCTTTGCAGCGGGGCGATCATTCAGTTCGGGATCCCGCGCGTCGTGGTCGGGGAATCGGTGAACTTCGCCGGCGCCGGCTATCAGCTCCGCAAACATGGCGTCCAGGTCATCGATGTCCACGACGCCGAATGCATCCAGATGATGGCCGACTTCATCAAGGCCCACCCCGACGTCTGGCATCAGGACATTGGTGTCTGAGATGAGCTGAAACACACGATTCCGCGGCGGCGCGCTTTCGATTGTTGCTCGCACTGTGTATACTGCGGAGTGCGCCGTAAGGCCGGTGCGGAACGGAAACGGTTCAGGACGGATGTTAGCGAGCGAACGGCAGAAGACGATCTCGGGAGAGGCGTCGTTCACCGGCCCCGGATTGTTCTCGGGCGAGCCGGCGACGATAACGTTCGCGCCTGCCGGACCGGGCAGCGGAATTACTTTCATTCGCGAGCAGGATGGGAAGGTCGCCACGATTCCGGCGACCGTTCAAAACGTGCTGCGTCGGCCGCGGCGCACCTGCCTGAAAAACGGGACGCTGTTTGTCGAGACGGTTGAGCACTGCATGGCCGCATTGGCGGGGCTGGGGGTGGACAACGCGGTGGTGCGCGTGTCGGGCGGCGCGGTCGGGGAACTGCCAGGCGGGGATGGCAGCAGCCGGCCGTTTGTCGAGGCGATCCAGCAGGCCGGCGTCATCGAGCAGGACGAGTTGGTCCGGCCGCTGATCATCCGCAGGCCCATCCACGTGTCGGCCGACGGCGCGACGCTCGCCGCCCTGCCGGGGCCGACCGACAAGCTCGAAGTCATCTACGATTTCCAGGCCAAGCCGCCGATCGGCCGCCAGGTCATCAGCTTCCATCTGGGGGACGATGATTTCGTTTCGCAGCTCGCCCCGGCGCGGACGTTCGTCTTCGAGGATGAGGCGCGCGAGTTGAGGGCCCGCGGCTTGGGCGAACACCTGACACCCAAGGACCTGCTGGTCATCTCCGGCAAGGGGCCGATCGACAATGAGTTCCGCTTCGTCGATGAGTGCGCCCGGCACAAGGTGCTGGACCTGATCGGCGACCTGTCACTGATTGGCCGTCCGGTTCGCGGAAGGATCGTCGCCTGCAAGAGCGGCCACGCCCTCAACCACCTGCTGGCGCGCCGCCTGCTAGAGCAGGATGAGAATGCCTCGCGCCAGGGCCTGCTTCACCGCGACGCGGAAATGGACATTCGCCGCATCCAGCGGATCCTCCCGCACCGCTATCCGATGTTGCTGGTGGACCGCGTCCTGGAGATCGTCGGGGATGAGAAGGCGGTCGGGATCAAGAACGTCACGTTTAACGACATTTTCTTTCAGGGGCACTATCCTGGCACGCCGATCATGCCCGGGGTGCTGATCGTTGAAGCAATGGCCCAGCTCGGCGGACTGTTGCTCAGCCAGAAGTTAGAACACACCGGCAAGCTTGCGGTCCTGCTGAGCATGGATAAGGTGAAGATGCGCCAGCCTGTGGTCCCGGGGGACCAGTTGCTGCTGGAAGCGGTGACGGTGCGGGTGAAGAGCCGCACGGGGCATGTCCGTTGCAAAGCCTTCGTCGAGGACAAACTGGCGTGTGAGGCGGACATCAAGTTCATGCTCGTGGACGCGGAGCCGGTGTGATTCGGATGAAGAGCGAGACGGCAAAGCCAAAGGAGCCGAAGGCCCCCCCTTCCGGCCGACGCGCGCCTTGGTTTATCTCCCTGTTCACGTTCCGCTTCTTCTCCGACGAGATGCCCAAGATCTCCCCGCACGCGGTAATCGACCGTAAGGCCGAGATCGCCGACGACGTGGAGATCGGGCCGTTCTGCGTGATCGGCCCGGAGGTGAAGATCGGCAGCGGCTGCCGTCTCCTGAATAACGTGACCATCCTGGGCCGAACCACCATCGGCAAGGACAACGTCTTCTTCCCCAATGCCGTCATCGGGGCTTCTCCGCAAGATAAGAAATTTAAGGGAGAGACCACCGAACTGATCATCGGCAATGCCAACGTCTTCCGCGAACTGGTTACGATTCACGTTGGGACGGAAAATGGCGGCCGTATTACGCGCGTGGGAGACAACGGACTGTACATGGTCAACGCTCACGTCGGTCACGACGCCCGGATCGGGAATGGGGTGGTGATGTCCAACAATGTCATGATCGCCGGCCACGTCGTGTGCGAAAACAACGTGGCGATCATGGGCGGGGTGGGCATTCACCACTTCGTGACGGTCGGCGAGGGGGCGTATATCGGGGCCTTTTCGCGAATCCACTATGACGTGCCGCCGTTCTGCAAGGTGGATGGGGCCGACGTGGTGCGCGGGCTGAACAAAGTAGGTCTCAAGCGGGCCGGCTACAGCGAGGCCGACATGGAGGCACTGGACGAGGCCTATCGCAAACTGTTCAGCAAGAAGAGGCCGATGGCCCAGACGATGGCGGAATTTGACATGCAGAACGGGATCAATCCGTATGTGCGGCAGATGGTGGAATTCCTTCAACGGCGTGCTGCCGGAAAATACGGGCGGTATCTGGAGACGTTGAGGGTGAAATAGCCGCTCGTGGTGTCGGGGACGATTGGCGTGACGGAGTTGCCGGGGCGGTGGCGCCGGGTGCATTTGCCTCAGGCCGAGCACTGTACAATATGATGTTGCGCATGATCTGCGTCGCGGTTTCAGGGGCGTAGCCGATAATCCCGTCCACCGGCTCGCCGACCATCCCCGCGCTGAGGTCTTCGCGGCTGAAAAAGATAGCGGTCCGGTTGCCGATGTCGATCCCGCGAATCCGAGGCTCTTTGAGCGCGCCGACGCTGTTGAGACGTGCCCAGGGACGATAGCTGAATGCAGGAATCGGGTGGCCGGGCAAGTTGTAGACCGCGTGGGTCCGCGGGAGCGGCCGGGCAAGCCCCTGCACGGCGGCCGGGCCGAACATCGCCTTCAGTTCCTGCTCCGCGGCATCGGCGAACTGCACCGACCCCCCTGCCGCGTCGATTACCAGGGTTCCTCCGCTCTTGACGAAGCTCTCCAGTTCCAGCCGGGAGGCGTCATCGAGGGCGAAGTCGCTCGTGCCGGTCAGGTGTGCAACCTGGGCGGCGGTCAGCGCGCCGACGCCGAGCTTGGTGTGATACACCGCCACGTCGAGCTGCTCCTGATTGTGCAGCAGGTTGCCCATCCGCCACCACCCGCCGGGCTCCGGGTCCCAGTTGCGGCCGACTTCAAGCCGCGCCAGCTTGATCTTTTGCCCTGTCTTCACCGCCGGGTCGAGCTTCACCCAGTACGAATCCCCTTTGTCCCAGGGTTTGCGGTCATCGGAATACTGGAAAAGGTCCGCGCCCAATTCGTATGCCTCCTCATGTGGGCTGGCGGCCGGGCCGCGGGGGACCTGCCAATAGCGCGCCGGGTCTTCATCAGGCACGAGGACCATCAGCTCGCGCACCCCGTTGCTCAGCCCCAGCACGGCCGGCAGCTTCCGCCAGCGCTTGGCGGGAAACTGCTGGTGCGTGAACGCCGGGTGCGCCGGCGCCAGCCGCCGAAAATCATCGCCGAATAGTCTCCGGCCCAATTCCTGAAAGCTTTTAGCGAACGCCTCGCGGCCGCAATCGGCATTGGCCAGCACCATTCCCCCCTCCAGCACAAACGTCTTGATCTTCTGCGCGTCGGCGTCCGTCAGTTCCAATTCCTGGCTCCCGCTCAGGTAGAGCACCGGGGCGTCGTGCAGGTCTTCCGGGGCCGTCAGCAGCGTGACGATCTGCCACTGGAGGTATGTCTCGGTGTTGTGGGCGACCCAGGCGGTCAGGTTGGCCATGTCGCGCGGCCGCTCGTTCCAGTGGGCCTCGACCGGCTGCGTGCTGGCCGAGAGGAAAACATGGTAGTCGAGTTTGTTGACCAGCAACGGGGCTCGCCCGCGGGCCAGGAACAGCAGCGCGAAGCAGGTGTTGTCCAGCGCCTGAGCGCCCGGGTAGCTGCCGGCGTTCCATGACCCGTCGTCGTTCTGTGTAGCCAGCAGTCGGGAGGCCAGCTCGGCGAACCAGTCACGGCCGGCGAACGACTTGTATCCGCTCGCCGCCCCTATACGTTCAATCCCATACATCGCGTAGGCGTTGTCGCGGATGTCATCAAAATGCTCGTCCATCCATTTCAGCCCGCGATCGATGGCCGGATGAATGATGTTGCCTCTGCACGTGACGGCCTCCTCGGCATGAACGTAGTCGGCAATGATGAACATGGTGGCAATGCCCGCGGCGGTCATCGAGGGGATCTCCGTGCCAACTTCGCCGTAGTCCCATCCGCCGTCGGGGTGCTGCTGCCGCCCCCACGTCAGCTCCATCTCGCGCCACAGGTCGGGAGGCACGTTGACGACGCCTGTCTGCTGGCAGGCCCATAGCCCCAACACGCCGTACTGACTTACGCTGTGGTCGACCCGCGGGCCGCGGCCGAGGTAATCCCAAAGCCCTTTGTTCTCCGGGTTCTGCTTGCCGTCGTTGACGCCGTGGAAGAGCGCGTCGGCGTCTCTGTCGATATAGCCGCGCATCTCTGCCGACGCGTGTGGGATCAGCAGCCATACCTGGCAGCGCATCGCAATGGCATAGATGCCGACGACGTCGGCCTCTTTGAGGAAATCCACCGCCTGCCTGATCCTCGGATCATTGGGGCTCTCCCCGGCGGCCAGAAGCGCATAAGTGGCCAAGGCCGTGTACCCGCCGAATGTGTCCCCTTGCATGTTGATGTAAGAGGGATGGTCGGTCCCCTGCCGAACCGAGTCCTTCTCCCAGTGCCCCCCGGCGTGCTGCTGGCGGTAGACCCATTTCTTGGCCTTCTCGATGGCCGCCTTGATGTCCGCCGCCGTCGGCTGCGACGCCGGCCCGGCGGCCGACGCGACGCTCACACCGCAAACCAGCATCAGAAGACAAGCGCATGCGAGGCGCGGCTGGCGGGCAGCGAACAAGGGCGTCATCGTTGCGATCCTCAACAGGTCGCCATCGGTCGCCGGGTCGACACTGATGCCGGCCCCGCGAGTCCGTCATTATTCGGCCCTTCCCGGCAGTTGACAATCGGCAGGCTCGTTCTTCGCCCAGGTCCGCCCGAATTGCCAATCACCCCGATCGCCCTAAGCCACCAATAGCGCAATTTCGCGCATTTTGCCGCATTTTTCGCAAAGTTCGTGAAAGTCTTCACAATGTGACAGTGAGGCATCGCCATAACGAATTGGCTCACATGTATTTACAATCGCGGCGGGCGGGCGGGGCAGACGCGGCGGTTTTGTGACGCCGACGTCAGGCACACATCAGACGGGAACGTACATGACGGCCGTGTGATCGTCGAAGTAGCCTTCCTCCAAATTCGTCGAGACCGGGAAGCTGTTAATCTTGCGCCCGGTCACCATTACTGGCTTGAAGGTGCGCCCGAGAATCTCC
>Ga0073928_10009387_pt1 | contig 11925 bp, 13 predicted proteins | sample PaiPotPPA55metaG_FD_76969 | JGI IMG/M metagenome (GOLD analysis project Ga0073928, IMG submission 76969) | Iron sulfur acid spring bacterial and archeal communities from Banff, Canada, to study Microbial Dark Matter (Phase II) - Paint Pots PPA... ...
GATCCCGCGGCCGGGAATAGCGTGCAGGCTATGGGCTCACTGTCGAATCTCGACTCGCGCAAGAAGAATGGCGTTCCCGCCGGCGTCGGCGGCCCGTTCGTGCCGGTCCCCGGCGCCACCGGATCGACGCGGGTGGCGAGCACGGCGGCGCCGCCGCAAGGCGCCGGCTACGTGCATCTCGCCTCGCAGCGCAGCGACGCCGAGGCGCATACGGCGTTTCGCATGCTGCAACAGCAATTTCCCAGCATCCTGGGCGGCCGCGATGCGGTGGTCCGCCGCGCCGACATCAGCGGGCAGGGGACCTATTACCGCGTCGAAATCGGCCCCTTGAGCCCGGGCCAGGCCGATCAGCTTTGCGGCAGCCTCAAAGCTGCCGGCGGTCAGTGCATCACTCAGTACGAATGAACATCTTTGGCGCCGGCCGCTCGGCTGATCATCGACAAGCGCGCGGCAATAGGCGCGACGATGTGCAACTAGACGATCACCACCGCAGCGCGGCGGTGTGGACGTGATCGTCCCAGAGCGCCGTCAATTTCCCGTCGAGCTGCGTCATTGTGATCGAGCATCCCGCCATGTCGAGCGAAGTGACGTAAGAACCGACCAGGGATCGCGCGATGGTAAGCCCGCGTTTTTCCAGGATGCGCCGGGCGGCATTGTACATCAGATAAAGCTCGATGGCCGGCGTGCCGCCGAAGCCGTTGACCAGAAGCAACACGTCGCCGGACGTGGGGTTACCGCGATCGGTCAGGATCGCGCCGACCATCTGCTCGGCAATGGCGTCGGCGCTGGCGAGCTTGACGCGCTTCCGGCCCGGTTCGCCATGGATGCCGACGCCCATTTCCATCTCGTCGGCGGCGAGCGTAAAGGTCGGCGTGCCTGCGGCCGGGACGGTGCAGCTTGTGAGCGCCACGCCGATTGAGCCGGTTCGCGCATTCACCTCGGTGCCGAGCTGCACGCAGGTTTCGAGATCCATGCCTTTCTCGGCCGCCGCGCCGACGATTTTCTCAACCACCAGCGTGCCGGCGACGCCACGGCGGCCGGCGCTGTGGGTCGATTTCTCGACGGCGACGTCGTCGTTGGTGATCACGGTCGCGGCTTTGCCCTCGAACAATTCCGCGGCCATCTCGAAATTCATGCAATCGCCGGCGTAGTTCTTCACGATGAAGAGTATGCCGGCCTTGCCGCCGACGGCGGCGGCGGCTTCGACGATTTGGTCGGGCGTCGGCGAAGTGAAAATCTGTCCCGGGCAGGCAGCGTCGAGCATGCCGCGTCCGACAAATCCGGCGTGCAGCGGCTCATGACCGCTGCCGCCGCCGGAGATCAAGGCAACCTTTCCGGCCGCCGGCGTGCGGCGGCGCACAAACTTTCGCTCCGGCCCGAGCGCAACGATGTCGGCGTGCGCCGCGGCGAAACCGTCAAGGCTCTCCGCCAGCATCGTATCGACGGAGTTGACGAACTTTTTCACAGCTCTCTCCCGGTTCAGTGGGGATGAATCGCGGTTACTTTTCGTTTTGCAGAATGGCAATCAGCCGGCGGGCAAATTCCTGCAGCAGGGCGTCGACCTTGCCGTTTCGTCTGGCGCTGCCGAGATCCGGCAAGTGCAGCGTGATCGATCGATCGCGCGGCGCTTTTGTCAAATGACCGAGCCGCCGGGGATGCGCGCGGGCATAGGCCCGCAGGAAGGCCTCTCTGGCCGGCGGCGGAAAATGACACACGTCGAAAATCGTATTGAGATGCTGGACCGGTACCGGCACCGGGTAGGACGGATTCGATATTTGGCTGACGAAACTGCGGTTCTTGCCCATGGCGTGCGCCAGGCGGATGCGCATGCCGGAGGGCCGGGCATCCAGCACTTCCTTGAATATGCGCTTGTACTCGGCGACGGCGCTGACTTCTCCAGGCTCATCGAGCGCGGCTTCAGACACGGCCGCCCCCCTCGCTCAATCCATCGATGGTCTGCTTGACCAGCGCCAATGCCGAAGGATTGACGGAAAGCTCACGCAAGCCGCAGGCGAGCAGGGCGGGTATGCAACGCGGGTCGCCCGCCATGTCGCCGCACAGGCTGACGCCGCTGCCGGCGCGCTTGCCGTACGCGGCGATGTGTTTGATGAGATCGAGCACCGCCGGATGCAGAGGATCGCTCAGCCTCGCAAGCGCGCCATTGGTGCGATCGCAGGCCGTCACGTATTGCGCGAGATCGTTCGAACCGATGGAAAAGAACGGCGCGTTGAATTGTTCGATGGTCAACGCCGCCGCCGGCACCTCGACCATGATTCCCACTTCCGGAAACACGGCAGCTATGCCTTCGGCTTGCAGTTCGCTGACGGCGTCGACAAAAAGCCTGCGGCCGGCCTCTAGCTCTTCCGGCGTGGTGACCATGGGAAACATGACCTTGAGATTGCCGCGCACGGCGGCGCGGGCGAGCGCGCGCAGCTGCACGGTAAAGATTTCCGGCCGCGCCAGGCAAAGGCGAAGGCCGCGGACGCCGAGGAACGGATTGGCCTCGCCGGCCATGGTAAATCCCGGGACCGGCTTGTCGCCGCCGGCATCGAAGGTGCGGATCGTGACCGGGCGTTTCCCGGCCCAACGCAGCACCGCGTCATAGGCCTGGTACTGCGTCTCCTCGTCGGGCAATCCCATTTGTCCACCGAGCAGAAATTCAGTGCGCATCAGGCCGATGCCGTCGGCATATTGCGCATCGGCGTGCTCGAGATCCTCGGCGCCTTGGATATTGATCAAGAGCCGGATCTTTTCACCGCCCCATGACGCGGCAGGCCGGCGCAGAATGGCGCGCGCGGAGGCGCGGTTCTTGTGGTGCAAGTCCCGCCGCCGCTCGAAAAGGCGGACCTGCTCCGCGGTCGGATCGAGTGCGAGCGTCGCACCTTCGCCGTCGAGCAACGCCGTGTTGGCATTTGGCTTGGCACTTAGCTTGGTATTTTGCTTGGCGCTTGGCGACATCGATCCCAGCTGCACGATCATTGGAATGCCGCGGGCCCGCGCCAGCATCGCGACGTGGCTCGTCGGGCTGCCGCGCAGCAGTGCCAGCCCGCCGCCTTTCGACCAGTTGATCTCCAGAAAGCGCGACGGCGGCAGATCGTCGGCGGAGATCACGGCGCCCTCGGGAATGTCGAGCGATTCGCTTTCGCCGCCGCGCAGCGTTCGCAGCACGCGGTCGCGCAAGTCCGCCAAATCGGAGGACCGCGCCGCAAGATACTCGTCGGCCGCCGAATTATAATCCGCGATCTGCGCGTCGAGCGCCGACGCCCAGGCGGTGTGGGCGGGCGTTCCCTCGGCAATCGCCGCGAAGATCGGATCGAGGAAGTCCTCGTCGTCGAGCAAAGTGACCTGAAACTCGAGGATTTGCGCGGCGTCGCCGCCGGCCGCCTCTGCCAGCGCCGCGATCTGCCCGCCCGCCGAGACCAGCGCGGCGCGTAGCGCCGTCGCCTCGGCCTTGGGCGTGCCGGCGATGCGTCCGCTATTTGCCGCTCCGTCGATGTGCACGAACGGCCCGTGGGCGAAACCGATCGACGCGGTTCTGCCTCGGTAACCCAAACCTGCGATGTTGGCTCGCTTGTTCACGGACCGCTATCCGGAAAATCGGCGGCAACGAGGTCGACCAACGCCGCCACGGCGCCTTCGGCGTCCTCGCCGGACGCCTTGATCTCGATGACGCTGTCGCGTGCCGCCCGCAACGCCATGACTTTGGCGACGCTTTTGGCGTTGATCCATTCGGCTGCGGCGGAGGCGCGAATGGAAATCTGCGCCTGAAACTTCTTGGCGAGCTTGGTGAGCTTGACCGCCGGCCGCGCGTGCATGCCGGCCGCATGCACCAGCCGTACGCTGCCGGTGATGACTTGGCCGTTCCCTTGGCCGTTCCTTTGGCCGTTCGGCTCGCGGGTTTCCAACGTCATTGCTTCCTCAATTACTCCCAGTCGTTATGCCGGCGCGCTAAGCGGCGGAAAGCTCTTCGGCCACGGCGCGCACCTGCTCGAGCGAGCTGCCGCCCGCAGCCTCGGTTGCCGCCATGACGGCGCCTTCGACGATCGGCGCGTTGCACACGACGACCAAGTCGCGCCGTTCGGGTTGCAGCATCTCGACGGCCATCTCACTGTTGGTCTCGGCGCCGCCGAGGTCGACCAGGATGGCAACGCCCTTCGGCGACCAGGCTTTATTGATGGCCTCGATGATCAACGGCACGTTGGTGCCCAGCCCTCCGTCCGGGTTTCCGCCGCAGAACGCCACCCGGACCTCGCTGCCGACCATCTGGCGCACCATGTCGGCCGTGCCCTTGGCGATGTCTTTCGAATGCGAGACGATGACGATGCCGACCATGTCGTTCATTGCCTCGCCGACCAAGTCGTTCATTGCCGCGCCTCCAAAGTGTTGCAGACGGCCTGCAAGAGGACACAGCTCGACCGCGCGCCGGGATCGACATGCCCGACGCTGCGCGCACCAAGAAACGATGCCCGGCCCTTGGTGGCCTGCATCGGCGCGGTGCGCGCCGCGGCTTCGCTTGCGGTCGCACGCACGCGCTTGATCAAATCAGGATTGCCGGCCTCGGTCTTTAACGTCTCAAGCACCGGGAAGAGAACATCCAGCATGGTTTTTTCGCCGGGCTGGGAACGGCCGCGCGCGCTCACCGCGCCGACGCCGCAGGCGAAAACTTCGGCAAGATCGTCGGGCAGTTGCCGGCTGTTTGCGAGCGCATCGCCCGCCGCCAAAAAGAAACTCCCGTAAAGCGGTCCAGAAGCGCCGCCGACGGTCATTACCAGAGTCTTGCCGATAGTCTTAAGCGCCTCGTCAGGCGGCTGTGCGCCGATCGTATCAAGCTTCCCGAGGACTGCTTCAAAGCCTCGCTTCATGTTGGTGCCGTGATCGCCGTCGCCGATGGCCTGATCGAGCGCGGTCAATTCCGGCGCGCTGGCAATCACCTGCTCGGCAGCTGCTCTCACCAGTGACTTCAAAGTTTCAGGTTGTAGCGACATGCATAGTCCTTAGTGAATGGTCGCGGCGATGCGCCGTCCGGCCGCGTCGAAATAAAGCGGTCGAACGAGCTGCAATTCGACGTCCTGGCCGGCCTCAAGCGGCGCATGCGGATCGGCAAGCGTCACCAGCATTTTGCCGCGGTACTCCAGGTGGACGTGATTTTGATCGCCGAGATGCTCGATGCGGTGAACGCGGCCGACAATGCCGCCGCCGTTGGCTTTTGCGGCTTGCAGGTGTTCGGCGATTTGCAAGTGTTTGGCTATTTGCAAGTGTTCGGTGCGGATACCGATCGTCTCGGTCCCTGGCGGCATAGCGGCGTGGGGAATGAGACTGGCGGGTAGGAAATTGATCGTCGGCGTGCCCAGCCGGCTCGCGACATAGCGATCATCCGGATTCTCGTAGATTTCCCGCGGCGTCCCAAGCTGAAGGAGTTCGCCATCGCGGATGACGCCGATGCGTGAGGCCATGGTCATGGCCTCGACTTGATCGTGGGTGACATAAAGGATGGTCGCTCCGAGCTCGACCTGGATGCGCTTGAGCTCGAGGCGGAGCTCGGCGCGCAATTTGGCGTCGAGCGAAGACAGCGGCTCGTCCATCAGATAAATGGCCGGATCGCGGACTAAGGCGCGCCCGATCGCCACCCGCTGCATCTCGCCGCCGGAAAGCTTTGTGGCGCGATTCGCGAGCTTGCCGGTGATGTGCAGGAGCTCCGCCGTCTGTTCGACGCGCTTGCGGATGACCGGTTCGGGGACACGCCGCGCCGGCGAGCGCAGCGGAAACGCCAGATTGTCGTAAACCGTCAGGTGCGGATAAAGCGAATATTGCTGAAAGACGAACGCGATATCCCGCGTTCCCGGCGGATCGCGAGTCACGTCGCGGCCGTCGATGGAGATCAAACCCGCGTCGGGGCTCTCCAGTCCGGTGATCAGCCGCAGCGTCGTTGTCTTGCCGGCGCCGCTCGGGCCCAGCAGAACGATGAACTCGCCGTCATTGATGGCCATGGACAGGTCACGGACGGCGTTGATCCGGCCGAAACGCTTGCTGACATGCCGCAGAGAGACGCTAGCCATGGCTGGCGCTCTCCGGGCTCGCTGTTTGCTGGCTCGCTGTCTGTATCGCCGCGCCGGTTTGCGCATCGAACAGGCTCAAGGAATTGAACCTGAACTCGAGGCCCACGATCTCACCGACTCGCGCCGGCGCGCTCGACGGCAGCCGGGCTTTGACGGTCCCTTGCTCGGTCGTGACCGTGACGATCTGGGTGGTTCCGAGATACTCGGCGCCAAAGACCCGGCCGCGTACCGGCGCTGAATCCGAGAACCGAATGTGCTCGGGGCGCACGCCCAGCACCAGCGGGCCGGCGGGGCGTCGTTCGCGAAGCTCAGGGATGGGAATGCTGACGTCTTTGAACTTCACCGCGCGATCGCCCGCGTCGAGACCGGCATCGCAGTGCAGGAAATTCATCGGCGGCGAGCCGATAAAGTCGGCCACGAACATGCTCGCCGGCCGGTCGTAGATTTCCTGCGGCGATCCGATCTGCTCGATCCTGCCGGCGTTCATCACGGCGATGCGGTCCGCCATCGCCATCGCTTCATGCTGATCGTGGGTGACGTAAATCGTTGTCGCCGAGATGCGATCATGCAGGTCGCGCAACTCCCCGCACATCAACTGCCGGAACTCGGCGTCGAGCGCTCCGAGCGGCTCATCCATCAGAAAGGCTTTCGGGCGCCGCACCATGGCGCGCCCCAGAGCGACCCGTTGCCGGTCGCCGCCGGACAGTTTCGAGGTCTTGCTCGAAAGCAAATGCTCGATACGCAAAAGTTTCGCCGTCTCCAGAACCAGTTCGCGGGTCTCCCGGCGTCCCATCCCCTGGCACTTGAGCGGAAAGCCGATGTTCTGCTCGACGTTCATGTGCGGATAGAGGGCAAACAGCTGGAAGACGAAGGCAATGTCGCGGGCGGCCGCGCGCCGGAACGTGACGTCCTCGCCGTCGAGCAAGATGCGGCCGCCGGTCGGCAGCTCAAGGCCGGCGATCATGCGCAGCGTCGTCGTCTTGCCGCAGCCGGACGGGCCGAGCAGGGCAAAGAAGGTGCCGTCCTCGATGGTGAAATTCGAATCGTGCACCGCCGTGAACTGATCGAAGGCCTTGCGCAGATTCTCCACCCGGATTTGTGCCATGCGCGCCGCCTATTCCGGAAAATGGCTTACAGCGACATATCCGAGCGTTCCCACCAGGATGGTCACGAACGAATAGCCGTAGAGATCGATCGACCAGGGCTGCACCAGCATGATGATGCCGGCGGCAATAAGCGTCATGGCCGCGGCTTCCCACGGCCCGCGGCGGAACCAGCGAACAAACCCGCCGCTAGGTATCGCCGCGCCGCTCATTTGCGCACCGCGCCGAAGGTGATGCCGCGCAACAGATGCCGGCGCAGCAGGATCGTGAACAGCACGATCGGGATGACGAACAGCGTCGTCGCCGCGGCGACCGCGGGCCAATCCTGACCGCCCTCGCCAATGATGAACGGTATGAACGGCGGCATGGTCTGCGCGTCGCCGCTGGTCAGCAGGACGGCGAAGGCATATTCGTTCCAGGAGAAAATCAGGCAGAAGATCGCGGTGGCAGCGATCCCCGTCACCGCTTGCGGCAGCACCACCTTGCGCAGCGCCTGCAAGCGCGTGTAGCCGTCGACCAAGGCGGCTTCTTCGTACTCGCGCGGAATCTCGTCGATGAAGCCCTTGAGCAGCCAGACGGCGAGCGAAACATTGACCGCCGTATAAAGCAGGATCATCCCGATCTTGGTGTCGGTCAGGTTGAGCTGCCGGTACATCAGATAGATCGGAATGGCGACCGCCACCGGTGGCATCATTCGCGTGGAGAGAATGAAGAACAGCAGGTCGTCGGCCAAAGGAATCCGGAAGCGCGAAAAGGCGTAAGCGGCGAGGGTGCCGAGCAGCACCGCGAGAAACGTCGAGCCGAAGCCGATCACCAGCGAATTGATGAAGCGCGGTACCACCTTCGACGGTCCGGCAATCACCATGTCGTGGTTGCGGACGAGCTTGTCGTACCATGTGGTCGCCGGCGGCAGATTGGCGATGAATTCCCGCGTCTGCCGCGTGCGCACGGTGAACAGATTGACGTAGCCTTCGAGTGTCGGCTGGAAGATCACCTTGGGCGGATAGGCAATGGCGTCGCTCTGCGATTTGAACGCGGTGGCCGCGATCCACAGCAGCGGCAAAATCGCGATCACGGCGTAGAGGATCACGATCGCGCCGGCGACGGCCTTGCCGCGGGGGGTGGCCTCGACCACGGAATGGGCGGTGGATTTGGCGACGGTGGTCATCGCTGCTTCACCCGGTTAAGCGCTTTGACGTAGATGTTGGCGGCGCCGAAGACGGTGACGAACAGGATGATGGCCAGCGCTGAGGAATAACCGGTGCGCCATTTCTCAAACGCGGCGCGTTTCAAGGTGATCGAAACAAGCTCGGTCGTCGAACCGGGGCCGCCCGAGGTCAAGAGATTGACCATGTCGAACATCTTGAAGTTTTCGATCGCGCGAAACAGCACCGCCAGCATCAGAAACGGCATGACCATCGGCAGCGTGATCGACCAGAATTGCCGCCAGGCCGAGGCGCGGTCGACCTCGGCCGCTTCGTAGATGTAATCGGGAATGGAGCGCAATCCGGCGAGGCAGATCAGCATCACGTACGGGGCCCACATCCAGCTATCGACGAGCACGATCGTCCAAGGCGCGAGCGCGACTTCGCCGGTCATGCTGAAAGAGCTCGGTGGAATGCCGGTGAACAAGCCGATAACGTAGTTGAACGGCCCGATCTGCGGCTGGAACAGCAGCGTCCAGAAATTGCCGACGACGGCGGGCGACAGCATCATCGGCAGGAGGATGATGGTCGTCCAGAAACTGTGGGTGCGGAACTGCCGGTTGATCAGGAGCGCCAGCCCGAAACCGATGACGACTTGGAGCGCCACCGAACAAATGACAAAGCGCGCCGTCGTTTGCAGCCGGATCCAGACGTCATCGTCGGTGAGAATGTCGCTATAATTCTCCAGGCCGACAAAGCGCAGCGGCAGGTACGACATACTCAAATTGAGGCTGGTAAAGGAGAGCCGGATCATCCAGATCAGCGGGAAGATGTTGATCGCCAGCAAGAGCGCGATCGTGGGGGCGACGAACAGCCAGGCGATGCTGCGGTCGGACAGACCGTGTACACGCCTCGTGGCGGCTTGCCGGGCCTGCGCGCCGATGCGATCGGCGCCTGCATCGGGATGAATGATCGCGGTCATGATCTTCTGCGGATTTGGACGAGTCTCCCCGGACGATAGCATCCGGGGAGACTTTTTGTGCGTCCAGGGGCTTTGTCGGCGCTATTGCGACGCGACCTCTTTGCCTTGCTCCTTGAAGACTTTCGTCCAATCCTTGACCAAGAGATCGAGCGCTTGCTGCGCCGTGCCCTTATCGGCAACGACGTAGTCATGCACCCGCTTCTGCATGTCGAGGAGGAGCTGCGCATAGGACGGCTCCGCCCAGAAGTCCTTCACGATGGCCATCGATTCCAGGAATTGCGGAGCGAACGGCGCGCTCTTGGGGAAGCCGGGCGCGTCAACCACCGCCTTGAGAGCCGAGTAGCCGCCGATCTCCCACCACTTCTGCTGCACCTTCGGCTGCGCGAACCACTTGATGTAGCGAAGCGCGTCGTCCTGATGCTCGGAGGTGGCCACGACCGAGATGCCTTGGCCGCCGAGCTGCGTAAAGTGACCGTTCGGACCGGCGGGATTGACGAAGAAGCCGATCTTGTCGCCGCCGACATTGGGATCCTTATACAGGCCCGGGAAGAACGCGAACCAATTCATCTGCATCGCCACCTGGCCCGACTTGAAGGCATCGAGGCCTTCCTGCATGTAGGCGTTGGTCATGCCTGGTGCGGTGCAGCACTTGTAGAGCTCCTTGTAGACTTCGAGGCCTTTGACGGCGTTGGCCGAGTTGACGAAGCCCTGCATCTGATAGGGCTTCTTCGGGTTATCGTACTCGAAGCCGTAATTGTAGAGCACGTTGGTGACGCCCATGGTGATGCCTTCCGAGCCGCGCTCGGTGAAGATGTAGGCGCCGTACACTTTCTTGCCGTCGATGTCGCGGCCCTGGAAGAACTCGGCGATTTGTTTAAGTTCCTCATAGGTCTTCGGCGGCGCCAGATCGCGGCCGTATTTCTTCTTGAACTCGGCCTGGATTTCCGGCCGCGCGAACCAATCCTTGCGATAGGTCCAGCCGACGGCGTCGGCCATGGCCGGCAGCGCCCAATAGTTCGGCGTGTTCTTCGGCCATTCCGAGTAGCCGAGCACGGTCGCCGGCACGAAGTCGTCCATCGTGATGTGTTCTTTGGCGAAGAAGTCGTTGAGCTTGACGTACCAATGATTTTCCGCCGCGCCGCCGATCCATTGGCTGTCGCCGATGATCAGATCGCAGAGCTTGCCGTGCGAATTGAGCTCATTGAGAAAGCGGTCGGCATAGCTCGTCCACGGGACGAACTCGTATTTCATCTCGATGCCGGATTCTTTGGTGAAATCCTTGCCGAGTTCGACAAGGGCGTTGGCCGGATCCCAGGCCGCCCAGCACAGCGTGAGTTGTTTGCTCTGCGCAGCCGCCGGCTGATTGGCAACAGCGGTCAGCGCAACGCCGGCGAAAAGAGCGAGCGCACCGCCTGCCCATTTCGACCATTTCCCAGTCGCAGATGTTCGCATGTGTTTCCCTCTCTTGAACGCGTTTCCTCTTCGTTTCCGGAGCGCCCTCGGCCGAAAACGCCGCAATCATCGAAGCCCAGACGGGCTGAGGCAGTTGTTCAAGGAAGGGGTTGGGCGAAAGCGATCGTAGCCGCCGCGCCGCTCCTTTGGTGCCTCCGAGCGCGATGTTCGTTTATTGCTTATTACTAAACAAATAAAACCAAATCCGCCCCGCCGTCAAGTGTGGATGTTTAGTGACCGGCGCGAGCTGGTGCGTTGCCGATCGGCGCAATGGCCGATGGTCGCTCGCGCAACTTTCACAGTGTTTGTAGGCATTTCTTCAATTTTTCCAGTGCGTAAGGCACCTGCTTGGTGGCTGTCGGAAGTCACCGCAAAGCCGCTTCATACCCGCAGAGATTGATTCCAAACTCTGCCGGCTCTAGAATTTACTAACGTGCCAACTAAACTATTTGCCAAAGCCTCAATCGCGGGGAGCGAGGTTACGCAGCCATGCCGCAACCGTTCCGGCTCATTGCTGCCAAAGGCCAGCACAACGGCATATTCCGCATCTGGTATGGTGCGGCGGAAAATGACCGCGCGGCGTTCGTGCTGACATTGACGCCGCAACACGTGGCGCACGCGCTGCGCAAGACGCTGCCGGTGACGCTGGAGGAAATCGAGGAATACGCCCACAACAACCGGGATCGGCTCAGGACCATTGCGCGAAACGCGCGAGCGCGCGGCCGGAACGCGGAGGTTTTGGAATAAAAATCATTCAGTAGAGGTGGCGCCTTTCCACCTAGACTCAACGTCTCCCGCGGCGAACGCTGCGCTCCAGCTCGCGATCGTCCACCGTACTTCGATCACGCGTGAGGTCTTCTAGCATCGCGCGGGTCCGGAGATCAGCAGGATAGCAAGCAGCAGTCCTGCGATCAGCGGTGAAATGAAAATCGCGAGCAAGAGCCAGCCAAAGCTGCTTCGACCGCGCGCACCTGCGGTCACGCCAACCACGATCGCAAAAATGATCCACAACCCGACTAGGAGTCATCGTGCCCTCTCGCCCTGTGGTCGAACTTACCACTCAAGCGCGAGGCCGCACTAGCCCTGCAGCGCAGACTTTTTTCGCGCCGTCGAGCAGCTTGGCCAAGAGGCTCACGAAAGCGACGAACTCTAATGCACGTTCGGGATCATCGTTGATCAGACGGTGC
>Ga0073928_10009388_pt1 | contig 11925 bp, 17 predicted proteins | sample PaiPotPPA55metaG_FD_76969 | JGI IMG/M metagenome (GOLD analysis project Ga0073928, IMG submission 76969) | Iron sulfur acid spring bacterial and archeal communities from Banff, Canada, to study Microbial Dark Matter (Phase II) - Paint Pots PPA... ...
AGAATGGATCGCAAATCAGGTCACGGAAGCATGCGGTTGGGAACAGGCTCCCCGCTATCTGATCCGTGACCGGGATGGGGCCTATGGCGAAGTCTTCATCCGAAGACTTCGATCAATGGGCATCCGCGACCGGCCGACATCGCCACGCTCCCCATGGCAAAACGGATATGCCGAACGGCTGATCGGCTCGATCCGACGGGAGTGCCTTGACCACGTTGTTGTGCTCGGCGAGCGCCACCTCCGTCACCTACTGCTCTCGTACATGAAATATTACAATGGGGCCCGCACGCATCTATCCCTGGAGAAAGATGCACCGGTCTCGCGCGCCGTCGATCGCGCAGGGCACATTCTTTGCCGTCCGATCTTGGGTGGATTGCACCACCAATATGCCCGGATTTAATTTACGACAGGCACACCCGGCGCCGCCGGGCTACCCCTCATTGGTTCGCTGGACGTCCTTGCCCGTCTTTGATTACCGGATGGCAAAGAAACGGCCCCAGCTCGGGGGGAAGCTGAGGCCGCCTTGGGGTCGTGCCGAGGGGGCCCGCATCGAATGGCGATCTGGAAATCCCTCCTGCCACCCCTTGCTAGTTAATGGATATGCATCGATTTATCCAGAAACGCCCTCAAGACGGGATTGAAGGCGATAGCCGACACCCCATTCGGTAGCAAGGAGCCGCGGGCGATCGGGATCGGCTTCGATTATTTCTCGAAGCTCTCGAACGAGAACTCGGAGATGTGGAATGTACTTTCTCTGGTTGCTGCCCCAAATTACCTTAAGTAATTGGTCGTGCGTGACAACTAAACCGACATTGGTCGCGAGGACCTCCAGAAGATGATATTGTTGTTGGGATAATTTGATTGGATTGTTGTTGAGCGAGGCGGCTCGAGCAACGAGATCGATCGACAATGGGCCAGCTACGACGACGGGATTCGCAGTAGGGCCCTTAAAATATCGTCGTAGGGCAGCTTTGCTGCGCGCGATCAACTCGGCGATGCCGAAAGGCTTGACCACATAGTCATCAGCTCCCAATTGGAGAAGTCGGACCTTTTCCATTTCATTTGATTCAACCGAGAGGATGATGATTGGAACGTTCGACCATGAACGTATCTGTTCGAGAACAACAGAGCCACAAAGGTCTGGCAAGGCTAAGTCGAGTATAATGAGGTCCGGCGCGTTGAATGTTGCTGCTTTTAGTCCTTCAGCAGCAGTCTTGGCCTCTTGCACAGAGAACCCGCCATGAGGTTTGAAACCCTCGCGAAGAAAACGCCTAGTTTGCGCTTCCTGGTCGATTACGAGCACGACGTTGCCGCGCTTTTTCATCAGCTAGCCCGTCAGGTCGGAAACGTTTGCGGGCTTCGAGTGAAAACCGCATGACCTGCGTCGTTCGCGGTCACAGCATGTGAATAGGAAGCGGCGGATGGCCAAGCGGACATGATCAATTCATCGGGCCACGGTCCAATCAGTGCTCATCTTGCTGAGTGTCTGGTGGCCGTAGCCGATAGCCTATCCCAAATTGCGTTGTAATGTATTCAGGTCGATTCGTTTGGATCTCAATTTTTTGACGAAGTTGTCGCACATAGACTCGCAGATATTGGTGGTCGACCGGAATGTCCCAAAGTTCGCCGATGAGAAACCGATGTGTAAGGACCTTTCCTGCGTGCTCAACCAGGAGGCGTAGAAGATCATATTCTTTTGGCGGCAGGCTGATTAAAGTGTCGCTGACCTTTACAGTACGATGAACCAAATCGACGTATAGCTGGCCTGCACGAAATGCGGTTCTCTCGCCGCGGGCGGGAATTTGGCGTCGGAGCGCCGAGCGCATTCGCGCCAGGAGCTCCTCCATTCCGAATGGCTTGGTTAGGAACTCATCAGCGCCTAAGTCTAGTGCCTCGACCTTACTGCGCTCATCGCCGAGGTTGGATAGCACGATGATCGGGACGCTCTCCAGAGTGATACGGATGCTGCGTATGAGGTCGACCCCTTCGATATCGGCAAGTTGCAGCTCGAGAATGATGAGGTCCGGCTTCGTTTGCAGGAGGGCAAGCGCTGCCCTTCCGTTCGACGCAACGATGGTTCGGTAGCCATAGTCGCATAACACTCGTCGCAACAGCTTTTGGATCCCGCGGTCGGTCTCGACAACCAGAACGATTGGACTCCTGGCGTTGATGACCGATCCGGATGCCGCATTCTTCGGCAGACCTAGTTGCAGCAAGACCACGCCCTCTCGAGTTGCAGTAGCTGGGGCCAAGCTGCATAACTAGCTCAATCGTCATCAAGGCGGGATTTAGTTTTCGCAGATGCTATAAAGATGGCATAAGATCGTGCCGATCAACGCCCAGCACGCATTCGTCCCGGTCTTCCATATGGGCCTGCAGGAAGGCGCTCTCGGCCCGGACAGGGACGTATCGTCGCGCCGACAGATTGCGCTTCTGCCAACGCTCGTGCTTGCACTTTTCTCGAGATGCCCTGGCAGCGTTGGCACTCGCCTCGATACGCCGCCGATCTTAGGCCGTCATCGCCGAGTGTTCCGCAAGCTCCGACGTCTCGCGGCCGGGCAGCGACTAGCATGATATGGATAAGCCCGGTCGACGAACTCAGGCTTCGTTGCGTAGCTTTCCGCCAGCCGGACTGCGGACGACCCATTGGCCGTGACTGTTTTTGCCAACCAGCAGGAGCGTCTGCGCCAGAGACTGATACTCGGAGGCTTTTCTTGTTCACGAGACATGCCTTTCCAGTCCGCAAAGAGCCTTTAGGTCGGCCGATCGCGATCGTAATAGCGGTAGCTCTTCCAATCGTCCTCACAGAGCGGAGCCAGATCATGCTCACGGCAATAGGCGTTGAACCTGCGATGAAACTCGTGTTCGTGCTCAATGCAACGCTTGCGCTCCGCGATGCGCCGGCGGATCGACGCGGCAAGCCGCGTTCGGACGCCTTCGACGATACTGGCAACGCGCTTAGCGATGCCTTTGACCTCACGCCGTTGACGCTCCGCGATCACCGTCATCGCTAATCAATAATGACCCTGCGGCCACCACATCCAGGCCTTGAAGGCGATGATCGCGATAAGAGCGAGAACCACGCCGGTCAGCATGAGCGCGCCTTTCGCAAAGCGCCTGATCACAACCGAGACCCGGCTACGCTGCCTCGTGATGGGGCCAGCACAGTCCCGAGCTGTCGATGCAGTTTCCACGGAGCGGCGGGCCATGCTTGCAAAATGAGCCGTCAGCGACATGGGTACCTCTGTGAATGATCTATTTGAAGCAGCACAGACGTCGGACGCAGAGCAACGTGTTGATCGCGACATGAGCATTTTGCGTATCAATAGCGAAGTGTTTGGTCTTCGTGCCGTACTTGCCACCCAACCTGTTGGGAAGGACATCAAAAATCGAGACCGGCTCGGGGGCATTCTCATAAATGCGGGAAAAGGAGGGGGTAGCGACAATCTCGCACGCAAAGAGTGACGCCCGAGAGCTGAGCGAAGTCATCGCCACACGGAGGCGGCGCATAGGCTGCGCCACGTCAGCAGTGGCGTCCTTGGGTGATGGTACGTCTCATCCGAGGCGGCAACGCTGGCGCGGGGGGATACGTCATAGAGCGCGCTCGGCAGTCCTGACTCTGGCGAAACAGCAAGAACAGAGGCGGCGAGGTCCTCGTCGGGCGGGCGTGCATAGGGCGGCACAGACACAGGTGCCCCGCCGCACGACAACGCTGAGGTGCGGCCGGAAGACAGCGACATCCGGGGGAGGGATCGCGAACGCCGGCGATGATGGAAACGCGCTGACATGGCGACGCCGGTCGTATCGTATGCTCTTCCTCGCGGAGCTCAGTGCGATTCCCCATACGAAGATGACAGCTCGCCTGATCACACGAAATCGGCCCGGAACCGCGGGCTTACCTTCCGATCATATTTACAGCGCGTATATATTTTCGGGCCTCGTCTCGTATCGCTTTTAAACGAACTTATGGCCACCTTGCCTGCTGTTCGCAGCCGCACTACGAGAAAGCATCATGACATTTCTTTTCGAGACCATGGTCTTGCGGGCGGTTGATCAGCGGTTGGGCGATGCGACGGCTTCGCTTAGGCCTGCGGCCCCTCGTTATTGGAATTTCGAATCGTGGCGCAGCCCCAAGGATTGGGATCCGGGAGGGTGCTCATCCGGTTTAGCGTGAAGATGGGCATCCCGACGACCTTTGCCGCACTCGGCGGCCTTGGTTTAACGACGTTCAGCGTGGCAAACGACATCGCCAAATACTTCGCGATTATCGCTGCCGCCTTCGTCGTGACCTACACGACCCTCAACGTCCAGCATCTTGAGAGCATCGCGGATATCGTATCCGGCATCATAGGCATCCGCGTCCACGAAACAGTGCCGAATAGGCTCTTCGACGATGCAACGGAAGTTGTGCTCGTTGACCTGCCCCCCGATGATCTCTTGGTTCGGTTAGATGCGGGCAAGGTCTATGTTCCCGTCGCCGTCGAGCACGCGCGCCAGAACTTTTTCCGCAAGGGGAACCTCATTGCGTTGCGCGAGCTTGCGCTGCGGCGCGTGGCCGATCGGGTCAACGCGGACGTCAGAAGCTATCGGCTCTCGAAATCTGTTGAGGCGGTGTGGCCGACGCGGGAGCGGCTGATGATTTGCGTGAGCGCCGCCTAGCAGGAGCGATTGATCGCGGAAGCGGTCCGCATGGCGCAACGCCTGAGCGCCGCGTGCCTTGTCGTTCATGTCCAGACATCGGACGAGAGCGAAGTCGATCGGGGTTGGCTTCGCTCGCTTGCGTGTCACGCCGAGGCTCTCAACGCGGAATTCCTGAATGTGGTCGGTGACGAAGTCGCGGAGATACTCTTCGAATGTGCGCGAACGAACAATGTGACAAAGCTGGTTCTCGGATACGGAAGTCGGCGGTAAATCACCCCTGGCGTCGTCGCCTCTTTGAGCGGATTGCCCGTGCAAACCCGGAGCTCGGTAGCCTTCTCATTGCGGCAACGTCTGCGCCCCGATCCGTTAGGTTCATCGGGTGGGGAAGTGAGCCGGCCTTCAGCACGGCATCGCTCCTCATCACAACGGCAGCCTGCGGCCTAACTACGCTCGTCGCTGCAGGGCTATTTCAGTTCTTCGATGCGGCAAATCTATTGGCGCTCTTCATGCTGACGGTGGTTGTGGTCTCAATAAGGCTCGGGCGCGTGGCGGCGATTTGGGGCGCTTTGCTGAGCGTCGCCTGTTTCGATTACTTCTTTATCCCACCGCTGCTGTCTTTTGCGATGAGCGACACGCAGTATCTGTTCACGTTTGCGCTGATTCTCGTCATTGCGCTGGTGGCGAGTGAAGTCGGAACAAGGCTGCGCATAGACGCGAGGAACGCTCGCGCGGGCGAGCGCCGTGAGGCGACGGTCGCGCGCGTCGCACGCGATCTGTCGGGCGCCCTCAAGGTCGAACAGATCGTGAAGATCTGTGTAGAGACGATTGCTCCGCTGTTCGAAGCGAAAGTGGCGTTGACCTTGCCGGACTTGCGCGACCGCGTGCATCTCATGGGCGCGGCGGACTTCGGGGATCTTTCGGTTGCGCAATGGACGTATGATCACGTTCAGCGCGCTGGTCGGGGAACCGACACTCTCGCCGCAGCCCAGGCGCTCTATCTCCCGCTGAAGGCACCGATCCGGTGCCGCGGCGCGTTGGCGATCCAGCCTCGTGACTGGAGAGTGCTGGAAGAGTCGGACGAGAAGCGATTGCTCGAAGCGTGCTGCTCATGCATCGCTCTGGCGCTGGAGCGAATTCACTTCGCAGAGGTTGCCCAAGAGACGCTTGTTCGTATGGAGGGCGAGCGCCTGCGCAATTCGTTGCTCGCCGCGGTGTCGCACGATCTGCGTACGCCCTTAACAGCGATCCGCGGGCTGGCGGAAACTCTGGAGCGCGGAACTGAACTCTCCGCGGCGGAACGCGCCGAAGTGGCCTCAGCAATTCGCAACCAGGCTGACGGGTTGCACCGGGTCGTCACAAATCTCCTGGACCTGGCCCGGATGCAAAACGCCGGAATTCGACTGAATAAAGAGTGGCATTCTCTCGATGAGATCGTTGGAAGTGCACTCTCTCGACTTGGTCCGGCCCTGTCCGATCGCTGTGTCCGTACCGACCTTCCGAGCGATCTGCCGTTGTTGGAAGTGGAAGCGTCGTTAATTGAGCGCGTCCTGGTAAATCTCCTTGACAATGCGTTAAAGTACACACCGGCCGACGCTCAGATCTTGATAGCAGCCAAGGCTGTGGGCGAGTCACTCTATTTCTTCGTCGAGGACGGGGGGCCGGGCCTTCCCCTGGGAGATCCTGAGCAGTTGTTCGAGCCCTTCGTGCGCGGCCAGAAGGAGTCCGCGATTTCCGGTGTGGGTCTGGGCCTTGCCTTGTGTCGAAGCATCGTCGAAGCGCATGGGGGAACCATCCGAGCCGAGGCAGCACAGCCGGCGGGGACGCGATTTGAAATCTGTCTCCCCCTTGGTTCGCCTCCGCCGATCGAGGAGGAAGCGGCATGAGCAAGCCTCGGATCCTGATTGTCGAAGACGAGGCCGACATCCGTCGCTTTGTCCGAATGGCGCTCGAGAAGGAGGGAATGAGCATCGCTGAGGCCAAATCAGCCGAGGAGGCGCGGATCGATTCGGCGTGCCGGAGACCTGAGTTGATTATTGTTGATCTCGGCCTTCCTGACAGCGATGGCAAGACCTTCATCCGGGAGCTCCGAACGTGGTCCAATGCGCCCGTCGTGGTCCTGTCGGCACGCGAGCGGGAAGAAGAAAAGGTTGAAGCTCTTGATGCGGGCGCAGACGACTATCTGACAAAACCGTTCGGCGTGCCCGAGTTGCTGGCTCGTGTGCGTGCACAGCTTCGCCGCGCCGCGCTTCTCAACCCGGACCGGCCGACGTCGCCTGTCATCCATTTCGGAGATGTTCGCGTGAACATGGCGACCTACGAGGTCAGAAAGGGTGACGAAGAGGTTCATCTTACTCCGACAGAATTTCGCCTGATCACGGCTCTGGTGCGCGGGCACGGCAAGGTGCTCACGCATCGCCAGCTTCTTCTAGACGTATGGGGCCCAGGCTACGTCGATCGTCCTCACTACATTCGCATCTACATGGCCAACCTTCGGCAAAAGCTGGAGCGCGAACCGACCAGGCCTGAATACCTGATCACTGAACTGCAGGTCGGATATCGCTTGGCGGGGCTTGATGATCGAGCCTAGGCTCGAAAGGAAACCTGCGGCAGACAGTGCAGCCGGTCCGAGAGGCTCGGACTCGGGTCTGAAATAGACGTATTGCCGCCTGCCGTTCGCCACCGGCAGAATCGGTTATAGACCGTGGTCGGCGGCCCGTAGCGTTCGGGTAGGTCGGTCCAGGGTGAACCGGGCGCAAATCCAGAAAATTCCGTTCAAAACCCGCCGGTCAATGGTCGAATTACATATATCAGCCGCGTCTCGAAGGCCTCACAAATCTGCGGGATGATGAACGCTGCCGGCGGGTGTTTCAGGAAGATTAGGTTTCCGGAATTGTTGTCGTAAGGGCCAAACTCCTGATTGACTAGCCGATCACGAAATTTAGCGAGTTCTATTTTTACGTCGGTACCGGAGGTTGGCGTCAGGGTCGCCTCGGAGACGACAGCTTGCAGCAAATCCCGAAACGCGCTCAGCTCATAGCTGTTGGGAATACGCTCATCTGCCGGACGGAAATATGGGCCGGAGCCACTGGCCCCCAATCTTGCCAACAAACCGGCGACGGCGGTCGTGCCGGTGCCCAGCGAGCGGCAAACCAGAAGTAATCTCACTCTCGCTCGTGTACCGGGATATTGGTAGCGCGCAACAATCTGGATGTGAACTGCGGCTGCACCCGGCGTAAACGCTTCATCGCGAATGCTCGGTCGGAGCAGATTTGAGATAGCATTCAAATTCTACGGCTTCTGCTCCTTGAGAAACGAAGATCACGCCAAGAAGGTGCTGTCGGTCGCCGTTCACAATCACTACAAGCGGCTCAACCACCAGAGCAAGCTCAACGACGTCGATCTGGCGAAGTCCAATATCCTGCCGATCGGCCCGACCGGCTCCGGCAAGACATTACTCGCGCAAACGCTGGCGCGCGTCCTCGACGTTCCCCTCGCCATCGCCGATGCGACCAACTGCCTTGATGCGGAAGAAGCTCGCCGCGTCGCCGGTATCTGACACCTATCAAGGAAGATCGACAGCGTGCATTCGCCACTTTATGGATTCCAACTCTCAAGCCTCTCGATTTTATATGCGCGGCCGTGTTCCAAATGCAGAGCGCTGCCATGTCGGAGGTAAACGACTTATCTCGTGGCCGGTGCTCGGAGCGCCGGTCCGTGCGCGCCGGACTATGAGATTTTGAGGACTTTTTCATGCGCCGTTCGTTGATGCGATCTGTGCCCGCAATCGGGCTGTTCGTCTCTATCCATTCCGCCGCGTTTGCACAGAACGCGCCGACGTCACAACCGACGCCCAGCGACCAGAGTCTCATTGAAAGACTAATCAACCGCTCGTTAACAAACGCGGGAGCAGCGCGCGGGGGCGTGCTTGAACCTGGGTATCGCGCCGAACAAGAACACCGCGCTGATCGGGTCGGCTGATCTCATCTTCCACTTCTCTCATCTTCCACTTCTAAGGCTTGGAAAGGTCGTGACGGCTGGGTCCGTCGCGCGTTTCGCCACAAGCAAATTCGACAGGGGTCTACAATGAAGCGAATTCTTCTCTCCACTGCCTCACTCGGGGTGTTGGGTCTTCTTTCGCCGGCGCTTGCTGCCGATCTGCCTTTCGTCAAGGCACCGTCGGCGACGCCATCGGTCTATGACTGGAGTGGCGTCTATGTCGGCATCTTCGGCGGTGGCGGCCTCGGCAATCACAATATCAATAACCCCACCGGCCCGGTCGCGCCGTTTTCGGACTTCTCGGCGAACTACAACTCGCAAGGCGGGCTCGCGGGCGGCGAAGTCGGCTACAACTGGCAGAGCCGCAACTACGTTGTCGGCGTTGAGAGCGACCTGTTCTGGGCCGGCATCAAGGGCAACGACTCCTTTGATTTCAACAACGGCGCGTTTCCGGGGGTGACGGCGGTCGATGCGGACAACTGGCGCTGGGGCGGTACGCTGCGCGTGCGGGGCGGCTTGGCGGGCGACCGCTGGATGGCGTTCTTCACCGGCGGCTACGCCTTCGGTGACATTCAGCATACGAATACCGCAGTCCCCGCCGTCGCCGGCTTTCCGGTTGTCGACAAGTTCAGCGTTACGGCCAATGGCCTGACCGTGGGCGCGGGCTTCGCCTATGCGCTCACCAAGAACATCAGCACCAAGATCGAGTACCGCTATTACAACTTCATGGGCTACGACCGGCCCGGCAGCACGCTGACCGTGAACGGACAACTGCCTTACACGACCAACAGTTCATTTTCGGTCGTGTCGGTGGGACTTGATTTCAAATTCGGCGGCCCGGGTATCGCGAAATACTGAGGATTTTGCCGAATTAATTCGCGCGTTGTTCGCGCAACAGATGTCATAGGAGCAATCATGAAGAGCACTTTCCTTGCAGCCGTAGCGCTGGTCTCTGTCAATGCCGCCGCGTTCGCACAGAGCGCGCCGACGTCACAATCGACGCCCAGCGATCAAGGTTTCATCACCAGGCTGCTCAACGCCTATATCGTTGAATTCGATGCGCCACCGCCCGCGCCGGCGGGCCAAACCGCGGCGGCGCCCTCAGGTCGACTTCCGCCGCCATTTCCGCCAGCGCCGCTGAGCGCGCCACCCTGGCCCTGGCCCGACTGGCCGTTTGGTGGCACGCCGCTGCTTGGCGGCGCGACGCCAAATTCCTCCGGCAACAATCTGATGAAGGCATTGGGCGGCACGTCGACCGGCGATTTCCTGAAGGACAATCATATCGAGATCTGGGGCTGGGTCGACGCCGGATTTAACATCAGCACGTCACACGGCCCGAACGGGAACGCTCCAGCCGGATATGACTTCAACGCGAACGTAGGTCAGCTCAACCAGGCGGTGCTGTACGTCGAGCGCATTCCAGACACGACGCAACAGGACCATCTCGACTGGGGCTTCCGCGTCGTCAACCTGTATGGCACCGATTACCGGGAAGTCACGATGCAGGGTATATTTAGTAAAACGCTGACAACGTACAATAGCCTATATGGCTACACCCCGGTGAACTTCTACTTCGATGTCTACATTCCCTGGATCGGCCAAGGCAGCAACATCCGGGTCGGCCGTTATACCACGCTGGGTGATATCGAGGCGGATCTCGACTATCAGAACCCCTTTGATTCACATTCAATGTATTACACTTACGATCCGTTCACCCAGTTTGGTGTCGTCTGGTCAACGCGGCTGACCAAAAATTGGATGGTGCAGATTGGCCTTAACGCCGGCAGCGACGTTGCGCCCTGGGAAAATGATGCGAAACCGACGGTGACGGCCTGTGTTCAATGGACTTCCGACAGTTCGTGGGATAATGCTTATCTTTGCGCCAATGGCACGAACAATGCGAGTTACGGCTTCAACAACGTAAATTTATACCAGTTTATGTACTACCACAAAATTACCGACCGCCTGTGGGTGGCGACGGAGGATTACTACGAATACCAAAACAACGTGCCGACGTTGTCGACAATCCTAGGCGCGAACGTGCTAAACCCCGCGCAAATCCCCGCGCTAATCCCAGGCGCGAATCCCGCGCTTTGCCTACCACCGCAGACGAGCTGTACGGCCGGAGCATATGCGGCGTCTTTGTACGTCATGTATAAGCTCACGGACAAGGACTACGTGGGTTTGCGCACCGAAGGCTTCGACGATGTGCGCGGCCAACGGACCGGGTTCGCAACCTGGTATACTGAGACCACGCTTGGCTGGGTCCACTGGTTGACACCCTCGATCGAGGTTCGCCCGGAAATTCGGTACGACCATTCATTCGCAGCGGCGGCTTACGAAAATGGCACGAAGAAAGACCAGTTTGTCTTCGCCACCGACGTTCTTATCAAGTTCTGAAACGGTCCGCGCCGCCCATCACAATCGGGCGGCGCGGTTCGTTCAGACTGTGTGGGATTTGGTTGAGCCAACGCCGGTGCACGTGGTGTGGGCGGTGGGGTGGAAGCCGGGCTCGACGTTCGAGGACGTGCTTGGGATCTAACCATGATCCCAACGACAGGCGCGCAAGTGCGGTCGTGCGGCGCTCGACGATTTTCAGTACGACATGGGCGGTGGACAAGGGTCGTCTCTATGCCGCGCATCAGAAACGCGCAGATCGATCTGCGGAAGCCAAATGGAGGAGCTCATGGCGAAGAGCATCGTGACCGTCGCAGCAGCCGTGTCGATCTTGTCCCTCGGCTCGCTGGTGTCGGCGCAAGCCGGCGGCGCAACTAGTGCTCCGTCAAGGTACAATAGCGCCGACCGGGATGAGACCGCATGTCGCACCTCGGCGAGCCACACCGAATGTCGCCAAGCGGTCTGCCGATGTTCGGGATCAAATTTCCCACCACTCGCCAGGAGTAGCAGATGCCGCAAGCTACGCACGAAACCGTCTCCACCCGGTGTTCGTCGAAGCGGGCGGCCTCTTTAACAGCCCAAGCCGAATGTTCAATGGCAGAATGAATGTCGCCTGCTGGCTGTGTGTGCCGAAAATCAGATTCTGCAAATATTGATGGTGAAGGCCGCCAAGGACAGGTCGTGACACGATGGCGCCGAGGCGCTCAATCGCGCGATGGAGAGGGGCGTCCTTGTTCAGAGATCGATGAGTCCTCGACACATTATAATAGGCGGCATATCCGCGTAGGATCCGGCGCAGGTGCGCTTCGCCAAACACGATCATGTGGTCGAGACATTCGCGGCGGATCGAGCCGATGAGTCGCTCAACGTAAGCATTTTGCCAGGGCGATC
>Ga0073928_10009389_pt1 | contig 11925 bp, 6 predicted proteins | sample PaiPotPPA55metaG_FD_76969 | JGI IMG/M metagenome (GOLD analysis project Ga0073928, IMG submission 76969) | Iron sulfur acid spring bacterial and archeal communities from Banff, Canada, to study Microbial Dark Matter (Phase II) - Paint Pots PPA... ...
GCAGGGGTTTGCGGCGAACCGCTTCGACCGCATGGAATGGGCGGGAGCCTTTGGCGACCTCGGCACTCTGATCCCGTTCGTTGTGGCTTACATCAGCGTGCTTGGCGTCGATCCTTATGGAGTTCTGTTCGCGTTCGGCGTCTCACTGATCGCTTGCGGCGCATATTACAAGACACCGTTTCCAGTGCAGCCCATGAAAGCGATCGCAGGTCCCGCTCACCCTTGGCAATGCGATTATCGCGATTACAGAGGAGAATAATCGGCTATTCTCGGATCGCGCCGTATCGGAGCGAGGCGTCTCGATTTCGACCGGCATCATGAATGTGTTTGGGGCGTGCTTCGGCGGAGTGCCGATGTGTCACGGCGCTGGAGGCATGGCGGGTCACATTCGGTTTGGCGCCCGGACAGGCGGCTCGCTCATTATCTTGGGCGCTATCTTGTTATTGATGGCGACTTTCCTGAGCGGCTCAGTACAAACGATGTTCCGCGTCATCCCCAGTGAAATCCTCGGGGTTATCCTCTTCCTGACAGGCGCTCAGCTTGCTCTGGGATCGTGTGACTTCAGCAAGGACAAGGGTGAGCGTTTCGCAACCATCGTCACTGCAGGGCTTTCGATGTGGAACATCGGCTTGGCGTTTGTCGTCGGGCTATCCGCATTCCATCTACTGAAGCGTGGGTGGATCAAGCTGTAGCGACGACGGTGACGCGTGTCCATCGCGGGAAACCTACCGGTGGAAGTCCAGGATCGGAAAGGCAGCGCGCCCGACGAGGTCAATCAAACGGCTCCTCATCCGGCGTGGCATCGATATGGAGGAACCCGTTCTCGGCTTTGAAGATGTTCGGATCCGGGTCAAAGGCACGAACCTCCTCGATGGTGAAGCGCGTGACCCACGCGTCGGCGTCGGTTCTCACTCTGATTTCGAGTGGCAGGCCCCACCGCTCCGACCAACAGATCTCATTGGCATGGCTTGACGGCAGCTCGGTATCCAAGCGGTACCAGCGGCACTCGCCGTTAGGCGTCACGTTGGGGGCGTTGGCCGATTGCTCAATTCTGTAGCCGCCCCGTGGAGTGTTCAGCACGTGAGCGAGCCCGAGCCAGTCGGAGTACGTCCCTATGCGATAGAGAGTCGTCCGGTCCGCATTGATGATGACCTGCCGCGCGTGATCAACCACCTCGTAGGCATAATCCCCATGCGCGTCCTTCTCCACATAGAGATCGATGGCATTGTCGGTTGTCCGGCGCAGGCGGACATCAGCCTGCCGCCAGACTTGGAGTTGATGGTTGTTCCCTCCGTGGTCGGAATAGCGGGCTCGGAAGTAGACGTTTTCCGGCGCCGACCGGGTCGGAAAGGCTTTGTCCCATTCGACATGAAAATCCTCCGCCCGAAGCGGTGTTGTGCCGAGGAGGAAAAGAAAACCCGCCCCGAGCGCCGCGGCCAATCTTGCATTCATCGCCGAACCGCCTTGGCATAGTCGAAATAGATGTACGTCTTGCCCCGGTAGCTCACCGATTTCGTTTGGAGTTGGATCGCATAGGTGCTCTTTCCCGGGTCGGTGTCCTTGCCATTCGGGTCGGTCGGCAGCTTCACGGCGAGCCCGGTCGCGGCTTTTTTGGGCCGGATCGTCCGTGACGAGACTTGGTAAGAGCTGGTCGCCGGCCCGTTTCTGAGTGCTTCCAGAAGCGGACGACCGTCCGCGTGGGGCAGGCTCAGGCCGAGAATGCTGGCGACGGTTGGAGCGACATCGACGTTCCCTGACGGCAGCGTGTCCTTCAGTCGCTCGCGAAAATCCGGGCCGTAGGCGATCAGCGTATTGTGCACATCAGCTGGGCTGAAGCTGCCGTGCATGCCGCGATAGCTGTTATTGAGAAGGGTGCCAGAATACTCGGTGCCCAGTATACCGTTGATAGCCGCATTCTTGTCGTAGTCGTAGCTGGCGATGATGTCTGGGTTGCGACCCGCCGTGTTCTGCACCCGGATCATGCTCAAGGGAAGCGTGCCAGGGAGGTCGCCATACCGGCTATCAACGAAGACGGCCCCGATCTCGCTGCGGCTTTGCAGAAACGTAACGACCTTGCGTACCGTCTCTCCGTTCCTGTCGGGTAGGTAGATGTAATCGCTGCCGCCGTTGACGGCGATGACAAGCGCCTGGGGCGGCAGGGTGGCCGGCACCTTGAACGAGGCAGTGTTGTACTTCTGCCCCTCTTTCCCGCAGGCGCTGCCATCGCCGTCGGTTTGCACCGGATAGACCGGTGTGTTGTCGGCTTTGATCCCCGAGGCGACCGGAAGATAGCTACAACCGATGCCATCGAACACCACGAAGCCCGCCCGGTGCATCAAATCAGCCAAGCGGACCAGCCCTGAGACGGAGTAGCCGTTATTAGGGTCAATGGCACCGACATTGCCGTCCTCTATCGCGCGCAGCGGAAAGAGCGCGCTCGAACCGGCGACGTTACTGTGGCCGTGATCGGAGACCACGATGATGTCGGTGACGGTGTCCTGCCCAAGCTCCTTCAACTTCGCCTGCACCTGCCCGAGGATTTGATCGTTCGCACGAAGCGCGTCCCGGTAATTAGCGCTGCCGACGCCGTAGATGTGCTGCGTCGTGTCCGGATCGCGCAACCAGAGGACGGTGAGCCTCGGATTCTTCTTCGGCAGGATGTGGTTGAGATAGACATCTACCATGTATTGAAGGGCGGTCTTGTAAGGACTGCCGGAGCTGTCTGTCGGATCGAAAGTGACGCCATCCTTGAGGCGCTTAGGCGCCTTAAATGCCGTGGGGCTCCCGTTGTTCGGAGCAAGCGCAAGCTCGCCCGGCGGATAGGCGTTGGGAGTCGTCGCCGGGAGGGGATACCCCGCCTCTTGCAGCTCCTTCCCGAGGCTAAGCGGCAAGACCGCCTTCTCATCAAGCATCATCCCGCCCCGTTTGTAGTCCTGGATGTAAGCGGCTCCGCTCTTCCCAATCGTGACCGTCGACATCCCCGCCTTCTGAGCGGCGTCGAACAACGTCTCTACGAGCAGGAGGTCGCCTTTGAGGTAGTTGGTGAGGTCTTGGAGGACAGAAAAGTCCTCGGTAAAGACCGGCTGCTCGAAGTCGACAGGAGCGTTGGCGGAATCGCTTCCTGTCGCGCCCGGCTGCCAGAGCGTGTTGCCGTAATAGCCGGTCGAGCCGGGAAATCCGCCGGTCGCGAAGCTGGCAGCGTTCATCATCGTGAAGGTCGGATAGGTCGAGTGATTGTCGGTGAAATCGACCCCGGCTTCGCGAAGCGCATAGAGATTGGGTGTTTCTGCCGGCGTGATCGAATCGGGTCGCAGGCCATCCCAGACAAAAATCAGGATTTTTCTTGGCTCGTTATCGGCGGCGTGGGCGCTTCCCGCGGGTATGACGGTGCCGCCAAGAAGCACTATCGCCAGAACGCTGGCCAGAATGCCAAACGAGTGCCGTCCTGGACACCGCCTCATGGTTCTCCTCCCTGCTCGGCGTTTTTGTAAGACGATTGCGCGATGTCACCGTAACGCGGTGCAGGTGGCGAGAGCAACCGCGCGGCGGCAATGTCTCATGTGTGGATGGCCCCCGGCTTGCAAGGATTTTGTAGCGTGAGGCGTTGCCCGCCCGGCTCGGTCAAACGCCGGAGATTTTTGCGCATCCTGCCGCGTGTGTATTTGCTACCCGCATTTACCGACCATGCGGGTCCGCATAGTGCTGTGGCAGCGATCGCCGTCGTAGCAAGGAAAAACCTGCGATTCATTTGCAGCTCCGGGGATGCGGCTTGGAAGCTTTTTCTTCCTTACATTTTGCCATCACCTGCGTTGCGCTCAGGAGACTTGTTCCGAAACTAAAGAGACCTCCAGCATCGGCCAGGTCCCTCGGGAAAATCATCGGCAAGCGCCGGGGTGATGGCGCTTTGCGCAATTCGTGCGCGATTCGGACTAATGATCAGCTCTTCGAGAACGATGAGACCGTCCGCCTGTTCTGGCGGCCGGTCTCCGCTTAACTATCGCTGAACCTGCATCGACGCACGGCAGGTTCTCACATCTCCGATCGGTCCTTACCGCCACGACGCCATGCTCCCGAACACGCCATCGCGGCGGACCAGTCCGTGGAAAAGCGCGGCGCCGAAATGCGTGAGGAAGGTCGCGAAGAACAGGTAGGCGAGGGCGGTGTGGAGGTCGCGGAGCCACGCATAGAGCGTCAAATCATGCGGCAGAATCGGTGGCAGCCGCAGCGGCCCGTAGAGCACGATCGGATAACGCGCCGCCGACAGCATGCCCCAACCGACCAGCGGCATGATGAACATGAGCGCATACAGGATGATGTGCGATGCCTTGGCGGCGAAACGCTGCAGGGATGGAAGCGTATCGGGCAATTCCGGCGGCGGATTGATGAACCGGTTCACGATACGAATCACGCACAACACAAAGATGGCGATTCCAAGCGGCCGGTGGATCAAGACCAGAAGGTCGTAGCGTGGCGAGACCGAAGCGGCCATGCCCACGCCGATGAACAGCATTGCCACGATCATGGGCGCCATCATCCAATGCAGGAGCCGGGACGCAGCCGGGAAGCGTGCCTTGGTGGTCATGATTTGCCTCCAGCTTGCACTTCTTGCACCGTGACCGCGCTGGGCGGCTTCTCATGCTCCTCTTCGGCACGCAGCGTGAACGAACGCGCATAGGTCGCCGAGCGGGCGCTAAGCAACGGGTCTTCGGATGGCTCGATGCCGGACGGCAGCACCAGAGGATCGTAGTTGATGGCGGTGCAGCGCCCACTGTCCTCACTCGAGGCTTGATCGATTGTTACCGTGCCGGCGTCGATCTGCCGGCGGCCTTCGGGCCAGGGCAGCGTCGCGTCGTTCGTCGGGTCATCAGCTTGGCCGATCGTCACGATCAGCCGCCATTGCTGTGGATGCTGCGCGATTTGGGCGATCAGGTTATCGAAGAGATAGTTCTTGTCTCCTGCCGCTGATGGCTCTGCGCTGTCAGCCGCGAAGGGCTCCACCGGCACCGTGGACCAACGAACGGGGACGGAGGCGCCGGCTGCGTCGACGAAGCGGAAGGCATTGAGGCTGTTGAAGGTGGAGTTTGCAAAACCGGATGTGACTTGGCGTTTCTTGATTAACTGCATGGCCCGCACCGTTTCCGGGTGAGCGGCCAGGAACGCCTTCATTCTCGATGGATCGGGCTTTCCGGTGGCTGGATCGGGGCTGGAGGCGAACAATTGCTCGTAAAAGCCGCGCGCCGAATTGACCACGAAAACCGGGATGTTGTTCATGCCCGTGCGCCATTCCTCGCCGCCGGGTAGCAGGAAGCGCAGCGCCATGCTGCGCACCGTTGCAGGCGCATCCGTCTGAAAGGGCATGCCACCAGCGAGCGCGAAGCGGCCAACCACCGGGACGCGTCCGGGCTTGAAGACAGCGGCTTTCGACAATACAGCTGCCTCCCCGCTGCTTTCGAACCAGCCGGTGACGCAAACTCCCTTTGCGTGGTTGCGGCGGAAGCCGGCGTGGATGCCGTTGGCATCCTGGAAAGCCACCATCATCCGGTCTTGGGTCAGCCGGACTGGCGAGAGCCAGCCGCCCGTGTAAGCGAACGCCCCAGCCACGCTCAGCATCACCGCACCGATCGCGCCCAGTCGGACGAGCACTCCGGCATTACTTATTGGACCCGCTCCGAACCAGAATGGCTTCATATTCCACGTTGCCTCCTGACCTTGTCCTCCTTGCGCCGCGATGCCAGTCTGCCCAGACCGGCTGTGCTCAGCAGACGTCGACGCGTCATCATTCGACATCCGCCAGATGCCGGCCTTGCAGACGTAATTCACCGAGCAAGGCGCCGCTTGCAGAGGATTGCCGTTCTTGCGCCATTCTTGCCATTCATGCTCCTGCATCTTGAGGCCGCATGGGAAACCCACGACATAACGGCGAAGGGCTCTCGGTCTCGAACTGTCAGCGACGCTGGTGGCCCGCGCTGTGCAGGTGATTGAATGATCGGTCATGTCCGTTTATGGCACTTTTGCGAAGAACGAGCGCGCTCAACCCAGGTCCGGTTCGAGGCTCATTGCGGACATTAAGTCGTCGCCGGATCACTTCGCGGTTTAACCCAGAACAGACATCCGCCTCGTCGGCGCTCGCCGCCTCTATGCTCACACTGAGATATGCCGAAAAATGACGCTTCCACCGCCCAATCACGATGCGCTGTCCGGGTGGGTGGGCACCGTGAAGTGAAAGATGGCGCCGCAGGGCACGTTCGCGCTCGCCCACAATCGGCCGCCATGTGCTTCGATGATCGAGCGGCAGATCGACAGCCCCAGGCCAAAACCGCCGGGCTTCGTCGTGTAGAATGCCTCGAAGACGTGCTCCAGGCTGTCCGGCGCCAGCCCCGGACCTGAATCCTTCACAGCGACGAGCACGCCGTCCGGCGCGGCTTGCCCAGCGGTGATCCGCAGTTCCCGCGCCCCCTCGCTGACACCGCTCATTGCCTCGATGGCGTTGAGGATCAAGTTGAGCATCACTTGTTGGAGTTGGACCCGGTCTCCCTGAATGAGGGGCAAGGCATCCGCGAGTTCCGTCTGGACCGACACGCCATTCTTCGCCGCTTCGCTGCGGGTCAGCGCGACAACCTCGAGGATCACTTCGTCAATCGTCAGGCGATCCTGCCGTTGCGGCGCCCGCTTGACCAGGGCGCGGACGCGATCGACCACCGCGTCGGCGCGACCGCTGTCCCTGACGATCCGGTCGAGCGCCTGCCGGGCCTCTTCGAGCTCCGCCGGCCGGGCGGCAAGCCAGCGCAGCGCGGTGCGGGCGTTGACGGCCATCGCCGTGATGGGCTGCCTGACCTCATGGGCAATGGACGCGGTCAGCTGCCCCATGGTCGTGACGCGGTTCGCGTGCGCCAGCTCCGTCTGCACCTCGCGCAAGGCCTCGGCAGCGCGCTTACGCTCGGTCAGATCGAGCACGAAAGCGACACCTTCGTTCCCACTTTCGTCGATCCTCGCCGAGCCGATCAACGCCGGCGCGCGGCTGCCGTCCTTACGGAAATACTCCTGCTCGTATGGGTGGACCGTTCCGGCCAGCTTTAGCTCGGCCCCTGCTCGCGCATGGCGGTCGCGCCATTCCGGTGGCGTCAGGTCCGTCCAGCGGACGCGACCCGAGACGAGATCCTCACGGTCGTATCCCACCATCTGGAGGAACGCGTCATTGGCCTCGATGATCCGATCTTCCAGATCGAAGATGAAGATCCCGATGATATTGGCGTCGACCAGGCGCCGGATCTTCGCTTCACGTTCGGCAAGATCACGATACAACCGGGTATTCTCCAGCGCGATGGCCGCCTGCGAGGCGAGCAGCTTGAGTACCGCGATCCGACCCGGAACGAAGACCCGTGCAGCCAGGTTGTTCTCGAGGTAGAGCACGCCGATGAAATTGGCCTGGGTGATCAAGGGCAGGCCAAGAATGGATCGCGCCTGGCGCCGACGGATATAGGGATCCGCCGAAAACGCGTTCTGGGCCGCGGCATCGTCGAGAATGACGCTCTCACGGGTATGCAGGACATAGTGGAGGATCGCTTCCGGGAGCACCGCCGCACTGACAGGAGTGTCGCACAGCTGCACGGCGACCGTGTCGCCGTCGATCGTCGCTTCCGCCGCGATCCGCGGCTCAGCCCCGCGTGACAGGATCAACAGGCCGCGCTCGGCGCCGGCGTGCTCGATCGCGGTGCGCATGACGGTCATGAGCAGCCTCTCCCGCACGAACGTGCCTGAGACCGCTTGCGACAGTTTGATCACGATCGCGAGGTCGAGCTGTTCGACGGGCGTCCCGATCGTGCTCGTCGGACCGGGCGCCGGCTCTTGCCTGCCGAGCTGCGGATAGGTCTCCTCGAGTTGCCTTACCTTCCCATCGGCTCCCCACCGAAGATAGCCATAGCGAGCGTCCTGCAAGTACACACGAGCAATCTTCTCAAATCCACGCCGCGCGTAGAAGCGCGCGGCGAGTTCGTTGGCGAGCGCCTCGTTGTGAATAAACTCGTTGGCGCGGGCCGAGCGGATGGCCTGCTCATAGAGACGCTCGGCATCGAGCTCGCGGCCTTCCAATCGCGCGATCTCGGCGCCGACGAGCGCGGCGCGGTTCTCGAAATTGTCCGGGCAATTCTCCGCCCACACCTGGAGTTGTTTGTGATGCGCCGCAAGAGCCTCCATGTGCTGCTGCCGCTCAGCGGCTGGCGCGGAATCGCAATAGGCGGCTCGGGATAGCGCACCGTAAAAGTGATAGTCCGCCGTTTCGAAATGTGAAGCCAGGGTCCACAGCAGAGTTTGCGCCCGCGCCGAGGCCTCGACGGCTGCACGATACTCGCCGGCAAAGAAGCGCGCCTGCAGCTTGCGGATCAGATACCAGCACTCGCCTTGCACCAGATCCGGACGGCGGGTGAAACGGCGCTCGATCCGAAGCTCCTCAAACTGCCCATCATCAAAGGAGCCAAATGTCGACGTCAGTCCGCGAAGAGTTCGGATCAGCTGGAGCTGAGTGGCAGCGATGTCAATGATGAACCCGAACCGCGCCTTCTGCGCAAACGCGAGTCCATCCTCGGCTTCACGTTGCACATCAACGAGCGGGTCTCCGGTGGCGAGAAGGTTGGTCGTCAGATGGTGGCTGCAGGCGGCGTAGACGAGGTCGCCCATCTTGTTCGCTGCCAGCAACCCGCGCTGGAGCAAATCACGCCCTCCCCGGACATGTCTCGTCCACGGCAGGACGAAGCCTCCGAAGCACATATAGGTCCTGGCCTGGAAGCGCGTCAGTCCGTGCCGTTCGACCAGGTCATGGCCGAGCCGGCCGATGCGGTATGCCGCCTGATAGTCGCCGAAGCGCTGTCCGGCGACCATGCCAAGGCGAACGTAGGCGAAGCACGAGCCGTCACAGTTGCCACGCTCGAGGCTGAGATTGACCGCCCGACAGATGACCAGGGAAAACAGTTGCGCATCCGTATGCAAGCTCGGCGGCCCGAGCTTGGTCAGAACATCCAGCGTCGCGAGGGATGCCGGGTCGCTCATCAGAGGCAGCTCGATCAGATCCTCGATCGTGCGGCTCCCGAGCTGCGACCAGATCCGCTCGTATTCGCGTCGCGCTTCCTCGTCTGTCGGATGCGGCGACCAGTCGATGCCCAGATGTCGGAGGTAATCGAGCCCGACGGCAATGGCGCGGCTGCTCTGATCGAGGGTCGTGTACAGGTCGACGCCGAGGCAGGCGACGGTGGCTCGCTCCAGCGTATTCGCGGCGCGGGTCGACAGTGCCGCCAGACGCTGCTCTGCTTCCGCGAGCGCACCCGTCAGGAACTCGCATTCGGCGCGGTGCAGCTCGAGCTGGAAGATGAGCTCGTGCTGGCACTCCCAGCCATCCTCCACCAACATTGCCGCGCCGGCATTGAAATAGATGAGCGCCGAGGCATACGCGGTAGCGGCCTTGGCGCGCTTGCCGGCGATCAGGTTGAGCTCGGCCGCCTGCTCCCGCTCCTCGGCAGAATCGATCAAGGCGGCGCCGCGGTTGAACTGGTTGACAATGTCGAAGATGGCGTCCTCGCGCCGTTCCGCGGGAGTGATCGCCACGAGCAGTCTTCCGATGCCGAGATGGACCTCCGCGCGCAATGCTTCCGGAATCAGCAAATAGGCGGCTTCCTGCACCCGGTCGTGGATGAACCGGTAGGAGCCCTCGCGGCGCTCGACCAGCTCCTGGCGGACGGGCTCCCATAGCGCCGCGTCGACGTCCGCCTCCGATGTCCCGAGAACGAGCGCCAGAAGCGTGACCTCGGCGGCGCTGCCGAGACAGGCAAGCTGGTGCAACGCCGTCTGCGCTCTGGCCGGGAGGCGAGAGAGCTTGCCGACCATGAGGTCCACCACATTGTCGGTGTACCCCTTGGCGCGAATGCGCTCGAGGTCCCAGGTCCAGCGGGAGTAGCCATGATCGAACGCGAGCAAGTGCGCGTCGGCAAGCGCGTAAAGGAACTGAATGACGAAGAACGGATTGCCGGCCGTTTTCTCGTGCACAAGTCGTGTTAACGGTGCGGCGCCCTGCGGCTCGCAGCGAAGCGCCTCGGCGATCAGCTGTGCGAGGTGCCCATGGGCAAGCGGCGCGAGCGTGATCTCCTCTACCTTCCCGCCGCCGGTCTTGATGGCGTCGAGCTTGCGCCTCAGCGGATGAGCGGCATCGACCTCGTTGTCCCGATAGGCGCCGATCAACAGCAGGTGCCGCAAATCCGCCTGGGTCAGAAGATCCTCGAGCAGGTCGAGTGTGGCGGCGTCGAGCCATTGCAGATCGTCGAGGAACAGTGCCAGCGGATGTTCCGGCCGCGCGAACACGCCAACGAACTGCCGGAGTACCCGTTGGAAACGCCTCTGGGCCGCTTGTGGCGGGAGTTCGGGGACCGCCGGCTGTTCTCCGATGACAAGGCTCAGTTCAGGGACCATGTCGACCATGAGGCGCCCGTTCGGAACCAGCGCCTCCAGAAGCGCGGCGCGCCAACCGCTCAGCTCGGTGTCGCTCTTGCCGAGCAGAGGCCGCACCAGGCTCTGAAAAGCCTGCGCGAGCGTTGCATAAGGGATGTCGCGCTTGTACTGGTCGAACTTGCCGGCGGCGAACAGCCCGCGCGGCGGCACCAGGACCTTGTGCACCTCGTTGACGACCGAGGACTTGCCGATGCCGGAATAGCCCGAGACCAGCACCAGCTCCGACCTGCCGCTCTCGACCACGCGGTCGAAGGCGGCGAGCAGGCTCTCGACCTCGCGCGCCCGCCCGTAGAGCTTCTCCGGGATCAGCAGCCGGTCAGGCGTGTCGTGTTCGCCCCGTGGAAAGTCGTCGATGCAACCGCGGGATTCCCATTCAGCCAGGCAGCGCCGCAGATCGTGTTCGACGCCGGCCGCAGTCTGGTAACGGTCCTCGGCCGTCTTGGCGAGCAGCTTCATGATGATGGCTGAGACCACGGCCGGCACATCCGCCCTCCGCTCGGCGGGCGGTACCGGCTTTCTCGCGATATGGCAGTGGACCCATTCCATGGGATCGGCCGCCGTGAACGGCAGGGCACCCGTGAGCATCTGGTAGAGCGTGATGCCGAACGCGTAGAGATCGCTGCGGGAGTCGATTGACCGATTCATCCGTCCGGTCTGTTCGGGGGCCATGTAGGCCAGCGTGCCGGCAATCGTCTCGGGCGGCTCGGGCGCCTGCCGCTCGCGCGGCAGACGCGAGGTAAGGCCGAACCCGGTGAGCTTGACCTCTCCCGCCGCACGGTTGACGAGGATATTGGCGGGCTTGAGGTCCTTGTGGACGAGGTCGCGCCGGTGGAGTTGCGCGAGGGCCCCGGCGATGGCGATGGCAAGATGCAAGAACCGTCCCACCTCCATGGGCCGGCCGAGCAGCCGCTCGAGCGGCTCGCCGCCTGAATCCTCGAGAACCAGCATGGTCCGGCCGCGCTCGCGCACGAGCTGCAGTGGCCGCACCGCCCAGGCCCGGTCCAGCTCGTCCTTCAAGCTGTATTCGTGAGCGAGGCGATCGAGGGTGGCGGGTGTCGGGTGCTCCGCGGCGGGCAGCACCGCCAGTACGGCGGTGCGATCGCTGTCGGCGGGGCTCGCCTCTCGGCAGAAGACGCGGTCGCCGTCCTCCCATAAAACCTGGAAGCTGTTATCCCCCTGAGCGCTGAACCGCGAGGTTGGGTTCAAACTTCTGGCCTCCGCGATAAGCCGGTGACCCGCTGTCGGGCTGAGAAGTTACGGTCCGCTTCCTCTGGCCAGACCGAGCTTGAACGGGAAGTTTGCCACACATGAGGCGGCATGACGATGTCTGTTCGTGGCACATTTGCGAAGAAAGAGCTCGGCCAACGCGAGTCGGCTGTCGGCCTCATAACGGACGGTCACCGGCTACCGAGCCACTTCGCTGTTTGACCCGAA
>Ga0073928_10009390_pt1 | contig 11925 bp, 8 predicted proteins | sample PaiPotPPA55metaG_FD_76969 | JGI IMG/M metagenome (GOLD analysis project Ga0073928, IMG submission 76969) | Iron sulfur acid spring bacterial and archeal communities from Banff, Canada, to study Microbial Dark Matter (Phase II) - Paint Pots PPA... ...
AACGTGGCCCGCAATTTGACCGCGCTGAACGTGCCCACGGAATTGTTTGGCCTCGTGGGACGCGACCCTTCCGCGGGTCAACTCAAACGGCTGCTGAGCCATTACCAGATCGGTTGCCAGGGATTGTTGGCCAGTTCCTCCCGCCCCACCAGCGTCAAGACCCGCGTGGTGGCGCACAAGCAACAAGTGGTGCGCATCGACCGCGAATCCCGAGACGGCATGGATGGACCGCTCAGCCGCCGATTGATTGGACGGCTCCGCTCCGAAATCGACGGCACCGCGGCCGTCATCATCGGAGATTATGGCAAGGGCGTGGTCACCCAATCGTTTTTGGATGAGCTCAAGGATCATTGCCGCCAACGAGGCATTTGCCTGAGTCTGGATCCCAAGCCGGTGCATGATTTGGATTTGACTGGTCTTTCGCTCATCACGCCAAATCGCAAGGAAGCCTTCGAACTGGCCGGCCTGCCGGACGCCACGAGGCAAACGAACCCGCTGGCCGACGCCAATCTCATGCGCGTAGCCAAGCATCTATTGGACACTTTGCGGCCCGCGCTTCTGTTGATCACTCTCGGCGAGCAAGGCATGCTGCTTTGCCAGCACCGCCAAGAACCCTTCCACATTCCAACGGTCGCACAGGAAGTTTTCGACGTATCGGGCGCCGGGGACACTGTGATCGCCTGCTTCACCCTGGCCATCGCCGCGGGGGCTACACCGCTCGAAGCCGCAGTGCTTTCCAATCACGCCGCCGGCATCGTCGTCGGCAAGATCGGCACGGCCACCGTCACCCCTGCCGAGTTGCTGGCCAGTTTCCAAAGCTAGGATTTTCGACGGAAATGGTCTTCCGAAAACTGCTTCCACTTTCCTGTCTTGTCTTTCTGCCGCATGAGTGAGGTCCAAGTGGCTTCTTTGGAATCGAACGTAAAAGTGTTTTGGAATTGGCCTTCCGGATAATCAAAAGTGACCAAAATCGCATTTCCGTCGCGTTTGCCGGAACCGATGGTTTGGCAGAAATGGCCGCCAAAGACATCGATCCAATGAACAACGTAGTGGGTGCCGGCGTTATCGTACCCGATGAAAACCATTGCCTCGTATTTCGGCGGAGTTGCCACGTCAAGATAGTGCAAACGCAGAAACTGGTGGTTGAGCACCCATTCGGCTTGCACCGTGTTCTGCGCCGCGCGATTTTTCATCACACGATCCACCTGCCAGTCCCCAACCAGGCCGTCGAGGAATGAATCCTGGAGAGGATGATCACGACCGTCCAACGCTGCCTGCCCGCGGGCCATCGGGGCAACCGCGACCAAAATAGCGAGCGAGGAAATAACACGATTGATCAGTTTTGTTGGCATAGCACGTGAAACGACATTATCTGTGGTTCCAAATGAGCTTATCGGCGAGAGGATTACCGATCAAGACAGCTCTTCAAGCCAAAGACCATTCTACTGAAGGACATTTTGACGCTGCCACTTTTTTCTCCATTCTCCTTTCGTGGAAAAGAGGGTGGCAGCGCCAAGATGCCCGCCGTTCTGCGTGTGTCGCGGTAGTACTTTGCCGGATATGCGGGTCCCGGAAATAAGGCGACCATGATCGATGTTGAAAAACAACGTTCTTTGTGGCATAGGTGCCCCGAGTCAAACTGCCGGGGGATCGGGAAGCGAACATTTGAGCGAGGCCAAAATGATTGGATTTGCCGATGGAGAGCAAAGCAGGGCGTCCGGGTTGCGGGAACTCAATGGCGCGTCGCCCAATAATCACCCTGCGAATGGCCATGCCCACGGCGTGCGCATCCGCAACTATTGGGAAAGCGATCGCAAGGCGGTTCACCAGCTTTGCTGCGACACGGGATTTCTCGGCTCCCCCATCGACCATGTTTTCCAGGATCGAGAACTGTTCGCCGCTTTGTTTGCGCGGCCATATCTGGATCAGGAGCCGGAATGGGCGCTGGTGGCTGAGGCGCACGGCCAGGTCGTTGGTTATCTGTTGGGTTCCATCGGCAAGGATTTCGAACTGGCTCGTCTGCGCGGCGACATCCAAACGGCCTGCCAGATGGTGTTTCGGCTAGCCACGGGCCGCTACGCGCGCCACCGCCGCAGCCGTCAGTTTGTCCGCTGGGTACTGGCGTCCGGTTTTTGGGAGCAGCCTAAACATCCCAAGGACGCCGCCCATTTCCATTTCAATATCCACAAGCATTATCGCGGCCGCGGCCTTGGGCGCCGCCTTTGGAAGGTATACGAGGAGCGGTTGCACTCGGCCGGCGTCAAACAGTGCTACGGCGCCTTTTTCTCCTGCCCACAGCGCCGGCCAGAGTCGGTGTATGCGCGTTATGGATTCACGGTCTTTGATCGGCGGCAAACGACTTTGTTTGCGCCCGAGGTCCGGGACCCGGTGGAATGCGTCTGCATGCACAAGCGGCTTTGAATAGCGAATGAAGCAGACGATTTTTACGCTTGCCAGCGCGCGTTCGGGAACGTTGTTTCTCTGCAATTTGTTTCGGAGAAACGTCCGGGACTGTGCCTGCCGCCACGAGCCCTTCTTCGATTGGGGCAACCCGACGCTGTTCGGTCCGGCCATCTACGATGCCTGCGCTGGCCGCGAAGACCGTCTGCGGGTACTGCTGGCCCGCAAACGCGCCTATGTCGAAAGACTGGCTGGCGCCGTGTACTTGGAGTCGAGCCACGCCTTTTTGAAGTCGGCGTATCGCGTGGCGCTGGAGTTTTTTCCCGAGATGCGCCTGGTCCACTTGATTCGCGATCCCCTCAAAGTGGCGAAGAGCGAGGCCCAGCGCCAGGAATGGCGACGCCGCTTCCACGCGCCGTTTCATTTTTATGTCGGCGATGACAACCGACGTCATTTTTATTGGTCCTTGACCGGCAACGAGGAAATATTCCAGAGCTTCGGGCGCACAGGGCTCAGCTTGTTCCAATGGTGCCTGATCCAGTGGATCGAAATCGAGAATCGCGCCATGCAATTTCTGGACCGGCACGGATTGCACAGCCGGTGCTTTACGATGCAATCGCCACGGGACCTGAACGACGCGTCCAAAGTTCGTGAATTATTTGATTCCATGGGCCTGGAGCTTATGCGTCCAGCGATTCAGATGAGCGGCCGCAAGAACAAAAGCCTTGGCTTATCGACGGATATCACACGGGAAGATGAGAGCGAATGCGAGGCGGTGCTCGAACAATTGCCGGAGCGGTATCTCGAGATTTTCCAGCGCGTGCCCTACGTCGATTGCGACTGGAGCGCGCGGGTCCGCAGGACTGGCGTGTTTAGTTCTTCTTAGGGGATCGGTCGGCCGCCGCTTTGTTGGTTTGATGGCGCCCGGGGGAAGCGGCTGCGCTCGCCTGCATCTGCTTCTTGATCCCATCGAGTTCTTTGCGCAAATCGCGGCTGGTCTTTTCCAGATCCATGACTTCCTGGCGGAGGTTTTTGAAATCATCCACGGGCTTGCGGCCCGCTCGCAAAGACTCGATGGCTTGCTGGGCGGCCCGTTGTTCCGGGGTTTCCTTCGACGCAGTCGCGTACTTCTCCAGCACGGGGATGGCTCCGGCATCTCCCAGCGTCCCAAGCGCCATAATACTAGCCAGGCGGATGGTCCGCTTCTTATGGGTCACGTAGCGGGCCAGGAATTCGCGCTCCTGGCTTTTCTTATCCTCATTGCGCGCCAGGTAGGCGACAGTGCCCAATCCCATCGAAAAGCCGCGGCTGGTAAAATCGGTCTCATGCGCAGGCAATGTCTCGAGCAACGGCGCAATCCAGGCCGGGTCATCCTGCGCGCGCATGGCCGTGATGGAGGCATCGGCCAGTTCATTGCGATACGACTTGCCGTTGAGAAACTGCATCAGATTTTCATGCACGTCGGGCCTGGCATAGCCGCCCAAATCACGAATGCCCGTGGCCAAGATGTCCGGGTTCTTTTCGCGCGTCAGCATCTCGCGTGTCCATGCATAAGCCGATTCACGGTAAAAGCCGCCGATATCGCTGGAGACCTCGCGGCGCACGCGGGCGTCGGACTGACTGGTGGACGCCAGCAGGGCCTCCAGCGCCTCGTCGGTGTGAATGGCGCGCAACGCTTTGGACGCTTCCAGTCGCACACCGTAAAAGTCGTCGTGATTGAGCGTTTGTTTCAGACGCGACACTGCTTCCTTGTCGCCTTTGTCCGCCAGTTGTTCGATGGCTTCGACGCGCCCGAGCATGTCCATCTGGTTGGTCAATTGCACGAAGAGCATCGGCCTTGGCAGGGGAAGGTTGATTTTGGCCAGCAACGAGCACTCGGGGTCCAGCCGCACAATGGTGGGCGCCGCGTCCAACGGGAAATAAAAATCCCCTTCCTTGTCGGTGATGTGCATCGAGCGATCCGCCTTTCCAAAGGGGCCTTCGAAACGAACCGCGAGCGGAAAATCAAAGAGCAGGACGCTATCGCTGAGTTTCTGCACCTGTCGGATGGAGACTTTGGCCAACTTCGATTTTTCATCCCATGTATACGCCGCCTCGATTTCCGGAAAATGCGCGTGATACAACCATTGATCGAAAAATTGATCGTAAGATCGACCGGAGAGTTCCTCGATGACTTGCCGCAAATCGTCGGTGACGACGTTGCCGTAGCGATGCCGCTCGAGATAGGTTTTGATGCAGTTGCGGTAGAGGTCGTCGCCCAGTTGGCAGCGGAGCATGTGGATCACCATACTGGCTTTGGCGTACGCGAGATAGCCGAACATCTCGCGGGGCGCATCGTAATCCCGGCGGACGATGGGATTGAAGTCGTTGGTCATGCTGGTGAGTTGCCGGTTGCGCCCGTACAGCCCGTAAAGCATCGTCTCCCGTCCGTCTTTGTGGCCGTCGTAGAGCGTCGCGTAATAGGTGGCGAAGCCTTCGTTCAACCAGATGTGGCTCCAATCCTTGCACGTGACGAGATCGCCGAACCATTGGTGGGCCATCTCATGGGAAATCAGCCCCTGGCTGCTGCGGATATTTTCCGTCGCGTCCGTGAACAGCGTGTTGTCCGTCAGCGTCGTGGCGCTGGTGTTTTCCATGCCGCCCGCGACGAAATCATTGACACAAATCTGGTAATACTTTGGCCAGGGATAAGCGACGCCGATGTCCTGCTCGAAGAACTCCATGATGTCCTTCGTGTCCCGAAAGGAACTGGCCGCGTCGCGGCTCTCCGAGGGCACCGTGTAAAACGCCAACGGTGTGTCCTTGTGCTTATCCTCAAGCTTATCGAAATAGCCCGCGACAAGAGTGATGAGGTAATTGGCGTGCGGCTGCTCCTGCCACCAATGGACCACCGTCAACCCGGTGCCAGCGTCTTTTTCCGACGAAATCAGCCGCCCGTTGGAAACCACCGTCATGCCCTCGGGCACGCGGCAGGTCACTTCGGAGGTGAACTTCTCGTTGGGGGAGTCGAAGCAAGGATACCAATGTCGCGCTTCGATTTCTTCGCCTTGTGTGAATAGATGCGTGTCGCCTTCTTTGTAACCCTGTTCCGGCGTGCGGAAATAAAGCCCGAGAGACGGTTCCGCGGAATAGATGATCGTGACGGTGGCGTCCTGGCCGGCTGCGAGCGGCTCGGCGAAAGTGAGAACCACGTTTTCGTCGGTCACCTGCCAGGCGAGCAGTTTCCGCGTCGAAACGACGTCTCGAATATCGAGGTCCACGGCGTCGAGTTTCAATTCCTGGACGGGTTTGGCGATGGCTTCGAATTGCAGCGTCGCCTTGCCTTCGATGGTGCGCTTTTTGAAATCCGGTGTGACATCGAGCGCCAGGTGCAGCACCTTCACTTCGCGGTCCGGGGCGTATTGGCGCCGGCTCGGCGCGCCCGGCGGCGCCAGGAAAGATTCGGACTTGAGGCACTCGATGGACTCGGTTTCCGTGGCGGCACGGGCGGACCCGGCCAGCAAAGCAACACCAGCGATGTACCCCAAAAAACATGCTGTTCGATTAGAATTCATGGTTGGTCGTTGACCGATCTCGGCGAACCAGACAAGGCGACGCGGAAAATTTTAAGGCAGTCGCCGGAGGCATTCAAGGATTTAATCTGCTGTTCGAAACTTTTACTTCTGGCATTCATCCGCACGCCAGTACACCGTAAATCCAATAGGGCGGGCGGGTCCGAAAGGCCCGGCGCGCCGATTGAGCATGACGAAGCAGCCACAAATGGTATTGCGCGACGCGGCCGAATGGCTGGGCGATTGGCACCCGTTGGCCGAGCAACTCGGCTCGGCCGATGGCCTGCTGGAACTCGGCTCGGTGTCATCGCTGCTGTGTCTCCGGCCCGTACTCGACGTGCCGTCGCTCCGCGCTTTTCTGCGGCAATATCGGGAGCAGATTCTTCTTCCGTTGGAACTGCCGGCCATCCAATCCGCCCACGGCCACGCGACACGCCACGAAGTGCGTGAACTGATCGCGCAGGACCGGCAGTTGGCGGACGAACCGGTATTGCAGAATTTTGCCGCGGCAAGCCGGCGGGTGGGCCGCAGCCAATTGCAAAAGCTGCGCCCGTTGCGCGACCAGCGCCTGGTGCAGCGCTATCTGCAAGCCGTCGAAACCGGACAAGCGAATGGCTGGCACACGCTGGTCTATGGGGTGACGCTGGCCATCTACTCGCTGCCCGTGCGCCAGGGTCTGCTGGGCTATTCGCATCAAATCCTGCGCGGGTTCATTTATTCCGCCGCGCGGGGCCTGAGCCTTTCCGAACGCCAATGCGTCAAGCTCTTCGACGAACTTTGCGATGATTTGCCCAAAGGCATCGAAACTCTGCTGACCCAAAGAGCTTGAACAGCTACTTCAGCCTTGGCGACTGGACCGTCATCGTCCTGTACGTGCTTGGCATTATCGCCCTGGGCCTTTGGTTTGGCCGCGACCAGCACACCACCCGCGACTACTTCCTGGGCAGCAAGTCCGTCCCCTGGTGGGGCATCGGCTTGTCCATCGTCGCCGCCGAAACAAGCGCGCTGACGATCATCGGAGTGCCGTCCATGGCCTACGGCGGCGACATCGCCTTTCTTCAGATGATCCTCGGTTACGTCATTGCCCGCGTCATTTTGGCCATCGTCCTGGTGCCGCATTATTTCAAAGGGGAAATTTATTCGCCCTACCAACTTTTCGGAAACACCTTTGGTCCGGCCGCGCGCCAAACCGCCGGGGCTTTTTTTCTCATCAGCGAAACGCTCGCCGCCGGAGTCCGCGTTTATGTGGCCAGCATCCCGGTGAAATTGATGCTTGGGGACAAGCTGCTTGGCTGGGGGACGGGCGATCCCATTCTCGGCGCGATTCTGCTGTTTGTAATCCTGTCCCTGCTTTACACGTACGTAGGAGGAGTCAAAGCCGTCATCTGGACCGATGCCGTGCAGTTCGGATTGTTCCTGCTCGGCGGCCTTTTCGCGCTTGTCTATGTCCCGTCGCTGCTCGAAGGCGGGGTGGGCGCTGTTTTTGCCCGGGCTGCCACAGCCGGCAAGCTGCACTGGCTCAATCTGGTTCCCGCGCCGGGCGTTTCCTTCACAAAGTTTCTTCTCGGACCGCCGTTTAACATCTGGATGGGCATAATTGGCGGCACGGTTCTGGTCATGTCTTCGCATGGCGCCGAACAATTGATCGTGCAGCGCGTCCTCGCCTGCAAGAGTGTTTCGGATGGCCGCAAGGCGCTGGCGCTGAGCGCGGTCGTCATCTTTCCTCTCTTTCTGATTTTTCTCCTCGTGGGCGTGATGCTCTGGGTGTTTTACCAGGGACATCCCTTTCGCATCCCCCTGCCCGAACCGCGCCCGGGCATCAAAGCCAACGACTTCATTTTCCCAATCTTCATGATGACCGAAGTCCCGCACGTGTTGAAGGGGTTTTTCATCGTCGCGATTCTGTCCGCCGCGATGTCTTCCGTCAGTTCCGCCCTCACGGCCCTGGCTTCGGTCTCGACGATGGACTTCGTCAAACATCTCCTGCCGCAACGCCGCGAGGCTTTCTTTTTGAGATTCAGCAAAATGTCCACCGTTGCCTGGGCAGCCGTGCTGATCCTGGTGGCCTATTGCAGTCGCCGGGTGGAATTCGTTTTGAATGCCGCGTTTTCGTTGCGCGGGCTGACCAGCGGCGCGCTGCTCGGCGGCCTCGCGCTGGCCGTGTTTTGGAAGAAGGGACGCCCTGCCCCGGTCATTCTAGGCATGCTGCTATCGCTCTTGGTCATGATTCTGATTCAGGTCCTTCCAAAGTTGCCGCGAACAGAACCATGGTGGATGCGCACCGTCGGCACCGAAATTTACTGGCCTTGGTACACGCTCATCGGCGCAAGCCTGACCCTGCTGACCGCCGCGATTCTGCGGAGGTGGATGGGGACGACACAGGACGAGAGAAGCCAAAATGAAGTCTCGATTCCGAGTTCGAAGATATAGGATTGGAAAATCAAAGAACTCGAAATTCGAGACCCATCGATTAGACTGCGCCGATTGAAACAGCGTCCCCAGCGCGCAAAATCCGCACGCCGCCCTGAGCCTAAGAGCGAGGCGCCCTGCACTGCACTTGCACCTCGCCGCCGGTGGCTCTTTCGCCTGGGCGCACTGGTGCTGGCCCCGTTGGTCCTGCTGGGTGGGCTGGAGGCGGCTTTGCGCCTGGCAGGCTATGGCTATTCCACTCATTTCTTCCAGCGGTTGCGCATTGGAAACGAAGACTTTTTCGTCAACAACGACAAGGTTGGGTTAAGGTTTTTCCCGCCCGAACTTGTGCGCAGCCCGCTTGCTCTGCGCATGAAAGCCCACAAGGCCGCCGGCAATTATCGCATTTTCATTCTGGGCGAGTCCGCGGCCATGGGAGACCCGGAAGCGGCCTATGGCGCCTGGCGTTACCTGGAGGCCCTGCTGGACGAGCGATTTCCCGGCCAGACTTTCGAGATCATCAATGTATCGATGACCGCGATCAACTCCCACGCAATTCTGCCGATTGCCCGCGAATGTGCCCGTCATGAGGGAGACTTGTGGATTGTCTATATGGGCAACAACGAAATGGTAGGTCCGTTCGGCGCTGCGACCGTTTTTGGAGCACAATCCCCGCCCCTTGGGTTTATCCGGCTCAGCCTGGCGCTCCAAACGACACGCGTAGGTCAACTGCTCACCACTCTGGGCAGAAAGCTCAAAGGAAAATCGGCGGACTATCCCGCCTGGGCCGGCATGCAAATGTTCGCCGGAAACCGCGTCGGTCCCGATGACCATCGACGCGCCGTGGTCTACGAAAATTTCCATCGGAATCTGGAGGACATTCTCCGGGCGGGCCTCCATTCGGGCGCGCGGATTGTTCTTAATACTGTGGCGGTGAACCTCAAGGATTGCCCGCCGTTCGCGTCCCTGGTTAATAGCAATCTCCCGTCCGCTCAACGAACTGCGTTCGAGTCGCTCTTCGCGGAAGCGTCACGGGTCGAAGCCCAGGGCAATTTCGCCGACGCGGCCCGGAACTACGCTCAGGCTGCCGAAACGGATTCCCGGTGCGCGGATGTTCAGTTCCATTGGGCCGAGTGTCTCGCGCACACGTTGAACCAGGCGCAGGCCCGCGAGCACTACCAGTTGGCTTGTGATCTCGACGCTTTGCCGTTCCGGGCGGATTCAGGCATCAACGGCCTCATCTCTCAAGCCGGCCATCAATTTGCTGGCCCCGATCTACGCTTGCTTGACGCCGCCGCCGTCCTCGCCGCCAGCAGTCCGGCCGGCGTCTCGGGTCAGGAATCCTTCTACGAGCACGTCCATTTCAATTTCGATGGAAATTACGCGCTGGCACGGGCTTGGGCCGAACAAGTCGAACAATTTCTGCCCTCAAGCATGACCAACCACGCCTCCACACTTTGGGCGTCACAAGCTGTGTGCGAGCGCCGGCTGGGGCTGAGCGATTGGAATCGGTGCAGCGTCCTCCGGGAAGTCGTTCGCCGCGTGCAGCAGCCACCGTTGAGCGAACAATCCAATAACGCGCGCCGGTTGGCTGGCCTCCATGACTGGGAGAATCAGTTGCGCCTGCGGATGGATGCCGCGGAGGTTTCCTTAGCTCGCTCGGATTTCCAGAAAGCCCTGGCAGTCGCCCCCGACGATTATTACTTGTACGAAAACTTTGCCGATTTTCTGCAGTCGGTGAACGATTCGAAGGAGAGCCTGAATGAGTGGAAGAAGGTGTTGGAACTGATTCCGCATAATTTCCTGCCATGGTTCGAAATTGGCCGGCTCTTGGGAAGGGAAGGAAACGACGCGGAAGCGCAATCGTATCTGCAGCGAGCCGTCACCTTGCGTCCCGACTTCAGCGAGGGCTGGCTTGAATTGGGCATGCTCCACATCAGCCGGGGCAAATTTGACGTGGCACTGGAGGAATTCGACCGCGCGCGGCGGCTGAAGCCCACGGATGCGCGAATCTATTACGAAACTGGCCGGGTACTGGCGAAAATGAATCGCCGATCCGAGGCCGAGGAGAACTATCGCCGCGCCATCCAATTGCAGCCGGACTATTGGGAGGCGCACGCTGAATTGGGCGGCCATCTAGGTCTGGACGGCAAGATCGCGGAGGCAAAAAGCGAATTCGAAGAAGTCATCCGGCTGCGGCCCGACTTTGCAATGGGCCACTTAAACCTCGGCGTGGCGCTCTTGAAACAGGGCCTATCCGAAGCTGCGAGACGGCAATTCAAAGAAGCTCTCCGCCTCGACCCGGGAAATAAACTGGCTCGCGATTACCTGGGACAGGTCCAAGCCATGCGCGGCCGCTAATCGCGGGTCCGGATCGACTAATGCGCGCGTGGTGTCATTTGCGCCAGCCACGCCAGATCGGGACTGTTGACCACAGCCACTCGATTGACGGTCGAGTACGTGACGGCATGGGCAGTTTTGGGATCGCGCCACTTGTGAATCTCGGCATGTCCGTCGGCAAAGCCCACGCCGCAGGACCCGGCGTGATCGCAGGATGGGAGTTCGGTGAATTCCCCCGTCCCATTTGTGCAGTAAGCGTCGGTATAAAGAATGCAATCGTCGATGCTGTCCGGGTGTTCGTCGATGAAAACCCAGCTTTGGCTCGGTCCAGGAACCGTTAAATCGCCCATTCTCACTGCCCACCAAAAGCCGCCATTGTCCCCGCTCCAGCTAAAGCCAGCGTACTTGCCCCCGTCGCCTACGGCCGCATTCATGGCGACACTCCGAACGCGGTTTTGCCAGTTTCGCCCGCGCTGTACCGGTGAAAGATACGTGTCGGTCGGACACCAGAAGATCTTGTAGTTGTTCGCAACGTAGGGTGCCAGCACGGACTCCATCGGGGATGTCAGAAACACAAAGTTTGTATTATCGGCTGTCGTCGACCAGTCCAGGATCCCGCCCGCCCAGGAAACAGGGTATTTGAGGCCCGTCTCGGTCGAAGCCGTGCCGCCATGGTAACCATCGAGGTTGGGCGTCAGCTTGTCGTTATAGTCACCGGTATACATCGTCCAGGCCAGGACGAGCTGCTTCATGTTGTTCATGCACCGGACCCCGGCGGCCTTTTGCTTGGCGCGGGCCAGCGCCGGGAGCAACATCGCCGCCAGGATGGCGATGATGGCGATGACAACCAGCAGCTCAATCAACGTGAACGCTGTTCGCCGATTTTTCATATTGATTCGTTTGCCCGTCCCGCCCGGGTCGCGCCAGACAGGCGCGACCCGGACACGGACCTAATCCACAGATCCACCTGACAACATCACTGTGCCGTTGGCCGCACCAACCGGAAGAACGTCTTGGAGGTTCCGGTCGGCCAATTCGTCACACTGATGAAACCGTTATTCGAAATATGGCCATTAGTCCAATTGGCGCCGTCGGTTTCGGGATGATCGACCCAATTTTGTCCACTCAAGCTGCTGGAGGACTGGAGATGGACTCCGGGCAGCCCCAACCAGCTAATCGGGACACTACGCGAACCATTGGCAGTGAAGGCATTGCCCGCCGACAA
>Ga0073928_10009391_pt1 | contig 11924 bp, 6 predicted proteins | sample PaiPotPPA55metaG_FD_76969 | JGI IMG/M metagenome (GOLD analysis project Ga0073928, IMG submission 76969) | Iron sulfur acid spring bacterial and archeal communities from Banff, Canada, to study Microbial Dark Matter (Phase II) - Paint Pots PPA... ...
CGTTCGCGGCATTGATGACATAACATTCAACAGATGTGCGGAAATGAGCCACTAAAACGATTTACCTCACACCTTAGAGCGACCGAAACATTCGAAGTATCATAGATCGGCTCGATGGTTGTTACGGATTTCGGTATTTCTACGCCGGCGGCCTCAGCACACTGTTTGAAAACAAACCTTTTATCCATTCTTTGTTTTGGCCCGTTGTTTGCTCTTAGTTAGACGTTGTTCTGCGTTGTCCTTCAAGTTAAGGCAGGCTTCCGCCCCCCTGCGGCCCGCCCCTTAAAGTCGCATTTGATCGACAGGTTTGGCTCCAAATATGTCTAGTGGGCAAACTACTTCTAGTTTTTCGAGGAGGAAAGAGGAATATGAAACAGGGCTTCAGTGCTTTCAGAACGTTCGTACTGTTTGCGGGGCTATTGGCCCTCGTAGCAACCTTATTCTGTGTGCCCCCAGCCTTTGCCGACAATGTTTACGCAAGTATTCGAGGAGTTGTTACCGACCCCAGCGGTGCTTCGGTGCCAAATGCAACAGTGACGGCGATCAATACCGATACCGGTATTTCGACCAAGGTAACTCCGGCCGCCGACGGTGCCTATGTGTTCCCCCAGCTTTCCATCGGCACTTACAAAGTGACTGCGTCGGCGCCAGGCTTCAAGACCTTCCAGACAAGCCAGTTCGTGCTCACGGTGAACCAGGTATACAGCCTGCCCATAAGATTCGATTTGGGCGCGACATCGGAGACAGTCGAAGTGCGCGCCGACACCGCGCAGGTGGAGACGACGAACATCCAGCTTCAGACTCTGGTCGACGAGAAGAAAATTGTCGATCTGCCTCTGATTAACCGGAACTGGACGGCCCTTGAGCAGCTGACGCCCGGGGTGGTAGCCCAGTCCGACCGGTTCGGGTCATATTCGGCGAATGGCAGCCAGTCGAACCAAAGCAGCTATTTGATCAACGGCATCGATTCTAACGATCTACCCTTGAACACGGTATTGATTGTTCCCAGCGTAGATGCGCTTCAAGAATTCAATATCATCACCAATACCATCAATCCGGAATATGGGCGTAATTCGGGGGCAGTCGTCAATGCCGTCGTGAAGAGCGGGACCAATCAGTTCCATGGCGATGCTTTCGAGTTCTACCGCGACACATTCCTAAATACGGCCAATTGGCTTACCCATACCGCCCCTCAGTTCCATCAGAATGATTTCGGTGGAACCATCGGCGGTCCGATTTGGAAGAATCACACTTTTGCCTTCTTTTCTTTTCAAGGAATCAAGAATCGGGCTCCTCAAGCTGGCGCACCCAGCCAATCCACCGTTTTTAGCAACGCACAGCGCGGCGGGGACTTTTCGAATGGGACCGGGACTTGCCCATTTGCCGCCGGGGCGACTTCGCCCTTTGCATTGAAAGGCAGCAATGGGGTTACCCAACCGGCGGGAACGCCCTATTGCACTCTGTTCCCAACAGGTGCGATTCCGACAGCGGATTTCGACCCTCTTGCGGCCAAGCTGATGAGTGCCTATATACCGGCTCCAAACTCGGCCGGGAATCAATTTACTTTCAACCCGACTGAGACCGGCACTGGGAATTATCAGGAAATCGCGCGCATCGATCATACTTTCAATTCGAAAGACTCGATCTGGGGGACGATGTTCCTGCAAACCAGTCCAACTTCCGACCCCATACCCCTTCCCGGCGGCTCAACCGTCCCGGGTTTCGGCATTGTGGCGCAGCGCCACTACAAGCAATTCATTGTCGATTGGAGCCACACGTTCAACAGCTCCACCATCAACGAGTTCCGCGTTGGGTATACCCGCTTCAATTTCGTCGCCGACCAACCGGCAACGCCTATCGCTCCGTCCTCGGTGGGATTCAATATCAATTCACAAATTACCTCCGGCGAGAGCCTCCCTTTCCTGAGCATTGCGGGTTCGTACAATTTCGCGATTGGGTTCACCACCAACGGGCCCCAGCCGCGAAAGGACCAAACCCGCGAGTTCACGGACAATTTCTCTAAGGTGATCGGAAACCACGCGATCAAGGCGGGATTCGACTTTCGTCGTTTCGATGTCTGGAATCCGTTCGCCGGGAGCAACAACGGCTCTTACAGCTACAATGCGGCAGGCGCCTTTACCACCGGAGATGCCGGGGCTGACTTCCTGCTGGGAATTCCCGACACGTTCTCTCAGGGTTCCGGAGGATTGATCATCGGCCGAGCCTACGAATACTACTCATATGTCCAGGATCAATGGAAAGTGAGGCCGAACCTGACGCTGACCCTCGGCACAGGCTGGCAGATAGACAAGCCGCTAGCGAGCCAGCAGTTCGGTGGAAAAGATGTAACCTGTTTCCGCGTAGGCCGGCAGTCTGCCGTGTTCCCGAACGCTCCGACGGATATGCTCTACCCTGGTGACAGGGGCTGTGACGACACAGGTGGCTTGAAAGTGCCTTACACTCACTTCGGGCCGCGAATAGGATTTGCCTGGTCTCCTAACGCGGGACGGCTCAGCGGAGGCACCGGGAAGCTCTCCGTCCGAGGCGGTTGGGGTTTTTACTACAACCGCAGCGAGGAGGAGGGCATCCTCCAGAACTTGGGCACGCCGCCGTTCTCGATCACCTCGCATGGTATTCAGGATGTGAGCGGCACATTTAGTCCAGCCTTCGCTAATCCGTACGCTGATATTGCAGGCCGAACTACGGCTGAGCCCAATCCGTTCCCCTTCGTGCCCCCAACCGGCGCATCGACGCCCGCCACAGACTGGACTCAATTTGAACCCTTGTCTCTCAACGTTTTCAGCCCAAACTACACTACGCCAGAGGCCATGAATTACAACCTGACCGTGCAGCGTGAGTTTGCCGGCAACACCGTGTTCAGCATCGGATATGTTGGAGCATTGGGTCGCCACTTGCCACGCCCGATCGAGGGGAATCCTATTACTCTGGCTGGCGCGGCGGCGTGTCTGACCAATACCGGAGCGGAAGCTGGCTGCCCAGCCAATGCCGTGATCCAGCACCAACTCTACCCTCAAAATGCGCTCTTGGGGACTGCCGGTGCCGCTTTCGGCTCAGTGGGAACCCAGTCAACAGACGGCAATTCCAGCTACAACGCATTGCAAGTAGGTGTCAACAAGAGCTTCAGCCATGGTTTAGGCTTGCTGGCGAACTTTACTTGGAGCCATGCGATCGATAACGGATCGGGATTTGAAGACGCCGGTTTCCAAATCCGTGCGGTCAATCCGTATCCACAGTTTGCCTATTTGAACAAGAGCAACTCGTCATACGATGCCAGGAAGCGATTCGTTGCTGGGTATACCTACCAGGCTCCAAGCTTGCATGGCGACCACACGTTCTTGAACATGCTGATCGGAGGCTGGCAACTGAGCGGTATAACGACCTTCCAAAGTGGTTTCCCGGTGAACATCTCTGATTCCTCATTCACGTCGTTAACCTGCGACGCGTTTGTGTACTACGATTGTTGGGAATCGCCACAGCAGGTTGGAGCGGTCCATACTGGCAACCCAAGAACGCTGGCCTATACAAACCAAAGGAATAAGGTGGTTCCTCACGCTTGGTTTGTTGGTACCCAACCTAGTGGACCGACGGTGTTTGCCCCTGCGGCAATCGGCACGTTTGGTGGAGTCCGACGTAACAGCTTCGCCGGCCCAGGCATCAACAATTGGGACATGGCGTTGGAGAAAGACATCCACTTCCGGCCCTCAAACGAAAGGGAGTATCTGCAACTGAGGCTGGAAGGCTATAACGTCTTCAACCACACCCAATTTTGTAACCCTGCCGGTCCATTCCCCTGTGTGAATGGAAACGTGAGAAGTAGCACTTTCGGTCAGGTCACAAGCGTGGCGCCGAGCCGACTGGTACAGCTAGGAGCGAAGCTCTACTTCTAGTTGGAAATTGGCTTCATCCTGATCGGGGGCTCAAACGATCCCCCGATTTTTTCGCGGTCGACTGATGCCCTGCTTCTGTCCCGCCGTTTTTCCTTTTACAGATATTTCTAGACGAATCACTTCACGAAGATTACATGCTGGGATTTGTAAGCAACCGGGAACCGGCCCCTAATTCCCTAGGAGAAGTTCCCCCCAACCTGCGCGAACGCGGCCAACACATTGGCCCTCGAAGTTCCCGGCCTGAAGCCCCCTCTTCGCTGGCGCATCTTCTAAAAATCATACATATTCGGCATGCCACCTACCGATTTCAGAATTGTCCGCCAAAGCTCAAACACTAACCTGTTGAAAACAGATTGTTTGTTTCATTGGATGTTTGGATTGTGAGTTGCACTCTGTGATGGTTCATGTCTAGCTGTGTCGCCTTTGGTCACTAAAACGAAACCCGCAGCAGACGGGTAAGGTTAGGAGTCACAATTTGAAGTGCCAGCGGCTCGCAACTATTCAAGGGGTTTGAAATTCATCGGATCGCGCGGGTTCCCCTGAAACCGGCCAAAGCGCTTGGATCCGATTCTGAGTCACGAAATTCAAGGAGGCAGGAAATGCGTTCTGGACGTTTTCCCATTGTTGTAGCTTTGCTGTTTACGCTGACCCTGGCGACCGCCCCAATGTTTGGTCAATCGCTGACCACGGGCAATATCACAGGCACGGTCTTCGATCCCAGTCACGCGGTAGTGCCCGGTGCGCCCGTCACATTGAAGGGCCTGGACACGGGCTCCACGGCGTCCACGACGACCAACTCCAATGGCGGCTACAGTTTCAGTCTGTTGAAGCCAGGGCGCTATGACGTTACCGTGAAGCAATCCGGTTTTGCGGAAGTGCAGCAAACCGTGCAAGTGGAGGTCGGCCAGACCTCCAACGCAGAGATCGATCTTTCGGTGGCCAAGGGCACGGAAACCATTGAAGTCTCTGGAACGGCGCCGCTCATTAATACTGAGCCAAGCAACAATACCGCGTTCACGCAGGAGGAAGTTGCTCAACTGCCGAGCGCAGGCGGCGACATCACCAACATCGCCGATACGGCGCCTGGGGTCGTGGTCAATGGAACCATGGGTTACGGCAACTTTACCGCCAACGGCATGCCGGCTACGTCGAACCTGTTCACCGTGAACGGCGAGAACGACATGGACCCGTATTTCAACATCAACAACTCGGGCGCATCGAACCTCACATTGGGCCAGAATGAAATCGCCGAGGCGACGGTGATCACGAATCCCTACGGCGGCCAATACGGACAGCTCGCTGGCGCACAGATTTCCTATGTGACCAAGTCTGGCACCAACGCCTTCCATGGCAATGCCATGTATTGGTGGAATGGACGGTTGTTGAATGCCAACGATTGGATGAACATTCAGTCTCAGTTGGCCTCCGGGTCACCGAATATACCCGCCTTCTCCAATGCAAACCAATGGGCGACCTCGTTTGGTGGCCCGATCCTCAAGAACAAAACCTTTTTCTTCGTTGACTATGAAGGGATGCGCTTCCTGCTTCCCAACGTTGATCAGGTGATCGCGCCGAGTTCAGCGTTTATCAATGCAGCTGAGGCCCAGGTAGCTAGCCTCCATCCGGCCGAGAGTCCCCTTTACAACAAGCTGATGAGCTTTTACTCGAATGCCCCAGGATACAGTTCGGCGATCGCGAACGCGCCAATATGCGCCGACGCAAATGGCAAGTCGGTCACTTGTTCTCCGACGGCTGCGTCGCAGGACTCCTGTTACACTCTGAGTTTGCCGGGGTGGACCGCTGGCACGCCCTGTTCGGTAACCTATACGGCGACACCCAAGGCTCTCGCTTGGGAGTACATTTTCTCCGCCCGTGTGGATCAGAAGCTCGGCAACAACGACAACATCTTCGGCCGCTACAAGCTGGATCATGGACTGCAGCCGACGCACCTCGATCCAATCAGCACGCTGTTCGACGCCAATTCGTTGCAGCCGAGCTGGGACGCTCAGGCCTCGGAGACGCACGTATTTGGTCCAACCAAGACCAACTCCTTTTCAGCGACTCTCAGCCACTACGTAGCCATTTTCAACGCGCCGCAGGCGGTGGCTACGTTTAACTATGGAGAGGCGTTCAGCGAGGACCAGGGCATTTACAACTTCACGAGTCCAAACAGCGCCGCGCCTTCCTTCCCGCAGGGCCGCAACATCACGCAATACCAGTTCATCGATGATTTTTCCTGGACGCATGGCAACCACACGTTCAAATTCGGCGAGAATTACCGGCGCTACGATGTGAGCGATCACAACTTTTTTTACAATTCACCCCTCGTTTACTGGGGCTACACGTCCACCAACTTGCAGAACTTCGCCAATGGCGAAGCCTACCAGTACCGCAAGGCTCTGAACACCGCGAGCAACGTCCCAATCGCTATGTGGGGTATCGGAGCGTACGGTCAGGATGAATGGAAGGTTACGAACCGGTTGAAGTTGACATTGGCGTTACGGGTGGAGCGCAACTCGAACCCGGTATGCCAGACCAACTGCTTCGCGAACCTGAAAGGCGAGTTCTCCACCTTGCCCTCTGCGCAAGCTGGCACTACCGGTTCGAAGAATGTTCCTTACAGTTCCGATATCGCTTATAACCTGCACCAGGCATATCCTGGCGTAGACAAGGTTGTTCTTTCACCGCGTTTCGGTTTCAGCTGGGATCCTCATGGTTCCGGCAAGACGGTCCTTAGCGGCGGGTTCGGTCAGTTTTATGACAATCCCGCGGCCGGCATGGTTGATAACCTGCTTGCCAATCCTCCAGTGTCGGTGATGTTCCGAGTTCGAAACAGCCCTGCCAGTAAAGGTGTCCTGCCGTTTGATCCGGCTGGAGCTCCTGCGACATGGCAAGCGTCAGCTAACGCTTTCACCATTACCGATAGCTTCAACCAAATCAAAGCGTCCCTGCCGCCGGGTGTTGCTTTCAATCCTCCGGCAGCCAATGGAATCCTGGGCACTATTAAGGCTCCAGAGTGGCAGGAATGGAACTTCTCGGTGCAACAGGAACTTAGCCGCAGCTTGGTTTTCATCGTCAACTATGCGGGTAACCACGGATCGCGCATTACGTACTTCAATGCGTGGCCCAATGCTTACGACGCTTTTGGTATCTACAACGGTACTGTCCAACAAGCTCCGCTCGCTGCCAACTATGCGACCGTGACTCAATACAAGCAGGGAGCGGTTTCCAACTACAATGGCGTGACCTTCAGCTTGAGGAAACAGTTCACCAAGTGGGTGTCAGCTCACGTGAACTACACGTGGTCGCATAACATTGACGAAACTTCGAACGGTGGTCTGTTCAACTACGGCTTCGAAGGCAATAACAGCATTCTTGGCCAGATCTCGCCAACCAGCTTGCGCACGGATAACTATGGGAACTCCGACTACGACATCCGTCACCTGTTGAATGGCGACTTTGTCTTTAACCCAGAGTTCCACTACACCGGCGCGTTGAGATGGGTGGTCAATGGCTGGCAGTTCTCCGGCAAGGCTTTCTGGCGGACTGGCCTGCCCTATACCATCTCAGACGGCAATCTGTCCGGGACGATCATTAACGGTGGAGACACGAACCCCGCGACGGTCATTGGCAACGTACAGCCCGGCGGTTGCAGCGGAAGAAACGCAAGCTACAACGGACAGGGCGTACCGGCTTGCCTGAATGCTTCCGGCTTGCTCGATACCTCGATCGTAGGCTCCGCCGCACTGCCAGGGATACCCTACTCGACGCAGCGTCGCGGTCAGTATCGCGGGCCGCGCTACTTTGACATGGATCTGAACCTGTTCAAGAACTTCAAGGTAGCGGAACGGTTCAACTTCGCGATTGGCGCGCAAGCGTTCAACGCGTTCAATCATCCCAACTTCGCTCTGCCGAATGCGAATTTCCTCACCGGAGATCCTACGTTCGGGACGATCAGCTCAATGCAGGGAACGCCCACCAGCCCGTACGGCAACTTCCTGGGCTTTGACTCATCTCCGCGCGTCATGCAGCTCAGCGCGAAGATCGTATTCTAGGAAAGAGTTCGAACAGCAACTCATCGAGGCCGACCGATAGGTCGGCCTCTTTTTTGTGTGCCGCGCATGTTCGACAGCTAGGAGGTGCAAGTCCTCTACCCAACCTGATGGAGGTGATTGTGTTAGGAAGACGACAAATCGTCATGCTGTACGAAAGATGAAGATAGGTCCTTCGGAGCCGCCTTGTAGGAGGAGGCTTCAAACTGTCATAAGCTGCTTCGGTCCAAAGACCGCGGTGGTGAACGTTATGGTTAAAAGGCGTGACAGAAGATCACGTCATGTGGGGATTAGAGAGATGAGTGCAAATGATCCGCCGAAGAAGCATCGAAAACAGGAATGATGACGCCCAAAACCGGGATCTTCACCTTGTCCCGGGAACAGGAGGGAAGGTTACCTACTTACTGGCCATGCGGGGGGCCGGTGTATAGGCGGCATGACTCTTGTCTGGGCTTTCGTGCGGAACTTGAGAACCGGGTCGGTGATGCGAAGGGAAAAGGCACAAGTGGATGCCCCACGAGGCCGAAAGTACCGAAGCACCGATCAGGGGCGAACTGCTTCGTAATAGCGAGGAAGCGGGGTAATTCCCGTGGAGCAAAGGGGGCAGGTCACCCTCGGTGAGATTGAGTCAACGGGTAACCGGAGGAACTCATTGTCTTGCCGCAAGACGGCAGCCTTTCAGGGGTGGCACGAGCCGGATGAATCGAGAGGTTGGTAACGGCCGACATGGCTGCGAGTCTGGGAAGGTGAAAGTCCTTCCGCCGTCAGTTGCCTGTTTAGAGACGGCTAGCATACCCGATGCATGCATCGGTGACGATGCGTGATTTGCTCGGGTGTAAAAGTCACGGCTGTCCTGCGAGCTTTTTAGGGCGCAGCGGCAGGGGAGACCTGGGTGGCGAACAAACCAGGAGGCCTGAACGTAAGGAATAGCGACGATCTCGAAATTCATCCCGCATGAAGTCTCTTTGCGGAAAGATTCGGGGAAGCCGACCCACTGAATCTCTTGGGGAAGGCCGCTGATGTAGGGGAAGCAACAGGCAAACGCACGCTACAACCCGACGGGGTCATGGCTCAAGCATCCTGGGAAAGACTTGCAGACGTAACGTCGGGAAGGATCAGTTCCCAGCAGGGGGCTCGCAGCAACCTGCAAAGACCTCGGGAAATAAGTGGGGAATCACGAAGTCCGGAGGAGGGAGCTGGTTTGGCGCATGAGCTTGTACGAGCGAGGAAGAAGGGGTAATGCCCTTCGAGGTGGTGCTGGACACTACCCTGGCATGAGTAACGCTTGTGTCAAGCAAAGGAGCTCTGGGCACTTGGTGGTCCTAGTACGGTCAACGATGAAAGTCGGAGGAGCCGTGATTTCAAGGACGAGCTGGGAGGTAAACCGGAATGGGTTGGGGTGTATGCGAGCGAGCGCTTAAGCTTCAGGCATCCCGGGAAGGCCTCTCGGGGAAAGCCAAGGCGAAAACCGGAATCGGGAAAACCGACCTTCCGGGATTGTAGGGAGGCCCGAGGAAACGTGACCTTGTCCTTCATGGCACGGTGCGCGCGACTCGGATCTATCCCGACCACGTCCGGCTCTGTGAGCGGCTCGGGGCGAAATTCCCCGGGCCGACTCGGCGGAGGCCGTCCCCTATGCCGATTGGCCGAGGCTTTGTCGCCGTGCTCTCGCCAGTTTCAAATCTGCGCCCGAACCCGGGCTGATCTATAATTTTCGCATCTAAGCATCTGAGGTGAGTTCATGAATCGAATTGGCATCGTAGTTCTCGGCGCCATGCTCGCGGCCTCGCTGTGCTACGGGCAGGTTTCCACACCTGCTCTGGCGCCAGGGGCTCCCGCTGCAATTGGTCACGGAGCTTTTCCGGTCAAGGTCGTCAAGACGCTGGACTCGAGCAAGCTGAAGGAAGGTGATACCGTCGAGGTTGAAACTGCGGGTAGTTTCAAACTGCCAGACGGCACGCTGGTTCCAAAAGGATCGAAGTTAACGGGAAACGTCGCGTCGGCGAAGGCGCGCTCGAAGGGCGATCCTGAGTCGCAGTTGACGATCACATTCGATAAGCTGAACATCGCGAACGGGAGGCAACTTTCTATCAAAGGGATCGTGCAGGCCGTATTTCCTCCGCCCGATCAGGCCGATCCAGGAATCCCGGTGTCAACAACAGCCAGAGGAGGGGATGCTCATACTTCGATACCAACGCCAGAGTACAAGCCTCCGGATATGAAGACGGGATCAAATACAAGTACTAGTTCGAACCAGGGTTCGAATATGAGTCCGACTTCGGTGGGTGTGCAGGGCATGCATGGTCTCGAGCTGAAAGACGGCGTCCTCACTTCGAACGGGAAGAACGTGAAGCTGGGCGACGGCGTGCGGATGATCGTGCACATCGACATCTTCAGCTAGGTCCGATTTCGAAATTTTACTTAATCGAATGGCGCGGCTTGCGCGGCGCCATTTCTTTTTTCATCTGTAGAATATTTTTGAAAAATTACTTCCCGAAAATTACTGTGCTCGAAAAGTGGGAACTGGCGGCCATGTAGAACAGCAGCGGAACCGAAAGAAAGAAGTTTGTACGCGAGGCTAGGAACGCCTGGCGCGCCAGGGTGGCTGCATTAGCGGGGGGAGTGCCGGCCAGCGTTCCGCGGATGATTTTCTTATTGTTGGGCCAGATGATGCCCCATACATTGAACAGCATCACAATGCCGAAGCCGCCGCCGACGCCGATCGAAATGACGTGAATGTCGTCCCCGCCCACGGGAGTGTAGTGCACAAACACCCAACCCGCAGCGTAAACCAGCACGGCCGTAATTACGCCGAGGATGATTCCACTCGAAGGCATCTTCTTAATCACGAGAAAAAGAACGAACCAGACGGCGATCCAGAGCAACAGGAAAAAACCGATGGTGGCGCCCGGGTTGGCGCCTTGCCGCTGGGCATCGGGAGCAACATAGAACTGCGACCAATACCAGAATCCGATAAACACCGTGACCAGCGCGCTCCAGCGGAACCAATTGAGGGCAGGCAAGGTTAGGTTCTGAAAGATCTTTGGCTTCATGCCGGCGTCCACCTGCTTCATGAAGGGGACGTTGACCAGATTGAAGAAATACAGCAGGCCAACCCAAAGAATGCCCGCGATGAAATGGAACCAGCGCAGGATGAGCTGCGTGGCTTCTTTGCCGGTAATGGTGGGCATGACCGTTGCTGCCACTTCAACGAAATGGTGCATTCGATTCCTCCGCCAACTTTAGATGCAGATTGTAAAGGCCCCCTAATGTCCCAGGACGACAGGCCATTCTGGAAAGAACAGTAAGGTTGTAGTGAAAAACAAAAGACACTCACGAACCGCAAACGTTGTCCCGCAGTGTGGTCGAGTCGAGGAAAGTCTGCACTTTGCCAGAGCAGCTGTCAAGCTGGAGTCGACAGCTGGAGTCGTCAGCTGTGTCGTCAGCGTGGAGTCGTCAGCGCCGTCATCGCGGCAAGTTCCAGTTGAAAAGCAGCCAGGTTCGCCGTATGGTACTCACATCCGCTGGTGGGGCGTGATCCTTCAAAGGCGGGACGCCCTGTCCGCGAGTTGTCCCCCCATGTTCCTGTGGAAGCGGGAAGGCTTCCGGAAACATGCTGTTGCTTTGAGCCAGCTCATGGGCGAAGTCGTGGGCGGGTAGTTGGCAGTTCGCAGTCTAGAATCGAAGGAGATCGGCTATGGACAGCAATAAGCCGGCGCAGAACATTCAGGATTCCTTCCTAAACACGGCCCGTAAGGAGAGGCTCAGCATTACGATTTATTTGCTGAGCGGAGTAAAGTTAACGGGCCGCATCCGCTCTTTCGACAAGTACTCCGTGGTGTTGGAGGCGAACGGTCAGGAGCAACTCATCTTCAAGCACGCCATCTCCACCGTGGTGATGGGCCGGGTGGCGGCGACGCATGTCGCGCACGTGGCGCATCCGGATAAGCCGGTGGGCGCGGGA
>Ga0073928_10009392_pt1 | contig 11923 bp, 9 predicted proteins | sample PaiPotPPA55metaG_FD_76969 | JGI IMG/M metagenome (GOLD analysis project Ga0073928, IMG submission 76969) | Iron sulfur acid spring bacterial and archeal communities from Banff, Canada, to study Microbial Dark Matter (Phase II) - Paint Pots PPA... ...
GACACTCAAGGTCCCGGACGGAACGCAGTCGGGAACTACACTGCGCATTCGAGGCAAAGGCGTGCCGCTGCTGAATGGCCACGGAAAAGGCGACTTATTCGTAGAGGTGCGTGTGCAGACTCCCAGCAAGCTTAATAAGCGCCAGCGTGAGCTATTGCAGGAATTAGAGGGCATGGCGCGAGTGGAAAACAAGCCGCAGCGCCGAACGCTGCTGGGCAAAGTAAAAGATATTTTCGGATAGTCCCAAGCAAGGCTGATTTTCCTCTGTGTACCTTTGTGTCCTTCGTGGTTTAAGCTTCTGTTCTTGACCCGCCGACGCTGGATTGCCGATGAAGTCTCCGGTAACCGCGCGTTTCTGGTTGGGCCGCATGCCGATCATCTGGTTCGTGTGCTTCGCGCTCGCGTGGGCCAGGAATTCGATATCACGACCGGAAGCGAAGTCCGGTCAGGACGTATCATTGCCATTTCATCAGATCGAGTTGAATTCGAACTGGGCGAACAAATTACCGTCTCTCCGAATATTCCAGTAACCCTCGTTTTATCCATTTTCAAATTTGATCGCATGGAGTGGGCCATTGAAAAATGCACGGAGCTGGGAGTGGCTCGCATCGTCCCGCTGATTGCGCGGAGGACCGAAGCTCATCTGGCGGCAGCGGCTGCGAAACGAGTCGAGCGTTGGCGGCGCATCGTAGTGCAGGCGGCGGAACAGTCTCGCCGCAACCTGGTCCCGGAAATTTGCCAGCCGCTGAAATTGAAAGATGCATTGAGGCTTCCGGGCGGCACCCGCATTGTGCTGTCTGAGCTCGAATCAGAAGTAAAGCTGAAAGATCTGCTGCAGTCGTCCACCGACAGCGAGGTCGTTATCGCCATCGGGCCGGAGGGTGGATGGACAAATGAGGAATTGCGTGAGTTTCGCGAGGCGGGCTGGATCTCAGCATCACTGGGAAACACAATCCTTCGAGCTGAAACAGCGGCAATTGCCGCCACGGCCGTCGTCCAATCCGAATTGTCTTAGGCGGCCGACTTCGGAGAATGTGGGTGCGATTTCGGCGACATATACGTGTGGGTAATGCGATCGTGCCAGCACAACCGATCCTCATCGAGAAAGCACCAGGCGTAGCCCAGCGCCAACGACAATCCCGACAATACAGCCGCCAGCACGCGCCAACGCCGCGTTTTCCTCGGAACCGCAGTGCCGTCGAATCGGCTTATCTGCAGGCGCGCTACGCGCAGGCCCGGGGTCGTGCCTGTGTAGACCAGCAGAAGATATTGATAGAAAGTCCAGAGTAGTGCGGTCAGAATCACTGAAACTGCTGCAGCCTGCTGCAGCGGTGGCATGATCGAGGTAACGCGAAAAAAAATGTAGGCGAAGAGCGCGAACGCAGATATCACCAGCAACCCGTCAATAGCGCTGGCAAACACGCGCCTCGACATTGGAGCAGCTTGCAGCGGCAGTTCGAATCCGGGCCGCCGCTCCTTTGCCTGTTCTTCCACCGGATCCATCATGATCCCACCCAGAGCCGGCGGGGGCGGCAATAGCTCTGGCACTTCCAGGATGCGCGGCTGCTCCACGACAGGTTCGGCAAGTCCGTCGAAAACCGGCGGGGGCGGCGCGAAACGAGGAAATTCGAGGATTCTTGCTCCGGCTTCCGGGGTGTCCACAGCGCCGGCTTCGGTTGCTTGGATTTGGATTTCTTCCTGACGAACTGCGGAATTATCTCGTATCGCGACTGCGAGTCGATTGTGTGCAGGCGGCGTTGCAGGGTGATCGTTCCACGAAGGCTCGGGTGGATCGAACTTTAACTGCAATGACGGATACCGCGGTGCACGCGGTCGTCGGCGGGCGCGGTAATTGTTTACTCGATCTGCAACTTCGGTGCGCCACGAATCGAGGTCCGGCGGTTTAAGCAGTTCGTTCTGCGCTGACGGGCTCGGTGTGGCCGGCTCTAGCGGTTCGTGCCTGAGCGAATTCACCGAAACTAATTCGTTCGCAGCCCTCTGGTTGCTCGACAAATCCTGCCCAGTATCCGCGACAAACTTCGGAGACGATGACTCCTCATCGAGGCTGGCGGCAAAACTCTGCTCGCTGGCATCGTACGCTTCGGGGTCAATCAGCCGAGACCCGGGCAGCGCCACATTCGAATCGACATCGCGTTTAAACTTCAATTTCATTTTTGCAATCTCATCTCCGAGCGCCCCCGGGCAACGGCCCGCGGTATCAAAACTCCAAACCGCTTTGCCTCCCAGGCCAGCACCGTGCTAACTTCACGATACCCGGCACGAACTTTTAGGCCGGAGAGTTCGTGCGCGTCCCGATGACTTCCCGCAATCGATTCCTTATCACGGCGGCGTTGGTTTGTCATCTATTACTAGCGCATCCCTTAGTTACCAGCCAGTTGCTTGCCTCCCAAACCACGGCCAGTCCAGCTCCAAGTTTGCCTAACAGCCCGTCCGCTCCGAAAGAGGAGGAAGTCACAATAGTCGCCACCACCCAAGAAAAGATCGGCTCCATATACAAGTTGCACGGCAAAGCGGAGATTCATTACGGGGTGTACATTCTGCGCAGCGATGAAGTTACGTACGACTCCGACACGGGCGAGGCCACTGCAGACGGCCACGTAGTGCTCGAGGGCGGACCCAATGACGAACATATCCAGGCGAGCCATGGGACTTACAACGTTCGCACGGAAAGCGGACGCTTCGAGAATGTAACTGGCAGCATTGGCGTCCGCACGCGAGGAACCAGGTTGGCACTGACTTCGTCAAATCCATTTTTTTTTACCGGCAAAGTAGTGCAGAAGACCGGCCCTGATCATTACATGGTCTATGACGGCACGGTGACGACCTGTGAATTACCTCGTCCCCGATGGCAGTTTAATGCCAACAAAGTTGTGGTAAACGTCGGTGGTACAGCCAAAATCTACCACAGCACGTTCGGGATTCGCGGCATTCCGGTTCTTTATTTTCCCTTCGCAACCCTGCCAGCACAGCGTATTCCAAGACAATCTGGATTTTTGATTCCTAACTTCGGAACATCATCCATCAAAGGTACGATCCTGGGAGAATCCTTGTTCTGGGCCATTAATCGCAGCATGGACGCTCACGTTGGTGCTGAATATTTTTCCGCCCGGGGATGGGCGCCGCAGGGTGAATTCCGGGCCCAGCCGACTGACACTTCATTTGTGGACATAAATTATTTCGGCGTGCTCGACCGTGGTGTTGGAAATCCTCCTGTAAATCAGGGCGGAGAAGAAGCGCGATTGAATGGCGAGGGCGAGTTCGGCCACAACTTCCGCGGAGTCGCTAACATCGATTACCTTAGCTCCTACGTGTTTCGCTTGGCTTTCAATGACGTCTTCACTCAAGCAGTAAACTCAGAAGTGAAATCCACAGCCTTTCTCTCTAACACCACGAACGGCTTTTTCTATAACGCGTCCATGCAGCGCTATCAGGATTTTGAAAGCACAACCGCCGGCGACGTGGTCACCATTCTTCATGCGCCAAGTTTTGAAGTTCAGAGCGTGGATCGTCCGCTTGGACGCTCGCCTTTCTATTGGTCATACGATGCTGCAGCCGACGGACTCTCGCGCAGTGAGCCCGGCTTCAGTACCGCCGCTCTGGTGGGACGATTCGATATCGAGCCCCACCTTTCCCTTCCGCTGCAGCTTGATGGATGGTCGTTTCGTCCGGAACTGTCGCTGCGGGATACGGGTTACACCGAACAATTGGCAGCCTCGAGCGCGGCAAAACTCGCGGAGTCTGATCCCATCAACCGCCGGGCACTCGAGGGCTCAGTCGAAGTGCGGCCGCCGGCTTTGAGCCGGATTTTTACTTCCGAATTCATAGGACGCAAGTGGAAGCACGTCATCGAACCGCGCGTGACTTACAACTACGTGACCGGGATCAACAATTTCGCCAACATTTTACGTTTCGACGAGCGCGATATTCTCACCAATACCAATGAAGTCGAATATGGCGTGGTGAATCGCCTTTACGCCAAGCGCACCTCCTCGCAACCGGAAAATTGCGGCAAACCCGGAATGCCGTCGCTGTTTATTGGCGGAGCGCCTGCACCGACCCGCATACCATGGGCTCGGCAGAGCACACCGGCAGAAGCCCCTTGCAATTCGGAGCCGCAAGTGCGTGAGGTCGTGACTTGGGAAATAATGCAGAAATATTTCATCGATCCGACGTTTGGAGGCGCGCTAGTCTCCGGACGCAGCAATGTCTTTACCAGCACTGTTGATTTAACCGGCATTTCGTTTATTACCGCTCCGCGCCACCTATCGCCACTCATTTCGCGTCTGCGGGTCGCAGCCAGCGCGCGAACAGATATTGAGTGGGATGTCGATTACGACTTCGTGCGCGGTGGAGTGAACGCCAGTACGATCCTGGCCAATTATCACGTGGGTCCATTTACCGTGGGAGGCGGCGACGCGTATCTACAGGTCCCCGGTGAATGCGCTCAGGCTACTTGTATGTTCAACACCACTACCGACCCCAATATTATTTTCTGGCCGCAATTGTTCAACCAGTTCCGGCTGTTGCTGGGCTACGGTCACTCTGGCAAACAGGGATTCAGCGCGGCAGCCAACGTTGGCTTTGATGCGAAACTCGGCTTTCTGCAGTACGCGGCGGCGCAAACCACGTATAACTGGGATTGTTGCGGGGTGAGCCTGGAATTCCGCCGCTTTAATCTCGGTTCGGTACGGAATGAGAACCAGTATCGCTTCACCTTCGCGCTGGCAAATTTGGGGGCGCTGGGAAATTTGCGGCGCACAGAAAGGCTTTTTTAATCACGGCGGATATTAAGACGCGAAAGAAAAACCTGTACTCTTTTTCTGGTCCTCTCGGCCAGACGCCGCCGGGAGCCTCCAGTTCTCACTCATTACACCCAAGTTGGTTTGACGCCGGCGTGCTTTTCGTCATCCTGGCTGTCGCAGCCGCACTTCGTTTTCATTGGTTGGCTGCGAAATCGTTCTGGTTTGACGAAGGCGTCAGTGTTGCCATCGCCCGCCTCGATTGGTACAACTTTGCCCGCATTCTATGGCGGCGCGAAGCCAATATGTCGTTGTACTATCTGCTTCTTCGCTACTGGCTGCACTTCGGTGGCAGCGAGTTCTTCGTTCGATCCCTGTCGGTGATTTTTGCCATCGCGTCTATTCCGGTCGTTTACCTGCTAGGCCGCCGTTTATTTGACTCGCGGGTCGGTCTATTTGCGGCTGCTCTGCTCGCAACGAATGCTTATTACGTCCAATATTCGCAAGACGCGCGCAGCTACACGCTGATGCTGTTGCTGTGTTCGCTTTCGAGTTTTTATTTTCTGGACGGCCTGAGAGAACCTTCGCGCCGCAACCGGGCCGCTTATATCCTCACCAGCGCACTCGCAGTTTATGCTCAATTCTTTTCCCTGCTTCTACTGGTCGCGCAGTGGCTTTCTTTGACTTTGTTGGATCGTAATCAGATTCCGCGGCAAAACAAAAACGAATGGCGGTGGATTGCATTGTCAGTTGCGCCTGTCATTGCTTTCGTGGCCACCACAGGAGCGGGTCCGCTGCGCTGGGTGCACCGCCCCGGCTTGCAGGATCTTTGGGTGTTCGGACTGCATCTCACGGGCAACGGAGGGGCATTGCTTTTGCTTGGATGCGCGGCTGCGTGCATCGCCGCAGTAGCTCAGATTTGGCCCGCCCGCAAGATACGACGCGTTTCCTGGGAATCGTGGCGTTACCGGTTTCTTCTTTGTTGGCTGTTTTTCCCGACTTTATTTACTTTAGCGGAGTCGTTGATCAAACCGCTTTTTGTTGCGCGATATTTCATTTTCTGTCTACCCGCACTTTTACTGCTTGTGGCTTGCGGACTCACCCGCCTGCGCTCGAACTGGCTGATCGCAGCCGCGCTCTCGGTGATGCTTATCCTTTCATTGCGGGGAACCGCGGGCTATTACAAACAGGACATCGACATTCAACGCGACGATTGGCGCGACGCGACCAAATATCTATTGAGCCACGCCGAGCCCGGAGATGTCTTACTGTTTCACGTCCCCATGGGCCGCATGCCGTATGAGTTTTATGTTTCTGTGCTGGGATCGCCTTCCTCTGCTCCCCTTGTGCTCTATCCACATCACGGCGATCGAATTACGTTTCTCGATTTCGTCGAGAAACCGAATGACGCGGAACTTGCAAGCTTACTGCCACAGCACAGAAGAGCATGGCTTGTTCTTACTTACGCCGAAACGCAATCTGGACAGCCTGATGCCAGGACGATTGAACTATCGAACATAATTGGGAGTGTCTACCCTACAGTGCAGCAACACGATGTCACTGGGATACATATAGAGACTTACAGCATGAAGTAATGGGGGACGCTACTATCGTCTTCGTATTAGGATATCTAAGTGACCGGCTCGCTCCAGACCAAGCGCGAAGCGCTCGATGCCACCATTCGTACGCTGGGTAGAACTCTGGTGGCCTATTCCGGCGGCGTGGATTCCGCATTTCTCGCCTGGGCTGCTCACCGGGTTCTCGGCAGCGACATGCTGGCGGTCATCGCAGACTCGCCCAGCCTGGCGCGTACTCATCTCCACGACGCGGTTGAGTTCGCCCGCGAGCACGCCATTCCGTTAGAAATCGTCACCACCACCGAACTTGACCGCGCGGAATATGTGCGCAACGATAGCTCTCGCTGTTTTCATTGCAAGGACGAGTTGTTCACGGTGATGGAATCATTTCGCGCAGAACATGGGTTCAACTCCATTGCGTACGGCGTGAATGTTGACGATCAAGGCGACTTTCGTCCCGGACAAATCGCCGCCCGTCAGCACTATGTTGCCGCTCCTTTGCTCGATGCTGGGCTAACTAAACTGGAAATTAGAGAATTGGCGCAGCAGGCGAATTTGCGAGTGTGGGACAAACCTGCTTCGGCCTGCCTGTCATCGCGCATAGAGTACGGACGCCCGGTCACGCGGGAGGCCCTGAGCACGGTGGAGCAAGGCGAAGACGCTCTACGCGCGCTTGGGTTCCGGCAGTTCCGCGTGCGTCATCACGGCGAAATTGTTCGCATCGAAATTGCGAGCAACGAACTATCGCGTGCTCTCACTTCCGAGATGGCAGCAGAATTTACCAGGATTTTCAAAGCCCTGGAGTTCAAGTTCGTGACTCTGGATCTCGAAGGGTTCCGCTCCGGCTCAATGAATACTCTTCTGCCAACCGAACAGTTAGTGCGCAAGGCGTGACCTGCAAACAGTTTCTTTTCTCCAATGGAACCCGCATGCATGGCCTGTCCGGTTCGCTTTCCTATGAGATAATCGAAACAATTCCCAATGTACAGGCGGTTTTTAGTGACGATATTGCGACGTTCGATTCTTGTTCTCCTGCTTGTTTGCCTGGGGTGCTCAGCTCAACTGGCCCCAGTACCCTCTGATCTTGATCAGAAAATTGAGCGCCAGGTGCGCGCTACTTACAGCATTCCCGCGACAGTAAAAATAACCATTGGGACGCTCCATCCCAGTGATTTTACTGGCTACGATGCCCTCACTATCACCATGGAGGGCGGCGAAAAAAAACAAACTTATGACTTTCTGCTGTCCAAGGACGGCAAGACGCTGGCGCGAATGACCAAGCTCGACTTGACCAAAGACCCTTACGTTGAGGCCATGAAGAAAATCGATCTGAACGGCCGTCCCACTCGCGGCAGCAAAGATGCGAAGGTGGTGGTAGTCAACTTCGATGACTTCGAGTGCCCCTTCTGCTCGCGTATGCATCAGACGCTGTTTCCCGAACTGCTGAAAGAATATGGCGATCGCGTGGAGTTCGTTTACAAAGATTATCCTTTAACCGAAATTCACCCTTGGGCTACACACGCAGCGGTTGACGCCAACTGCCTGGCTGCGCAGAACAACGATGCCTACTGGGATTTCGCTGACAACATTCACGCCAATCAGCGGGGAGTTAATTCAGAAAAGGGACGCGACGCTCAGTTTGCAACGCTCGACCGAATGACTCTCGAGCAAGGGCAGAAACATACTCTTGACCAGAGCAAGCTTCAGGCTTGCGTCAAGGCACAGAATGAAGATGCGATTAAGGCGTCGATGCATGAAGCCGAGGGCGTGGGCGTCACCGCAACTCCAACCCTATTCGTTAATGGGCAGGAAATGGATGGAGCGCTTCCCATCACTGAAATGCGGGCGGCACTCGATCGCGCGCTGCAGCAGGCTGGAGTGGCGGTGCCGGCGCATCCGCCTACTGCCACGACAAGTGAGTCGCAACCGCCCACCAAATAGTGCCGAGAGGAACCATTGAAAAATAACTCGCTCTTTCGTCCATTGCCTGTCTTGCTTGCAGTTTCACTACTGGCTTTTTGCATCGGTTGTGGAACCAAGTTGGCTGGAGACGATGTTGCCGCCACCGTTGATGGACGCAAGATCTACCGCGCGGACGTGGAAAAGTATTATCAAAACCAAACCGCGGGCTCTCAACAACAACCTGTCGGAGAGCAGTCCACCAGCCTCCGCCTCAGCATTTTGCGCGAACTGGTTGACAATGAAATCCTGATGCGTCGCGCGGAGAAACTTGGCCTGCTCGCGACCGACGACGAAGTTGAGCGCAAGCTGAACGAGATCAAGTCGCCGTATACAAAAGAGGAATTCGACGCCCGCATGAAGGAGAAAAATCTGACGATCGACGATTTCAAACGCGACTTGCGCCGATCGTTGACCGTAGACAAGGTTCTGAACAAAGAGGTGACATCGAAGATCAATGTTTCCGATCAGGACATCGCCAATTACTATAACGCGCATAAAGCGGAATTCAATCTGGTCGAGCCTCAATATCACTTGGCGCAAATTTTCGTAACCACGACGCCGAATCCACAAGTCCACAATTTGAAAAACGACAAAGCGCAAAGTGAGGCAGACGCGCGCAAGAAAATCCAGATGCTGGTCAATCGACTCGACAGCGGCGATGACTTTGGCACGCTGGCAATGAATTATTCCGAAGACACGGAAACTTCGGGAAACGGCGGCGACCTGGGTTTCACCCCGGAATCGTCTTTGAAAAACACAGACCCGGTTACTCGCGATGCTGTTATCAAGTTGAAGCCGGGCCAGTACAGCACGGTCATCACTGTCATCAATCCGATGACTAAGCAACTCATCGGCTTTCGCATTGTGAAGCTGATTGCTAAAGAATCCGCGGGCCAGCGCGAGTTGTCGGACCCTCGAGTACAAGAAGCGATTCGCTCGCAGTTGCGCGATCGACGCGAGCAACTGCTTAAGGCGGCTTATTACGAAGTCCTACGCGATCAAGCCAAGGTGGAAAACTATTACGCCCAGAGAGTGCTGGAAGGCAACGGCACCGCGAAGTAACGATTCGAAGCGAGGTTATTCCACAATCGCCAGTACGTCTCCGGCGTTAACGTTGCCGCCTTCAATGGCTACGATTTTTTGTAGCGTGCCCTTTTTTGGCGACTTAATTTCGTTCTGCATTTTCATCGCTTCCACAACTAGAATGCTTTGTCCGGCCTCGACCGGCTGACCCTGACTGACCAGCATCCGAACCACTTTACCGGGCATAGGTGCAAGGATTTTTTTCGGGCCCTTGTCATCTGCCCCAGCCCCTTTGCGGCCACGCAGCGATCTGGGATCACGCAATTCTGCGAGGTAGCGCACGCTGCCGACCCACAAATGCATGTCGCTAGCCGTATGCTCGCGCTTGACCTCGTAGGCCTTTCCATCGATCAGAATGGAAAGCACGTCGCGCCTCGCGAGCACTGCATTCATCTCAACGTTTCGACCATCGAGCCGGCATTGCCAATCGGTTTCTTTCCGCTCCAATTCGAGCCGAAAATCTTTCCCGTCGATAGTGACGTCGTAGACCATAGACACTCAGGACATGCAAATCGGGTTTTCAGCTCAGCGCTTCTGCCCTTGCTGCTCTCTTCCAACTCGAAACAGCGGTTCCATCAACTGAATTATCCCGGTGGTTCGACAATGCGGTTCCATTGCTGGCAACGGCCGAATTCGAATCAAGCATGGCGAATAATCCGGCCGCGATCGCTGCGACCTCTGGATGTCCACCGCGAACTTCGGGAGGCTTCGACTTCAGCAATCGATCCAGGTAGCCAGTGTCGATTTTCCCAACCTGAAAATGCGAGTCAGTCAGAATGCGGCGAAATAGTGAAATATTGGTCTTGATGCCGCCCACAAAATACTCGTCCAGCGCGCGCGTTAGACGCGAGATCGCCTGCGTCCGGTCAGTTCCATAGCCGATCAGTTTTGCCAGCAGTGGATCGTAATCAATAGGGACCGTCCAGCCTTCGTACATGCCGCTGTCCTGACGAATTCCCGGCCCAGACGGGGAAAGCAGCAACGTAATCTTCCCTGGGCTGGGGAAATAATTATTGTCAGGATCCTCCGCGTAGATCCGGCACTCAATCGCATGTCCGCGCATCTGAATGTCCTCTTGGCGAAACGGCAACTCCTCGCCGGCCGCGATTCGGATTTGCAGATGTACAAGATCCAATCCGGTGATTAATTCCGTGACCGGATGTTCCACCTGCAACCGGGTGTTCATTTCGAGGAAGTAAAAGTTCTTGTCCTGATCGACCAGAAATTCTACGGTTCCGGCGTTGGTATATCGTGCGGCTTCGGCCACCCGGACCGCGACTTCGCCCATGCGCCGCCGCATATCTGGATCGACGATCGGAGAGGGTGACTCTTCGAGCACTTTCTGATGGCGACGTTGGATGGAGCACTCGCGCTCGCCCAGATAAACCGTGTGGCCGTGCTCGTCCGCGAGCACCTGCATCTCGATATGGCGGGGATTGATAATTGCCTTCTCTATGTAAACTTCGCGGTCACCGAACGCGCGCTCGGCTTCACTCTGTGCAGCCTCCAAAGCGGACTTCAGCTCCTTAGGCGTATGGACTAGACGCATGCCTTTTCCCCCGCCGCCCGCTGCCGCTTTCAGCATCAGCGGATAGCCAATCTTCGCAGCCACCTGCTCCGCCTGCTGCGCGGACTCGAGCCCCCTCGAAGTGCCAGGCACGAATGGAATCCCAGCTTTTTCCATCTCTTGCCGCGCCCGGGTTTTCGATCCCATCATTTCCATTGAGGGCGCAGTGGGACCAATAAATTTCACCCCAGCATCAATGCACGCTTGCGCGAAGTTCGCGTTCTCGGAAAGAAAACCGTATCCGGGATGAATTGCATCCGCGCCGCTTCGTCTGGCAACGTTGAGAATTTTCGCGAAGTTCAGATATGATTCCGCAGCCGCGGCAGGGCCGATGTGATAGGCCTCGTCGGCCTTGCGAACGTGTAGCGAGGCTCGGTCCACATCTGAATAAACGGCCACCGAAGTGATTCCCAGTTCGCGGCAGGCGCGAATCACTCGTACTGCAATCTCTCCTCGGTTGGCGATCAGAATTTTCTTAAACATTGCCTGTGATTCGCGCGGAAGCCTCGGCTGCCGTCAGTGCGCTTGTCGCGCTCTGATCAAACTTTCAATTCTACTGGAGATTCGCTACAGCGGGGGCTAAAAGCCCGGGAAGACAGCAGCCGATCCAATATCGGCTTCAGGCTTCCAGCTTTTTTGCCAGTAGCTCATTCACCAGTTGCGGGTTCGCTTGCCCCTTCGAAGCTTTCATCACCTGGCCGACAAAGAAACCAATTACCGTCTTCTTGCCGGCTCGATATTGTTCCACTTGCTTGGAATTGCCTGCGATGATTTCGTCGATGATTTTTTCAATTGCTGAAGAGTCTGTAAGCTGCCGCGGCTTTTCTTTTTCGTACACGGCGGCGAAGTCCTGATTACGCTCGAAGGCCAGATCAAATAAATCTTTTAGCATTTTCCCGGAAATCGTGCCGTTTTCCACCAGATCCGCCGATAGCGCCACTCCTTGCATGGAGATCGGAGACTGCTCAATTCCC
>Ga0073928_10009393_pt1 | contig 11923 bp, 10 predicted proteins | sample PaiPotPPA55metaG_FD_76969 | JGI IMG/M metagenome (GOLD analysis project Ga0073928, IMG submission 76969) | Iron sulfur acid spring bacterial and archeal communities from Banff, Canada, to study Microbial Dark Matter (Phase II) - Paint Pots PPA... ...
CTGCAGCCGTCTATTGCAACCAGCTGGCCGCGCAGCATCGAGCGTGCGGCGGGCAGCATCGTCGGCGGGTTGCTCGCGGCCGCCATAGGCCTGGTCGTTCATTCGCCGATAGCGATCTCGCTGGTGGTGTTCCCGCTGGTCTGCGCGACGATGGCCTTGCGGCCCGTCAGCTACAGCTTGTTCGTGATGTTCATCACACCGGCCTTCGTGCTGGTCGCCGACTTTGCAGCGCCGGGTGGCGCCGAGCTTACCTACGCCGTGATGCGCCTGGAGAACAATGTATTCGGCTGCGTGATCGCGCTGCTCGCCACCTTCCTGCTATGGCCAAGCCGCGAGCCCAGCCGCTTCAGCGACCGGCTGGCACAGGCCGTGTCTGCGAACCTTGGTTATCTTGGCGCGTCGCTGGGACAGGGCGAAGAGAGTGAGATCGAGCTGGAGCGGCTACGTCGTGCAGCAGGGCTGGCCAGCAATAACGCGGAAGAAGTGCTGGCTCGCCTGAGGCTGGAAAAACTCGATACGAGTCACGACGACCGGACCGGCTCAACCGCCCTCGCCCTGTTGCGGCGGGTGGCGGGCACGGCGACCCGGGCTCGCTTTGGCCGTGCGGGCGCTGCGCCGAACCGGGATCTTGCGGCGTGGATCGAAAGCGTCGGCAAGGGTATCGAAGAGCGGATCGGGAGTGATGTGGGCAGCGCTGGACCCGATGCTCAAGAGGTCTTTCCCAAACAGGGTCTCTCGTTGCTCGAAGCGGATGCCGTCAATCAGGTCGTGTTGCTGCGACGCTTGTTGATTGAACACGCCGACGGTCTCAAACGCGGGGAAGCATGAAGGGTGCCTTCGCGCCGTGAGCAAGCTACCGCAGGTACGCAGTCAGCCGCCTCACGGACGCGTTTACGCGGCTTTCATCGGCGGAATCTTCCACCGCCGCCGAAGCCGCCTCTGGGCTGGAATTGTCCACTAGCGCGCGCGTTACCCAGGTTTTGTCCCTGGCGGACCGAGTTGGGCTGGTTCGTGGTGTTCGCGCCGGGTGTGGCTGGTTGCCAGCCATTCGAGGTGTGTTGCTGCCACCCGCCCCCTGGTCGTGCTTATAGACATTGCCGTCGTTGCCGGCGTATACATTGCCGTTGTTCCACGCAACGCTCCGGCCCGTGTTCGCGTTGCCGACAATTCCGCGCGACCCCGCCTGGTGCTCGCCCGAATTTGCGTTGCCGGTCACACCGGCTCCGGCTGCGCCATAGCGGCCCGTCTGGGCGTTGTACCCGGCCGCTTGGCGCCCAGCGGCATAGTTGCCGTTGTACGCGTTGCCGACCACGCCGCCGCGCGCCCCTCCCGACCGACCCGTAGACGGATTGCTGAACGATCCCTCGCGGCCAGCCGCAAAGTTGCCGTTGTACGCGTTTTGAACGGCCCCCCGGCTTGCCTGGAAATGACCGCCGGTATAGGGGTTGAAACCGGATGCAGCCGTGCCCGACCAGCTGCGGCCAGTCCAGCCGTTCCAGCCGGACGCGTGCGTCACCGTGCCCTAGCCCCAGCGGCCATAGATATTCGCTTGGTTCACGTTCGCGTACTGCCAGTTCATGGGGCCGCCGCCGCCCCAGTACGGTCCCCAATACGGAGAAGGTGCGCCCCAGGTAGCGCCAATGGCAAAGCCGAAAGCGAACCCGACTGTCGTTCCAAGCGCGAACCCCGCCCCGTATCCATAGGTCGCCGGATAGCCGTAATACACCGCGCCGACATACGGCTCATACACATAACCGGTGCCGTACACCACGGTGCCGCTGGAGTTGACGACGACCCCAAGATAACCCGGCGTATAACCCACGATGACCGTATCTGGCGTCGACGAATAAACGTGCACATAGGTCACGTAATAAACAGGAGAAGCCGGTGGAATTGCATAAACGGAGGCTGGTATGGCATCGGCGACATGCCATGGACCGGCCGGGGAACTGGCCGTGAACCAGATGCCATTGGCAACGGCGAAGAACTGCGACGGTGCAGTCTGTATGACGGGCGTCGCCGTGTTCACGGCATATGACAACGAAGTAGTGGCAATGCCGACAAACTTGGGCGCACCGTCGTACACGACCTTCAGTGTGGCCGACTTGCGGGACACGGTAGCAGTCTGCGGAATGGTCGCCGCGATGGCGGCCTCTTTCGCTTGCGGTGTATCCGGGACCGATACAAGCGCATTCGCGTGCGGATCATCCGGCGCAATCTTCGCGAAGTCGGGCGGCAAGCTCTTTCCGTCCACGAACGACCACGGCCCGTTCAAACCTATTGCGCTGAACCAGCGGCCCGACAGCAGCAGGTAGTAGTGGTTGTCGCGCGGCTCGACGAACATCGCGTGGTCGGCATTGGCAACACTCAGCAGGTTGACGCCTTTCACCGGCTGCAGCGACGGTTTCCCGTCCGTCACGACCAGCTCGGCCGGCTGCGCTGCAACGATCACGTCCGGTGCGTGCGCCGGGCGTTTGTCATCGGATGGCAGCATGGGGTCCGACTTCATGTTGGCCTGCGCAGTGCGCGCGGCGGCAACGAGATCGCCGCCCGGCGCCGCATTGACACGCCACGGACCTGCGAGTGCCGTCGCGTCGTACCAGTAGTCCGCGACATTGACATGCAGGGTACCTGCGGCATCCTTGAGAAGCATCGCGCGGGTGTTGATCAAGCGTTGAAAATGCGTCCCGGTTACGTCGCGATAATTCGCGTCTCCATCCACGAGCACGAGCAACGTGGGGCGGTCGGCGAAGAAGATGCGCGGCACGTTGTTCTGCACTGTCAGCCCAGGTTGAGCGCCTTGGTGCGTGCTTGCATAGCTTGCCTGCAACTGCTCGAGCGACGTGGTGAGGCCGTCAGGCGTGATGCGCGATTGCAGTGCCGCCTTGACGCTGGCGGATGTATTCGGACTCGCCGGCATGTCGACCTTGTCGAACACGATGTCGCGCAACTGCACGGTCGACGATGTCTTGTCGATTTCGGCTCGTGCAACAAAGTGAGCCACACCGTAGTCCGGCGTCGAGTCCTTCGCGCCTACCGCAATTGCCGCACGGCCTTCCAGGTGATTGCCGTCCCATACTTCAACTTGTGGCTGAAAGATTTCGATGTGTTGTTGTGCCGCATCGAAGTCACGCGGCCAGACGGTGGGCAGTGGCGGGGAAGCAGCCGCTGCTGGTGCTGCGGCGAGGTCCGTTAGATTGGCCAGCGTCATGGTGAGCGATGTACACACGCTCGCCAGCAGGCATACCGACTTCTTTATTTTAAGGTTCATGACTTCCTTTTCTCGGCCAGTTATCGCGGATCAATGGGCTTGGATATAAGCGCGCGAAGCACTCGGCAACACGGCGATGCGCAGGCAACATCTACCCGGAACCTGGTTAATGCAGCGCTGGAAAGATCCCGCTTTTTCAACGGCTCGTCTTCATGGAAAGAGTTCATTCAGATTGAATCGCATAGCGAAACAAGTTTATGTTTTCGATCGGACTACGGAACGACCACCGGGGCTCCAACACGCTGAACGAGCGCAGTCGCGCCGCCCGAAACTGGAATGGTTTCCGACGCGTTCAAGCGCTCTTGAATTTCGTTTTAAGCGTGTTACCGCGTGTTATCTCTTCTCACCAATAACACGTTTTTATATGCATTGCTAACCGCATTGAATATTTTCAGGTTGCTCGTGTGATTCCATATAGAGCAGGGATTGCTGCTGATTCAGGACGTGGCCCGGAGACAGGATCGCAGGAATCTGGTCATGGCTGGCGCCGTAAAAAAGGCGCAGTGTTGGCGCTTTGGAATGCATGCCCATTTCCAGGATTGGTGGAATGACCTGCGCGCAATTCCGACGGTTTGAAACAATGATGTTCCGAAACTTGGTATCAAGCTGACGCGCGTAGCTGAGGATTGTTTCGCTCGCGCCGGAAGACCGGGGTTCTGCCTGCGCGAGCGAAAACACTACACGTGGAAAACTTGCGCCACGAGCGTGGCGCCAAGAAACGTCCCGGCATTCGCCACGAACGACACCAGTACGATCCGCCAGCCCAGCCGGCGAAACGCCGGAATATCCTTGGCGATGGACAACCCCGCGAACGTCAGCATGGGCGTTGTTATGCCCAGGAAATCGTTCTGCGCGCTATACGTCGATATCTGCGACGCCCAGGGACACAGCGGCGACGTCATGAACATGGCAACGATTGACACCCAGCAGACCGCCGGAATCTTGCGCCCCGTCACCGTGTAGATGGCATCGCCGACAATGGTCGCCAGCACCATGATCAGCATGCCCGGAAGCCCCATGAGGGGCGTGGTACCGTGGGTGATCCAGTCACAAGCCAGCGCAAACACGGCGGTGACGCCCCACGCGAGCAGCTTGCCGCGATAGCCCAGTTGAGGCGCGGCAGTTTCGACCTCGCCCAGCTTCGGGCGGGACTTTTCGATCGCCTCCGACGCATCCGACGCTCGGCTTCTACGGCCAATCAAAGGCTCGAGCAGACGATATCCCCACACGGCCATCGGCAGCGAAATAAACAGCGTGAAGTACGTGCCGATGGTCGTCGTGATGAGGTTGCTGGCCGCAGCAAACGTGAGGACCGTCTTCGCCATTTCGGGCGTTTGCTGCGCGGCGATCGCACCGGAAGCGGCGGCCATCATGCTGCCGGAGCCCACGCCTGAACCCATGGCGAGCGCAAGGGGATGGAAGATATTCAGGCTTGCTACGAAGCCCGCCAGGATCGCAATAAAGACCGCTCCAAATACAGTACCCGTCAAATATTCGGCCAGTACGCCGCGCCCTTCGGGCGAGTCCATGCCGTACTTCTCGCCGATGATCGCAAGGCTCGGCTCGCGGCCCACCGAGAACGTCGCGCCGATTGCTTCCCGCTTGATCCCGAGCAGCAACGCGAGCGGAAGTCCCAGCAGGATCGTGCCGACGAAATGCCCCAACTCCTGGAACGCGAGCGCCCAGCCAGCGGCGGCAAGCTTCGGCAACGCGCCGCCGACCATCAGGCCCAGCTTGGCGACGAAGAGCAACAGCGCGGGCTGCAGGATGGCTGCGGCAAGGAACTGGGTCTTGACGTCGAGCCGGGCAGCGCCGTTCCATCGTTCACTCGCCAATCCCAGGGCGGCGCCCAGCAACAGCGCCCAGATCATTGGCAGCAAGACGACTTTTCCCGGCCCGACCTTGAACGTGAACGAGCCGATGAACTCGGCAATCAACAGGATGATCGCCGCATAGAAAAACAACTTTGCGGTCCTTAACCCACCACTCCCCGATTGCTGTCCGGCCAACGTATTTTCCATTGTTCTCTCCGATTGCCCTCCCGCGTTTCATTAGCGGCGAGAGGACACGTTGCTCTACAAATAGCCGAACGTCGTCGCCGGCTCTCTGGCGGTTTCCACCCAGACGCTCTTGGTCTGCGTGTACTCGTACAACGCCTCGACACCACTCGAACGCCCATACCCGCTCAAGCCATAACCGCCGAACGGGGACGCCACGTTGATGGTCTTGTAGCCATTGACCCAGAACGTTCCCGCGTTGACCTGCCCCGCTACCCGATGAGCCCGGCCCACGTCGTTCGTCCACACTGCACCGGCCAAACCAAACTCGGTGTCATTCGCGATGTTAAGGGCTTCTTCCTCGGTATCGAAGGGAATTGCAGCGACAACCGGACCGAAGATTTCAGTACGCGCGACGTCCATCTGGTTTGTGACGTTCGACAGCACGGTGGGCGAAACAAAGTAGCCGCCTGAAGAGCGTTCAGCCGACCCGGCCGCAAGCGTGGCGCCCGCCTGAACCCCGCTCGCAATCATCTTCATGATGTGGTCATACTGAGTCCGATTGTTGATAGGACCGACTTCGGTTGCATCATCAAGCGGCGCACCGACCCTGATCTTTTTCGCGCCCGTGGCAATCATGCCGACGAACTCGTCATAGATCGAACGCTGCACGAGCAGGCGCGAACCCGCTACGCAACTCTGGCCCGCGCCGGCGAAAATAGCGGCCTGGGCAGTCAACGCGGCGCGCTTGAGATCGGCATCGGCGAAGATGATGTTGGCGGACTTGCCACCAAGTTCCAGTACACAGGGAAGCACGCGCTTCGCGGCGGCTTCCGCAATACGCACCCCGGTTGCAGGCGAGCCGACGAACACGACCTTCTTCACGACCTTATGCGCGATGGCCGCCTGAGCAACGGTCTGGCCAAGGCCCGCGAGGACGTTGATAAGACCCTTCGGCGCGCCCGCTTTCTCGGCCAGCAGCCCCACCACCAACGACGTGAACGGCGTCAGTTCCGATGGCTTCAGCAAGACGGCGTTGCCCATCGAGATGGCTGGTGCAACCTGCCATCCGCACGTGAAAACCGGTGCATTCCACGGCGTGATCTGCAGGACCGTTCCAGCGGGTTCACGACGTGTGTAGTTCAGGTGCGAGGTCGGAACCGGGATGACATCGCCATAGAACTTGTCCGCCCAGCCGCCGTAGTATTCGAACATCTCGGCAACTTTCGCCACTTCGCCCCGGCAATCGCGTATCGGCTTGCCCGAACCGAGCGACTCAAGACGTGCAATGCCCTCCGTGTCCTTGCGCAGCTCGCGCGCGATCTCGAACATCACGCGTCCACGCGCGGCATGCGTCAATGCCCACCACTGTTTCTGGGCGCGCTGCGCCGCGTTGGCGGCCAGCTCGACCACCGCCGCGCCACCGTCCTTGTACGCGAGGCTCGGCTTGCCCGTCGCGGCGTCATACAACTGGATCAATTCACCGGTGCCTTCGACCAGCTCGCCGTCGACAAACGAACCAATCGTCTTTGCGTTCGGGAAGAAATGCGCGAAAGCGGCCAACAGGTTTTCTGCCGCGTTGTTTTCCATATCTGGCTCCATGTCCTGGTTACTCTGCTGACTGCGTTACTTCTGTTCGATGAATTGAACGATTCGGTTGAAGTCTTCCGCATCGCCAATCGTCTGGGCGCTCTCTGCCCACAAGCGCCCCGCTTCCTCGGCAATGGGTGCGTCGATGTTCTGGCTGCGCAGCAGGTCCATTGCCAGGCGAACGTCCTTGCGCATCAGCTTCATCGTGAAGCCGGAATCGAACTTGTCGGTGAAGATCCACGTGGGGTAGTTGGTGAGCGTCGCACTGTTGCGCCCGGAGCCGCCGTTGAGCGCTTCGACCAGCTTCTCGGGATCGACACCGGCCGCTTTCGCTGCACGGACCGCTTCGCTGGTGGCAAGCAGGTGCACACCGGTGAGCAGGTTGTTGATGATCTTCGTCACGTGTCCCGCGCCGACAGGACCCACATGCACGCGCTTCGCGCTCATGACCGCAAGGATCGGTTCGACTGCCGCTACGTCTTCCTCGGAACCGCCCAGCACCATGGTCATGGTCGCGGTCGCCGCGCCCTTCGGACCGCCGCTGACGGGGCCATCGACAAATCCCACCTTCACTTCAGCCAGCGCCGCCGCAACCTTGCGCGTGCTGTTGGGCTCGGCCGTGGTGGTGTCGACCACGATCAGGCCAGGCCTGGCGCTCGCCGCCACGCCGGCAGGTCCCAGCACCACCTCTTCCACAATCGCCGATGTGGGCAGCGAAAGAATGAGGACGTCCGAATCGCGCGTGATGTCGGTGATGGACGCGCGCTCAGACACGCCTTCTGCCTCGAGCTTGCCGGCCACGCCGGGCGCCGCATCGAAACCAAGCACCGTGTAGCCGCCGCGCTTGAGCGAAAGGGCCATCCCGCGCCCCATGTTTCCGAGTCCGATTACCCCAACCGTCTTCATAAATCCACTCCGTAGCGAATACGCCGTCGACCGGGTAGAGCAGGTCTAGCTGTCGGCGAGCGAGTTTTGGAGTTGTCATCTTCGGCCGGCGAGCCCCTATAATCAATCAATGCCAATATTGAGAATGTTCTAATTATTAGAACACTGAGAACGCTGAGAACCCTGCGAACGCTGGAAACACTGAGCAATGGCCGACAACCTGACTGAAAGCCGAATCGTCTATTTTTTCGAAGCGGTTCGTTGCGGGACGATCCGCGCCGCCGCCGACTGGCTCGACGTCGCGCCGTCCGCGGTCAGCCGGCAGATCGGCTTGCTTGAAACGGAGCTCGACGTTTCGCTGATCGAGCGGCACGCGCGCGGCGTCAAGCCCACAGAAGCCGGCCAATACCTGATCGAATATTTCCGGGAACAGCTCGCGCATAAAGACGACCTGATATCGCGGCTGCAGGAACTGCGCGGGCTGCGAACCGGGAGCGTCAACGTGATCCTGGGCGAAGGTTTCGTGTCCGATGTCCTGGCGGGACCCATCCAGCATTTCTGCAGGCAATATCCCGGCATCAAGCTCAATCTGGACCTCGGCAGCACGAACGACGTCATACGGCGAGTCTCCGAAGACGAAGGCGAGATCGGCCTGGTCTACAACCCGCCGGGAGATCCGAAAATTGTGTCTCGCGCGATCAAGCGCCAGCCGATGATGGCGATCGTCAAGCCGAACTTCCTGCGCGGCAGCAAAACGAAATCCATGAGCGTGCAGGAGCTGGCCACCTATCCGCTCGCGGCGACCCATCCCACCTATGGCACCCGCCAGATGCTCCAGGCGGTCGAGTTCGCGGAGAAGATTCGCCTGGAACCGGTCGTCACCACCAATTCGATCGGCCTCCTGAAGCAGTTCGCGATGTCAGGGCTCGGCCTGGCAGTGCTGCCCGCGTTCGCCGTGACCATGGAAGTGGAGGCGGGCACCCTCCTCGCCATCGAGATCGATCATCCGATCCTGATGAAAGCCGAGGCGCATCTGGTTACGCGCGTAGGGCGCAAATTGTCGGTAGCGTCGAACAAGATGCTGCAATTGATGTCGTCGCAAATGCAGGCGTTCCGGTAAGCGCGGTGGGCGCGAAACCACCTCGTTCAGCATCTAATTTTTAGAACAATTTTGCCCATGCCGGGCATCGCTTGTTCAATTTTCGCGGTGGACACTGTCGTGACAGGAGACAGACCTTGATCAACATAGATCCCGCTACGCTTTGGCAAATCATCCGCGCAGAAGCGGAACACGAAGCGCAGGCCCGACCCGCCATGCAGCGATACTTCGACGCGTATATCCTGAGGCACGACACACTCGGCGACGCGTTCGCTTCGTTGCTCGCGTCCGAGCTGATGCGCTCGGACGCCACCCTGCCCGACATGGCGGGCGAGTTCGCCGCCGTCATCAGGCAGTCCGGCAGCGATGCAAGCGCCGCAGCCGACGTGCACAAGATCGCCTCGTCCAACCCGGCTTGTCCTAACGCGTTGACCGCGTTTTTATCGTTTCGAGGGATTCACGCCATTCAGTCTCATCGCATCGCGCACGCTCACTGGCTTGCCGGTGAAAAGACGTTCGCTGTTCTTCTGCAGAACTGGTGCGCGAAGTCCTATAACGTCGACATCCATCCGGCGGCCAGAATTGGCCGGGGCCTGTTTGTCGATCACGCAATGGGCATTGTGATTGGCGAAACCGCGGTCGTTGACGACGAGGTCAGCATGTGGCACGGCGTCACGCTCGGAAGCACGTTTGCCGAAGCCGGAGACCGGCACCCGAAAGTGCGTCGCGGCGCAACGCTTGCCGCTCACGCGATCATTCTTGGCAACATCGAGATAGGCGAAGGCGCGGTCATTGCGGCGGGCAGCGTGGTTCGGACGTCGATTCCCGCCGGCATGGTTGCGGCCGGGGTTCCCGCGAAGGTCATCAAAGCGGTTTCCGGTACCTATGCCGCCATCACGGCGCCCTCTTTAAATAAATAGGATAACCGAATGATTCCACCGATTCCGCCGCATCAGCATCGTCTGGGTATCGACCATCCGGTGGTCTCTGTCAGGAATCACCCGGCCGCCGTCGAGCGTTACATCAAGCTCGGTTTTTCGCCGAGTCCCCTCTCGTATCACCCCTGGGGTTCGGTGCTGACGCTGATGATGTTCGAAAATAATTTCATCGAACTGATTGGTATTGATGACGCCTCGAAGTTCGGGACCAATTCCGTCGATGGCTTCTGCTACGGACGCACGCTAGGCCAGTTCCTGGAGCGCTCGGAAGGCCTCGGACTGCTTGCTCTTCATAGCAAGGACATCGAAGGCGACTTTGCCGCCGTCAAAGCCACCGGGCTGCCCGTGCAGCAGCGAGTGGACTTCCGGCGCAAGCTGATCAAGGCGGACGGCACGCCCGACGAAGCCGTTGTCTCGCTAGGCATGGTGATGGACCCCGACCTGGGCGATGCGTCCAACTTCCTGTGCCAGCAACATCGCCCGGAGTTCATCTGGAGGACGGATTGGCAGGATCATCCGAACGGCGCGAATGCGGTCAATGAAGTCATCTATGTCGCAGAGGAGCCCGGGCTGCTCGAGGTCCGGTGGGCCAAGTTGTTCGGGGCTGAGAACACGTCATGGGTCGACGGTCATGTTGAAGCTGACACGGGTTGTGGACGCGTAGTGGCCTTGACACCATCACAGGCACGCGAGCGTTTTGCCTGCGTCGGCTTACCCGTGAGCTACACCCATAAACCCCACGGCTTCGCGCTGCAGATACACGTTCGCGACTTACGCGCCGCCGAACGCATCCTGTCGGAAAACGGCGTCATGCATGGCGAAACCGCGCGCGGCGTTGCCGTCGCTCCCGAAGCGGCCGGCAATACGATCATCGAATTCGTCGAGTGATCGGGGTTCGGCGCGCGGTGGTTTTGCCCATGCGCGTTCTGCGTTCCGATATCAATGCGGTTTGCTTTGAGCCCGCTTCGCGGCACGGCTCTGTGGCGCGGGGTCCGAATTCCTGTTGACAGCGGATGCGCTCGTATTGCCCCGGTTCGGAAGCTCGACGGTGGCTGAATCAGTATCGAAGAAAGACTCCAGCGTGGCCTGCTGAGTCAGCATCAATTGCTCGATGCGCTGTTGCTGCACCGCGTTTTCACGCGCCAGGCGAGTCAGCGCGATGGTCTGCACCACGCCCGCCGCGACGGTCACGAGCAGCACGCAGATCACGATCATCAAGACGGTTTTTACCCGCCGCGACAAGACCGCCGCCGCGCCGCGCTGGTCCGCTATCACGGCATACAACGCGTCGATGGTGTCCGCGTACGCGGTCGCGCGCGCGGTATCGAGTTCCGAGGCCTCGCGGGAGGCCGCCTGAGGGGTGTTTGAGGCGGTTGGGCGGGTTCGGCGGTCATCGTCGATCAATGCCGCCGCCAGCGATTGCGGCGGCTCGCGATGCGGGTTTGCTGCGGCTCGGGCGGTTTCACGGAGGGTGGCGGACGGGGGGGGGCGTCGGCTTCGTGGCGGGTGTGGTGCCCGGTGCGCTCGGCGACCTGGTCACAACTTGCGCGACGGCACCGTTCGGCTCGCCTTTATCTGCCACTGTCTCAACTTCGGGTGCAACGGCTACCGGTGACGGTCCAGTTATCGACACGTTCCGCGCAGCACCCCTGGCGCGCGCCGCCGATGCGCGCTTGCCGGACCCTTGCCCACGCCCTTCTCCCGATACCGCCACGGTCGTTGCTCCCTGCGCACCATCATCGTCCAGCGGTTCGGGCTGGACCGGGCCGGCAACCACGTCATGGGTTGCGGCAACATCGTCGAACATGAGGTCCAGCGTTGCAGCGTCGGCTGTCTGGTTGTCCGTTTGCATCGCCGCTGCGTCATCGCGCAGCGCTGTGACGCTCGATAACGCCCCGCCGCGCAGCGGCCGCGCCGACGCTGGCACGCTGTCATCGGCCGGCACAGCCGCCATAAATACTTCGGGCAATTCGAAGCCGGGTAACGAAGTTTGGCGAATATCGGTATTCAACGCCTGGAGCGTCGCACGCTCCGTGTCTTCGGCAAACAGATCGAGCGTGGGCGCGCCGTAGGGCGCCCGGCTCAGCTGCGCGAGACGCTGCGCCGAGCGCGCGGCACGGGCGAGCTTGGCATCGGCATCCGA
>Ga0073928_10009394_pt1 | contig 11922 bp, 6 predicted proteins | sample PaiPotPPA55metaG_FD_76969 | JGI IMG/M metagenome (GOLD analysis project Ga0073928, IMG submission 76969) | Iron sulfur acid spring bacterial and archeal communities from Banff, Canada, to study Microbial Dark Matter (Phase II) - Paint Pots PPA... ...
CCATCCGGACTGGTGAAACTCGGACTTGACGCAATGCCGTCCAGCAGACCACCGGCGCCAAAATCGGCGTAGACGATGGGGCCGTAATATATGGAGTAGCCGCCCCGGAGAACCGTCTTTTGGTGCAGGAAATCCGGAGCCCAGGCAAAGCCGACGCGAGGTCCAAAATCTTTGTACCACGTGTTGGCCCACTGTTCCTGAACGTTTCCATTCCGTCCGGTGCCGACGCCAGCGAACACCAGCGCGCCGGGTAGGCCGGTTGTGGGATCGATGGCCGTGGTGCTGAAGTCCGTGTAGTCACCGTGGGCCTCGTAGCGGGGCGTGTCTACATCCCAGCGGAGACCGAGGTTCAGGGTTAGGGTGGGTGTTAACTTCCAATCGTCCTGCACGAACAAGGCATAATATTTCTGAATGAATTTTGGCTGTGACGCATAAGCAGTCGCATTGGCGGTTTGCACCAGACCGAGTTCGAAACTGGCCAGGCCGAAACCCGTGCCGGGAGAATTTAAGTAGGCGGCGGTTTGTCCGTTACCGAAACCGAAGGATCCGGACTCATTTTGTTGCGTGGTCGGATCAAACACCTGGAGATTCAGATTGGTGCCGAATCGCAAGGTATGTTTGCCGTGCACCCAACTCAGCGTGTCGTTAATGGGATATCCGTTATCGATAGTGTCGCCGTTGATGTTGTAACCGGCGTTGTCGATCCCGTTTCCGAAAGTGAACGCTGGGAATACGTTGTTCGTCGGCAAACCGGTAATGCCGAGTTTTTGATCCCATTCGGTGCCGAGGAAGACGGAACTGCCCACGTTCAAGCTGTTGGTGCGGTTGTAACCGACCGCAAATTGGTTCAAGAGCGTTGGTGTGAAGGCATGGTCCCAGCCGGCCCGAATATAGTGAGTGAAGAAGTTTTGGAACTGACCTCCGGGATAGGCCGGGCCGGTGTACTGCACATCGAGAGGCATGTGGGCATTATCGCGGCTGTTATAGGTGAAGAAAACCTTGTCCTTCCAGCTGAAGTTATGATCGATACGCACGGTCATGAGCGTGTCGGTGATGGTACCGGTGGAGCTGAAGTCCAGGTTGTCGAATGTGTTCGAGTTTTGTGGCATCGGGATCAGCGCCAGGACGTTTTTGGCGATTTGGCTGATGTCCCCCGTGGGGATCATGTTGCTTGGAAACGGATCACGACAGGGCACACCGCCAACTGTCGTCGTGCTGGACGGATCGAAAATCTGGTTGGTCAATATCTGCTGTCCGGTGCAGGGGTTAATGACGGGAACCGTGCCCACACCTCCTGGCCCCGGTTGCGTGATGCCGGGACCGAGAACCGCAGAAAAATCTCCGCTGCGTTCGGCGACGGTCGGCACAGTGCTGAGGACCGTGGCTCCCTGGTTCTGCTTGTACTGTTCCCAGGAGAAGAAACCGAAGGTTTTGTCGTGGCCGTTATAGACCTTGGGAACCCATATGGGACCACCGAAGGTCAGACCGTAGTCGTTCTTCGTATCGGGAGGACGGCCAACGCCTCGAGCGTTGTTAAAAAAATTATTGGCGTTTAGATCGGCGTTCTGCATGATCTCGTAGACGTCCCCGTGATACTGGTTGGTTCCAGCTTTGGTCAAAAAGGTTTCCCATCCACCCGTCGAGCGCCCAAAGTCCGCCGACGGCGTGGAAGTTACCACTTTAAACTGCCCAATGGCCTCGACCGATGGCCCGGCCTCGTCAAACGAGGAGCCATTCTCGGAGCGCTCCATGCTCGCGCCGTCCAGTAGCACTTCCGTTCCAAAGTCCTGTCCCCCGCTGATTTTCGATTCGAAAACGCCGCCCGCGCCGTTGTTGGTGCCGGGGCCCGTCGTGCCCGGAACCAGGAACACAAAGCCTTCCGCCGAACGGGTTGCTCCCACGCCGCCGAGGGCCAGCGGCAAATCGAGCACCTGTTGTGTGGTGATGACCGTGCCGACATCAGAAGATTGCGTCTCAAGGTTGGTGGTTTCAATGTTGACGGTGACAACATCAGAGACGCTTCCCGGCTGAAGGGTTACGTCTAGTGTCGTGGTGGTATCGAGTTGCACGATCAGATTGGTGGACAGCGCTTCCTTAAATCCTCTGGCGTCGACCCTGACGCTGTAGGTGCCGACGAGCAGGTCTGAAAAGCGATAGTTGCCCGCGCTGCCGGTTTTGACTTTGTAGACCGTACCGGTGCTGACCTCCGTGGCGGTTACATCCGCGCCAGCTACCGACCCGCCCGATTGATCGGTGACGGTACCGGCGATGGTGCCACGCGTGGTGGCCTGGCCAGCCGCGAGATGCGGCGTAGCCAGCAGCAGAATGGCCGAGAGGGAAAGCAGAGCAAGGCGGGAAAACCTAGCCCGAAAATCGTGCGGGCACGCTGAATCGGAACGCATCACACACCCCCTAAAGTATGCTTCCTGACCCCTTTACCGCAGCAAGGACAGGGCAGCGGCGCCAGCGGCGCAAAGAAAACGTTTACTCAAGAAATCCCGAAACTGCCGAAAACCGGGAAAACCCGTCGCCCACCCTTCACAGCGAACCGCAGGTGAGCGTGGAAACGTTTTCTCGAATAATCGTTTTCTACTACCCCAGCGAAGCGCTGTCAAGCACATTATTTCATGGCAATGAACTAAAAATTCTCTGCGCCCGGAACGGCGCGGTGGCAAACGCAAATAACCCGCCAAAAACGCTTGCTGGGGTGCGCTTTAGTGCGGCACGGAGGACGGGGTGGCCTTATCGGCGGGCGGCTCGAGAATGAGCTGTTGCCGGGTTTGCGGGGCTTTCGCCTGGGCGTCCAGGTCAAGGGCGATCTGCATCTCGCGATTCGATTCCTCGGTCCGCCCTAAGCGCTTGAGGTTCAACGCATAGTAGTAATGCGCCGGTTGATACCCCGGACTGCTTTCGACTGCGGACTTAAGAAAGCCGTCGGCGACATCATATTGTTTCTGGCGATAGGCCGCGATGCCCGATCCCGTCAGCGCCCCGCCGTGGCGTGGATCGCGAGCCAGCACTTTCTGAAACAGCGCGGAGGCCGCTTCGAAATTGCCGCCGGTCAACGCGATGTCACCGAGTTCGTAGTAAGAGGCTGTCTGGTTTGGTTCGATTTCGATGGAACGCCGCAATTCCGCCTCAGCTTCGCCGGGACGCTCGAGCATGCGCAGAATTCGTCCCAGCCCATAGTGCGCCGTTGCGTCATCGGGGCGCTGCGTCAAATATTCGCGCATGTGTCGCTCTGTGGCGGGCATGTCTTGCACGGCTAATTCCGCGCGAGCTAGTCCATAGAGCATCTGGGAATCCTGCGGGGCCGCGCGGCGCCCGGCTTCTAGGGTCTGCAAAGCGTCTTTGTTCAGCCCCATTTCAAGCTCGAGCAGCCCAAGATCGAGCAGAATCCGCGGCTCGCCAGAACCGGCGTCTCGGGCCACCAGTAGAATACCCAGTGCTCCTTGGCGATCGCCCTTCGCGCGCGCCGCGAGAGCTTGCTTTTCGCTTAAAGAGGCGAGGCGGTCTTTGGCGCTCCGGTTCTGCGGCTGAATCGAGAGCACGCTGGCGTACTCGCGGAGCGCTTCGTCCGCGCGCCCGGTCTTTTCCAGCAGAAGCGCGAGATTTTCATGAGCCATCGCCAATTTCGGACGGATCTGAATCGCGTCACGCAAGAGTTTCTCGGCTTCTTCCTGTTTTCCCTGCTCTGCGCGGATTACGCCTAAAAGAGCCAGCGCCTCCGGGGCCTTTGCATGTTCCTTCAGAATGCCCTGCAGCAAAGACTCCGCCGAGCCCACATCGCCGGCGGCGATCCTATCTGCAGCTTTCTTTAAATCCGCCGTCTGTTTCGCCAGCGCGGCATCCCCCTGCGACGGGCCTTGCGCAGCCGGAAGGCGCGCCCCGGCAGATGCACACAGAATGAACAACGCTGCTGAAGAAACCAGTAGGCCGCGGGTGCCGCGGCCATGCGCGGCGCACCCGGGCGGTCTGCGCGGACCCCCGACCTGGCCGCGACGATCATTGCGGATTTGTTTCTGGTTCCGGTTGAGCATGCGCTTTCTTCCGTTCTTCGAGACTCTCTCTCGTGTGCGCGTCGGCCGCCTCTTTTAAGCGCTGAAATTCCTCCAGAGCTTGCGCCGCTTCCTGCGGCTTTTTCATGACCCGGTAGAGACGCGCGAGCTGGAAATAGGTGCGCTGTGCGAGTTCGCTGCCCGGCGCGCCTTGCAGCACGGCTTTGAACTGCTCCTCGGCGGCAAGACTCTGCCCCGTTTCCGCGAAGGCGCGGCCCAGATAGTAATGCGATTCGAAAAATTTGGGATTTTCCTTGATGGCTCCCTCGAGTACGGGAATCGCGCCTTCCGCATTTCCGCGCTCAACGCGAATCCTGCCAAGCGTGGACAGGGCTACTGGATTGTGGGGATCGAGCTGCAGTTCGCGAGCGTAGGCTTGCTCGGCTTTCTCCAGTTGCGTAGACATGCGGTAGGCGTCGCCGAGACCCTCATTGAGGCTGGGCTCGCCGGGCGCCAGCTGGATAGCGCGTTGGTACTCGGCGATGGCATCCATATAACGCTCGGATTCCGCGTACGCCTGGGCCAGAACCTGATGTACGCGCCAGGATTGCGGATCGATGTCATACATTTCCTGGTAGCTGCGCTGCGAAACAAACAGGTGTGCGCGACCGCGATGGTAGAGAATGTCGGGGTCTTTGGGCGCAAGCGCAGCGGCTTTATCGAGCGGCACTACCGCGGCTTCTGGTTGGCCGTCTCCCAAATCCACGATCCCCAGCCACATGAGTGCCTTTGAATCGCCGGGGTTCAGTTTTATTTCGCGTTCGATCGCCGCCTGGGCGTGAGAGAAGTCGTTCATTTTGTAGTAAGAGATACCGAGAAAAAGGTTGGCGCCTCGCAGAGTTGGCTTCAGACGCAACGCTGATTGAAAATCCGCGATGGCCTCCTGCATTTTGCCCTGCTGCTGATGCGCCAGGCCTAGGTCAAAATGCGCCTCGGCAAAGGCCGGACGCTGCGCGACGAGGATGGCGAACTCATTGGCGGCAGTTTCAGAATCGCCGCCGGCCAGCGCCTCCCCGCCGCGACGAAGATGATCGTCGCTTGAAGAATTTGCATCTTGCGCGCGCAGACCGCCGCACGCCGTACAGGCCAGCAAGACAAAAACGGACGCGCGCCTGGCCGCCAGCAACCAGACAAGCGGCACGGTCCCGGAAAACACACCACTCATCGACGAAGCTGAGGTGCTCAACGGCTCTCCTGGCCCTTCGGCGCGCCTTCTACCGGCTCATCGATCTTCACAACGCGATCGCCATGGACATCGTGCAGCGTTTCTACCACGCCGCTCGGCCACCGGATCTCGATGTCTGCAGAGGGGCTTGCTCCCAAGCCGAACAAGACGCGCTTGTCGCTTGAAGAAAGATAGCTGCCCGTCGTGGTGACCGTGGCATATTGCGAGCCGTCTTTGGTGGTCAACTTCACTTCCGCACCAATCGCGTCGCGGTTGCTCTTGTGTCCGGTCAGCAGCAGGGAAATCCAGTGATTCTCTGTTCGCGTTTCATTGTGCAGGATATAGGCAGGGCCGTCGTTGGTGGTTACCACCGCGTCGATGCGACCGTCGTTGTCAAGATCCCCGATCGCCAGGCCGCGCGCCACCCATTTCTGGGTGAACACTGCACCGGAGGAAGCCGAGACGTCCAAAAAGGTTTTTCCGTCAACGTTTTTGGCCAGCAATAGCGGTTCGCGGTAGTGCAACTGCGGCGAGGTCTTTTCGATGGTGTCCAAATCGTGCCCCTGAGCGACGAGCAGATCTTTCCATCCGTCGTTATCGTAATCGAGGAAACGGATGCCCCATCCGGAATGCAACACGGTCATGGAAGAGATGCCGCTGGCACCGCTGGCATAGGCGAAAGACCCGTCGCCGGCATTCTTGTACAAGGCATAGCGCTGCTCCGCCAAATCGGTGACCACCAGATCGGGCCAGCCATCGTTGTCATAGTCGGCAAAATCCACTCCCATGCCGGCAAAGGTTTTGCCGTTGTCATCGAGGGCGATTTCAGAGGCCAGACCCACTTCAGTAAATTTTCCGCCGCCATCATTATGATAAAGAAATTCCGGCATGGAATCGTTGGCAATCACGATATCAATGCGCCCATCGCGATCGTAGTCGGCGATGGCCACCCCTAAGCCTTTGCCGGGCTTGGCGAACCCCGCTTGCGACGCCACTTCCGTAAAGTGCCCGTTGCCGTCGTTGTGGTACAGGAGCGGAGCGATTGCCGGGAACATATCCGGATGGCAATAGGAACGATAGCCTTCCTTATGTTCGCCGCACCAATAGTCGTCCCAATCCCATTTCACGTACCGCAGCACCACCAGATCGAGGAGGCCGTCGTTGTCGTAATCGACCCACGCGGCGCTCGTCGACCAGCCCGAACCTGCCAGGCCGCTCTGCTCGGTAACGTCCGTGAACGTTCCGTTTCCGTTGTTGTGGTAGAGGGTATTCCGTCCATAGCCGGTGACAAAAAGGTCCTCGAAGCCGTCGTTGTCGTAGTCGCCGACCGCCACGCCCATGCCGTAGCCCACGCCTTGCAGCCCGGCCTTTTCGGTTACGTCTTCAAAGGTTCCGTCCGTTCGCTGGTGGTACAGGCGATTCCACGCGCGAGGACCATCTTTCTGGGGCACGGAACCTTTCGACGTAGGGTCCGTGATCGGCGCTCCGTTCACGAGAAAAATATCCAGCCGTCCGTCGTTGTCGTAATCAAACAGCGCAACCCCGGAACCCATGGTTTCAAGCAGATATTTTTTCGAGGTATGCGAGGCCAGGTGTTGAAAATGAACGCCGCTGGCCTTGGTGACGTCAACAAAGGCGCCTGCGGCAGCCGGGGCTGCCTTTTCGTGATTGCCGGGAGCTTCTTGCGCTCCGGCGATTCCGGAAATTCTCGAGAGGAAAAACAGCGCCAGCAGGGCTTCTCGGGAAGATCTTCGGCCCACCCAGCGCATTCCGGCAAAAGTCAAGATAACGATTTCCCCAATCGCGATTATAGACGCGGCCCGGAGGAGGAGCAATGCTCCCGGATGGCTGGGCTGATCCTCAACCGTCGTCGCGCAGGTGAGCAAAGCCTTGCTGAGCGGCCGGAATACGTTTACCCTCGTTTTCCAGATGCCCACCGAAGAAAAATCGCCGGAACGCCACGCGGATTTTTGCCGCGGCGCGCCGCAGCACGCTAGGCGCGGGCATGCTCGCATGAGCTGGCTGAGAAAAGTGGGCGTCCTGGCGCTCGTCGGCGCGGGTGTCTTCCTGCGCTGCAATGCGCAACAGGAACCGCAGCCTTTATCCCCTGCGCCACCGGCAAGCGGCGGTGTTTCCACCGGAGGATCGCACGCCGTTCTCAAGGACGCCAAATCTCGTCCGATCACCGCAGGAGGGTTCGTCGACGGTGCGCCGGTTGTGTTCGCGGATGCCACACACGCTGCCGGCCTCGATAAATTCCACTATCGCGGGGGATCCCCCGAGAAAGCCACGATTCTCGAGACTCCAGGATCTGGCGTGGCACTGCTCGATTACGACAACGACGGATGGCTGGACATATATCTGGTCAACGGTTCCACCGCGGCGGCCATCCACGGCCAAGAGGCGGCTCCCCGCGCCATGCTGCTGCACAACAACCATGACGGGACGTTTAGCGATGTCACCGCGCAAGCCGGCGTGGGCAACGGGCGTTGGGGTTTCGGCGTCGCGGTTGGGGATTACGACAATGACGGATGGCCTGACATCTATGTAGCCAACTACGGAAAGAACCGTCTCTATCACAATAATCACGACGGTACTTTTACCGATGTTGCCGAGAAGGCCGGCGTGGCCTTAGGCGGTTGGTCCACGGGCCCGACCTGGGGGGATTACGATCACGATGGCCGGCTCGATCTGTTTGTGCCGGGCTACGTGCATTTCGATATCGATCACCCTCCGGTTCCCGGCCAGGGCGGAATATCCGCGAGCTCCTGCAAGTTCCGCGGCGTGGATGTAATGTGCGGGCCGCGCGGCCTGCCCGGCGAGAGCGACCACCTGTTCCATAACAACGGAGACGGCACCTTCGTCGACGTGAGCGTGAAAGCGGGGGTATCGGACGCCAAGGAACTTTACGGCCTGGCCTCGGCGTTCGTCGACGCCGATGACGATGGTTGGCTTGACCTGATCGTGGCCAACGATTCCGTCCCCAACTACATGTACCGGAATCGTGGCGATGGAACTTTCGAGGACATCAGCCTGGCCTCGGGTATTGCGCTCAGCGAGGATGGCCGGGAGAAGGCGTCCATGGGCATCGCCATCGGCGACTACAACAACGATGGCCTGGTGGATTTCTTTATCACCACTTTTTCCGACGATAACGACACCCTGTACCGCAATGACGGTCCGGTAGGCTTCACAGACGTCAGCTACGCCGCGGGGGTCGGCGACGTCACGATTCCTTTTCTCGGATGGGGTGCGTGCTTTTTCGACTACGACAACGACGGGTTTCTCGATCTGTTCGTGGCCAACGGCCACGTGTATCCGGGAGTTGATCAGCACGACTGGGGCACCACGTGGGCCGAGCGCCCCCTCTTGTTTCACAACAGCGGCGGCAAGCACTTCGAGGAAGTGCCTCCGGCCACCGGCAGCGGATTGGCCCTGGTGATCCCCGCACGCGGGGCGGCATTCGGAGATTTATTCAACGACGGCCATATCGACGTGGTGACCAACAACATTGACTGGACGCCGACCCTGCTGCGCAATGTGGTGAAGAATGGAAATCACTGGCTCACGTTCAAATTGATCGGGGGTCCGGCGAGTCCACGGGATGCGGTCGGAGCTAAAATGTTCGTGACCTACGACGGCGTGAAGCACCGCGGCGAGGTGGTAAGCGGCGGAAGTTATGGCTCCAGTTCCGACTTTCGATTGCACTTCGGACTAGGGGCAGCCAGGCAAGTCAGCAAGATCGAAATCGATTGGCCGAGCGGGGGGAAAGAGCAAATAACAGTGCCCTATGTAGACCACATTTTCACCGTGCTCGAGGGCCAGGGAATTCTCCCGGAGAAGTAGGAACTCCGGGCGCCCGCAACGCCAGACGCGGTCAGTGCCAGCCGATCACGCTGGTTCGAGAAATTGTCACGCCGCCAAGGCACTGGTGTTTAAGAAAATGAAAGCAGCTCGCCTATTCGCTGTAGTACTTCTGGTCTTTCCGGCCCCGAGCGCGTTCTCGCAGGCCAATGCCTTTGATGAGGCCATGGCTCTGTTTCAGCAAAAGCGATTTGCGGAAGCCGTGCCGGCTTTTGAAAACCTCGAAAATGCCCGTCCTGGGCAAACTGATGCGCTCTTATTTGCCGGGAAATCGTTGCTAGGCCTGGAGCGCTTCACAGAAGCCGCCGGCGCGTTTTCCGAATACCTTTCGAGCCATCCGCAGTCCGACGAAGCGGCGTACCTGCTCGCGTATGTCAAATTTCGCCAAAACAAAGCCGCCGAGTCGTTGAATCTTTTCACCGCGGCGGCCAAGATCAAGCCGCCGCGCGCCGATGACTTGAAGATCGTAGCCTTGGATTACGTTCTGCTCGGCGACCAAAGCAGTGCCGCACATTACCTTGAGCAAGCGCTGGCCATGCAGCCCGACGACGTCGAACTACGTTATTACCTTGGCCGTGTGCGCTATCAGCAAAACCAGTTCGCACTGGCCATCGCCGCCTTTGAAGATGTGCTCCGGCGCGACCCGCAGCATGTGAAGGCGGAAAATAATCTTGGTCTGAGCCTCGAGGCTATGAACCGGGTCAACGAGGCCATGGCCGCTTACCGCCAAGCCATCGATCTGGACGCGCTGGCGGCGCATCATTCCGAACAGCCGTATCTGAATCTGGGAATATTGCTCACGAAGTTGGGCCGGCCGAGCGAATCTTTGCCGGTCTTAGGCAAGGCCGCGGAGCTTGCTCCGGCTTCCGCGCAGATCCGCTATGAGTTGGGCAAAGCCTATTTTAATTTGGGCCAGTTTGCGGATGCTCAGCGCGAGTTGCAGAGCTCTGCGAGCCTGGCCCCGGCGGAGAGTTCGACGCATTTCTTGTTGGGCCGGCTCTATCGGCGCCTCGGCAACGCCGAGGGCGCGGCGCGCGAATTCGCTCTGACCGAGGAGTTGATCGAGGCGAAACGACATGCCGGTCCGCCCATGGCGGGCGGCTTGCCGAACGGGCCTTAGCATTTAAAGCTGGCTTTTATTCGCCGCGAGCTGCTGCAGGAATTTCGTGAGAAAGCCCTTGGGGCCAGAAGAGCGTCGAGTTTTTCGTCTGCTCGGCAGGGACTGAGAAACATCCCCAAGCGCGGCTGTCCGCAGCTTGCGGTTGACCTGAACCCGACGATGGCGCCATACTCCGGATGCTCTTGAGCAAACGCTTGCTCAAACGTGCGGCAGGCTGTGAAACCGCAGGGCGCTTGGTTTCTGTTGTCCCGCCGCTGGCGCGCAGGGGAGCTCATCATGAAAAAGAAATCGCGCAGACAATTTCTCGGTTCCGTGGGAGCTGCGGCTGGCGGGTTATTGGCGGCGCGAACGCTGCCGGCATGGGCAGGGACGAGGCCATCAGAGGCTCCTCCTTCTCAACTCGGGATCTTCAGGTACTCCGAGGTGCAATTACTCGAGGGACCCCTGCAGGCACAGTTTGAGCAGAACCATAAGCTGTTCCTCAGCCTCGATGAGGACGCCCTGCTCAAGCCCTTTCGACAACGCCAAGGACTGCCGGCTCCTGGTCCCGATATGGGCGGCTGGTACGACAACTCTGAGGACTTTAACGAGAAGGATAATTTTCACGGCTTCATTCCCGGACATTCTTTTGGGCAATATCTTTCGGGTTTGGCGCGCGCCTATGCAGTGACGGGATCGAAGCCCACGCAGGAAAAGGTACAACGACTGGTGCGCGGTTTTGCGGCCACCGTCGAACCCACGGGGAAGTTCTACGCAGATTACCGCTTGCCGGGCTACACTTTTGACAAAACCTGCTGCGGCCTTATCGATGCGCACGAATTTGCCGCCGACCCGGCTGCGCTCGAGGTGCTCAAGCGCAGCACCGACGCCGCTCTGCCACATTTGCCGGAGAAGGCTCTTAGCCGGGTGGAACAGGAAGCCCGTCCCCACAAATCCGTCGCCTTTACCTGGGATGAAACCTACACCTTGCCGGAAAACTTATTCCTCGCTTATCAACGCAGCGGTGATCAGCGCTATCGCGATTTGGCGCAGCGTTTTATCTACCACGAGTATTATGACGCCCTCGCAGAAAACCATAATGCCCTGCCTGGCAAGCATGCTTACAGCCACGTGAATACGCTGAGTTCGGCGATGCAGGCGTACCTGGTGCTCGGCGATGAAAAGTACCTGCGAGCCGCAACGAATGGCCTGCGCTTGGTAGAGGAGCAAAGCTACGCCACGGGTGGCTGGGGACCAAACGAGGCGTTCGTCGAACCCGGCAGGGGCTTGCTGGCCGAGAGTTTAGGCAAGACGCACGCCAGCTTCGAGACCCCGTGCGGTGCGTACGGACAGTTCAAGATCACGCGCTATCTGCTCCGCGTCACACGCGACTCCCGTTACGGGGACAGCATGGAGCAAGTGCTGTACAACACCGTGGCCGGTGCCAAACCGATCTTAGCCGACGGCACGAGCTTCTATTATTCCGATTACAACAATGTGGATGCCAAGAAGGTCTATCACCGTGACAAATGGCCATGCTGTTCCGGCACTTTCCCGCAACTAACGGCCGACTACGGCATCAGCGCCTATTACCAAGCGAAGGACGGGGTTTACGTGAACCTCTTCCTGCCTTCGAGGGTCAGCTGGATGCAGGGCCTGACGCAATGCACGCTGGCGCAGCAGACCGCCTATCCCGGCGCCAACACCACGCAGCTTCAGCTCGCGATGGCGCGGCC
>Ga0073928_10009396_pt1 | contig 11921 bp, 9 predicted proteins | sample PaiPotPPA55metaG_FD_76969 | JGI IMG/M metagenome (GOLD analysis project Ga0073928, IMG submission 76969) | Iron sulfur acid spring bacterial and archeal communities from Banff, Canada, to study Microbial Dark Matter (Phase II) - Paint Pots PPA... ...
ATCGGCGATGGACAAGGCCGCGTCGAAATAGCAACTTCTTCGGGAAATATCGACCTGCGCTGAAAAGCTCTCGAATCCTTGAAACATCCAGCCCGGACATTCGCGCTAGAATGGTGTCGATGCGTCGAACCTTACTTCTTTTCCTTGCGGCATTGTTCGTTGGCTGGTGCCCCTCCGCCTATTCGCAAAGTTCGTCGCCCGCGGGACTCCCGTCGAAGCCTGCTTCCGATCCCATTTCCAAGAAAGACGCCGACGCCGAAATGGGCCTGCAAAAAGCCATCGCCGACGCGGGGAACGATCGTGCCGCCCTCGTGCGCAACCTGAAAAACTACTTGCTCCAGTTCCCGGATGCCCCGCGGAAGGCGGCCGTGCATCGCGCTCTGGTGGAAGCCTGCCAGCAACTCCGCGATAGTGCTTGCGCGCTTGAATATGCCGAGCGTTTGATTGCCGTCCATCCGGACGATTCTGAAATGATGATGCTCGCCGTCAATCTGCTCGAAAAGCAGGGTGACGGCGCGAGCCTTGCGCGGGCCGCCGGCTATGTAGGCCGCGTTCTCGATCGCGTCGAAAAAACTTCGCCGGACGAAAGGCCCGCGCGCTCATCTCTCGTCGAGTGGCAGGGTCATCAGAATCAGCTCAGGTCGGGCCTTTACTATCTCCTCGGACAAATTGAGGTTGCTGAGAAAAACAACACCGCGGCCGCCAAAGATCTCCAAACGAGCTATTCCATCCGCGCGAACGCCGCCGCCGCCGAACTTCTCGGCGAAGTCGCCGAAAAGCGCAACGATACCTCGACGGCAATCGAGGATTACCTGCTGGCATTCGTCCTTCCCGAAGCGGGACTCACCGAAAAACTCGACCGCCACGAAGTTCGTATGAAGCTCGGCAACGTGTGGCGAAAAGTCTACGGCACCGAGAACGGACTGGGGGCGCAAATTCTCGCCACCTACGACCATCTCGCCGGCCCCGCCGCCATGGCGAATCCCGGCGCTCGTAACAAAGATGCCAAGGATTTGTTTGCGTTCGTCGTTCGAAAGCTCGATGGGAGTTCGATGGCGCTGGCGCCTCTCAAAGGGAAGGTCGTGGTGCTCAGTTTCTGGGCCACCTGGTGCGACCCGTGCCGCGAGCTCGAGCCGCTCTTCAATCAAGTGGCGAAGAATTTTGCGGAAGACAAGGACGCCGTCTTCCTTGCCACAAACACGGACGAAGACGAATCGCTCGTCGCCCCATTTCTTTCCCGCGAGAAGTGGGACGCGCCCATGATCTTCGCCGACGGCCTCGACGATTTCATGAGCGTAACGACGCTGCCCACCGTCCTAATCCTCGATCGCAGCGGGAAGATCGTGTATCGCACGGGCGGGCTTGCCGAAGGATTCCCCGAAGCGCTTACGGTCGCGGTTCGCGCCGCGCTCAGTTCCGCGAAATAGCGCCGCGCTTTTCTACACCCTTTCCAGTTGTCCCCGGCGCGCTTGTTTGCAACTTTTTCGCCGCGGCGTCGCGCGCGGCCAGAATCGTCCCCACGTGAATCCGCACCGTGTCCTCCACTCTTCGCGCGTAGCCGCCCGCCAGCGTGATCGCCACCGGCACCTGGTGCCGTTTCGCGTAATCGAAAACCAGCGCGTCCCGGCGCGCCAGTCCTTCCGTCGTCAGTGCCAGCCCGCCCAATTGGTCTTCGCGGTATGGATCAGCGCCGCCCACGTAAAACACCAGTTGCGGAGAGAACTCGGCGAACGCTTTTTGTAGATGGCTTTCGAGAATCGAAAGATAGTCCTCGTCTCCCATTCCGTCCGGCAGATTGATGTCCATCGTCGACGGCGGCTTCGGGAACGGATAATTATTCTCTTGATGAATCGAAAGTGTGAAAACGGTTCCGTCACCCCCAAAAATCGCGGCCGTGCCGTTGCCGTGATGGACGTCTGTGTCCACGATCATCGCGGTCTCAATCGCGCGATCGAACTGCAGCCGCCGGATTGCGACTGCCACATCATGAATCACGCAGAAGCCCTCGCCGTGATCGGGATAGGCGTGATGAAAACCTCCGCCAATATTCGCGGCCCAGCCGTCGATTAGCGCGCGCTGTGCGGCAAGGATCGACCCGCCAGCGGCAAGCCAGCACGCTTCGATCAATTCCTTCGAATACGGAACCTCCATGCGTAGTATCTCGGTATAACTCAGCGAGCCATTTTTAAGTTTGTAGACGTAGTCCTGTGAATGCACGCGCAGGATGTCGGCGTCCGTGGCCGGCTCCGGCGAAAGAAAATCGCCAGGTTGAGCCAATCCTTCCGCAAGCAGTCGCTCGCGCACCAAACGATACTTCTGCGAAGGAAACACATGCGCGCCCAGATGCAGGTCGTACCGATCGTCGTAGATAAGTTTGAAAGGCAGCATAGCTTGTTGAGCCTACCGCGGAGTTTTCCCGAAGGCAAACCCTCGCCAGCAATAAATCCAGCCGCCTTTCGGTTTTCTCTATGGGCGCAAAAAATGAACTGTGATACTGTGCCTTCGATGCGACGTGCTCAATCCATGCTATTGGTCATCACTCTATTGGCCACGCCGTTGGCATTGCTCTCACGTGTCTATTCCGGTGCCGCGGCCGATTGCGGCCAGTTCTGCTGCTTGCCGCACGCATCGCACTCTTCTCAAGCTACCGAGCCCATTCCTGGGGGCATGTCCTGCAACCACGGCGCCGCCGGGCACATGCTCATCTGCTCGATGAAATCCGGCCGTCATCACCTCGACTACGGATTGAATTCACCCGTGGACCCGACCAGCGTTTCGTCGCTCATCCGAATCGCGCCGCCAATAGTCTCCCGGCGCTATCTAGCCTCGCATGTTGATTTCCCGGCTTTCGGCCTCCTCCCGGCTCCCTTCGAACCTCCCAAGTTGTAGCTTCGCTACAGCCCTTTAGTAATTTCAAAATCTGATAGGGAGGGCACAGATGCGCAATCTTGGGTATTGTGTCGTTGTTCTATTCTCCGCTTTGTTGGGTGCGACCTCGCACGCAACTATATTCGGAAGCGTCCGCGGGATCATTCACGATGCACAACACCGCCCAGTTTCGGGCGCGTCCGTGACGCTGAAATCGGCCACGTCGGACTGGACTAAGTCCACGCAAACCGATCAGGATGGTGCGTTCGCATTTGCCGCCGTGCCGGTGGGAGACTATCGGGTCACGGTGGTTGTGCCCGGATTTGCGGATGCCGCGCAGACCGTAACGGTCGTGTCCGACTCCTCGCCCGTACTTCACTTTCAGCTCAAGCTTGCGGCCGTAAGCCAAACCGCCGCCGTGTCAGCGGAAGCTTCAGACGTGGCGACAACCGATTCCGTAACCCCTACCACGCTGGTTGATCGCGCCGATATCGCTCAGACTCCGGGAGCCGGACGAACCAATAGCCTCCAGATGATCACTGATTTCGTTCCCGGTTCTTACTACACGCATGATCAGCTGCATGTCCGTGGCGGCCATCAAGTCAGTTGGCTGATTGACGGCGTGGAAATTCCTAACACGAACATTGCGAGCAACCTCGGCCCGCAAATCGACCCCAAGGACATCGACTATCTCGAGGTGCAGCGCGGCAGTTATGGAGCTGGTTATGGCGATCGCACGTATGGCGTCTTCCAGGTCGTACCGCGAACTGGTTTCGAACGGAACAACGAAGCCGAGTTGGTCACCACGTTCGGAAACTGGTTCCAGACGAACGACCAACTCAACTTGGGCGGCCATACGCAGAGATTTGCCTATTATGCGAGCGTGAACGGAAATCGCAGCAACCTGGGTTTGCAGACGCCCATCGGTCAAGTCTTCCATGACGCGGAGAATGGATATGGCGGCTTCGGTTCGCTAACCTTTAACGCCGATTCCGAAGACCAATTGCGGCTGGTCGCGTCTTTGCGTCAGGACTACTATCAAATTCCTATCGATCCGGGCAACCTCGCGAGCGGCAGCTTGCGCGACGCCAATAAGGAGAGGGACGGCTACGTTCTTTTCTCATGGGTCAAGACTTTCAACCCTGACGTCGTGTTCGCTGTTTCGCCCTTCTACCATTACAACAGCGCGGACTACAAAAGCGCGCCCAGCGACTCACCCGTCGCCACAACGGATGATCGAGCGTCCAGTTACGCGGGCGTGCAGGCCAATCTCAGCGCGAGCATCGCGAGAAATAACCTTCAACTTGGCCTCTACGGTTTCGGACAGCGTGACAACGAGCTCTTCGGCCTCGTTTTTAATCCCCCGAACCAATGTCCGGTAACACCGGCGAACCCGGGCGGCATCTGCACGAATATCAGGCCTCCCGACAGCGAGTCGGCTTCAGGCGGCGTGGTTGAGGAGTACATCGACGACAAGTTTAAGGCTACGTCGTGGCTGACTCTGATGGCGGGCGTCCGCGAAACTCAGTTTCGGGCCGAAATTTCGGAAAATGCCACAAGCCCGCGATTCGGCGTGGCCCTTCGTGCTCCTCGTTTGAACTGGGTCTTTCGCGCCTTCTATGGCCACTATTATCAGGCTCCGCCGCTCCTTACCGCGTCTGGCCCGCTATTAACGGCGGTCCAGCAGCAAAATCTGAACTTCATCCCCCTGCATGGCGAGCGCGACGAAGAGCATCAGTTCGGCCTCACGATTCCATTTCGTGGTTGGGTGCTCGACGCTGACACCTTTCAAACCGAGGCTCATAATTTCTTCGACCACAACAACGTCGGAGAATCAAATATTTTCTTCCCCGTCACGATTCAGGAAGCTTTGATTCAAGCCTGGGAATTGACCGTTCGCTCGCCGCGCCTCTGGCATCGCGGGCAAGTGCATCTTGCCTATTCCAACCAGGTTGCGAAATCGCGAGGGGCGGTCACCGGCGGGTTGATCTGTTTTCCACCAACCAGTCCGGCGTGTGCGGTGGCTCCGGGATTCTCGTCTCTCGACCACGATCAACGGAACACATTGAACGCCGGTTTTGAAGCAAGCCTTCCCTGGCATGGGTTCGCGTCGGCGAACCTGTACTACGGCTCCGGTTTCACCAACGGGACAATCTCCCCGCAATTTCCCAGGCCTTATCTGTCCGACCACACGACGTTCGACATCTCGCTCGGAAAATCGTTTGGCGAAAACTACTCTGTCGGCGTCACGGCGCTGAACGTTGCGAACCGGCATCTGCTGGTCGACAACAGCCTGACGTTCGGCGGATTCCATTTCAACGATCCGCGCGAGATCTATGCCGAGTTTCGCTGGCATTTTCACTACTGATTCACGTTGAAGAAAAATGACAGAGATTAGAACGAAGTAATAAATCAGCCAAACCGCTACTGTGACGGCTAATTTTCGCGTTCGAGGATGAAATCCGGGACGGCGAGGAGCGCGCGGCGATACTCCGTGTCAGGCAATTCGCTGAGACATTCTTTGGCGCGCGCGACGTATTCGCGCGCCAGCTTCGCCGCGCGGTCGAGCGCGCCCGTTTCGCGGACCAGCTTCGTGATTTGCTCGGGACGGACGCTCAGAAATCCTCGCTCTTCGAGAACTTTCGCGACTAAGCGCCGGCCGTCGCCATTAGAATGATAGTGGCCATCCGCCACCGCGATTTGCGACGCCGCCGTAGGCGAGAGCGCGCCCGTCGTTTCCAGGGCCAGAATCAGCGGCAGCGTCACTTTTCCTTCCTTCAAGTCGCTCAGTACCGGCTTGCCGAGTTTTTCCGGCGAAGCCGTGAAATCGAGAAGGTCATCGACCAGCTGGAACGCGAGCCCCGCATTGCGTCCATACCCGGCTAGCGCATCTTCAACGGCTTGAGGCTGCCGGCCTAGCACCGCACCAAGGCGCGAGCAGCCGCTGAACAGGCACGCCGTCTTGCGGTACGCAAGTTCAGTCGCTTCCGTTTCGTTCAGATCGATGCGGCCAAGGCGCGTCAACTGCAGCAATTCGCCTTCGACCATGTTTTGCGTGAGGTCGATCAGAATGTCGAGGATCGCAAAATTGCGTTCGCGCAGCGCCATCTCGAACGACTGCATGTACAGCCAGTCGCCCGCGAGCACGCTCATGTGATTTCCCCAACGCGCGTTGGCGCTAGGACGTCCGCGGCGCGTGTTTGCGCCATCAATCACGTCGTCGTGGATCAGCGTGGCGCTGTGAATCATCTCCACAACGGCGCCGAGGCGAATCGCGCTCGATCCGCGATACCCCGCCGCTCCCGCAGCTAGAAGCAGAAGCGCGGGACGCAGCCTCTTGCCGCCGCCTTCGCGCAGATAACTCGCGATTTCGGAAACGGGCTGGATCGCCGCGCCGCTTTGTGCGGCAATTTCCTGCTCGACGAGCGCCAGGTCGTCGCGAACCAGGTCAAAAATTCCCTTCGCGATTTGGACGGCGAAAGCCATGCCTCGCACTCACCTTGCCTGCGCTGGTGCGTCCCAAGCGCCGAGGCTGAAGAAACGGCGAAAGTTCTCGGCCGTCAATGCAGCGACTTCTTCGTGAGCCAAGTTTCTCACATTCGCCAAGGCTTGCGCTACCTCCACAACAAACGCAGGCTCGTTGCGTTTTCCGCGACGCCCCTGCGGCGGCAAGAACGGCGAGTCCGTCTCCGTGAGCAAGCGGTCGAGCGGAACCTCTCGCGCCGCATCGCGTAGATGCTGCATCTTCGGATAGGTTACGTTTCCCGCAAACGAAACCATGAAACCCATATCGAGCCCGCGCTTCGCGTCTTCGAGAGTTCCCGTAAAGCAGTGAAGGATTCCGCCGAGGCCCGATGAGCGCCAATCCTCTTCCATCATCGCAAGGCAATCCGCCCACGCATCGCGGCAATGAATCACGATGGGCAGTTTCGTCGCCCGTGCCTGGCCAAGTTGGCGGCGAAACACCTTCGCCTGCACGTCGCGCGGCGAATGGTCGTAGTAATAGTCGAGACCCATCTCGCCCCAGGCGATTACGCGCGGATGATGCGCCAGTTCGTCGAGCTTGACGAAATGCTCTTCGGTTGCGAGCGCTGCCTCGTGTGGATGAATCCCGATTGTCGCGTAAATCCAGTCGTGTTGCTCGGCGAACGGGATTGCAGCGTTCAGGCGATCGGGGCCTGTGCCGCTGCCGATTGCGAGCAGCGTTTCGACACCTGCGGCGCGCGCGCGCTCGAGCATCGCGTCGCGGTCTTCGTCGAATTGCGGGAATTCGAGATGCGCGTGTGAGTCGATGATTTGCATGGCGGGTTTTCGTCGAGGATCCTTCGCTCCCGGTCGTCACTCAGAACGAGCGCTCAGGATCACGACCCTCGCCGGGTCGTCACTTTAGTTTGGCTCCCGCGGGTACATCCTCGGTGAACGTGCAAAGCACGGGCCTACCTTCAGGGCCGACCGAAGCGGCGACGATCATGCCGTTTGATTCCTGGCCGCGCATTTTTCTGGGAGCGAGATTTGCCACAACTACGACTTTGCGGCCCACCAGCTCTTCCGGCACGTAATACTGCGCGATGCCGGCAAGCACCTGGCGCACTTCGTCGCCGATGTCCACCATCACTTTCAGCAGCTTGTCGGCGCCTTGCACTTTTTCGGCCGACTTCACGATGCCGACGCGCAGCTCGATCTTGGCGAAGTCCTCAATGCTGATCTTAGCGCCCGGTACGGGCGCTGCCGCTGGTGCGGCTCCGGCGCCTCCGGCCGTCGCGGCTGGAGTTGGCGTTGCTGCAGGTTGCGTGCTGCCTGGATTTCGAATTTCGTTTTCCATGATTTCAATCCTCTCCGATGCTTCTTTTTTGTCCATTCGCGGAAAAACCCCTTCGGGCTTTCCAATTCGCGTACCTGGCTTCAGTCCGCCCCACTGCAATTGGTCTATTTGGACATCACCGAGCTTGCCCTGCTGCCCGAGCTGCTCCCAAATCTTTTGCGTCGCTTCCGGAATCGCCGGATGGGCAAGGACGCTAATGAAGCGAATTGCCTCCGCTGCACAATATAGGACATGCTCCAACAATGGGCGCTCGTTCAGGTCCTTCGCTCTCACCCAAGGCTTACAATAGGTTAGGAATTGGTCCGACATCGAGACGACGTTCCAAACCTCGAGAAGGTACCCGGAAAAATCCATGTTCGTGAGCGCGAGCCCGGCTCTCTTAGGACGCTCGCGACAAGCCTCTTCCAGCGCACGCGCGAGACCTGCCCCAGCCACCTCGCTCTCAGTGATGTGCTCGTGAGGTTCCCGCAATTCGACATGCCGATTCGGAATTTTGCCCTCGCAATACTCATGAATCATCGTGAGCGTGCGGCTGGTAAGGTTGCCGAGGCCATTGGCTAGGTCGGCGTTGTAGCGCGTTAGCAAGGCATCACGGCTGAAGTTGCCGTCCTGGCCGAAGACTACTTCGCGGAGGAGGTAGTAGCGCAGCGCGTCGTTGCCGAGGACTTTTACGATTGGCTCGGGATACGCGATGTTGCCCTTCGACTTGCTCATCTTTTCCTGCTCGAAGAGCAGCCAGCCGTGGGCGACGATTTGCTTGGGCAGTTCGACTCCCGCGGCCATCAGAAATGCCGGCCAGTAGACAGCGTGAAAGCGGATGATTTCTTTGCCCATCGCGTGGATATCGGCGGGCCAGAATTTGAAATCGGGGCCATCGTGCTCGCCGTCAACGAAACCGATTCCACTCATGTAGCTCGTCAGCGCGTCATACCAGACGTAGAAAACGTGCTCGGGATCGTCGGGCCACGGAATGCCCCACTTGATGGACTTGCGGCTGATGGAGATGTCGCGCAACCCGGCGTCGACGAAACTTTTCACCTCGTTGAAGCGAAAATCGGGCACCACGAATTGCGGATTCTTCGCGTACAACTCCTGCAAGGGTTTTTGAAACGCGGACAAGCGGAAGAAATAATTTTCTTCCGAGACTAGTTCGCCCGGACGGCCGCACGTGGGGCAATCGGCGGGTTCCGACGAATCGCTGATGTAGAGATTGTCGTAGATGCAGTAGCGGCCTTCGTATTTGGCTTTGTAAATCGCGCTGGGCGAGCGGCGCAGCGTTCGCCGCACGAGATTCTGAACGGCGCGCGCGTGGCGCGTCTCCGTGGTGCGAATGAAATGCGTGTATTGAATGCCAAGCAGCTTCCATAGCTCGAGAAAAATCTTCTGGTTGCGCTCGACGAGTTCCGCCGGGCCGATGCCCTGCTTTTCCGCAGCGCGCTCGATGTTGACGCCGTGCTCGTCGGTTCCCGTGAGGTAGGCGACTTCGAAGCCGCACATGCGCTTGTAGCGCGCGATTACGTCGCAGACGATCGTGGTGTAGGCGGAGCCCACGTGCGGCCGCGAGTTCGCGTAGTAGATCGGCGTCGTCAGGTAGAATTTCGGCTTGTCGTTGGCGGCGATGGTCTTGTCCTTGAGTATTTTATTTCTGCGAGCCTCGCTGCTTCTGGAATTCGAAAGTTGCGGCGGCGATTACTTCTTTTAGCGGGATGTTGCGGGCGGCGGCTATGCGCTGGCAGTCTTCGTATTCTGGCGTGGCGTTCAGCACAGTCCCGTTCATGCGCGAGACCTTCAGGCGCACTTCGCCGAACGGCGTTGCTACGGGGATTAGTTCGCGATCCAGCGTTTTGCGGCGCACTTCGTAGGTGCGCACGCCGATGGTTGTCGTTTCGCGGAAGATCAGGTCCATCAGCCGCGAGAGGTTGGAGTGCTCGCAGAGCAGCGTGACGAGCTGGCCTGGGCGATTCTTTTTCATGAGTACAGAGGTGGAAAACACGTCGAGCGCGCCGGCTGCTAGCGCGCGGTCGACGAAGTAGCCGTAGATTTGCGGGCTCATGTCGTCAAGATTGGTCTCGATGACGCTGATGGGCGCGTCCCAGTGCTCGCCCGGTTCGCTGATTTCGCTTTCGCCGATGAGCAGGCGCATCACGTTCGCTTTTTCCTTCAGATCCGCCGAGCCGGCGCCGTAGCCGATGGTGCGCAGCGTCATTTTCGGAATTTCCGAGAAGCGCGACGCAAGAGTTGTCGCGATGGCGGCACCTGTTGGCGTTACGAGTTCGCGCTCGATGCCGCTTGAGTATGTGGGCGCACCGCGCAAAAGTTCCGCCGTGGCCGGAGCCGGCACTGGGAGAAGACCGTGCGCCGTTTTGACTTGTCCCGCGCCGACGTCGAAAGGCGAGCACGCAAATTCGTCGATGCCAAGAAGCTCGAAGCCGATCGACGCGCCGACGATGTCGACGATCGAGTCGACCGCGCCCACTTCGTGAAAATGGACTTGCTCGACGGGCATCTGGTGGACTTTCGCTTCGGCTTCCGCGAGACGCGTGAAGATTTTCCGCGCACGTTCGGCGGCGCGAGGCGCGAGGTTCGCTTTGTCGATGCGGCCGAGGATGATCGACAGGCCGCGATGATGATGGCCCTCGCTGGTTTCGACTTTCACTTGCGTGGCAGAGATTGCGCCACGCTTCACTTTTTCGGCGGAGATGCTCCAGCCTTCGAGGCCGAGTTTGCGCAGCTCGGCTTCGATGACGCGGAGATCCGCGCCGGCGTCAACCAGGGCGCCGAGCACCATGTCGCCGCTGATGCCGGAGAAGCAATCGAAGTAGGCTATCCCCACGCTTTTCATGAGATTCCGCCGATTCTGCGCAACGATTTACCGAGTAAATGCGAAAAAATGATACTAGTCTGCGCGCGGAGGGGTGTCAAATGGGCGTGCGCGATTACAACGAAAGCCCAAATTTTCAGGCTCGCAGTTAGGCTCTTGAGGGCTGAAAAATCCAAATCGAAAGGTTGCGTTTTGTTGCGATTAGAACGTGACGCGATCGTTTGTTTTCTGTGAGTTAGGCTGGGTTCTGATCGCGGGATGTTGCGATTAGAAAGTTGCGGAGTTGGAGGCTTCGTTTCGCCCACGCTCCGGAGAGCGTGGGCCCGGAATCGGGTCGGGTCTTTCTCCGGTGCTACGTCCTGCACTCCCGGTGCTTCCATGATCGCTTTCCCATAAGTCCTTTCGCTTCATGGTACAACAAGTGACAATACCAGAGAGAGTACACAAAGGCAAGAGCTTTCGAAGGACGGAGATAGTTTCAATCATAAGGTGAACTGCCCGAATGTTATGATCGCCAGCATCGCGAGGTCTTTCGTGAGAAACCGGGGCACGAGATGCCAGCGCACAACTAGGTGGAGGATCATGAAAAGCAAGGTCGTTTCAATATGTCTCGCACTCTTTTTGGCCTCCTCTGTAGGTACGGACTCAGTCGCCAGCGAAAGCGAGACAACGAGAGGTGATGGACTATCCGTCGCGCAGTTTCGAGCTCTTGCGAACTTGCTCCCAACGTCAGCCGGGAGCGTCGACGCGATTCTTCTTGAGAAGGACGGACTGTGGCTTGGTCGAGCGGCAATTCTGACAGGGAGGGTAGGCATCGGTTGGCAGATTTTCGTGTTTCACCGAGAAGGCAATGGCAAGATCGCGTTGGAATGGAAATCTGGGAAGCTTGACGAGTCCTTTCAGGTGAGCTCACCTGATCAGTTCCAGATAGTCCTGGCCGCCTCGGAGGGAGCTTTGAAATTCTCAGGATGCGCGCCGCATAATTGTCCTGATGTGTTCTCAGTTATGCTCTACGTACCCTCAAAGAAGGCCGTCTTCTCGGCGACCTACAAATCCGGGAATGTTACGTACTCTCCAGGCAGCGAGTGGCCCGACGCTCGGTTCTATAAGGCGTCCCTCGATCGCTTCATAGCACAGCAAAGAGACGTCACAAACTAAGACTTCGCTGGTAAGGCAGCCTTAGCTCCCAATTGTCGGATAACCGGAACCTAACCCACCACGCGAAACCGTCCAGCTTTGACCGGGTGTGCGCGAATCCCTATAATCGCGAGATTCATTTGTGGCACGGAGGCGCGTGTATAAAGCGGTCGAAGAGCGGATTCGGAAGGCGCTGCGGCACCACATCCACGAGCGGTACAAGACGGACGTGCCGGTGGTGACGGAGCGTCCGCCGAAGCTGGCGATGGGCGA
>Ga0073928_10009397_pt1 | contig 11921 bp, 6 predicted proteins | sample PaiPotPPA55metaG_FD_76969 | JGI IMG/M metagenome (GOLD analysis project Ga0073928, IMG submission 76969) | Iron sulfur acid spring bacterial and archeal communities from Banff, Canada, to study Microbial Dark Matter (Phase II) - Paint Pots PPA... ...
GCGATAGGATGATGTGCGCCCGGAAACGCCGCGCGTATAGGGCGACGCATCGATGAACTGGCTCAACAGATCGCCATCAGGAAAATAAAGGCTCATCTTCCCGCGCTTCTTCAGGCTCTGATTGTATTCGTGGTAGTTCGTCACCCGATACGTCGGCTTCTTACGGTTGCGTTCTTGACCTTCTTTCAATCTGGCCTATATCGCAGCCCACACTCGATCACACCCCCCCCCTTCCGAACAAAGCCCTCGACGTACCGCCATTGCTACGACGCACGCCCCATCGTCCTCTTGACCTTCGTGCGCCGGGACGCGCTGCGCCGCGCGTTCAGCTTCTTCAGCCAGATGACCAGGCCGGTCGCGCTCAGCAGCGCCACCATCACGCCCATGAAGCTGATCATGATTCGTCCCGGCAGGCCCAGGATACGCCCCGAATGCAACGGGTATTGCGCCTGCAGGAAGATATCGCCGGCGGTGCCGCGACCCGGGACCGTGTCACCAACCTGCTGGCCGGTTGTGGCGTCCCAATAGGTCGAGGCGTTGCCGAGGCCGCCGTTGACGTCGTCATCGCCCGGCTTGAAATAGGCCACGCCATAGAGATTGTGCTCCAGGTCCTGGAATATCGCGCCGGGCGCGGCATTCAACTTCATCCTTTGTCCGGCGGCGGTTGCCAGCTCGACGATGCGTTCCCGGCTCAGCATGCCGGCACCAGACTTCGGAGTCAGTCGCAGCTCAGGATTGTCTTCGGGCTCGGGCGTCAACTTCGAGAACACTGACACGACCGGACGCATGACGGGCCGTTCAAGATTCATCGAAATGGCTGTCACCGCAATCACGCACAGCATGCCCCATACCCACACGCCGCCGGAACGGTGCAGGTCGAACACCAGTGCATAGCCGCCGCGTCGCACACGGAACGCGAACGATTTGCGCCACGTCTTGACGCTGGGAAACGCCAGAACCAGCGCGATCACGCTATCGAAGAGCCATACGATCGCGACGATGCCCAACAGCCAGACGCCGATGGCGACCCCGCTTCCGGTGGTGGGCAAATAAAGCGTGTAGTGCAGCTGATAGATGAAAGGCAGCAGGTTAAGCGGCTTGACTGACAATGCGCCCCATTCGCGGCGAGCTTGAATGATCCCCATGCCGGGATCGATGGCGAGTTGGTTGAAGCCGAGTTCATAGGGCTGGCGCGTCGCTGGATCGAGCCGGCCTTCAACGCGCACTTGCAGGGTTCGGCCGGGTTCGACGCCCAGCGGCAGATACGTCACGCGCAGGTGCGGATCTGCCGCCTCGAGCTGGTTGGCGAGTGCTAGCGGTGAAAGCGCGGGCGCATTCGAACGCGCGTAATAGAACTCGGGATTCAACGCGGCATCGAGTTCCTGATTCCACGCGATGACTGCGCCCGTGACACCGGAAACGAATAGGAACAGCGCCATCCCGATCCCGGACCATCGATGAAAGCGGACAAGAACCGGTCTCATGTGCGGAACTCCGAATGCGCGCGGGCCGGCTGCCGCATCTCGCACGCTTGCCGTGTCGCGCGCGCGCCGGGCAGCGCTGTAAAACGTTTGATCACACCCTCCCCTTCATGATGCAAGGGCGATACGGGAGCGTCCCCCCAACCGTCGCTGCCAAACGAACAGCGAGAAAGAGCGTGCGTTAGCATCAATCGCGTCATCGGGGTCACAGCGCCTCCTCTTCGCCGATCGCGTGCGGTACCCATCAGAACTGCACCGTCGCACTCGCCACCGCGGTTCGCGTCGGCGAGGGCGCCACGTAATAGCCCCACGACGTTGTCCAGTAACGGCGGTTGAACAGATTATTGATACCGGCGCGCAGCGTCACGTCCTTGCCAGCGATCCGGGTTTGGTACTTGCCGCTCAGATCGTACGTGACGTAGGACGGCACGAATTGCGTGTTCGCGGCATCGACGGCCATGTTGCCGACATATTTGCCGCCAAAGGCGAGCGTGAGCCGGCGCAGGTAAGACGGGTTGTATTCGATGCGGCCGGTTGCGACGAAACGCGGTGCGTCGTACACGCGCTTGCCGTCGATGGTGACGTCGTCAACGTCGACAGCCTTCGCATCGAGCCACATCACGCCGCCAAGCAGGCGCCACTCGCTAGACAGCGCAATCCAGCCGCTCATATCGACACCGGTGTAACGCTCGGTGCCGCTTTGCACGAAAACGTTGGCTGTATTCGTATAGCTGTAGCCCCGATCCATGCGAAACAGCGCAACGCTGGCACCCCAATTCCGGTGATCCGACTTGAAGCCGATTTCGTACTGCTTGCTCTTTAGCGGGCCGTATGTCATCGGATAATTGGCGTTGGTGTTCGATGCCGAACCGCCCTGCTCCAACGACTCGACGTAGCTCGCATAGAGCGTCGAGTACGGATCGGTCTTGTACATCAACGCCACGGTCGGCGTGACCGGATCGGCACTGTATTGCGACGATACTGTGGCGTCCGGATTGTAGACGTCCTGGCGGAATTGTGTGTAGCGCAAGCCGAGCAGCGCAGACAGGCGCGACGTGAACTGCACCGTATCGCTCGCGTAGAGCGCAGCCTGCGTCGTGCGCGATTGCCTGTAAAGATCTTCGACGATGCCGACCTCGGCATTGGTCAACAACGTCGTGTTATACAGATTGCCGATGCCAAGGTTATAGCCGTTGGTCGCGCCGTCGCTGTTGTCGTATTCGCTGGTTTGCGACTGAAAGACGGCGCCAAGCACGACGTCGTGCTTCACACTGCCCGTGTTGAACTTGCCCTGCACCATCGCATCGACGTTTTGATAGAAGTAACGCGTCAACCCGGCGTACAACGTGTTCGAGTAGTCACCCGCGCTGTTGTAAACGTCCAGTTCGCTGTCCGAGTTGGTGCGGCTTTCTTTGGCGAACCGGTACTTCAGGCTCGCGTGCCAGGTGTCAGAGAGGCGATAGTCGAGGCCCGTGCCGAACGAGAACATTTCCGTCTCGTAGTAATTTTGCGGCTGCGTGAGGTCATGGCTGATCGTGCTCGCGTCGGGAATGCCCAGCCCCGGATAAAAATACAGGCCGAACAGCGTGCCTTCGGTTTTGCGTTTCTGGTAGAACGCGTCGGCGCTCCAGGTCAGATCCGGCGTAATGCGGAAGTCCAATGCAAGCGATGCCAGTTCGCGCCGCACATGACCGTTCGCCTCCGCGGTGTTGCCGTCTTCGTTCACCAGGTTCAGCCGGTAACCGAAACGATCATCGTTGCCAAAGCGGCCGCCCAGATCGACCTTCTCGCTGAAGACGCCGGCAGATGCGTAACCGACCGAAATGCTCCGGTACGGCTCATCGGTTGGCCGCTTCAGCACATAATTGACGATCCCGCCCGGTGCGCCAAACCCATACATGAACCCGCTCGAGCCCTTCAGCAGTTCCATCTGCTCGAACGGCTCGAGCGGGAGATCGGCGTCCCACGACGGGAAACCCTCGCCGTCGACCTTGATACCGTTCAGCGTGTCGATCGGCATCCCGCGCACGCTAAACGTCGAGTTCTCGGTGACTGTGTTATCCCCGGTGACTGCCGCCGCCGGATCGTACTTGAAGAGATCGTTGGCAGTCGATGCCATCAGATTCTGAGCGTCGGCGCTCGACACGACGTGGGTGGTGAAAGGTGTGTCGACCTCCTTGCGCGCACCCAGCGCGCCGGTGCTGACTGGGTCGTCATGCGACGCTGTCACGGTCAGAACCGGCAGCGTGACAGCATCCGTCGTAGCGGCTTGAGCCCATCCGGGCGATGACAGCGTGGACAGCGAGAGACCCACACTGACCAGTAGCGCAGCGCTGAGAAGCGACGGGGTACGGCTGGAGCTGCGGGCAAACGATAGGCGGCTGGCGACAGACAGATTCTGCATGTTGTTTGAATTTGGTAGGAGCGGACGTCCGTGCAGCAAGGCATGCGCTGGACGGCATCGCTCGAAGAATAGGTATACGAACGCACCGCGCAACGACCGCCCTGCCGGATAGTGAACGCGGGCTCGTACGTCACGGTGACGGGTAGGTACGTGATGTTCGACAGTGCGACTCATTGAACGGCCACCAGCGGCCCACGGCGCGCGCGCCTGCCCCGCGACCTCCCGCACCTCGGGAATCGTCAGTGTGTCAGCGCGCAGAAAGCATCGATAACCTTTGCTCATGCGATTCAAAAACTCACGCATCCTCGGATCCAACGGCGAGGGGACTCTGGTAGGGACGCTGAAGGCAGGATCATCTAACTGCATATATAGGTCTCAAATCAATACGTTATCAATGGCATGGTGAACTAGGACTACTGAATTACATCCGAACCACGTCCACTAGCGTCTTCTTCCCCGAACGGTACTGATAGATTGAAATCACACCGTTCCTCAGGTCACCGTGCTCGCCGATGAACACTACTTAAGAGCCATGCGGAAAATCGCATACAGGGGCTATCGATACGGCAATATATCGATCCATTTTTTTTGCTACCCGTTGGATCGCGTCAATCGCTGTCGAGATCTGGCCATCATTCAGTAGATGGCATGACGCTCACGCAAGCGCTTTCTCGACGATCTCGCGAACGTCGCGCGATTTCACCTGCGCCGCCACCTGCTCGAGCGCCGCGCGCATCTTCTCGCGCAGCACCGGCGTATAGCGCCGCCACAATTCGAGTGAGCGCGCAAGGCGTGCCGCGAGGTTCGGATTCGATGCATCGAGTGCGATGACCTGCTCCGCCCAGAATGCGTAGCCCGAGCCGTCCTCGGTGTGGAATTGCGCCGGGTTCGCCGAGCAGAAGCTGAAGATCAGGGAGCGCGCCCGATTCGGGTTCTTCAGGTTGAACGCAGGGTGGGTCACGAGCTTAAGCACGACGTCGATGATCGGCCGCGATTCGGTGCCGTGCTGCATCGCTTGCAAGGCGAACCACTTGTCGATTACGAGCGGCTCCTTCTCGAAGCGGCGGTAGAAGTCCGCCAGCGCGCTTTCGGCCACCGGGCTTTCCTTCGCCGCGGACGCGGCGAGCAGAGCTGACAGCGCGGCCGCGCGATCGGTCATGTTGTTGGCCTCGGCGTATTGCACAGTGGCGAGCCGGACCGCGTCGACCGGGTCGTCGAGTTCGGCGAGATAGGCGAGCGCGAGGTTCTTGAGGCCGCGATGTCCCGCTGCCTCCGGTGTCGGTGCGTAGGCGCCCGGCGTACGGTGCCGGTCGTAGATCGCAAGCCATTCCTCGCCCAGGGCCGCGGCGAGACGCTTGCGCAAGAACTGCCGCGCGCGATGCACGGCAGCCGGATTCGATTCGGCCATCTGCTCGGCCAGATAGGCTTCGGACGGCAGCATCAGCGTAAGCTCGCGGAATGCCGGCGACAGGCTTTCATCCGTCAGCACGCGCGCGAACGCGGCCACGACCGAGTCGTCGAGCTGCAGCGGCGCGTTCTGGGCGGCGCGCGCGGCAAGCGCCAGCAGCTCGCGCGTCGCGAGCCGCTGGCCGGCTTCCCAGCGGTTGAACGGGTCGCTGTCGTGAGCGAGCAGGAAGACGAGTTCGTCAGCCGCGTAGTCGTATTCGACGACGACGGGCGCCGAGAAATTGCGCAGGAGCGAGGGCAGCGGCGCCTCGCGCACATCGACGAACGTGAAAGTCTGCTCGGTCTGCGTGAACTCGAGCACCCGCGTCGTGCCGAACGGCGCGCTTTCGCCTTCGAGACGCAGCGGCATATCGGCGCCGTCGCAGCCGATCAGGCCGATCGCAAACGGGATCAAAAGCGGACCACTCTGCGTCGTGCGCGCGGCCGGCCCGGCGTCGCCATAACCTTGCGTCAGCGTAACCGTGTAGCGCTGACGGTCGGCGTCATAAGCCGTTTGCACCGTCACACAGGGCGTACCCGCCTGGCTGTACCAGCGCTCGAACTGCGCGAGGTCGCGGCCATTCGCATCGGCGAGCGCGAGGCGGAAGTCATCGCAGGTCACCGCCTGGCCGTCGTGGCGCTTGAGGTACAGGTCCATGCCCTTGCGGAAACCTTCGCGGCCGAACAGCGTCTGATACATCCGCACGACTTCCGCACCTTTCCTATAGACGGTCGCCGTGTAGAAGTTGTTGATCTGGACGTAGCTCTCGGGGCGCACCGGGTGCGCCATCGGGCCGGAATCCTCGGCGAACTGTATCTGGCGTAGCACGCGCACGTCCTCAATGCGCTTCACGGCGCGCGCAGCTTCGTTCGTCGCGCCGGCCATATCGGCCGAGAATTCCTGGTCGCGGAACACGGTCAGGCCTTCTTTCAGGCTCAGCTGGAACCAGTCGCGGCAAGTGACGCGGTTGCCTGTCCAGTTATGGAAGTACTCGTGACCGACCACGGTCTCGATGTTCGCGAAGTCGGTATCGGTCGCCGTTTCCGGATTCGCAAGCACGTACTTCGTGTTGAAGATGTTGAGCCCCTTGTTCTCCATCGCGCCCGCGTTGAAGTCGCTCACAGCGACGATCATGAAGCGGTCCAGATCAAGTTCCAACCCGAAGCGGTCCTCGTCCCAGCGGATCGAATGGATCAGAGACTCCATCGCGTGCCGTGTCTTGTCGAGGTCGTGCGGCTCGACCCACACCTGCAGCAGCTTTTCCTTCCCCGATACGCTCTTGATGCGCTCCTCGAGCGCGACGAGCCGGCCCGCGACGAGCGCGAACAGATAGCTCGGCTTCTTGAAGGGGTCCTCCCACTTCGCGAAGTGGCGGCCGTCAGGGAGGTCGCCTTCCTCGATCAGGTTGCCATTCGAGAGCAGCACCGGGAACGCGGCCTTGTCGGCGCGAAGCGTGACCGTGTACGTGGTCATCACGTCGGGCCGGTCGAGAAAGTAGGTGATGCGGCGAAAGCCTTCGGCTTCGCATTGGGTGAAGAAGTTGTCGCTCGACACATAGAGGCCCGAGAGCGTCGTGTTCTCGGCGGGAGCGCAGACGCTGACGATGGTCAGCTCAAACGCGTCGGGCACGTCGTCGAGCGTGAGGCCGCGCCCGAGCACGCGGGCGGCCGCGTGCGGCGAGCCGTTCACGGCGACGGAGACGAGCTCGATCTGCTCGCCCACCAATTCGAGGCGCGCGGCGGGCGCGGCGTCGGGGTTGCGCCGCATGCACATCGTATTCCTTACGATTGTGCGCGCGGGCACGAGGTCGAACTCAAGCGCCACGGAATCGATCAGGAAGGCGGGAGGCGCATAGTCGGCACGGTGGATGATGCCTGGGGTAGCGGTATCGGTCATGGCTTTCGAAGGAAAATAGCGTGGTTCATTGGAGGGTTATACGAAGACCGGCGTCTGCATCGACGCGGCCAGCAGCGAGCGCGTATACGGATGCGCCGGGGCGCGCAGCACGTCGAGCGTATCGCCGGCTTCGACGATGCGCCCCGACTTCATGACGATCACCCGATGGGCCATCGCGCGCATCACCGCGAGGTCGTGGGTAATGAACAAGTAGCTCAGCCCGTACTTCTTCTGCAAACGCGTCAGCAGATTGAGCACCTGCTGCTGGATAGACACGTCGAGCGCGCTAGTAGGTTCGTCAAGCACGAGCAGCTCCGGCTCGACCGCCAGTGCGCGCGCAATCGCGATGCGCTGGCGCTGGCCGCCGGAGAACTCGTGGGGATAACGCTCCAATGCATCGGCGGGCAAACCGACCTCTTCCAGAAGCGCTGCCGCACGGTTGCGGCGCTCCTTCGGATCGATATCGGGCCGGTGTACGCGCACACCTTCGCAAACGATCTGCTCGACCGTCATGCGCGGCGACAGCGAGCCGAACGGGTTCTGGAACACGACCTGCATCTGCGCACACAGCGCGCGACGCTGGCCGGCCGTACGCAAGGTCGACCACGGCTTGCCGCCGATCGCGATCTCGCCTTCGGCCGCACGTTGCAAGCCAAGCACGGTCGACGCGAGCGTCGACTTCCCCGACCCCGATTCACCGACGATGCCGAGCGTCTCGCCGCGACGCAAGGTCAGGTCGACCTCTTGAAGCGCGCGGAACCTTGCGCTGCCGAACAGCGATTTCAGACCTTTCGCGCTCATCCGGTAGTCGACCGCGAGGCCCTTGACGTCGAGGATGTTCGCGGAATCCGCCGGCACCGGGTCGACGCAGCGGTGCGGTTCGCTATCGAGGAGGCGCTTCGTATACGGATGCTGCGGATTCGAAAACAGCGCTTCGGTCACGTTCGTTTCGACGAGCAGGCCCTTTTCCATCACGGCGACCCGCTGCGCGAAACGCTTCACGAGATTCAAATCGTGCGTGATCAACAACACCGCCATCCCGCGCTCGACCGCTTCCTGCTCCTGCAAGCCGATCAACAGTTCGACGATCTGCTGGCGCACCGTCACGTCGAGCGCCGTCGTCGGCTCGTCGGCAAGCAACAGGCGCGGCCGGCAGGCGAGCGCCATCGCGATCATCACACGCTGGAGCTGGCCGCCCGAGAGCTGGTGCGGAAAGCTGTCGATGCGGCGCTCGGGCTCAGGAATCCCGGTGCGGCGCAAGAGCTCGATGCCGCGTTTGCGTGCCGCGTTCGGACGCAGGCCCTCGTGCAGCCGCAGGCTCTCCGCGATCTGCTTGCCCACGGTGTAAAGTGGGTTGAGCGCGCTCATCGGCTCCTGGAACACCATCGCGATGTCGGCGCCGCGAATGCCGCGCATCTGCTGCTCCGTCTTGCGCAGCAGGTCTTCGCCGTCGAGCAGCATGCGCCCGCTCAGTTTCGCGTGTTGCACGAGCCCGAGGATCGACAACGCGGTCAGGCTCTTGCCCGAACCTGATTCGCCGACAAGTGCGACGCGTTCACCACGCTCGATTGAGAGGTTCAAGTCGCGCACGCAGACCCTGTCGCCGAACGCGACCGAGAAATTCTGAATATCCAGCAACGGCTTCGTCATCACTTGCCCCCTCCGAATGCCGAGCCGCGCGAACGCGTGTCGAGCGCGTTCCGCAACGCGTCGCCCATGAAGGTAAGTAACAGCAGCGTCACGACGAGCGCCGAGAACGCCGAAATCGAAATCCACCAGGCGTCGAGGTTGTTCTTGCCTTCCTGCACCAGTTCGCCCAGGCTCGGCGTCGGCGGCGGCACACCGAGACCGAGGAAGTCGAGACTCGTCAGAGAGAGAATCGCCGCGCTCATGCGGAACGGCAGGAACGTGATCACGGCCGTCATGCTGTTGGGCAACACGTGGCGCCAGATGATCTCCCAGTTCGAGAGGCCCATCGTGCGAGCGGCCTTCACGTAGTCGAGCGAGCGGTTGCGCAGGAACTCGGCGCGCACGTAATCGGAGAGCACGAGCCAGCCGAACATCGACAGCAGGATGAACAGGAGCCACAGCGTCGGCTCGAAGATCGACGCGAAGATGATCAGGAGATACAGGTCAGGCATCGAACTCCAGATCTCGATCAGGCGCTGGCCGATCAGGTCGGTGCGTCCGCCGTAGAACCCCTGCACCGCGCCCGTCAGCACGCCGAACAGGACGCCCGAGAAAGTCAGCGCGAGCGCCATGAGCACCGACACGCGAAAGCCGTATAGCAAGCGCGACAACACATCGCGACCGAACTGATCAGTGCCGAGCCAGTTCTGCGACGACGGCGGCGCCGGAAACGGCTGCGACGCGAAATAGTCGATCGTGTCGTAGTAGTTGTGGTTCGGCGGATAGATCGCGAAGTTGCCGTGGGTCGTGATCCGCGAGCGGATATACGGATCGAGGTAGTTCGCCTTCGTCGGGAAGCCGCCGCCGAATGTCGCCTCGGGGTACGTCTTCACGATCGGGAAGTAGTAACGGCCTTCGTAGCGCACGACGAGCGGCTTGTCGTTGCAGATCACTTCGCCGAAGAGGCTGATCACGAACAGCGTGGCGAAGATTGCGAGACTCCAGTAGCCGAGCCGCTGCGCCTTGAAGCGCAGCCACGTGCGTCGCCACGGCGAGATCGACGCGACGAGCGTAACCGCCGCCGGGTCATCGGCCCAGGCGGTCGAATTGGATGCGGGGATCAACGAGGACATAGGAGACGTCAGCAATGAGTTTGGTTAGGAGGCCGATCAGGGTGAACAAAAACAGCGAGCCCAGCACCACCGGGTAGTCGCGGCGAATCACCGAGTCGTACGAGAGCTGGCCCATCCCATCCAGCGAGAACAGCGTTTCGATCAGCAGGTTGCCGTTCAGGAACGCGCCGACGAACGCGGCGGGCAGCCCCGTCAGCAGCGGAATCGCAGCGTTGCGCAGCACGTGCTTCCAGAGCACGTCGCGTTCGGGTGCGCCCTTCGCGCGCGCGGTCAGCACGTACTGACGGCCGATTTCTTCGAGGAACGTGTTTTTGGTGAGGATCGTGACGATCGCAAAGTTGCCGGCAACCGCCGCCGTCACCGGCAGCACCATGTGCCTCAGGTAGTCGAGCACGCGGCCGATCGCCGAGAGGTCGTCGAAGTTGTCCGACGTGAGCCCGCGCATTGGGAACACCTGCCAGAACGTGCCGCCGCCGAACAGCATCAGCAACAGCACCCCGAGCACGAAGCCGGGAATCGCGTAGCCGACCAGCACGAGCACACTGGTTGCCGTATCGAAGCGCGAGCCGTTGCGCACGGCCTTCGCGATACCAAGCGGCACCGAGATCGCGTAGGTGAGGAACACGGTCCAAAGCCCGAGCGAGATCGACACCGGCAGCTTCGACTTGATCACGCCCCACACGCTCTCATGCTGGAAGTACGACTGTCCGAGATCGAACGTCGCGTAGTGCTTCAGCATCAGAAAGTAGCGCGTGAGCGGGGGCTTGTCGAAGCCGAACTGCCTCTTGATCTGCTCGATCTGCTGCGGATCGACGCCCTGGCTGCCGTGATAGCCGCTTCCGCTTCCGCCACCGCCGCCGTCGGCGCCGCCGCGCGTGCCGCCGTGGCGGAGTTGCGTCATCACCTGCTCGACCGGTCCCCCCGGCACGAACTGCGTGACCACGAAAGTCAGCGTGACGATGCCAATCAGGGTCGGCACCATCAACAACAGACGTCTGAGAATGTAGGCAAGCATGGAACTCCTCAATGTGCTGCGGTGGTGGGCGCTGCAAGCGATACAGACTGCACGCCCTGCGGCTTGCGGTACCAGTAGTCGATGATCCAGTCGTCGAATTGGTACGAGTCCGGCACGACCTTCGGGAAACCGAGCGTCGTCTTGTAGCCGATGCGCGCGTGCGGCTCGTAGTACTGCGGCACGACGTAGTACTCGTTGATCAGCACGCGGTCGAGCGCTCGGGTCGCGGCTTCGAGATCGTCGAGCGTCGTCGCGTTGATTGCGGCATGCACGAGCGCGTCGACTGCGGGCGACTTGATGCCAGAATAGTTTTCCGAAGCGATCTGGTCTGCCGCCTTGCTGCCGAAACGGCGCGCCAGCTCGACACCCGGAATCGTCACCGGCGGATAGAGGTACGACGTCAGGTCGAACTGAAAGCTGTCGAGCCGCTTCTGAAAGAGCGCGCTGTCGATCTCGCGCACGTGCGCGTCGATGCCGAGGATCTGCAGCGCCTGCGTATAGGGAATCAAGATGCGGTCGAAGCCGGGCTCGGCGTCCATGATCTCGATCGTCATCGGCGTGCCGTTCGCATCGCGCAGGGCGCCGTCGCGATAGTGCCAGCCCGCTTCGGCAAGCAGGTCGCGAGCCTTGCTCAAATTGCCGCGCTGCGTGTTCGGCGGCAGCGTGCTCGGCTGCTGGGTCATCGGCCCGAATACGGCCGGCGGCAGCGAGTTCCTGAAAGGGGCAAGCAACGCGAGTTCCTTCTCGTTCGGCATGCCGGTCGCGCCAAACGGGCTGCCCTCGAAGAAGCTGTTCAAGCGCACGTACTGGCCGTAGAACGTCATCCGGTTCAACCAGTCGTAGTCGAACGCAAGCGCGAGCGCCTCGCGCACGCGCGGGTCCTTGAACTTGTCCCTGCGCGTGTTGATTATGAAGC
>Ga0073928_10009398_pt1 | contig 11920 bp, 2 predicted proteins | sample PaiPotPPA55metaG_FD_76969 | JGI IMG/M metagenome (GOLD analysis project Ga0073928, IMG submission 76969) | Iron sulfur acid spring bacterial and archeal communities from Banff, Canada, to study Microbial Dark Matter (Phase II) - Paint Pots PPA... ...
CCGCTGATGCCGGCGCCGAGATTCTGCCATCGGCCGGCAGCCAATTGGGCGACATGGTTTAAGCCAAACGCGTTCGTGCCCTCTGTCGCGGTGTCGAACAGCCCGCCAATCACCAGATTTCCATTCAGTTCGCTTACAGCCAATACCGGCCCGTTTAATGGAGCACCGACTTGTTCCCAGGCATTGGAATTGGCGTTCCATTTGGCGATGAACGTAACATTGGTATTAGAAATGTAAGTGAACTCGCCGTAGAGGTATAAATCCAGGCCGACGAATTGAAGTTGCGGTTTCGTCCCGAGCGTCAGCGCGGGGTCGTCCTCAGCGGAAAAAACCGTGTCATCAAGTGTGAAGGCGCCTCCCAATTGCGTCCAATTTGTGCCATTCCATTGCTGGACCAGATAGTCTGAGGCGTCGCCGCCGTAGTTGGTGCTGGAGCCTCCGGCGAAAACGCCGAAGCCGTTCACCGCGACAGAATCGACTTCGGTGAATGGGAAATTATGGCAGGGCGCAACGTGAGTTTCGCCCCAGCGGAACCAGTTTGTCCCATTCCATCTGTAAAGCCCGAACGAAGCTTGGTCTGCCCCGCCACCGGGGGGCCAAACGTCCTCCCAGGCGGCTAGGTAGAAATTCGAACCGAACACTGTCTCAGACGTGACCACCATCAATTGGAGAAAATCGCCGCAATCGTCAGCCACAATAAACGGGTATCCAAAGGCGAAGCTATTGGTGGGGCCAAAAGTGGGATCCCAAAACCCTGTACCCGCTGGAAGACCTTCGATCACCGTAATATTCACCTGGGTCGAAACCGAGGTTAAACCTAAGTTGTCAGTTGCCATGGCAACGAGGGCGTAAGTTCCCGGTTTCCAGCAACATTTTGCCGCCCAATAAGGCGCGGTTGAGGCGTTCCCGATCCAAACGTCGTTCACAAAGAAAGCGACGTTGGTTACTGACGCTGGAAAGTTTGTGGCCGTGGCCAGGATGGTAATATCGGCGCCGTCCGCGAAAACGGCGCCGTTGGTCGGATAGGTGATGTTCACCGAAGGCGGCGGATTGGTTGGAATGATCCGCAAGATTCTGATCTCGGAGTTATTGGAGGAGCCGCGGTTGTCTGCCGCCTCGGCCACCAGCGGATAGTCGCCCGCCAGCAGATTGCTCCACGTGAAATTGTACACATTGTTGGTGTGAGTCCCATAAACGGAACCCACCAAATTGGTGAAGGCCCCATTGGCAAATGAGAAGAACTGCACTTGGGTTATCAATCCATCGTTAACGCTGGCCAGGGCCGAAAGCGGGTAGCTGTTGGGGGCAAAGTTAGTCTGCAAATACGGCGGATTGGTGGGGTTGAGAAAAGTCACGACAGGCATAGCGTTGACCGTAATACTTACGCTGTTGGTCGCGGTATCGCCCAGGCTGTCGGTTGCGGACACCTGAAGCGTGTAATTGCCGTTGGTCACGTCTTGCCACAGAAACTGATAAAGGGCGTTAGTCAGGAACGCGCCTGTGCCAAGATTTACCGCGCCTGTCTGGTTGGAGAAATCGACCGAGGTTATGACGCCGCCGGCATAGCTGATGACGCTGGCTTCCAGAACGATGTTTGTGGGCGAGAATACGAATAGCTGGCTGTTCGTCGGCGTGAGGAACCGCGCGTCCAGCGGCGGCACGATGACCACCGTCACGGGCGCGGAGGTCAGGCTCAGGCCGCTACTGTCCGTGGCGACCGCGGTAATAACGTTTGTCCAGAGCGCGGCGTTGGTCCACGCCTCGGCGTAGTTGTTGTTCCCGCTCCAAAGGACATTGCCCGGGATTAGGCTGCCGTTGGCATAGAACTGGACGCTGGTCAGGGGGTTGGGTCGGCCATACGCAATGGCGTTGAGAGCTATACGTGTGCCGATTAAGAACATCGAGTTATTGGTCGGGGCAGTGACCAAAACGAATGGGCGCCGCAGGATGGTGACGATGCATGGGACGCTGCTGGTGGCAAATCCATCGTCGGCCTCCAGGACCAGTTGGTAAGTGCCGTAGTTCGTGAATGTGGCAGTCGTTGTGGCCGAATGGATATTGGAAAAGGTGACGCCGCCGTTGGCGCTGCTCCAATTGATGTTCGTCACGCTGTAGGGCAGGCCGTCGTCGGAGACGCTTCCGGCCAACGGAATGTTGGTGCTGGTGCTGCTCTCGTCCCAGACTACCGTGATGCTGTTGGTGAGCGTGATGGCGGGCGGTTGGTCCATGATAACATAAGCCACCGCGCTCGTGGCGCTCAGGCCGTTGTTGTCCTTGGACACGGCTTGCAGGAGATTGGTGCCGTGGACGGAGTTGGTCCAGGCCAACGCGTAAGTTTCGTTGGAGCCGCGCACGGCGTTGCCCAGGAAATTCGTGGCGAAGTTCGTGCCGGCATAAAATGCAACGTTGGTGATGTAGCCGAGTTGGTCGCTGGCCAAGGCCCGGATGGAAATGGGCGGGCCGAACAGGAACACCGCAGGATTGGTCGGCGAAGTGTTGCTGGGGCGCGTCATCGTCACCCAGGGCACCGAAGGTGGTTGGCTGCCCGGCCCCCACCCGTTGGTCGTCGAACCGCCAGGCAGGTTCAGCGAGAGCCACGCTGTCAGGCTGAGATTGGTTCCGGCGATGTTGCTGACCACAACGGAATAGCCGCCGACATTCGTCAATTGCGCGTTGGTCACAGTCATCGAAGCGCCGGTGGCCCAGGAAATCGAATTGCTGGCGTTGAAATACCACTGATAGCTCAAGGCCGGTGTGCCAGCGGCGGTGACGCTGAAGATGGCGTTGCTGCCCAGGTTGGTGGTGACGTTGAGCGGTTGAACCGTAACCGACGGAGGCACCAGCACAGTCAGGTTGGCGCTTACGTTGGTGCTGCCCGCCGCGTTCGTGATTGTAACCGAATAAGCGCCCGCGTCATTGGTCTGCACCACTAATTTCGTGTAGTTGCTGCCAGTGGCCCCGGCAATGGCCGTCCCATTGAACGCCCACTGATAGCCCAGGCCAATCCCCAACGCGCTCACGCTGAAGGTCACATCGCCGGCTTGAATAACCGTTTGGTCGGCCATGCCCAGCGCCGAGGGCGCAACGATTACGTTCAGGGCCGCAGGCGCGCTCGTCACGCTGCTGACCGGATTGGTGGCCACCGCATAGTAGTTAGCGGCGTCCGATCCCGCTACGTTAGAAATGGTCAGAGTGCTGGCTGTCGCGCCGCTAATGCGCGAGTTGTTTACCAGCGCCACAGAATTAGTCCACCAACTGTAGGCGGGAGAGGAGCCGGTGACGCCCAATCTGAAGCTGACATTCGTGCCCTGCAGGACCGTCTGGCTGACCGGCTGATCGGTGATCAGAAGCGGCGCACTCACGGTCAGGACAGCCAGGACACTGGTGATTGAGCCGTACTCATTCGCAACCCTTACCGAATAATTACCTGAATCGTTAGTGGTCACGACGACCTTTGTGTAGCTACTCGACGTTGCCCCGGCGATGTTCGTGCCGTCAAAGGCCCATTGATAGCTCAGCGGCGGGCTGAGCGGACCGGCTCCGACCGTGAAGGTGACGTTGGTTCCCTGAACGACGCTTTGGCTGAGCGGTTGGTTGGTGATGAAGGGGGTCGGCAGGACCGCTAAGATGGCGTTGCTGCTGGTGAGACTGCCGTCCAGGTTGCTTACTATCACAGCATAGGCACCTGCGTTGGTCGGTTGGGCGCTGGTGATGGTATAGGCGCTCGCCCAGGCCCAGGGAATATTTGTGCCGTTGAATGTCCATTGATAGCTCACGACGAGCGTGTTGGTGACGACGACGCTGAAAGTGGCGCTGTTGCCCTGAGTGACTGTCAGGCTAACCGGCTGATCCGCGATGATGGGAAAATGAACCGAAGGAAAGTGATAACCGATGCTGACGATGTTTGTCCCTTCGTCGGTTTGATTGGTCAACACGCAGAATTGCCCCAAACCAAGCCACGTAGCGTTCGTAAAACCGCGCTTTAAAAATGCGCTGTTGGTGGGTTGGAAATAATCTCCGTAAATCGAAGCGACCCAACTGAAGTTGGTCGAGATGTCAGTGGGCTGCAGTGACCCGCCCAGGTAATTGGTCATCCCCAAGTAACCGTTGTGGTCATACGCCGCCGGCCCCATAACGGCCGAAAGTGCGCAATGGTCAAATACGTTATTCTCAAGTACGCACGGCTCGTACGCCCAATTCAGCGTGAACGAGCCGCCATGAAACAAGTTGTTGTATCCCAACAACGCGTACGGGTACCAGAGATTGTAATCGTCCGCGTCCTCCAAGTCCAAACTCACGCCGTCAAATGATGAATTGGTGAAGTAGAGATAAGGCAGAAAGCTCTGGAACGCGCCGCTGTGGAATTCGTTGTTCGCAAAGCTCAGAGCCAAATAGTCATAGACGTCGATGGTGTCACCTTCCAGATGCTCAACCTGGTTCCCCAAGGCAAACCAATGCGTGAAGTTGAACTGGCCCCCGACTCCATCGCTCGCGTCGTCCCACTCCGTCGTGATGCCGTATATTGGAGCGGCGATGGGTTGCTCCTGAATCGTGTTCGCAAAGGCTATGACCACTGGCCTTGCCGCAGTTCCTAGGCTCTCCACAAACGAGCCGTCGCGAATGGCAATGCCATAACCCGGCAACCCCGAACCTGCCCAGATGCCTACGGCTACGCCCGGCTCCACCGTTAGGTCTGCAAAATCGAGATCGCTTCCTAAAAAGAGCCAATCAAGTCTTTCATATGCGAAGCCGATGTCTGGGGGTCCGGAGCTGACTGGCAGCGTCGGTGAGAGCACCATGTTTGTGGTTATCGTCGCGTTGGTGAACTGCACCGGAGGCCAAGTGGTTTTCTGCTGGAGCGTCGAAAGCAGCGCGCCAATATTCGTCGAACCGGCAGAATGGTTGGTGCTTGAAGCGCTCAAATAGTAGTTCGCGCCGCCGCAATTGGTAAACACGCCCGCCGATGAGGATTGCTGTGCGCAATGGTCCAGAACCAGCGGCCCGGGCGAGCCGGACCCGCTTCCTGGATCCCACCCATCCCAAGCGCCAGGACCAGTCAGCAAGCAGTTGGTCGCCGCCATGCCGAGCAGAGAATTAAACGTGTCAAAGAAATTCGTGCAGCCATCCGCCGTGACGTTGACGGCGCTGACATAGGAATAACCCACGATCGGAAAAGTGCATTCGGAGAAAAGGCAGTTCTCAACGCTGATATTCGTTGTCAGCGCCCCCACGCCGTATGCACAATTAATGAACTGGCAGTTTTGCACCGAAGCAACCAGGTTGTCTTCGCCATCGCCGAAGAGCGCGCCCACATATGCATAGGCCATGCGTACATATCCAAGCCGCCAGTCCTGGCCATAAACTCCTCCCCCCTGCATGTCCAAATAGTAGGCCGTTCCAGTTACTGGGTGGTGCGAACTGAATGGCAGAGTATCTCCCGCCGAATCATCGTTTTGAGAAGTGAAATAGGCCATTTGCCTCGGTCCGGTAGTCGAATCCAGGGGACCGTAAAGGCTGATTTCCGCGCCGTTAGCAAACTTGACTACCGCGGCGCCCAGGGTTGTCGTTCCGTAAAGGTTCATCACGGCGTTGGTCGAGACGAAGTAGGTCGAAGCCGCCTTAAAGGTAAAATTGCTGGCGGTGGTTATGAGCGACCAGTCCCACAGCAACCCCGGCTTGGCGCTCAGATCGGCCTTGGCAACTTGCACACGATTCGTGCCCGCCCTAAGTGCATGGCTCGGAGCCAGCACCCGCTTGCCAGCTCTTACCCGTAAGACGGTGCTGCCAGCCTGTCCCCCTTCGGATTGCCTCCCCCCACTCGCCTTGGGCGACAATTTCTGCGCCGCCAACGCGCCGCTCGAACCGCCATCCCCATCCATCGCCAATTCATCCAACTGCGGCTTGATTTGGCTATACAAGATTTCCTCCACCAAGAAAACCCGATTCGTCCCGCCGTCCGGGAAACTTTGCCAGCTCTTGCTCACGCTCAAGCCTTTGCGTAGGGACGGCCCCGGCCCTCCATCGGGCTGGAACGGCTGGCCCACCGCGAACGCCCTACCCCTTGGCATCAAAAGCGATCCAAACTGAAACGTGCTATCGGAAATGCCCTCGGCCGTTGTTGTCGTAGAGACCACCGCCGGGGCGTCAGTGTCAAAAAATTCGCTCAGCAGCTGCAAACGGCAGGCTTGGGCGTCAAGGCCCGGGAAACTCTCTGTCGACGGAGGCGCAGAACGAATGACCAGGTCGCAGGCCGGCCCTGCTTTACTATAAGTTACTATTATATCTGCGCTGATGCCATCAAAACAATTAGTGTAGATGATTTGTGAGCCTGATGGGAGAATCTGGCCGAGGGAATTTGTTAAAGTCGCAATGAGCACACTATTGGTCCCGTCAAAATAACTGATCCCCATCGGGCGGCTGCGCAAATGAAGAGGCGGCGAATCGGGGGTCACCAACTCAATGACGCCCTCGTAGATGTCGGCCGGAAAATATGCCTGGCAGGGGCCATTGGTCGCCGCAGCCCCCAATCCGCCCGGCAGCATTGAGATTTGATCCGAGCTTTCCGCCCAGTTGGTGGTCTCTCCCGGCGGAAGGAAATGCATTCCCGAAGCGATCTCAGTATAACTGGCAATGCGTGAAGTAACCCTCCCCGTCAATTGGTTGGTTTGCCATACCTGTGCCGACCAGACCCGGTGGTTCGGACCGCGTTCGACAATTGTGTACTGCGGGCCTCCCGGCGCAGCGTTCGTATCCGCGACCCCCACAGTCGATTGGGCTATAGCTGCCAAGCCAGCGCCCAGCGCTACCGCGCTTGTCAGGAGCAATAGCCTGCCCGCACACTTTCGTCCCCTCGCAATAAACATAAATCGGCCCTTTTGTTGCGCGCCCAAAAACCCAAGCGCAAGCATCCCATGAGATGCGGTTTGTTTGCCGACGCGCAAATCCTGACAAACTCCCCCGCCGGTGTCAAACAGTTTCGCAAATTTTTGTCACTTTCAAATCCGGAGTTTTGCAGCAGGGACAGCCGGCAGTAAGGTGTGTATAAGGTTCAGAGTTTTGCCGATGCGCCGGACGGGCTTTCGAGGAAGAACTGTCTGGCATTGCCGGTACACCCTGGCGAATAGTTACCCGAAAAGCCAATTTTATTGGCCCATCTGCTTTTTGATTGCTTGCAGATTGTTGCGAAGCCCGATGAATTGGCCGTTGTACGGATCGAGCGTGAGGGAGGTTTGCGCCACCAGAAGCGCATCGTCGATGCGCCGTGAATTCATCAGGAGTTGAGCGTAGCGGCCCGCCGTCTCCGGGCTGTACGGACAAAAGAGAAAGGCCTGTTTGAAGGCGAATTCGGCTTCCCGATACAGCCGCTGCCTTTGGGCTTCGGTCTTTGGCTGGAAGCCAGGCGGCGCCTGATACAGGCGCCAGGCGTAAATGCCTGCGATGGAATTGCGCAGCTTTGAGAAGGACTTTTGCGCGTCCATGTCGTGGACAAACTTGCGGTCGCCGGTGAAGCCATTGAAATTAAAACGCACATAAGTCTTTTCGATCCATGCCGCCACGTCTTTAACAGGCGTGTCGTAGTCCAGGATATCGCCGGTCATCCTTTTGGAATATTGTTTCCAAAAGTCGTGATCCTTTTGCAGCATTTCTTCGCTCAAGTCGGCCACCGGCTGGCGGTTTATCTTCATGATGATGCCGTAGGGCGTGAGGTGCGGATACATCCATTTGAGCGGAAAACTTTCCTCCACGAAGAATTCACTTTTTGGGTTGTGATCGAACATGACCTTGGTCAACAGCCCGTTAATGTTCATGACCGCAACCGTGCCGGAGATCTGCACCCTGCCTCCCTCGCTGTTTACGACCTCGCCCGGATCCAACTGGTTGAGCTGTCTGCGGCGATCCGCATCGACCATATATTCCTGGAAGCAGCGCGAGGAGTCCTCGGGCGTTGCAATGTACATTTCGCGGTCCGGATAAACGCCGCCCAAGCTGTTGGTGATTTCCTTGGGATAGGCCGCTTCCAACAGCAGCCGGTTTAATCGCACCCGGGTGTGGCTCTGCGGATTCTGCTTGATGAACTCGGACAGGTAGTCCGAAATCTTGACCTGGCCAAACCGCGCCGGCTCATACAACGGCCCGATCCTGGCCAGATCGGCGATTTCCTTTGCCAGTTCCTGCACTCGCTGCTTTTTTGAATCCGAAGCATTGCCATCGGCTATCTCCTGGTCCAGCGTCTCTTTTTGCGTCTTCTTCTCTCCCAGGGTCTTGGCCACCTCCAGTTCACGGTCCATCAGCCGGTTAAGGTCCGCCGCCAGACTGCGGCGCAACGCCAGATCCTCGCCGTTGGGCGCCAGCAATTGCTGGCTCTGCGCGCTGAGATTGTCGTAAATGTATTTGGAGAGCGGGTCCTCTTGCCCACGCAGCTTGGCCGCCAGGCCGCGCAAGTCGGTAAAATCCTTGTCCTCGAACCACGAGGTGAAAGTGCGCCGCCGCTTTTCCACCCGCTCGCCAATGCCCTCGAAGAGCGTGTCCAGCGGACTGACCATCCGGGCCAGCAAATTGGTCTTGTAGTTGTCCCGCTTTTCATCGTCCGAACGAAGCAGCTCCGAGAAAAACGGCGGATCAATCTGGGTGCTCCGATTGTAATGGGCGCGGATGTAGTCCAGGTAAGTGCCGTCGGCCAGCGCGTTTTGAGTGATGATATACACGTCGCGCCGGTCAAACTGCTGATCCTCGACCGGTTGGCATTTGTGCGGGGTGAAACTCTCGGTGAAAATCATGTAGGTGGGACAGAAGCGGCCCGGGTCGGTCCCGCCGTAGAGGACGGCGTCCTTGGTCATCGTCGGGTAGAGCGGCTTGCCGTCCGAGCCCTTGAAGGGCGGGGTGAACATATCATGGCCAAACCAATAACCGAACATGTGATTGTGCTGGTCGCACTCGAACCAGTGGGACAAGCCCGAGAAGAGCGGCAGGAGCAGGAACAGTCCCAGGGTAATGAGCAGCGGCGCCCGGGTGCCGCGATAGAGGAGCAAGGCGCCGATGAAGGCGATGGGAATGAGCACAAGCAACAAGACGCCGTAGATGGGCAAGCCATATTGATTGCTGGCAAAGGCCTGCCCAATCCAGTGCGGCAGTTCTCCCAGGCTAATCTGTCCGGCCGGCCCAAAGTAGTGCTTGCCCGTCTCGGTGGACAGGACCACCAACGCCAGAAGCACCGCAATAACGCCCCCGCCCAGGCCCCAGGGCCAGAAGCGCTGGTAATGAGTGGCCATGTACGAGGCCGTTAAGGCCAACCCGCACCCCACCAGCACCGCCACCAAAGTGTGCGAAGCCACGAAAAACACTTTTACCAGGTCCGCCGAGGTCTTGTCCGGCGTTGGGTTGAGCAGAATGATGAGCAGGACGCCCAGGCAAAGATACATGGCACTCAGGCCAATGATAAAGGCCCGCTCTCGCTTCTTCATCTTGAAGAAAAAGCCGAAAGGCACCAAAGCGATAAACACGCTCACCCAGGTGAAGGATTCGCGCAGGCCATCGAGCAGCATCCACAATTGACCCAGGAAACGCTTGGGATCACTTACCAGGTCCGTGGGATTGGTCTTCTCATATTGGCCGCGGCTTAGCGCATGAAAGAACCCCTCGACCGTGCGCGGGTAACCCCACTGCATGGGCGGATTGGTCATCCCGGAAATGGCTTCGTAAAAGTAAAACGACGCTCCTGCCGCCCACGCCACTCCGCAGATAATCACCACCAGCCATTCCCATCCCAGCTTCCACGTGTCCCGGGCAAACTTGAACCACGCCCCCGCCGCTGCCACGGCCAGCACCATCCCGTAAATCCCCAGCGCCGGCACTGCCGAGAGCGAAAGCGCGCACGCCGCCATCGAGGCGTCCAGGCACAATTCCAAAAACGACTCCCGCGTGAGAATCGCAAACCAGAAATAGCAGGCCAGCGAGGCGATACCCACCACCCGGAACAGGCCGATAATCTGCGGATTGCCCGAGAGGGCCGAGAGCAGATTCTTTTGCATCAGGATTTCGCAAGCCAGGTAAATGATGCTGTTGCCCAAAAAGAGGTTGCGGCCCATGCGCGAATTACCCGCCGCGATGAGCACCTCCACGCCAATGGCAGCCACTACCAGTGTTTGGTGGGTCGTAAAGCAAATGCCAAAGAGGAACAGCGCAAAATAGAGGAAGCGCCGCTGGTGCGGAGCGTAAAGCCAGCGCAACAGGCAAACCAACACCATCATCAACCATGGCACCGCCGACACGGCGATACGATTGACGGCCACCGACTCCCGCCACATGAAACCGTCCAAGCCCATCATGAGCCCCGCCGTCAGACCCGCCACCATGCAAATGGCATTCTCCCATTTGCCAGTCATGTTGCGCAGCTCCTCGATGCCTTCCATGAGCATGCTGCTGCCGCGCGAGACCAGAAAAGCGATAAGGGCGCAAGAGGTAGCCCCTGCCGCTGCCTCGGCCAGGGCCACTCGCCAGGCCATGTTCCCCCAAGGCACCAGCGCCGTCCATAGCCAGCTATAAATCGACCACACCGGATAACCCGGCGGATGGGGAATGCCTGCGTAAAAGGAGCCGGTCACCAGTTCGCCCGAATCTTCCAGCGTCAACTCGGGCGCCACATTCATGAAATAAATCACGGCCATTATCACGAAGGTGATGCACAGCGTCAGCCAATCGATTCGTCTAAAAAGCGGCGGAACCCGCACCGCAACGGGCGGGCCGGGTTTCGGGGCAGGGATGGCCGCCGCCCCGGTCTTTGCCATTGGAGCTGGCGCCGGCCCTGGCTTTTCACGCTGCGAAGTCCTGGGTTTGCTCATAGATGTTTGTACCAGATAGACACCATACACGGGCCTATTTGTGCAAAGCCAATCGCTTTTTCTGCCGAGGTGAGACAGGAGAAGCGTGTCCGGCTACGCCAGACTGCGATGGGGAACCACGCTGCGCACCCAGGCGCGCTCACTTATGCCGCGGCGCGCGATAGCGACTCGGTGGACGAATCGGCCTTGTCGGCGAGGGATGAACGAATTCCCTCCAGGGTCTGCCTCAGGCTCGAAGCGACCTGAGCCGTCGGAATTTCAGGTCTGCGCTGCCGCAAACTTTCGTCGTCCTGCTCAGTTAGAATGCTTGCAACGAGCTTGAGGTGTGGAAAACGCTCGTGCAAGCGGCGGCAGAGCAGCCGGGCCTGCATGTAGCCATAGGGCGGCACCGCCACCACGCTGGCCACCGAAGCGTTCTGCCCGCCCGGTGTTCCCAGGGATTCACCCGCCGCAGGGGTCAAGGGAAGTGCCCTGGCGCGCACGCCCTCCTTGAGGAGAAGTTCCGCGAGCATCACCGCGGCAATTTCATCCGCTTCATCCCGCGCCGGCACGCAGAGGACGGTCGCTTGCGACTCCGTCGGGGCGGTTTGTTGGGCTGCGTTTTCGTTGCCGGCTTTGGACTCGTGGTTTTGGGCCGCCAGCGATTGGGCGCGCTCGGCGAGGTCTTCGACCAGCAGCCGCATATTGGCGAAAACAAACTCCTGGCGCGCGGGGTCGAGCTTCCCCTGATGCCGGTCCTCTTCTGCCAACGCCAGCGCAGGAATCATGATCTCGTCGTAAAAATCTGCGAGCGATTCGCGCTTGAGGAATTCTTCGGCTATTTCCGTGGCCTCGTCCACATCCATGGCCAGCAGACGCTGGTAGAGGCGCGTCTCGGGACGCAGGCCGGGATCATCGCTGAGCAACACGCTTAGAAATTCCAGGCTCGGAACGTGGCGGCCAATGACCACGACACAGACCGTAAGGGGCGTTGCCAGCAAGAGACCCACAGGTCCCCACAACCACGTCCAGAAAACCGCGGCGACGAGGATGGCCATGGGTGAAACGCCTGTAGAACTTCCGTACAAAAAAGGCTCGGCCAA
>Ga0073928_10009399_pt1 | contig 11919 bp, 8 predicted proteins | sample PaiPotPPA55metaG_FD_76969 | JGI IMG/M metagenome (GOLD analysis project Ga0073928, IMG submission 76969) | Iron sulfur acid spring bacterial and archeal communities from Banff, Canada, to study Microbial Dark Matter (Phase II) - Paint Pots PPA... ...
CTCCACACTACAGCGACTGCACCTGGTGCACGCCGAGTGGTCCAGGGACGACTTGGGCCATGTACCAAAAAATCAAATCTCCCACGCTTTCCGGCAACTCCACTCAGTACAACCTTGGCGGCACTATGGATTATTCCGATGTCCTCTGGAACAACCACCTAATCGGCGATTTCTCCTCCCAGGGGCTTCCGGACACCAACCACACGCTCGTACCCACGCTTCACAACTTTACCTACGACGTCTGGTTTTACAGCAGCAACATTGCTTCGTCACAGGCGCTTGAGTTCGACATCAATCAATTCTTGAACGGCCTGGCATTCACCTGGGGTCATGAATGCCGCGTCGAGGGTGGGAATGAATGGGATGTCTGGGACAACGTCCACTACAAATGGGTTCCCACCGGCATCTCTTGCTACCCCATGCAGAACGCTTGGAACCATCTGATCATTCAGGTGGAACGAACCGCAAGCGACCAGTTGCTGTATCAGTCGATCACGCTGAATGGCGAGACTCACACTCTCAACTGGACCTATCCTCCTTATTCAGAGCCGGGGTGGTGGGGAATAACCGTCAACTATCAGATGGATGGAGACTACAAGCAATCGGCCTACACGGTTTATCTCGACCAGCTGAACTTTACCTATCAGTGATGTTCCTGTGGGCTGGCCTGCCGGGCCATAGGCTCCGCTGAAGCTGAGCCCCTAAACGCTAACCTACTTCGCTGGTCATGATGAACAGCGGCTTGTTCTCGAAGCTCTTGTAATGAGGCCGCAGCCGGTCCGTGTTGTACTGCTCCTTTACATTCACAATCTTTTTTGAGGCGGTTACGGTATCGATCGGCAGGTTGTCGTAGCGGCCATTCTTGAGGACGACGAGTCGTCCGTGGATCTTGCGCAGTAGCAGGTCCAGGGCGAGGTTGCCATAGGCCATCGGGACGATTGAATCGATGGCATCGGGATCGCCGCACCGCACCAGGTATCCGAGCTTCTGGTTGATCACATCGATCGCCTTGCCATGGTTATATTTTGGGGAAAGCTCCTTCAGTTTTTCCGATACCAAGTCACCGATCCCGCCCAGTTTTTTATGGCCAAAGGCGTCCGTGGTCTCAGCTTCGAAAATCATCTCTCCGCCTTGGAACGTCGATCCCTCCGAAACCAGCACAACGGAATAGTGGCTGGGGTTTTTCTGGCGGTCGGAGACCAATAATTCCGCGAGACGCTCGATATCGAATTTATGCTCTGGAATCACGCAGCGGTGCGCCGCGCCGGCCATCGTGGGCAGCATCGCGGTAAACCCGGCATAACGGCCGAAGACTTCGAGCACCATGAATCGCTCGTGCGATCCGGCGCTGGTGCGCAGGCTGTTGGTCATGGCGATGGTGCGCGTCACGCATGTACTGAAGCCAATGCAGTAGTCGGTGCCCGGGACGTCGTTGTCCATGGTCTTGGGAATCGCGACAACTTTGACGCCCTCCTGATGCAAGCGCACTCCGTAACTCAGCGTGTCGTCGCCTCCAATGGGGATCAGGTGGTCAATCCCGAGCCAGTCAAGGTTCTTCAGGACTTCTGCCGTCAGATCGTTCTTCTCCGCGTGGTACAGAGACTGCAGGTGAGCCGGAACGCTGGATTTCTTCACCCTGCTGGGGTTGGTCCGCGAAGTGTGCAGAAACGTACCGCCAGTGCGGCCGGTACGGTTGACCAGATCTTCCGACAACGTCTGAAAGTTCTCGCTGTTGTTGTAATCCTCTTCGCGGACAATCTCGACCAGCCCTGCCCACCCGCGACGGATGCCAATCACTTGACAGCCCTCGCGCAGAGCGCGGATGGTCACGGCGCGGATCGCCGGATTAAGGCCGGGCACGTCGCCGCCGCCAGTAAGAATTCCAATGACACCTTTTTTTGTTTTCACGTTCACTCCTTGGGTCGAGATTCACCGCACGGCGCTGGTTGATGAATCGCCAACCTACGACATGGGGCTCCTCGCCCATGGCAGCAAGTGGACAAACCACTTGGAATGCCGCGGCGTCGATCCCGTCTGTCCGACCTGGTTCAGATGGGTCATGAAACCTAACACCGCTTGGTCTTCTCCCGATTGGTCGACGAGCGATTTGCTGCCACCCAGAGACGCTCCCGAGACGCGGAGGAAGTCCGGGATCAGCGGTTCAGTTTCTCCGTCGTTGTTCGTTCTGGCCTCTTCGGGAAGTGTCAAGGGAATCTCTTTCGATCTTAGCCCTGCCCGAGCCGCCAGTCCACGCGGCACCATATCCGGACTCGGAGCAGGACAATCCAGGGCCGCCGGTCGCGTCGAATGACGCCCTCAATGCGCTGGCGACCGTACCAGCCGGGTAGCCGGAAATGTGCCGTCGACGGCTTCGAGCGATGTCACAGGCGCGTCGACCCGTCCATTCAGACGATGCCCTACTCCGGCCACCACGCTCATGAACCCTGAGGTAGCGGGCCCGAGCATCAGATTTGCGCCTGGGGCACGGCAAAGTGTTTCCGCGCGCGAGCGGCCCAGCCCGGCAAGATTGAGAATCGTTTCCGCCAGGACGTTGGCCGTAACCTGCGCATCGGCAAGGCCGCTGGCGCTGGCATCGACCGGAACAAATGCAAAATTCAAGCACTGCGCAATCGTCATCATCACTTGCTGGAGCTTTCCCTTTGCTCTCCCTCTACCAGCCACACCTTACCGCCGGGGAAACTCGATGCCACGTTGACCGCTTCATACCGTGCAAGAGCTGCCCAACAATCAAGGACCGCGGGAAGCATTCTTCAGAGCCGGGCCTGTCGGAGTTTGCGGCGGCTCCAAGGTTTGCGGGGGGGGCCGGCACCATGCCGGTCGGCGATCCGCCATTGCACTGGCGCGCAGCCTCCGAAGGAAGAGTCTGCAGCAGATCCGGCTTGGTGGGAGTGGCGGTGGAGGCCAGGGGCATAGTCCTTTGTGGAGTGGCCTTCCGCTTCCGCCGTCGCCGGACTGGAGGGTCTGTGATTTAAATCATGGGGGCCTGTGACCGTGACACGCGGAACCACGCGACCCGCCAAAAGGCCCCGAAAAACTGGATCGGAAAGAGTGCTATCGAGTTCCTGCGAGCGCTCGCTCGCCCACTTGCTGCCGCCACATGGCGTAGTACAGGCCCTTTTGCTCCAGCAACTCGGAATGGCGTCCCGACTCCACAATCCGCCCGCGCTCGAGTACATGAATCCGGTCCGAATGCATCACGGTCGAAAGGCGATGTGCGATCAGAATCGTGACCGCCTCCTGATTCGTTGCCACCTCGCGAATTGTGCGGCTGATTTCCTCTTCCGTGAGCGAGTCCAGCGAAGACGTGGCTTCGTCGAAGACCAGCAATTGTGGCTGTCGCAACAACGCACGAGCAATCGACAGACGCTGTTTCTCGCCTCCCGAAACCTTCACGCCTCCTTCGCCGATCAGCGTGTCGAGGCCTCGATCGGCGCGGGCCAGCAGACTATGAGCGGCCGCCTGCTGCAATACCTTCAGGCATTCCGCATCGGTGGCGTTCGGGTTCACAAAGAGCAGGTTCTCGCGAATCGAACCGGAGAAAAGCTGGGTATCCTGCGTAACAAAGCCGATCTTTTCGCGCAGCATATCGAGATCCACGCGGTTGGACGGAATCCCGTTGTAGAGAATCGAACCCGATTTCGGAGCGTACAGGCCCACCAGCAGCTTCACCAACGTCGACTTACCCGCTCCGGACGGTCCCACGAACGCGACCGTGTCTCCCTGCGCCGCGCTGAAACTAATTTCGTCCAGCGCGAGCGCCGACGAGCTCTGATGTTGAAAGCTGACGCCGTCAAACTGCAAGGTCAGCAACTCATCTACGGGTTCTGGATCGACCGGCTTCGGATCGCGTGGAGTGTCAAGAATATCTTGAAAATTCTGCAGCGACACTTCCGTCTCGCGGTAAACATTGATGACGTTTCCCAGTTCCTGCAGGGGCGTGAAAATGTAGAACGAATAGATCATCAGCGAGAAGAATTGTCCGATCGTGATCTCCTGCCGGAAGATCAGATAGAGCATCAGGAACAAAATGCTGGTCCGCAGCGCGTTGACCGACGTGCCCTGGATGAAGCTCAAGCTGCGCAGATATTTCACTTTCTTCAGCTCGAGCTTGAGGATCTTGTCGGTAATTCCGTTCAGGCGCCCTACTTCTTGCTGAGCCAACCCCAGGCTCTTTACCAGTTCGATGTTGCGCAGAGACTCGGTCGTCGAACCCGCCAGCGCCGTCGTTTCGGCGACGATCGTCTTCTGCATCTTCTTGATCCTCCGGCTGAGGACCGAGCTGATAATCCCCAGCATCGGAACCGTGATCAGAAATGCCGGCGCGATCGACCAGTGCACCCGGAAGGCATAAATCATCACGAACACAATGCCGATGAGCGAGATGAAGATCACGTTGATGCCGGCGGTGATAAACCGCTCCACATCGCTGCGCACCTTTTGTAGCTTGCCCAGCGTCTCTCCGCTGCGCTGGTCTTCAAAGACCTGATAGGGCAAGTCCAGCGAATGGCGGATGCCATCGGAATACATCTTCGCGCCCAAACGCTGCACGATTACATTGGTGAAGTAGTCCTGGAAGTTCTTGGCCACACGCGACACAAATGCCACTCCCACCGCAGCCAGCAACAACCAGCCCGCTCCGCGGATGAATTGCGCCTGGGTGTACTGGTGATATCTGGTCGCATACCCGTCAATCACGTGGCGAAAAATCAGAGGGTCAAGAAGGGAGAAGATCTGGTTGGTCGCGGCGAGCAAAAGGGCGACCACAAACAGCTTCCAGTACTGTTTGGAATAGCGGTAGAGAAGATTCATAGGTTCAGCGCGGAAACGCGCGTGCCATCTAAGCTTAGATGGCAGGGGGAGGGATTCGATTCACGAACCGGGCCCTTCGAACCGCTAGAAGCGCCACCCAAATAGGGCGCTCCCCGGGCCCTTTCCGCGTGAAAACAGTCCCCTTTTGCCGGCGGTCTGAACTTACTGCAGCGGCTTTCCGTCGGCGTCGATCTTGTGGACTTCGCCCAAATTCAGCTCGCGAATACCAGACTCGACCTTGCCCATGTCTCCTACCACGACCCACAGCAGATGATCCGGCAAGATGTACTTCTTCGATACCTGGTTGGCGTTCTCTGGCGTCAAGGCCAGTACTTTTTGGGTGAAAGTGTCGTAGTAATCTTCCGGCAACCCGTACTCCAGGATGTTGCCATAGGCGCCGCTGAGTTGTTGCACGGTTTCAAAGCTTCCGGGCAGTCCGAGGGTGGTGTTGCTTTGCTCGTCCTTCAGTTCTTCTTCGCTGATGGGTTTTCCGCCCACGATGTTCTTGTATTCCTTGACCAGCTCGACCATCGATTCTTTGGTTTTGTCGGTCTGCACCGCTGAGATGCTGATATAGGGTCGTTGGCCCCGGGCGGCCGGCAGCACGGCGCGCACACCGTAGGACCAATGTTTGTCCTCACGCAGGTTCATATTGATCCGCGAGCTGAATTTCCCGCCGAAAATGCCATTCACTATTTGCAGCGCGATGGCATCGGGATCCTTCTGCGGAGGCGCCAGTTGCGCCCCAAAAATCACGCTCTGGCCCGATCCCGGACGGTCAATCAGATAGACGACGTCCTTCTCCGGCTGCTGGACCTGCGGCAGGGTTCTTTTGGAAACATCGCCCGCCTTCCACGAGGCAAAAAGTTTTTCCAGCTTGGGTTTGATGTCTGCGAGGGTCGTATCCCCCACCACCAGCAGCGTGGCATTGTTCGGCTTGAACCATGTGTCGTGGAAGTTCGCCAGATCCTCGCGGGTCATCTTGCCGACGCTGGCCTCGGTGCCGGTCCCGGTGAAGGGCACCGCATAGGGATGTCCCTCGCCATAAAGCAGCGTCGGGACCACGCGCAACGCCATGGACTGGGGAGTGACCTTCTCGCGCTGAATGGCGGCGAGGCGTTCCTTTTGCAGACGCTCGAATTCCTTCTGGGGAAATGCGGGGTGCAAAATGAGATCCGCATAAATATCCAGCGATGGGTCCAGGGTGCTCTTAAGAGTATTCAGGCTGACCAGGGAGTAGTCCAGATTACCGGTCGCCGTGAAGTTGGCGCTCAGCGCTGCCAGTTCCTCGCCAATCTTCAGCGAATCGCGCGTCGGCGTGCCTTCCTCCAGCATGCGCTGCTCAAAACTGGCGGTACCGGTCGCACGGGCTGGATCGGCGGAATATCCGCTGTCCACCATCAGCGTGAAATTCACCACGGGAGCCGTATGGCGCTCCGCCAGCACGATCTTTAGCCCGTTGCTCAGCGCGGATTTCTGCAAAGGCGGAAGCTTCAGCGACATCGGATCGCCGACAGGCGGCTCTTTCGACCGGTCGAGTTTACCCTCGGTCTTGAACGTGGTTGGATACGGATGCACCTCAAGGACGTAGTCGCCATCGCTCAGCCAGTCATTGGCGGCTTTCTTCACCGTGGCGGGCGTGGCGGCCTTCACCCCTTTCAGGTAGTCCTTGTAACAATCGGGATTGCCGCCGAAGGTCTGGCAGCGCGCCAGCAAGTCGCTCTTTCCGCCGAAGCCGCCGATCCGTTCCACGATCCGCGCGTACCTCCCGAGAATCTGCGTCTTGGCCAACTGCAACTCCGCGGGGCTGGGCCCGTTCTTCAGAAAATTCCGCAACTCCTCCTCGGCGGCCTTTTCCACCTTGCTCAGCTCTTCGCCCGGATTCGAGGTAAGCGTGAAATCAAACTGCCCGCCAATCTCATTGGTGTCATTCGACGCCGTCGCGCTGGTCGCAGTCTGATCGCGATAGACCAGACGCTTGTAAAGGCGCGACGTTTTGCCCTGCCCCAGCACCTCGGCCGCTAAATCCAGTAGTGGTTCTTCGGCGGAGCCAAATTCAGGTACGTTCCAAATGCGATAGAGGCGGCCCTGCGGGACACGGTCCTCGACCCATCCGCGATGCGTCCCGGTGCGCTTCGCAATCCACACTTCTTGCTTGGCAATGGGAGGCCCCGCCGGAATGTCGCCATAGTATTTCTGAGCCTTCTCCCGCGCTCCTTCCGGCGTAATGTCTCCCGCAATCACTACGGTGACATTGTTCGGTCCGTAATAAGTCTTGAACCATTCCTGTACGTCGCTCATCGAAGCCGCGTCCAGGTCTTTCATGGAACCGATCACCGTCCATGAATAGGGATGACCGACCGGGTAGGTATTCTCCACGATGAGTTCGTCGGTAACGCCATAGGGCTGATTTTCACCCTGGCGCTTTTCGTTCTGCACCACGCCGCGTTGCAGATCGAGCTTCTTCTGGTCGAGCACTCCCAGCAGGTGTCCCATGCGGTCGCTCTCGGCGAACAGCACGTAGTCCAGCATGGACGTGGGCATGTTCTCAAAATAGTTGGTCCGGTCTTTGTTGTTGGTGCCGTTCAGGTTCGTCGCCCCAACCTTTTCCATGGCATTGATATAGGTGTGATTGAAGTCATCGCTGCCGCTGAACATCAAATGCTCGAAAAGGTGGGCAAAGCCCGTCTTGCCCGGCTTCTCATTCTTCGAACCCACGTGGTACCAGGTGTTTACGGCCACGATCGGAGCCTTGTGGTCCTCGTGGACCAGCACGGTCAGCCCATTCGTCAGCACAAACTTGGTGTACTGAATGTCTGGAATCGGGATGTCAACGCCAGTGACGGCAGCCGTCGCTTTGTGGACCGGTGCTGCCGGTGTCTGGGAAACAGCGGCGACCGGGTTCGCGACCCACGCCGTGACCGCGAGCAGACTCAGCACCCACAACATTTGTTGGTTTCGCAAGATTGCCTCCGGGTAGTCCAGATCAGGGCTGGCCACGTCCGCAAACACTCTACACAAGCGCCCTAGCTGTCGTCATCACTTTCCATGGACCTCCCGCCAGGCCCTCAGCTTTTTTATTGAATATTCCCTGAAACGGTCAGCCCCGCTTCTGCACTATCTCAATAAGTGGAGGACATCGGCTTCGAAAGCGGTGAGCCACAGTTCAGGAACCCAGACTGGCAACCACTGGCTAGGGTTCTCGTAAGCGCCGGAGTCGATCCGGGGGGAAACGGCTCCGGCGCTTTTGAAATTCAGACTTCCCCAGTAGCATGCAGGTCCGTCACGTTCGATTCAGTTCGCAGGAGTTGGTTCCTCCCAGTGCAAAACGCTCGCCTCAACCCGCCCACCGTCTGCCGTCGACCTAAACTTTCCATCGTGAAACGCTCCGCGTTACCCGCTCCCGCTCCGGAAAACCGCAGCAGCGCGCTGACTCCGGTGCTACACTTTCTGACACTTCAGAATGTGCGGGGCAAGTACTTGCAGTTTCAATCCTTTGACGAACCTTATCTCAGTCGCTTGCGGGCCGGAGACTTCCGCACTCAGGAGCATTTTTCCGCCTATTTCAGCGCCTTGATCAAGATCAAGTTGGGCTCCCGCTTGAAGTCGCCGGAAGCCATCGAGGACGTGCGCCAGGAAACCTTTGCCCGCTTCTTTGTGGCCTTGCGCGACGGAAAGATTCTTCAACCCGACCGCCTGGGATCGTTCGTGAACTCCATCTGCAATAACGTGCTGCTCGAGCACTACCGGTCCGGCAGCCGCAACAGCTCCCTCGACGAGGAGGAGGAAAATAACTTTCCCGCCTTGCACGTCGATTTTGTGGGAGCGATCAGCGCCAAAGAGAGAGAAAAGAAGGTCCGCGAGATCCTGGAGAAAATTTCCGAGCGGGATCGGCGGCTATTGCGCGAAGTTTTCCTGGAAGAGCGGGACAAGGATCAGGTCTGCCGCGACTTCGGCGTCGATCGGGAATATTTGCGCGTACTGTTGCACCGTGCCAAACAAGCATTTAAGTCATCGTATCTGAAGCATTCGGGAGAGAATCCCCCAGATTTTGCTCCCGCTTAAGAACGTTGCGCTGCGCCAAGGCACTTAACTTCGTCCGAGGGGGAAGAAAATTATGGACCACACAGAGGTGGTTCGGGAAAAAATGACGGAAAGATATCTGCTCAACGAACTCGAGTCTGAGGTACGCGACCAGTTCGAAGAGCACTACTTTGACTGTCCGGAATGCGCCCAGGACCTTTGCGCGGGCTCCCAGTTCGTTGCGCAAGCCAAGGTCGTCCTGGCCGAGCCTTCCGAAACGGTTTCCGTCCGAGCGACTCCTGGCCAGGGCCGCGTTCCGCGTGGGTGGTTTGCCTGGCTCCGTCCGGCATTCGCCGCGCCGGCGCTGGCTGTTTTGCTGGCGGTCGCCGGATATCAGAACCTGGTCATGTATCCCAGGTTGCAGGCAGAACTTCATACGCCGCAGATCTTGCCGGCGGTTTCCGTCAACGTCGGGACCTACGGTGCGGCCGAGGCCACTGTGCCTCAGGGGAAGGGCTTTCTTTTGTCCCTGCGCATCCCCCCGGACGGCGGTTTTGTGCGCTATCGGGTGGACTTGCACAATCCCGGCGGTAAGCCCGTGGGCTCATTCACCGTCGCGCCTGCGGCCGGTCAAGATCAGTGGTCTGTGGCGGTCCCGGGCGTCGATCGGGAGGCCGGAGCCTACACCATGGACATACACGGCATCACCCCCGCCGGGGAGACGAAAGACCTCGGGAGCGCGTCTTTTCAATTACAAATTCAGCGATGAGTCATAGCCGAGCGGAGTTACACTATGGCAACTATGGCAGGAACTACGGGAGCAGGCACCCCAGTCGAACCCTCGCATGACTACCATGCCGAAGCCCACGTTCTCAGTGGAGATTTGCAGCGTCCGGTCGAGCAAAAGATCGAACAGCATGCCCCGGTGGCATTGAAAGACCGGCGCGGCGGTCACCTCACCCGTTTCGCCGAAGCTGTCAGCATCGAGGGACTGATCGCCTTCACCAAGGGCCACACCCGTGTGTCCGGAGCCCGCAGCTTGAAGCACAACGGGTGGATCACCATCGCTACCTCCGTCGTCGAAGGCTTGAACGTTTTCGAAATCATTACTGCGGACCGCATCGTGTCGCAGGTCTCCACCGATCACGCCTACAAGAACGGTCATGTCCCGCGGGTCACCTTCCTGGGCACGCAGTTCAGAGGTCTGCGTGTCAGTGGCTTTAAGGTCAAGTTGACCCTCGACCTCGGCATCTGCGGCGACAAACCCGCCGATGGCCGGTCGTATCTGCGGGATTCGAAGTTCCTCAATGCAGTGAAGACACAGACCGAAACGATCACCACCGCCCCCGGCCTTCCCAAAGAGTTCAAGGAACAGTACGATAAGAACCTTGCTCACACCGAGCGGCTCCTCAAAGTCTGCGAAGCGAAGGACCAAAACAGCCGCGCGCCCGTCACATGTTCCCTAGTCCAAAGCATCGACCCGATTCCGATCGCCGGAGTCCAGACCTTCGGGCACATCATTCTGATTCCGGAATTTGGGGTCGTGGCGTTGGGCGAGGTCGAAGTGGGCGACACGGCCGCCGCACCAGGCGACAATCCGAGCCCCTACTTCGAACTAACGGGCATCAAGATGAAGTTGGGGTGCGTCGGCCACGGAACCGCGTCGGCCGCGAAGGCAAAAGCCAACGGACAAAGCTATCCTTAGCCCGCGGCGGTATCCTTCTAATTTTCCTGAGTTTGCTTGGCTGCAAGCGACATGAAGGACCACAAGCTCTTTTTCAACATGCCCAGCAGGCACTGAGGCACGGCGAGCTGAATCGCGCCCAGGACGAAGCGGAGCAGGGGTACCGACAGTTTCGTCCAACCAATCCTGATTGGGCGATGAAGTTTCGAAACCTAGAAGCAGAAGCGTTATTATTGCGCGGCCTGTATCCCGAGGGTCTGAGTCTGCTGGAAGCGGACCCGAACCTTCCGGAGACGAAGAACACGGAAATTGAAACATTAGTCCTCAAAGGGGCTGCGCACGCCCGCCTTCACCACTTCGGCGAAGCCGAACGCAACATTCTCCGGGCAGAGGAGCTTTGCACCGCATCGGCGGAACTCACGTGTGGTGACGTGCTTCGGGCGCGTGGAATCCTCTCTCTACAACGGGGCGAACCCGATAAGGCGAAACATTTTTTTGAAGAAACGTCGGATTTCGCTCACCTCCACTCCGATCCCTTCCTAGAGTCAACCGCCCTTCTCAATCTTGGGCTGGGAGCTCTCCAGGCGCAACACTACGACGAGGCAATCGACAAGACCGAAGCCGCTTACCGAATAGCAGCAGATTTGGATGCGGGCACGATCGCGACGAAAGCGCTCGGCAATCTTGGCTGGGCGTATTTCAACCTGGGCGACATTGAAAAGTCATTGGATCTGTCCCTTCAGGCGGAGAAGCGCGCGATTCAGGTAGGCGACTTCATCGACCAACTCTCCTGGCTCACCAATGAAGGTTATGTGTATCAGCAGATACATGACGTACCTCGTGCGAAGCAGGCTTATTTAAAAGCGTTGCAACTCGCAAGAGACCTCGACGGGCGCGAGGATATCTACAACGCTCTGCGCGCACTAGCATTGATATCCGTACAGAATGATGAACTACAGCAGGCTGAAACTTATTCCGACGAGGCTATTGCCATCGCGAGAAAAGACAACAATCGCCTAGACGAACTCTACCCGCTCCTGGTGAAGGGACTGGTCGCAGCGAGGTCAGGCGACGGCGCAGAAGCAGAGCGCGTGTTCCGAGAAGTCGAGCGGGATCAGAAGGGCAATGCCTCCCTAAAGTGGAGGGCCGAACACGGTCTTGCCCAGCTCTTTGAGGATGAGAAACGACCCAATGATGCCGATCGCGAGTATCGCGCGGCCCTCGCGACCTTCGAACAGGCTCGGTCGTCGCTCGAGCGCGACGATTCCAAGCTGCCTTTTTCTAACAATGCCTCCCACATCTACGACGACTACGTCCACTTCTTGGTCGAGTCGAACAAGCCTGATGATGCCCTCCGCTGGGCTGACTACAGCCGCGCTCGA
>Ga0073928_10009400_pt1 | contig 11919 bp, 10 predicted proteins | sample PaiPotPPA55metaG_FD_76969 | JGI IMG/M metagenome (GOLD analysis project Ga0073928, IMG submission 76969) | Iron sulfur acid spring bacterial and archeal communities from Banff, Canada, to study Microbial Dark Matter (Phase II) - Paint Pots PPA... ...
AGTGAGTGTAGCTCGTTGCAGCGAGCGCGAAGTGCCCGCGATTTTCTTCAGAGTAGCGTGCCTGTTTCAACGAGCGCAGCATGAGGAAAGACAGAATTCTCTCTTCGGGCGTGCCCGCTATTTTTTCAGTCAGCTTTTGATACATGCGGGGCGTGATGTGAACATCCTTCGGGATTTCGACCTCTTTGGCACGCTTTCCAGTACCATAACTCGCCCGGCGGTCGGATTTGAACTGCATGCGCTGAATTGGCAGCGGGCCGACGCCAAGTGAGTATCCAAATGTCGCCGCGATGACTTCGAAATCATAGACGCGCTTTGCATCCGGCTTTTCATGGATGCGATATAGCGACGCGACGCGTTTGTTCTCCAGATATCCGGCAACGCATTCATTGGCGGAGAGCATGAACTCTTCAATTAGCCGATGGGCGATATTGCGCTCGGAGCGAGTGATGCTTTTCATCAACCCGAACTCGTCGAACTCGATGATCGGCTCGGGAAGATCGAAATCGATCGATCCGCGACGCTCGCGTTTTCGATTCAAGATCAACGCCAGATCGCGCATCACTTCGAATGCGTTCACCAAATTGGAATACCGTTTTTGCGCGACCTCGTCTCCAGCGAGCACCGCGCCAACATCTGTATATGTCATGCGTTCAACGGAACGAATAATTCCTTCGCACAATTCGTAACCGAGAATTTCACCCCGAGGATCAATTCGCATCACGCAAGAAAGAACCAGCCGATCGACCTGCGGCCGCAGGCTGCAAATATCCGTAGACACTTCAATAGGCAACATGGGAACTGCCCGGTCGGGGAAGTACACGCTGGTGCCGCGCAAACGTGCTTCTTGATCAAGAGGCGAGTCAGGAGTCACGTAATGCGCGACATCCGCGATGTGAACTTGCAGTTCGAACTGGCCGCTGTCTAGTTGACGCGCCATTACGGCGTCATCGAAGTCTCGGGCAGTTTCTCCGTCGATCGTGACGATTGGAAGATTTCTGAAGTCGCGCCGCTTGTCTACCTCCTCCGCAGGGATAACGGGGCTGATGTCGCGAGCCTCAGCAATAACTTCAGGCGGAAATCGATGCGGGATATGAAATTTCCGAATGACGATTTCCACATCCACACCGAAGTCGTCTTCATATCCAAGAATCTCAACCACACGCCCGCGCGGGCCTTGCGATTCGGTTGGCCAGTCGGTGATTTCGACATCGACGACTGCGTTCTCCAAGTCGTCCCAGTTGCGGCGCGCAGCCTCTTCGCCAAAGACACGGTCAACACTCTTCTCTCTATGATTCGTCAGTTTTGTTTGATCGTCCGCGGATTGGCCCTGGACGATTTCCGGAATTTCCATCCCCGCGGGAATGATGATCTCTTGGGAGACTTTCTGATCGATGGGGGTCACGTAATTGTGACGAGATCCGTAGTGGAAAATTCCGACGACCGTACTCTGCGCTCTAAAGACCGAACGCACGATTCTTCCCTCGGCTCGGCCATCTGGCCGGATCGCGCCCACTTCGACTAGTACGCGGTCGCCATGCATTGAGGAGCCAACGAAAGGTGGAGGAATGAAAATATCTCCCGAGAGGAGGTCTTTGAGTGCTGGACTAAGGGAGCTGGCGTCGGGGACGACAAACCCGAAGCCGTCGCGGTGCATGCTCAACCTCCCAACAATTAGGTTCCGGCTCGGAGCGGCTTGGGGAATCGCATAGCGATCGGAATCAACCTTTATAAGCTCGCCCCGAGAAACCAGCTGTTGGAGCACTTCGGAAAGCTCGAAGCGGCTATCGCCATGGAGTCCGAGTTCTCGAACCAGTTGTTTGAATCCGGCGGTATGTTTGGGCTGCCGTTGAATCTTGCTGAGGATGGCAGCAGCCGTGAGGTTGATGGATCTCATACGCGATTTTGATTTGCGGGACGGGGTGCCGACTCTCGAACGGCAAGAAAACCATACCATGCAGCGGTCGCGGGGCGGCCAGGCGATCCGTTACGGTCCAGAGCGTCGGCGCGGAACCTCGGCGAACAACGAATTTCCACAAGACTCCGCGCGCCAAGCGGAGTAGAATTACAGCAGTCTCCAAACTGTACGTACATCGATTTCATTAGTCAGGAAAGGATTTTCGCGAAATGTGGAAGCCTACAAATCAGCCATCTACACCTACCCGGCCCAATGAACCGGAGCGTCCTGCTATGCAAACTCCAAGCATGCCTTCTCCAATAAGCGAAAGCTCACCTTCCGCCGCAGCCCGGCCCGCAACGACAGCGACGACCGCTGACCAGGCAACGATTGGCAAGTCTCTGGTAATCAAGGGCGAAGTCACAGGTTCAGAGTCACTCTATATTGATGGTCGGGTCGAGGGTTCAATCAATCTCGCTGGGAATCGCGTGACGGTTGGCCGCAACGGCGTGGTCTCTGCCAACATTAATGCTCGAGAGATCGTGGTACTCGGGAAGGTTCGCGGAAATCTGACCGCGAGCGACCGGGTCGATATTCGCAGCGATGGATCCCTCACGGGCGACGTAGTTGCCGCGCGCATCTCAATCGAGGACGGCGCGTTTTTCAAGGGCGGAATCGATATTCGCAAGGGTGGGCAACAGAAGCCCAACGGCGAGGAAGTCAAATCGACGCCCACGACGGAAGCAGTGGCGGCTCGCGCTTAGTACTTATCTTCTGCTTCACGTTGGGAGCTTCCTCAGCGGAAGCTCCCAACTCGGGGTGCCTCTGTCCGATCTCAAATCAGCCATCTTGTGCCTCCATTCCCAAATTGCGGTTGGAAGCTTTTAGCCGGGTTTTATTCTGCCTCTCTAAGGTAAAGTTCCGCCCTCGGCTACAGGGGTTCTGAAAACATTCGAAACTCGTCTTCGCATCCAAGCCTGCGTAAATAAGGTAATTTCATGGCACTTGTACCTGTACTCCCTGCGCAAAGATCAAAACGAAGCCGGCTGAGAGTTGTGACCATGCCTGTGCTTTCCGGAATGCGTACCGACATCGCTGGCAAAGCTCTTAAGAATGGGATATTGCTGGAAGTTCCGGAAGACGAATATGCGTTAATGCGACCCCATCTTGAGCCAGTTGATTTGCCACAACACACGATTTTGTTTGAGCCTACAGAGAAGATAAATTTTGCTTATTTTCCGAACGATGGCATGACCTCTTTAGTAATCACCGTAAAGGACGGACGCAGCGTGGAGGTTGGAATGGTCGGCCGCGAAGGGATGGTAGGCACGCCTTTGGTCGCTGGAATGAGGAGTGGACTCTGCCGGGCAATCATGCAGATTGCTGGGAGTGGCCTTCGGATCCGATCCGAGGTATTACTGGACGCCCTGCAAGATGCCCCACATCTGCGGGTGTCCCTGAACCGATACGCGCTCTGCCAGGGTTTGGAAGTAGCGCAGATCGCCGCTTGCAATCGTCTCCACGAAATAGAACAGCGATTGGCGCGATGGCTCCTGATGTGCCAGGACCGTGTTGACTCCCCATTCTTACCTTTGACCCAGGAATTTCTCGCCGAGATGCTAGGGACAGGCCGGCCGACAGTCAGTCTGGCTTCGGGAATGCTGCAACGCGCGGGTCTGATCGAGAATATTCGGGGAACCGTAAGAATCCTGAATCGTAAGCAGCTAGAGAGTACTGCTTGTGAGTGTTACGGAATGATACAAAACTTGACGATTCCAGCTGTTATTCAGCAGGTCTGAGCTTCTCGCCAACAGTACCGTTCGCTGGCGAACAGACAACCCTCCTCATCACAACTAGCCTACGCACAATGAGTTGTGGCCGTCCCTGAACACCAGTTTGCAAGGAAAACTGTTGGAACGTCAAAAAACTCACAGTCCATCGTCGAGACGTAATGTGGCCCCGGTTCGTTCGGGAACTCGCACAGACACTTCGGGAGGGACGATAAGGAACGTCGTCCTGGTAGGCATCCCCACACGCGAGTTCAACTTGATTCGGCCTCATCTGGAACCCATTCAACTGCCGCAGCAACTTATTCTCGACGAGCCTGGAGAGAATATTGAATTCGCCTATTTCTTAAATGAAGGATTGGCATCGTTAGTCGTCCTCACCAGCGACGGGCGGAGCGTCGAAGTGGCAATTGTGGGCAAAGAGGGCTTCGTGGGCACGCCTTTAGCCGTGGGACTGGATCGAGGACCCTATCGCGCGGTTATGCAAATTGCTGGAAGCGGTCTGCGAGTTAAATCAAAATTGCTCGAGCAGACACTTCAGAATTGCCCAGAGTTACGGCTTATTCTGAATCGCTTTGTGCTGATTCAAGGATTGCAGATTGCTCAGATCGCGGCATGTAATCGTCTCCATGAAATAGAACAGCGGCTAGCGAGATGGCTATTGATGTGCCAGGACCGGGTTGATTCTGATTTACTTCCTGTCACTCATGAGTTTCTGGCTCAAATGCTTGGCACAGGACGACCGAGTGTGAGCCTGGCGGCTGGGATCCTACAACGAGCCGGCATGATTGAGAATCTGCGCGGAACGGTGAAAATTTTGAACCGCACCGAGCTAGAGGAGTCCGCCTGCGAGTGTTACCGGGCAATCCAGCATTTCAACGGCGGACTTGGTATCCGCTAGGACATTTGTTGTTGTTTTCCTTTTTCTCGGAGGGCACATTCGTGGATGGCGAAAGCAAGGACTGGAATCAGTTGTATCAAGATGCGCTGCTCGAGGTGGATGGTTCGAAACTAGCCGAGAGAATTGATCTGGCTTCCAATGCCGTGCAAGCCAGGTTACGTGAACTTGCGGGCATCCCGGATGATTCGCGCCAGCGAGATATTTTGATGGATGCCCTTCGAACGTTACAGGCACTTCGTCGCGAAATTCCTTGACGGATGCTATGAGCGGCGACCCAATTCCTTCAGTAATTTCGATTTGGTAATCCAAAAGCCCGCTGCGACTGCTCCCGTCCAAGTCACAGCGATCAACCCCGTGGCCTGGAGATCGGCGATTCTACTGCCATTGATCGGCACCGTACGGGCGATTTGGAAGCTCAAAATACAAGCCACTGCGGCGGTGATCGCAATTTTCCCCAATTCACTCCACGGTAACTGCGGAGTTGGAATCAATTTACGGCGATTGAGCAGTATCGCCATGGCAATGCAATTCGCCGCAATCCCCAAATCGGACGCTATCACTAAACCAACACCCGCGTAGACATGGTAAAGCGCTGCGTACACCGGATATGACGCTAGTGTGATCAGCGTGCTCGCGATCATGGGTGTAAGCGTGTTCCCCGCGGCATAGAATGCGCGTGCGTACAATCCTTGCGCGGACCAAAAAATCAACGACAACGAAAACCAGAAAAAGTAGGTCGCTGTTTCTTTGCTGTCAGAAAAATGGAAACTTCCGTGACGGTAGGCCAGATCGATGAGAGGCAAAGCCGCCGCCATCATAAAGCTGGTTGCCAGCAGCGAGACTGCGGTAATGCGGTAGATCGAGGCGTTTACACTTTTGCCCAGATCCTCCATCCGCTTCTCGTTGAACAGGCGGGCAAAAAACGGTAACGAAGCCTGGCTGACTGCTTGCCCAAGAATCGCGATCGGGACATTAAAAAGCTTCTTGGCGAAGCTCAGGCGCGCAATCTCCCCCACGCCAGCGGAAGCGAAGCGGCGAATGAACCAATCGTCCACCGTGACCAGTGAAAGACCGAGCATCAACGGCACCGAAAGGCGTACCCATTCGCGAAATGCCGGATTACGCACGTCAAAAGAAATCCGGTAGCGTGCGCCAGCCCGCGCCGCGCCGAATCCATAAAGCACGAACTGTCCGAAAAACGCTCCGGCTAGGGCACCATAGGCTAGGGATGATGCACCGATTCGTCTTGACAGGAGCACTCCGCCCGCGATGATGAAACAGTTGTACAAAATGGGGCCCAGCGATGGGAGCAGAAAAAGGCGTCGAGAATAGAGCACCGCCGATAGCACACCGCCGATATAGAAAAATATCTGCATCGGCAAAATAATCCGGGTGATGTGCACACAAAGCCGCAACTGCTCGGGATTGAAGTCGCGAAACCACCAATGAGTAACTTGCGGCGTAAAGATTTCCATGAGGACTACGCCAGCCGCGAGGATGGCTGTCATCACGGTGATGACAACAGAAAACGCCTTGTGCGCGTCTTCCTGTTTGTTCGCGGTTAAGAAACGCGTGTATAGAGAAATGAAAGTGATAGACGTCGCGCCGCCAGCGACCAGATACATTAAGAAATCTGGGATCGTAAATCCCGCATAGAATGCGTCAGTCTGGACTCCTGCGCCGAAAGTCCATGCAACGTAGAGCTCGCGCACGTAGCCGATGACGCGCGAAAGCGTCACCGTTGTCATCAGAAGCAACGTCGCGGAAAAAGCGGTGTGCTGATGCGACGGACGAATTAGTCGCCTTAAACGTCCGGCAGTGCTCAGGGTTTCATCGTGGGGTTCTGCGGAATTCGCCATTCAGTGGCGATTCTACACGTGCGTCGCGATGCAACTACTGCGACAAATGGTTCGTCGGGGCGTAGTCTGAGGCCAGCGTTCTCAGTCCATATGAGCGTGCATTTGCCGCTCAACTGACCAGACATCTTCTGGCTTTTTCTCGAGTGGATAGACATGCACCATCCATCCGAAGATCTGCGGGACAAACTTTCCGCCTGCCGCATCACAAACGTCTTTCGAAGCGATCGAACCACCGAGGCCAAACTTCGCATTCGGGCCTATCGCTTGGCCTTTTTTGTCAGCTGGCGGCATGCACAAATTAACGTGAGCGTGCCACTGGGCGATGCTGAGTGGAATCCTCGAATTGAGTTCGTCTTCCGCGGTCCCCTTCGGTGCGGTATACATCAACCCAATAAATTTGTAACCGTCGCCGTTCTTCTCATAAAGCACCGAAGTTGGATGTTCAGGATTGAAATGCATGCCAGCCTCAAAGGCATAGGCGTAATTGGTGAAGTGATATTGTTTTTGCGGAAGATTGGGCAGAAAGATCTGAAATCCATCAGCCAGCGCGACTTTGTAATCCAAATATCTTTCGGAGACTTTGCGAGCCACTTCGACAACGTGATCCGCCTTTTCCTGATCCCCCGGTTGCGGATTTCGCAATGCAGTCATCTTCATGTGAGGACCCATGTCCATATGATGGCCTTCCATCGCGTGCATGGCCGAAGCGCTACCGTCGCCGCCCATACCAGCCATGTCATGCATACCGGCATTGCTGTGTGACGAATCGTGAGAGGACACATCCATGTTGGACATGTCGCCGGACCCGCTTTGCGATTTCTGATCCTGCGCACTGACCACACAAATAGCCAACAGGGCGAATATTACAGACGAGGCAAAAGTCTTCATGAGTGTGAGCTCCCTACTTGTATAACCCTGAGGGAGGCGAATAGTTTTTGCAATCCTGGAAAGTTACCGAGGATTACGTGGGTAATAATGGATCGGAGACGTGGAGAGCTACGCCTCCACGCCGAGTGCCTGGCGTGCTGCCTGCTGGCCGGATCGCACGCAGTCCGGAACGCCGATGCCGTTGTAGGCGTTTCCCGCGAAGAACAATCCGGATACTTCGCGGCGCAGTTGTTCGATTCTTTGGAGTCGTTCAAGATGGCCGACATTGTATTGGGCCATGGCCGCCTCCCATTTGTAGACACGGGCAAAGCGCGGTTCGGTCTCGACGCCAAGAACCTCACGAAGTTCTTTCGCGACGATCTGTAAGATTTCGTCGTCAGATAACTCGAGAACTGGTTCGTCGCGAGTTCCACCTAAAAAACAACGGAGCAAGGCGCGGTCTTTCGGCGCGCGATGTTGGAATTTATTGTGAACAAATGTGACGGCCAACACGCGATTGCCTTCGCCTCGCGGAACCAGATATCCAAAGCCCGCTGGCAAAAGCCCGCGGACGACCCGATCATAGCTAAGAGACACCGTGACAGACGAAGAGTACTGAATGCCGCGCAACTCGGAGGCCAGATTTGTGCGGGAACCATCCAGCAACTTCGCGGCTACATAAGACGGAACCGCAAGAATCACTGAATCAAATTGCTCATTCGTTTCTTTCCACGAAACGCGCCATCCATCGCTAACGATACTCAGCGCTTGAATTGCCGCGTTCGACCGAATGCAAGAGGAAGGAATTCGAGATATGAGAGCGTCCACGAGTTGTTGCATTCCATCTTCGAGGGAGGTGAAAATCGGGCGCGCGTCTTTTCCAATAGCTTGCGGGCGACTCCTAATCATTGCTTTACTAAGACTGCCATGTCCCGCCTGCATTTCCGCAAAACGGGGCAGCACGGCTTTGACGCTCAGTTGGGTCGCATCTCCTCCATAAACACCGGAAAGAAGTGGATCAGCGAGGCGATCGACCATTTCCTTGCCGTAATGACGCTCCACAAGGGCCGCCACGCTCTCGTCATTCTTCACTTCGAGCGGAGGATGAAACCACTCGCGTGCCATCTTGAGTTTGGTATGCCAGGAAAATAGGGGCGATAGAGCAGCAGGGAATATTCTTGTCGGAATCATGAAGGCGAGCCCGTCTGGCATTGCGATCAGTTTTCCATTCACCAGAATATAGGTTTTGCGCTGTGAGTCGTTCGAACCTACCAGTTGATCGCCTATCCCAAGGTCGCTGCACAGTTTAGAGGCCTCGGGCTTTTCGGTGAGGAACGAATCAGGGCCCGCTTCGACAAGACAGTCATCGACCCGCTCAGTAAGAATCACGCCACCAAACCTGGGACTTCCTTCAAACAAAACGTATTCGAGCGGCATTCCGGCCAGACGTCGCTGCTCGAGGAAAAACGCTGCGGATAATCCAGAAATTCCGCCGCCAATTATCCCGATGCTTTTCATTTGGAGGATTGAGTTAACTAATCGCGCGCGCGGAAATGAGAGTAGATTTCTCTACTTCGCTGAGGTGTAATTTCGTTATGTCGGCTAGCGCAGCAGTTAACGCAGGCGAGTCATTCAAAGATTCTGCCCGCCAGAATCGCATGCTCTCAGCCTCGGCAAACTTCTTGAATGCGATGTCGACATCAAATAGCACTTCGACGTGGTCGCACAAAAAGCCGATTGGCTGGATGAATATTCCGCCATATCCCTGCGCCTTAACCAGACGGATGGTTTCTTCGACGGTCGGTCCGAGCCACGGTTCGCCGGACATTCCCTGGCTTTGGAAGGCAAATCTCCAGTCGTCGCGAGCGAGTAATGCTTCGGCAGCAACCAGCGCCGCTGTTTCCTCCGCTTGTTTCTGGTAGGGATCGCCGTCGGCAATAGTGCGCTGGGGCACGCTGTGAGCTGTAAAAACGACTGCGATCTTCTGTCCGAATTCCTGCAACGCGCTCGCCAAACCAACTTTTAGTGTTTCCGCGAAGGCCTTAATCAGCAGAGGATGATCGTGCCAAGATTCGACAAAATCGACACTGAACGGAAGTTCACCCCCCAGTGCCGATCGGTAAAGACCCACGCTGGTGCGGGAGTTCTGAGGCGCCAGACAAATTACGACGGCATGTTCGATTCCATCGCCTGCCATCGTGCGCACGACGTCCGCGATGAAAGGTTTCCAGTTTCGCATTCCCACATACACCGGAAGTCCGAGTTCTGCCGAAAGAACTTTTCCTTGGCGCATGGTCAGCTTAGTCAAAGGCGAGTGGCCAATGAGTCCGTAACGGTGTTTTATTTCCTCGACGACTTCGGATGGAACGGGACGTCCTCGCGTAACTTGAAGCAGGAATTCGGGAATGTCTTCCACCGAATCGGGACTTCCGTGAGCCAACAACAGTACTGCTGTTTTTGTCGAGGAAGGCATTTCGCTTCGGCTCATCATGATGCTGACGAAAACGCCTGCACCGGTTGTTCTTGAATGAATCTCGTGAGTGCTTTCACGTTTTCCACGGGGGTCTCGGGCAGAATGCCATGCCCAAGATTAAAGATGTGTCCCGGACGTCCACCAGCAAGCTTCAAAATGTCAGACGCTCGGGAGTTCAGCAACTTCCAATCCGCAAAAAACAAAACAGGATCCAAATTGCCTTGCACCGCGCCCTTGAAATCAATACTACGCCAACCTTCATCAAGGGGAACTCGCCAGTCCAGCCCAATTACGTCGGCACCAGTCTGCTTCATCCATGGCAGCAGCGAGGTAGTGTCGGTACCGAAATAAATGACCGGGACGCCAGTGCTTTGCAATGTCTGAACAAGTTCAGTGGTGCGGGGTAGCACGTATGCACGATAGTCCTCAACGCTGAGGCAGCCGACCCAGCTATCGAAAATCTGGATCACGTCTGCCCCGCACCGAACCTGTTCCATCGCGTATGCCGAAACCACCGTTACCAGCTTTCGCATTAGCTCGTCCCAAACGGGACAGGAATACATCATCTTCTTTGTGTTGAGATAACTGCGGGAACCACCGCCTTCAATCATGTAACTTGCTAAAGTAAATGGCGCGCCACAAAAACCGATTACGGGAAGCGAGCTCTCAAAATGCTTGGATACCAGGCTTACAGCCTCACCAACGTATCCCAGCTCAGCTGCCCGATCGGTGCGAAGCCGCGCAATATCCTCATTGTTGCGAACCGGCTTCTCTATTACCGGTCCCTCGCCGGATGAGAAATGGAATGGCAGGCCCATCACCTCCAGCGGAAGCAGGAGGTCGGCGAAGATGATGGCCGCATCAACTCCCAACGCTGCGGCCGCGGTAATTGTGACATCAGCGGCGAGCTTCGGATTCTTGCAGATTTCGATCAATGAATACTGTTTCCGAAGAGCGCGATATTCGGGCATATAACGGCCCGCCTGCCGCATAAACCAAACCGGCGTGCGGTCGACTTCTTCAGATTTGCAAGCCTTGACAAAACGGGAATGGGGAGAAGCCATGAACCTTCAATGTAGCATTTCGCCCCGGCGTTCCTCCCTCCAGGGACGTGCAAGCCGAGTGCACAATACTTCCCTCAGAAGGAGAATAACCGATCCACGCGCCTCTCATATTGCGCCTAAAGCTAGCATTTTCATCAAATTATGATTGGCACTCAGCTTGCTCTTTTACCACCGAGTTGCAGAAGTACGCTTTTGGATGTGCGCCTCCCCAAAATTAGGTTAGAACCAAGAATTATTGGAAAGGGGCAAAAATGTCTCGTCTTCATGTTTCGCTCGTCGCCTTGTTGATAGCTGTCACCTGCCTGAGCGTCGGGGCCTACGCTACACCAATCGCTGGCGCGGGAGTTGTCGCACCCCACTCGTTCAGCAGCTTCGGCGGAAGAGTTTACAATTCTTCTTTGTCCGGCGGATCAAGTGAACAAAGCCACGTGACTGTTCCCACGAACAATTCCGGCGTAAATATCGCCCCACGCCAATTCAGTTTGGCGGTTCCAGTTACTCATGAATCTGAGACTCCCGAACCCTCGACTCTCATATTGTTCGGCAGCGGTCTGATGATGGTCGGAGGAGCAGTTCGAAGGAAGTTTCGGTCCTAGGTTGTGTGAGCTGAACCCTTGTTCAAATAGCTATTGAAACGAAACCAGAAGGACACGAAGTATCCTCGCAGGTATAAGTCACAGCGAAATGCCAGGTGAAGAGCGGCCATTCATAGCCGCGTAGAGTTGTCCACTTCTGAAAACGGGCTTCAGCCCCGCAGGCTCTAAAGGGCGGATACCCTTGCGCGCGGTTACGCGGCTCTAAAGAGCCGCTCTTCCACGTCTGCTCGGGCTTCTACTAGGGTGCACCTTCAAACTGCGCCTCCGACGCGGCGAATCAGCCCGCCATCAAACTGGATTTTTTCCAGTACTTTCGTGTCCTTCGTGTCGCTCTACACTATCCTCTGATTTCGTGTTCTCGTTCAGAATGATCAGTGACACTCTCAGGTAGAGTGTTCGCATGCAACCAAAGAACGGAAAGCCACCGCGATCGGCGGGTTTAGCGAGGATCGGGGTGGAGCTGAGCCGGGCGGCA
>Ga0073928_10009401_pt1 | contig 11918 bp, 14 predicted proteins | sample PaiPotPPA55metaG_FD_76969 | JGI IMG/M metagenome (GOLD analysis project Ga0073928, IMG submission 76969) | Iron sulfur acid spring bacterial and archeal communities from Banff, Canada, to study Microbial Dark Matter (Phase II) - Paint Pots PPA... ...
GCGATTGAAGGGGGGCCGTTCAGGCGAAAACTCCGCTAGCGTTATTGGGATAGCTATTCTCATCCGCCACGATTGTCTTTGGCTCGTTGCTTGTCATGCCGAATGTTTTCTTCGAGAGCTTCCATCTCAGCCTTAAGCTGAATAAGGCGAATGGCATCGCCAAATCCGCGATGATCCTCAGTTTCGATTTTGTTTTTTGGCGCTCAAGTTCGGCGAGTTTGTTCTCCTCTCCTGAGAGCGGAGTATCGCCGATTTCAGGGTACTGCTTCATGAACGATGCTCCACGTTGAAGTACGAATCCAAAACTGTCAAAAAGTTAACTGCAGGCTCCAGTCTTGTGAATTTCATAAAAATGGAACTGTGTGGGCACTCCAGACGCTCGATTGCTCGATCGGCATATCTACGAGAACAAAGAATGTCCTCATTCCCCGGCAGACAAGACCATCACTGCCAGATATCACTAAAAACTGGTCTCTGAAGGAAACCTTATAACCTGGAACATACCCGTGCGATACCAGCTTTATGTAATTGGCGGTTCTCAAGCGGATGACTATCATCACGACAAGTTTGGAACGTGGTGTGAAATCGTCGTTCTCCGAGATTGGCGGGAACCCGCGGCCAGTCTTGTGGCCGACCCGATAGGAGTCATACAAAATGCCGCTCTACACCGCGATTACTCAAGACGAGTAGTGTCTCTCCTGCGACCGGCCGGACTGGTATGTGGTGGGCACAGCAGGATTTTAAGCGTATGACTTCCACCGGCTGACGGCGCAAAGAAAAGGGCCGGATGAACAATCTAAGGGGCGGAGCGACTGCACCCTGGATATAGGAACGTAAACGTTCATAAATGGAGCTACTCCGTGACGGAGATTTCCTAAATGACGACTTCAGAGACCCCAGGTCAATCTCCCCCCCCAAAATCCGTTCAGCCGCAATCCACCACTAACCCCTACGTGGGAATTTTGGCGGTCTTCCTGGGGGCGGGGCTCGCTACGCTGAGCAGCCGATTACTTAGCGTCGGTCTCCCCGATCTGCGAGGTGTCCTCGGCATCAGTTTCGATGATGCATCCTGGCTTCCAAGCGCATTCAACATGGCGACGATGTTCAGTGGCGTATTTGTCGTGTTCGTGAACGCCTTTTGGGGGCCGCGAAGAATTCTGCTACCCGCTGCCGCGATCTTCACGGCCGCATCTTTCCTGCTGCCGTTTGCGCCGAACTACCAGGTAATGATGGCGTTAGTGATCGTCGCAGGTCTTGCGTCAGGCACCTTCTACTCTCTCACGATGACTTTCGCGTTGATCAACCTTCCGAAGCGGCTGGTCATCTTCGGTATCGCAGCGTATGCAGCGGACATCGTCTTCGTCAGTAACGTTGCGTCTTTGCTGGAGGGATGGTATATCGACCATCTTTCCTGGCGCTGGATCTTCTGGACCGCCGCACTATTCACCCCATTGATGATGGTCTGTGTCTATTTCGGAATTCCGCGCCGGACCAATTCAGAGCCCAGGCCAAGTTGGCGCGGGTTCACTTACTTTAGCTTGAGTCTTGCTCTTCTATACGGGGCTCTGGATCAAGGACAGCGGCTGGACTGGCTGAACTCCGACACTATCGTCGGCATGCTCGTCGCGGGGCTCTTTCTGCTTGGGGCAGCCGTCCTGAGACGCGTCGTCCAGGCCAATCCAATCGTGAATCTTAAATTTCTGAACACTCGGAACATCATCATCCTGGCCACATCCATCTTTGTGTTCAAGTTCATGCATCTGGCCACAATGGTGCTCGTACCAGGCTTCCTCGCCAACGTTCAACTCTACCGGCCGCTGGAGACCGGACATGCGCTTGCTTGGGTGGCGCTGCCGATGTTCGCGATGGTGTGGTTGGCGGCCACAATCATCATCTACACGAACTCGCGCCTGGTCCTGGCGTTGGGGCTCACCGTGTGCGCGATATGCTGTTGGCTTTGGTCCCACGTGGATACTTCGTGGTCAGGAAATAGCTTCGAAATTGTGGAGCTTCTGCTGTCTCTCGGATTGGCGGGCGCATACATCGGATTGGTCGGCAGCATTGTTTTGGAGGCGCTCGAATCGGGCGCCCTGACAAGCGCCGCTAACGTCGCCACATTCTCGGGCTTCATGCACTTGATGCGAATCTTCGGCGGCCAGATCGGCGTAGCGTCTATGACTCGCTTCATTACTGTGCGGGAGCAGTTTCACTCTAACATGCTGGGGCTCTATGTCCAAAGGGGTAGCTGGCTTACCGATCACCGGGTGCGGATGCTGGCGGGCGGAATACTGCCGCGGTCCACTGATGCGTTAGAGGCCCAGCGACGTGGAGCCACCATTCTTGGTCTGCAAGTGCGGGCGCAGGCGTACACACTGGCGACGTCAGATGGATTCATCCTGATCGTTTGGGTGGTGATTGTTTATCTCCTCCTGATGCTGCTTCTAAGGCCAGGCAAGATCACCTTCCACGATCTTCGCAAGATGCAATGAATCCGGTTAGTGCATATTCCTGGAATCCGAGCTCCTGTACCCATATAGCATTTCTCGGCAATTTGAAAGTTGGGCCAACGATGAGTTGTGCCCGACGATTAGAGTTTCGTAACAGTTTCAATCGAGGCCGCACAGACGACGGATCGGTTGCCCCGCCATGCGACTACAACCGGTTTGCCACGCTCGGCCCCTGCAACTTACAAGGAATATGTAATTTATTCAGCTCTGCGCAATTGCTACTATCACGCTGTTACAGGTTGTTGAACGCCTTCGACGACATGATCTCTAAAGGACACTGGGGCGGACGGCAGCATCGGAAACGCGAGGGCCCGATATTCGGTTCGCCGTCTCGGCAAAATTAACGAACGCGTATGAGTGATGCGATGACCTTTTATTCCTGCGACAAAAACGACCTGCCGGACTGATGGTCGCCCAGCACGGATCGCTACCGTTCCAGGGATTATCAGCTTGGCAGCGCTGCAGCGGAAGCGTTAGGAGGTGCGCAATGTGTGCTGACTTAACATTTATAGCTCTGGCCCATGAATCGAATCGCTTTCAACTCACCAAATTGGTAGCGAAGGTAACTCGCATCCGGCATCGCCCCAACACTTGTGTGCGGGATACGATGAACGAGGCCTTCAGAAGGCTCGGCCGCTTCAAATCGGGAGCAGCCGAAGCCAGCATCACACCGAAAGACATTGCAAATCGGACGCCAGTTCCACTTCGCGATCCTGCTTTCGATCACATTCACCCCTCTTCATGGCAAAGCTAGGAGTGTCGGCATGGCGACCCCATTTGTACCTGTATCGCTTAAACCGACACTGAGTACAACGTTGTGGGGAATCGTGCTGCTCGAGCATCTGGATGAGTTTGCCACGCTAGCATGGTATCTAGTGGCCGATGGCAAACTCGTCGAAGATACATTTTCGCGCACACTGGGGAAGCTGGATACGATTCCTTTTGAGGTTTCCAATCCGGCATTCGCCTACAGTCAGATTGGCGATGTACTCATCGCTCAAGCGATTGCAGTAGTCTCGGACATGCCCGCAGAGCATTCTGGAGACTGGTCCGTTGAACAGAATTCTATTGGCAGCTTGCCCGATCTTGCCCGGCTAGCCTTCATGCTGAAATTGATCATTCGCTCGCCTGAACCTGAGATTGCGAATTACCTCGGTGTGTCTCCACATGAGTTGCAAGCGCTAGTCGAGTGCGCGATCAATCGTCTTAGCGTGGCTTCACCGGCCGTTGCGATGCGAGCTCCTCATCAAGTATGGCTATCGTATGCCTTCGAGACTCGACATTAATCGAGAACGGTGCCACTACGAATTTCACCGGATGACGGCTGGGAGCGACTCCCGGGCCCACCTGATAGCCCGACTCGAAGGAGACAACGTTATGGCACGAATAATTGAGTTTCATATACCCACGGACTTCAGGCCAAAAATAAAGTGGGTGCCTCAGGAGGAACGAGGAAGGCTGGTCGTATTCCTAAGTAATTTGAAGAAGCCGGCGTGAGATAGGTCGGTTTTCTATCGAGAAGGGACTCAGCAAATGAGCACACAAGCGATGTTCCGTGCTGTTATCGCCGGCGCCTCCTCAGCAATGGATACCGTCAATGCCAATCGCCTGGGACTCAACAGACTTCAAAACACCACTGTTTTATCAAGCCGCGAAGTGTCGGTGGGAAGCTCGGTTTAGCGATGTTCCGTTTAGACTATCTCTCGTGCTTTCTCACTATATTGGCGACCGTCCTCGTCGGACGGAAATCTTGGACCGGACTTCTAATATCAATTGTCAACAGTCTGATCGTCTGCCTAATTGGCTTTCGTACGTCTCAGTTTGGCTTTATTCCGGCAAATCTGGTTTGCATCTGTGTATACGCGCTTAGCATCCGGTCTTGGCTCAAGAAAACGAACACGTCCGATCAAAGCGGGGTTTAGCCATCGTCCGATATCAAAAGAGATAAGAGCCTCACTATCGGGCTTTAGCAATTGTCCCAAGTGGTCGCAAAAAGTGCGACGAAGTACGCGGCAAATCGAAGTATGAACGATAAATTTTTGTGGGGTACAGATAGGGGTACGGTAGCAAAATATTTCTGTATCTCATTTATTTTCACTGCCTCTGAATCCCTGGGGGCAACCAATACCGCTTCGTCCACCGAATCGGAGACTAGCAAGGTATAGATCGAATGAGTTACAGGTGTTCCAAAGCTTGATTTCTCGAAGATCAACCCATTAGGGAATAGTCGGCGCTGGAGCTTCTGTTTCCCTTGTAAATCGCTGGTTTGCCAGATTGTAGAGGTGTTCCAAAGGAGATGGGTGAGGTATTCAATTGCGGTCTCTAAATCCAGTTCGTCAGACTGCGATAGGGCAAGACGCATCCGCAAATCCACAATCCTCTCGGTCGCGTCATTGTTCATAGTGGGGAAGTCTTCGCGGCTTAGAACTCCATCGGCCATTTGATTGAGCACCCTTTTCTTTCTCGCCTTCTCGGTGGCCAACTCACGTTTGAATGCAGCCGATTCCTGCGCAGCACCGTGAATGCGAACTGTCCATGAAGCGCGGAAGATGCGCTCGATTAGCGCCAATCGTTCCGGTTTCGGAGTCAGCCGATTGAGCATGTCAACGAAGGCGCTCTCGACTACTTCGGCTCTCACATTCATGTGACCATTGACGCGGTGGCATCGGTAGTATCCGAACTTGTTTCCAGCCTTGCCCGTGCTTCTGCTACCGGTGACAGGCTTACTGCATTCAGCGCAAAGGATCATGCCGCGAGAGAGAAATCCACGCGCTCCCTCACATGGGAAACGAATGCCGGGGCACGTCCGGCAAGGACCATTTGCACGCGGTCGAATGTCTCCTGAGAGACCAGAGTTTATGAAATCGCGGCGCACAGGTTTCCGTTACGCGCCCGAACGGACAACGACGGGTAAGGTGCGGGTTGCTCGTCATCCGCCCAGAACCAGAAAGCTGGAAAGTTTTGTGTCCGTATTTGTTTTGGGGAGCCGAGTTGGCGATTATGCATCAAATAAAGCCGACTGGGCCCGCGTACCCCATTCATCCGATCAGACGCATGAACGGGGCACTTCTGAACGGTGGTTACTACCTTGGGGTTGCGAGGAAGCCGTGGACTTCGCCGGCTTCGGGGCCGGAGGTGAGGACGCCGAAGCCCGCGATCTGACCCTCGTCGTTGATGCTGAAGGCGGTGATCAGATACATGGACGAGTTTGCCGGGATGAGCGCATTGAGATCGCTCATGTGGCCTTTGTGCCATAGAAATGCTCGTGCGTTGCCTCCCGCCGGACCGGGCGCCGTGGTGGAGGCGCCGACGACATCACCCCAGTTGTTCAGGCCAAGGCCGGCGCCGACGGCATCGCCGTCCAGTACGCCGAGGTCCACCATGCCGGTCTGTCTGGTCCACAGGAAGGGATGAAAGATCTGGTCGCCGGGCAGATCCGACACCCCCGCTACCTGGCCTCGATTGTTGATCGAGAAGGCCTCAGTTGCTGCGCCGAGCAAGGTGATATTTGTCGTTCCGCCGAGGTTACCGAGGTTGTGAACGGAGCCGTCGATGTCCCACAGAACAGCATGGGGACCGGCTAAGAAGGGGGCGATCAAGGTGTTGGCGCATGTGCCGGTTGTGCCTACGGCTTGTCCGAGATCATTGAGTCCCAGAGCCATGCCGACTGTGTCGCCGGGGAGGAGAGGAAGTTGGCGGATGTGTCCTGGCCTTGGTCCCCATATGACCGGTTCAAAGTCGAGAACCTGAGGGCCGGTGCCGTTGATTGCCACACCGGGACGGCAATCGGGGTCGCGATGTTTGTTCTCGGCGTAGCCAGAGACGGCGCCAAGATTGTTCATCGCTCCGAAGCTGGCATTGGTGCCTCCGAGAGTAGGAAGTGGAGTCATGACACCAAATTGCCACACATAGGGCAGACATTGGAGACCGGTGAAGTAAGCGCAGAAGTTTTCGTTGTTGGGATCTTTCTTGGAGGTCTCGGCCTGGCCCATGACCTGATCTCTGAGGTTAACGCTGCCGGCTCCGCTGTTGGGTCCTCCGAGTCCTGGTACGCTGATGTCGATTGGCCTGCCCTTGTACCAGAGGATCGAGTGAGATGTTCCGTCGGGGGCTGTATCAATGCCGGCGACCAAGCCGTTATCGGCTATGCCGGCGGCCTGACTGAAGGGATTGCCGGATGGACCGAGGTCGGTGAGTTTGTATTGTGGCTGGGCTTGAGCAGCGAACGCGGGCGTTATCACTATCAGGATCAGCAGGGCTTTGGTTGAGTTGGTTGCGAACAATTTGCGATTCATTTGGTCTCCTTTGTGTCTATTTGCAGCGGCGGGAGCCGCGGGTTAGATGATTTTTGTTTTCTGCACACGAGCGAGCAGGGAGTTGAGGCAGATGAGGGTGGAGCCAGTGGGAGTTTTTGACCGGTGCAGTTCTGGTGAGTTGACCCACTGCTCGAATGCAGACTGATCGAGGTTGGAGATGACTCCCACCTCTTCGAGGGCAATGACCTCTGCTAGTGCTGCACAATGGGGGCACCATGCTCGCTGGGAGTTCCGTCCGCGCAGGATCAGGAGGGACTCGGTTTCGATGGTTATCCTGGTGTGTTTTGGCATCGCGCCCTGCCTTCCTTGCTTCCGGATCGATGTGGGTAACGGAGCTATGTAACGATTGAAGGCAGCTTGCGGGAGAGGCGTTCGATAAGTCCTTACAAACGGTCGGAAAAGTTCGGAAAAGTTCTCGCAGTGGAGATAAGTGGCGTAAAATGAGGGATTTTCCAAAAACGCAGGCACAGTGCCTTCCTGCGCGGTGCGTGCTAGAATTCGACCTTCCAGCGTTCGGTTTTTGAGTGAGGTGTGCCTCGATGATCACGAGCCCAGGTCAGAGAGCTAAGGAACTCTACGAGTTCGGACCGTTCCGCGTTGATCCGGAGAAGGAGACTTTGCTGCGGGAGGGCGAGCCGGTCGCGCTGACGCCGAAGACTTTTCAAATCCTTCTGGTGCTGATTCGCCACAACGAAGAGGTGGTGACCAAAGACGATTTAATGAAGGCCGTGTGGCCCGACACTTTTGTGGAAGAGGCGAACCTGAGCCGCAACATCTCGATGCTGCGCAAGGCACTGGGTGAGACGGCGCAGGATCACAGGTACATCGTTACGGTGCCGGGGCGGGGATACCGGCTGGTGGAAAATGTGCACCTGATTCCGGATCAGGAGGTGAACATTGTCGCCGCGACGCACTCCATAGTGCATGTCGATGTGAAGGAGAGCAGGCCCTGGCCCTGGAGATGGCTCGCAGTGGGAGTGGTCATCCTGCTGGTCGGCCTGCTCGTCGGCATGGGGATGTGGCGGCGGTTTCTAGCGCATCGGCGCACGGTTCTGGGGGCAAGAGACACAGTTGTGCTTGCCGATTTTTCGAACTCCACGGGCGACCCCGTGTTTGACGAGACGCTTCGTGAGGGGCTGGTGATCGAGTTGGAGCAATCGCCTTTCCTGAGCCTTATCTCTGACCAGCGTATCCGGCACATGCTGGGACTGATGGGCCACTCTGCTGATGCACGGATTACTCCGGAGATAGCTCGAGGAGTCTGCGAAAGAACGGGGAGTGCTGCCGTGCTGGAGGGTTCGATTGCACCACTGGGGAGCCAATATGTTCTGGAGCTGCGAGCGAAGAGCTGCCGCAACGGCGACGTGCTCGACCAGGAGCAGGTTCAGGTAGCGAAAAAAGAAGATGTATTAAATGCGCTCGGTCAGATTTCGAAACGGTTCAGAGAGCGGCTGGGTGAGTCGCTTACCACGATTCAGGAACACAACACTCCTTTGGATGAGGCGACGACACCTTCGCTGGAGGCGTTGGAGGCTTTCAGCATGGGCTGGAAGCTTCACATGACAAGCGGCGCTGGTATGCCGTTCCTGCAGCGGGCGGTGGAGATTGATCCAAATTTTGCGCTGGCCTATTCGACGCTGGGGCGTGCCTATGCCGACGTGGAAGAAGGCGATTTATCGGTGGCGAGTTCGACGAGGGCGTGGCAGTTGCGGGACCATGCGAGCGATCGAGAGAAGTTCGCTATCGATGCTAATTATGCGATTCTTGCGACGGGAAATCTGGAAGCGGCGCGACAGACGCTAGACGCCTGGTCGCAGATGTATCCGCGTGACGCGCTGCCGTATGTGATGTTGTCGGGCTATCCGAACAAAGCCGCAGGTCGATTCGAAGAGGCGATTGCAGAAGGCCGAAAGACGATTGAGCTTGATCCGGATTTTGCGATTGCGTATTTCAATATCGCAGTGAACAACGTCTATCTGAATCGGCTGGATGAGGCGGAGAATGTTCTTCGGCGCGCGGCCGGGCGGGGATTGGAGATCGACGAGTTTCTGATGCTGGAGTATGACATCGCCTTTCTGAGAGGCGACGGGGCGGGGATGGAGCGAGTGGCCGCGCGGGCTCGGCAGAGATCGGGAGGCGAGACGTGGATTTCGAACAAAGAGGCGTTTGCGTTGGCGTACTCGGGTCGCCTACAACGGGCAAGGGTGATGTCGCGGCGCGCTGTGGACGATGCGAGGCAACAGGTGATGCCAGAGAGAGGAGGCGCGTGGGAGGCGGCAGCATCGATACGGGAGGCCTTGTTCGGAAACGCGGCGGAAGCAAGGACTAGAGCGCTGGGAGCGTTCGCGCTTTCAAAGGATCGCGAGGTGGAGTATTGCGCTGCATATGCGATGGCGCTGTCGGGAGAGACGTCGCAGGCTCAGGGAATGGCGGATGACCTTGCGAGACGTTTTCCGGAGAATACGGTGGTGCGCTTCAGTTATCTGCCGGTGCTTCGAGCGCAACTCGCGCTGAATCATCGTGACGCGGCTAAGGCTATAGAAGAGCTGCAGGTTGCTGCTCCATATGAAGTGGGAGCGGCACGCGACTTCTGCGGGGCCCTGCATCCGGTGTACGTGCGCGGAGAGGCTTATCTGGCCATGGCTAATGGGCAGTTGGCGGCAGCAGAGTTTCAGAAGATCCTGGATCATCGCGGAGTGGTGGGGAGCGAACCGGTTGGAGCGCTGGCCCAGTTGGGGTTGGGGAGGGCTTGGGCTTTGGCAGGAGAGAAGGGCAAGGCAATGAGTGCTTATGAGGATTTCTTCGAGCTTTGGAAAAGTGCGGACTCGGAGATACCGATCCTGAAGCGAGCGCGTGCTGAGTACCTGAACCTTGAGGGTACATAAAGCTTGCTAAAGTCAGGTATCGAACTTGATTAAACTCAACTTAGATCGATAAGTTGTCACTTTTATAGCGAGAAACGGTCTGGGGGGAAGGCACCAAGCGTTAGCTCCCGAATCGTTTGAACGTTAAGTCAGCGAGGAGCATGTGGTGTTGCATAGGCTGAACTCAGCGGCGACGCTGATTCAGAGAACAACCACGGAGACTCCTCGAGGACATATGTGTTACATCGGACTGGACGTACACAAGAAGACGATCAGCTACTGCGTGAAGAACGTGAGTGGGCGGATACAACAGGAAGGCAAGGTTGGATCGACCCGACGCGAGCTGGACTGCTGGATGAAGACTCTGCCCCAGCCGTGGGCCGTGGCGATGGAAGCGACGATCTTCAGCGGGTGGATCTATGATCATCTGCTTCCGCATGCCACCCAGATCAAGGTGGCTCACCCGTTGATGCTGCGAGCGATTGCAGCCGCCAAGAAGAAGAACGACCAGATCGATGCCACGTTGATCGGCGCTCGGGTCTCCAGCGCATCGAGCCATGGACCGAACGGGGATCGCTCTCGCTTGATCCGGAGGACAGCGGATCGGGCGCCGTGCACGAGGAGAAAAGTGAACTTGCCCAAAATCCGACTTTTTAGGCAGTTCGGGATAACTGCCGGTTTGCCCGTAATTCGCTCACTATCTGCCCGATTGGAGCTTTGCTGTAGCTGGAGGACTCGCTGAGTGAATCGGCGATTTTGGCAACAATTGAGAAAGAAGTGCGGCATTTCCGGCTCGCTGACCACATACTCGGGACGTTAAAGATGTCACTAGGCTTCGTGAAATTTTGCGAGCCATCCGGAGGCCGGCTACTCAAGGCGTTGAGTGCTGAACAGAAAGAAAGAGGGAGACGCGGAATGAGCGCCTCCCTTCGAGTTTGTGCGGTGTAGCCGATTCTTTAGAATGGCCCGCCGTAGCCTAGCAGCGTGCGCAAGCCGCCGGTCTGCCATGTGGAGTTCGGCTCGTTCTTGATGAGATCGCGGAATGCGACGTGTGCGATCTCCGACTTGATCTGCTGGAAGCGCAGCGAGTTGGGATCGAGGGGATTGCCGGGCAGCGGTGCGGCGAGCTCATTGGGAAGGTAGTTGTTGATCAGCGCTTCGTAGCCCTGCTGAGCACGGGGGTCGTTGGGGTTGCTGTTGAGCTCGAGTTGACCGGCCCTGGTGGAGTAGTCGTAGAACTCGAGTTGCACGGTGGCGGGGTCGATGTTGACGGAGAGTGGCTTCCAGTCGGCATAGACACCAACCTTGCTGTCGTTAGTGCGGAGGGCGAGGATGTTGGTTGGAGCTCCGTTGAAGTTGAAGTAGCCGGGTGCGATCTCGTCGGTGGCGAAGAGGAGGTAGGATCGGCCGGGAGCCCAGCGCGACTTCAGCATCGAGTACATGTCAAGCCGGTTGTTGTAGATCTGGTTATAGGGGAACTGCGTTAGCCAGGTTGTGTCGCCTTTGTTGCCCAGGGTGACGAACATGTTCAGCAGGTCGACGGAGGAGCAGAGGCCGGTGCGGACGGTGTTGGTGTCGCCGGTGAACCGGCCGCTGGGGTCCATGACGATGAGCGGAATGTGGGTGCACTCCTCATAGACGGTGCCGATCTTACCCTGAACCAAGCCGTGCGCGCCGCTGTATTCACCGTGGTCGGAGGCGAAGATGATGACGGTGTTGTCGATGACGCTCTGCGGCAGCTTGTGGAGTTGATCGAGGACGGCGCCGATCTGTTGATCGACGATCTGGGTGACCTGGGTGTAGCTGTCGAGGCCGCGCTGCCAGTAGTAGAACGGCGAGACGCCAACGCCGAAGCCGAGATTTCCATTGCCGTAAGGAGTGACGCGGTAGCCGAGCTGAAACGGGTTAGGAGTGACGCCTCCCCAGATGGCCTCTTGAAGCTGCTGGATGAAGGTGTGGGTGGTTGGTTTGTTGAGCGCCGCGTAGTTGTTAGGGTTCTGCCAGTTGGGGGGAAGGAGGGAGTAGCCGTAAAAGGGAGGGGACTTGAGCTGGTTGGTGTTCCAGTCAACGATCGGCGGAGTGTTGGTATAGTCGATGACCTGCTTGAGCTGGGCGCTTGAGGGTTTGTTCTGGTTGTAGTTCGCGAACAGGTTGGTGTAGGTGAGGAACTCGGTGCCAGCGGGGAAGAACTCGCGGTCGTGCGGGTTGACGTAGCCGACGGTGAGGAACCA
>Ga0073928_10009402_pt1 | contig 11917 bp, 9 predicted proteins | sample PaiPotPPA55metaG_FD_76969 | JGI IMG/M metagenome (GOLD analysis project Ga0073928, IMG submission 76969) | Iron sulfur acid spring bacterial and archeal communities from Banff, Canada, to study Microbial Dark Matter (Phase II) - Paint Pots PPA... ...
GCGTGGCCTACGGCGATGGCGGCGATCAGGCCTACTGGCTGCTCGCCCCCGGCAAGCCGTGGCGGCGCCTTGCCGACGTGACCGATGAAGTCAAGCAGGTCGCCTTCGGCTATCACAAGGATATGTACCTGGTGTCGAAGCACCTCGCGCGCCGCTGCAAGTTGCTGCACATGGACGTCTCTGAGACCGTCGATCAGGCGCTCGCCCTGCTGCCCGAATCCGACGTCGTCGTCCAGTCCGTGGCCCCCACGGCGGATGGTCCGCTGGTGAATGAGCTGGCCGGCGGCCCCTCCGAAATCGAATTTCTCCGCGCCGATGGCGCCTCCCAGAAGGTGCGCGTGCCCCCTGATTCCACCGTCGAGTGCCGCAATCTGGATGGCACTGGAGGCATCTGTTTTGTGGGCAGCTATCTCGATCCCGGCGGCTACTTCTACTTCGATCCAAACACCTGCAAGCTGTCTCCTACCGCGCTCCAGTTCGCCCCCCCCGTTCTGTTGGATGACTTTCGCGTGACGCGCCGCTTTGCCATCCTCAAGGGCGGCGTCAAGGTTCCGCTGAACATCATCCATCGCAAAGGCCTGCGGCTGGACCGCAGCAACCCGACCCTCCTCACCGGCTACGGCGGCTTCGGTCTTAGCCTGACTCCGGCCTATCCTGCCCAGTTTGTCCCGCTGATCGAGCGCGGCGTCGTCTTCGTCGAGGCCAATCTACGCGGCGGCAACGAATTCGGCGAGGACTGGCACGAACAGGGCAAGCTCACCAAGAAGCAAAACGTGTCCGATGATTTCGCCGCCTGCGCCAAATATTTGATCGCGCACAAATATACGCAGCCTCCCAAACTGGCCACCCTCGGCGGCAGCAACGGCGGCCTGCTGATGGGCGCCGCCCTGACCCAGCATCCCGACCTGTTTCACGCGGTGGTCTCCATGGTCGGCATCTACGACATGTTGCGCGTCGAGCTTTCGCCGAATGGCACGTTCAATATCTCGGAATATGGAACCGTCCAGAATCCCGATCAATTCACCGCCCTCTACGCTTACTCGCCCTACCATCATGTGAAGGACGGCACCCAATACCCCGCCATCCTGCTCACCACCGGCGATAACGACCCGCGCGTCGATCCCATGCAGTCGCGCAAAATGACGGCGCGCCTCCAAGCCAGCGGCACCAGGCAGCCCGTGCTCCTGCGCACCAGCAGCGCCGCCGGCCATGGCATCGGATCCTCCACCAGCGAAGAAGTCGCCCTCTGGACCGACGTCGATGCCTTCCTCCTGCACGAACTTCGCGCCCCCTGACCCCATCTCCGCGTCCCCGCGTCTCCCTCACCCGCCCCTTGACCTGCCTCACACATACGTTGTAGTCTCATCTTTCAAGTCAAATGATCCTACCGCACAGTTACGCCGTCACCCTAGCAGTCCTCTTCCTCAGCATGATCTGCTGGGGCTCCTGGGCTAACACGCAAAAGCTGTCCGGCAAATGGCGCTTCGAATTGTTCTATTTCGATTTCGCCTTCGGTGTCCTCCTGATCGCCATAGTGGTGTCATTCACCCTAGGCACGCTGGGTTATGACGGCTTCTTCTTCCTCGACGACATGCTGAACGCCGCCAAGCGCTATTGGCTCTTCGGATTCGGCGCGGGCGTCATCTTCAACTTGGCCAACATGCTGCTGGTCGGCGCAATCTCCGTCGCCGGCCTGGCCGTCGCATTCCCCGTGGGCATCGGCCTCGCACTCATCATCGGCGTGGTCTGGAATTACCTGATCAAGCCGCAGGGCAATCCCTTCCTCTTGTTCATCGGCTGCGCCCTCGTGCTGTGTGCCATCATCCTGGACGCCCTCGCCTACCGCGCCCTCGAAATGCTGCGCCTGGAAGAGCGCGCAAAATCAGGAAAATCCAAAAGCACCCGCCGATCCGTACGCCTCAAAGGGCTTACCCTGAGTCTGGTCAGCGGCGTCCTGATGGGTTCCTTCTATCCGGTCGTGGTCATGTGCAAGTCGGCCGAATGGGGAGGCACGGCAGGCGAGAACGGCATGGGCCCCTACGCCATCGGCTTCGTCTTCTCGCTGGGCATCTTCGCCTCCACATTCGTCTTCAACCTGTTTTTCATGAACCTCCCGGTGCAGGGCGAACCCGTCGAAATTCTGGATTATTTCAAGGGCACCGGCAAGCAGCACCTGCTGGGACTACTGGGCGGCATGATCTGGTGCGCCGGTGCGCTCGCCAATTTCGTCGGCTCCAGCGCCCAGGATCAAGCCCAAGCCGGACCCGCCGTCAGCCTCGCCCTCGGCCAGGGCGCCACCATGATCAGCGCCCTGTGGGGCCTGCTCTACTGGAAAGAATTCGCCGGCGCCGATGCCCGCACCAAGTCGCTCCTGGTGATGATGTTTGTCTTGTTTATCTGCGGCCTCGCCATGGTTTCCTTCGCCCCGCTGTTCACCGCGCGATAACTTCACGGCCGTGGGGCAGACGCCTGGTCTGCGCTGGTCCCCTGGACCCGCTCTTTGCCCCAGAACCAACCCGCTGCGATCCCGCTCGCACCGGCACCTCCCACTCTGCAAAAGAAAGAGAATGACGGTTCACATCCACCCCGCGACGTTCTATTGTTGGTAAAAACATCCTCTCGAGGGCTCCGTCGCCGATACCAACGGAGACGGGATCCTCGACGTGATCGGCCCATCGCCAAACATCTATGTACATCTATCCGGAGCAGCTCGGTATCGTGGATCTCGTTCTCCCCGAGGCTTCCCACTCAATTCGCGTTCATCCGCGTTCATTCGCGGCTGTTGCGTGCCCGCGACGACATCCGTTTCGTCGCCGATGAGCCGGTGACGCCGCCTCCGCAACCCGCAACCCCTAAGAATTCAACATCAGCGCCCTCCAAACTCGAAAACCCCAACGCCCGCCATGCTAGCCTCATACCGATAGCCGAGAAGCATGTGCTCCCAAAAAAACCCGTGCACAGCGTGCACAAAATGCACAAAAATCGTGGCGCAGACACTCATGCCTGCTGAACAGGCAATTCCTGCTGGTCCGGGCGCAGCTCGCCTATCGCCGGAGGTCCTGTTTCGCCAACTCTTCGCCAGAAATCCGACACTTTCCGACACTTTTTGCATTTTTGGGGCGCTGCTCCGCGAATTATTGGCTTCCCGTGGAACCGCTATGAATAAATTTTCGCGTGCACAAAATGCACAAAAATCGTGGCGCTGGCACTCCTGCCGGTCCAAGCGAGCGCAGCTCGCCTACGTAGCTCTCTTCGCCTCTTGTTCGCCTAGCATCCGACACTTTCCGACACTTTCCGACACTTTTTTCATTATTTCCTGCGCTGCTCCGCGAATTTTGGGCTCCGCGAGTGCGGCGCGCCTGCTATTCAAAGCAAAGCACCTATACCCAATTGGGTTCGTTCCTTCAAAACACGCATGCCGGCTACACTGCAACTCCTGCCGTCGGCCTGCTTCAACGCACCACACCCGTGCCCAAATTGGCTTCGTTCCGTCAATAACTAAACCCCGCCCCCTGCCCCCCGCCTCCCGCCTCCCGTTCCTCGCTATACTATCCTTTGAACCCCCCAGGCGCTCTCTATGGCTGAAATGAGTGTCATCTGGCTGCGCGTGGCCGCGGCGCTCTACTCGGTCGGCCTCCTGCACGCCATCCTTACCCTCGTCCGCAAACGCGAGCACCTCTTCCGCGTGGCGCTCACCGCAATGTCCATCGGCGCCGTGCTGCATGCCGTCTCGATCGTGGAAGAAGGGCTGGCCATGAACCACTGCCCCATCACCAATTTCTACGAAACCTTCTCCATGTGCGCCTTCCTTATCACGGTGCTCTTCCTCTTCGTCTACTGGCGCTATCAGACCGAGAGCCTCAGTGTCTTCATCTTCCCGCTCGTCTTCGTCATGACCATGGTGGCCACGCTGGGCAATCCGACCGAGACCTGGACAAGCCCGGTCGTCCGCAACGCCTGGCTCGACGTCCACATCGTCCTGGTGCTCCTCGGCTACGCGGCGCTGGCGTTCACCGCGGGCGCGGCGCTGCTCTATCTATTTCAAGAGCGCGAGCTGAAAAACAAGAAGCCGCGCAAATTCTACTATCGCCTGCCGCCCCTGGGCACGCTCGACGAGTTGATCTTCCGCTCCATGGCGCTGGGCTTCGTATTGATCACGCTGGCCGTGATTGCGGGCGTCACCTGGGCTGCCATAGAGTTGAAGACCGATTGGATCAGCCAGCCTAAGATCGCCATTTCGTTTTTCACCTGGGGCGTCTACATGGCGATGGTCGTGTTGCGCGTGGCGGCCGGTTGGCGCGGGCGCAAAGCGGCATTGATGGTCATCGCCGTGGTCGGGTTGTCGGCGATCACGTGGGTGGCGCATGCCCGCCTGGGAGATTTGCTGTTGAAACCATGAAACTGCTGGTCACAGGGGTCAGCCACAAAACGGCGCCCGTCGAGATCCGCGAAACCTTGGCGTTCCCTGAGCCTGCCCTGCCGCAGGCTGTGCAGAATCTCAAGGCGCGCGAAGGCATCGCCGAGGCTTGCATCCTGTCGACTTGCAACCGTGTGGAGATCACCGTGACGGCGGATGATGGAGTCGACGCGCAAGCGCTGGTCGATGGATTCTTGCAGGAATCGCGGCTGGTGGCGCCGGAGTCCATCGCGCCGTACTTGTACCGCCACTATGGCCAGGACGCTATCCACCATCTGTTCCGCGTCGCTGCCAGTTTGGATTCCATGGTCATCGGCGAGCCCCAAATCCTCGGCCAGCTCAAAAGCGCCTACGGCATTGCGAAGGAGCAGGGCGCGCTCTACGGTTGGCTGGAAGGCCTGCTGTCGCGCGCCTTCAGCGTGGCCAAGCGCGTGCGCTCCGAGACCGGCGTCGGGCAGATGGCTGTCTCCGTAAGTTTCGCTGCCGTCGAGCTCGCCCGCAAGATTTTCGGCTCGCTCAACAATCGCACCGTCATGATCGCGGGTGCCGGCAAGATGTCGGAGCTCGCCGCCCGGCATCTGCGGCGCTCCGGCGCGTCACACGTCTTCGTCACCAACCGCACGCACGAGCGCGCCATCGAAATGGCCCAGCTCTTCCAGGGCACGCCGGTCGATTACACGCGCTTCGTGAGCATGCTGCCTGAAGTCGATATCCTGATCGCCTCCAGCGGCGCGCCGCACTACATCCTGCACAAGGACGAAATGCAGAGGATCATCAGCGCGCGGCGCAACAAGCCGATGTTCCTGATCGATATCGCGGTGCCGCGCAACATCGAGCCATCGGTCAATGAGATCGATAACGTCTTTCTGTACGACATCGACGACCTGCAGGAAGTCGTGAACGCCAACCTGCGCGAGCGGCTTAAAGAAGCGGATCGCGCCGAAGAGATCGTGGCGCAGGAAGTCGAGCGCATGATGGCGCGCCTGAAGGTGCAGGAGGTCACCCCCACCATCGTCAGCCTGCAGGAAGAGTTGGAGCGCATTCGCCTGGCCGAGATCGATAAGGTGCGCCGCAAGTACGGCCCGCTCACGCGCGAGCAGGAAGAAGCGTGGGAGATGCTGACGCGCGGCATCATCAATAAGGTGGCCCACGGGCCGATTTCCGAATTGCGCCTGCAAGCCGGACGGCCCGATGGCGCGCATGTAATCGCCGCCATTCGCAAGGTGTTTCACTTAGAAGACTGAAATGCTGATCATCGCATCCCGTGGATCCCAGTTGGCCCTCTGGCAAGCTCACTGGGTCCAACAAAAACTCGCCGGCCTCGCCTATCAGAGCCGCATCGAGATCATCAAAACCACCGGCGATAAGATCACCGACGTGCCGCTGGCGCAGGTGGGCACGAAAGGGCTGTTCACCAAGGAAATCGAAGAAGCGCTGCTCGAAGCTCGCGCCGATCTCGCGGTGCATAGCTTGAAGGATCTGCCGACAGAGTTGCCCGCGGGGCTGGAGCTGGCCGCGACTCCGGAGCGCGAAGATCCGCGTGACGCACTGGTGGGTATGCGGCTGGCCGATCTGCCGAAGCACGCCAAGGTGGGCACGAGTTCGCTCCGCCGCGCCGCGCAGTTGCGCAAGCTCCGCCCAGATGTACGCATTGAAGCCGTACGCGGCAACCTGGATACGCGCCTGCGCAAGCTCGCCGAGGGGCACTACGATGCCATCGTGCTGGCGGCAGCCGGATTGAAGCGGCTCGGCTGGGAGGATCGCATCGCGGAGGTGCTGCCGCCCGGTATCATTTGCCCTGCGGCCGGCCAGGGTGCGCTGGCCATCGAGATCGCCAGCCGCGCGGACGCTGATCTGCGCGCGCTGTGCGACAAGCTGAACCACGCGGAGACCCGCGCGGCCGTCACCGCCGAGCGCGCGCTGTTGGGCGCGCTGGGGGGGGGCTGCCAGGTCCCCATCGGCGCGTACGCAACGATCGCAGGCGGCGACCTTCGGCTCGTGGGCGTGGTGGTCTCGCCGGATGGCGTCGATCTGGTGCGCGACGAAGCTGCCGGCCCCGTGGCCGACGCCGCGCGCATCGGCCGCGAATTGGGTGAAGCGCTGCTCGCCGCAGGCGCCGACGATATCCTGGAAAGCGTCTACGGATGAGTAGGGTATACCTGGTAGGCGCAGGCCCTGGCGATCCGGAACTCCTCACCGCCAAGGGCCGCCGGCTCCTCGAGCAAGCCGATGCGGTGATCTACGATGCCGCCGTTTCCGCCGCTATCCTGGATCTTGCCCCCCCCCGCGCCGAGCGCCTTCCGGCTGGCTGTGAGGTGATGATCGACCGCGCCCGCCGCGGTCAGCGCGTCGTCCGGCTCATGGCAGGCGATCCATTCCTCCTCGGCGGGGGGGGGGCAGAAGCCCGCGCCCTGGCTGATGCCGGTATCGCATTCGAAATCGTCCCCGGCATCTCTCTAGCCTCGGCCGCGGCTGCTTACACCGGTGTCCCGGTTGATGACATCCATCAGCTCGCCCCCGGCCACCCCGCCGATACTCCCGCCATCGCCGTGCGCTACCCCGCGCAGCCGGATCAGCAAACCCTCGAAGGCACCGTGGGCACGTTGCCGACCTCGTTCCAGCCCGCCATCATCATCGCCGGCGAAGCCGTGCGCCTGCGCGACCAGCTCAACTGGTTCGAGCGCCTCCCGCTATTCGGCCAGCGCATCGCCGTCACCCGCGCCCGCGCCCAATCCGAAGCGCTCTCTGCGAAGCTGCGCGCGCTGGGGGGGGGCGTCATCGAAATCCCCACCATCGAGATCCAACCCGCGCCGGATTACGCCCCGCTCGATCGCGCCATCGCCAATCTCGGCTCCTACGACTGGCTGATCTTTACCAGCGTCAACGGCGTGCGCTTCTTTCTGGAGCGGCTGGATCGCTCCGCGGTCGATCTGCGGGCGCTGCGCGCGCGCATCTGCGCCATCGGCCCGGCCACCCGCGCCGCTCTCGAAGCCCTGCACCTGAAAGCCGACGTCATGGGTAAGGAATACGTGGCGGAAGGCATGCTGGCGGCATTCGCCGCGCACGCTCTCGCGGGCAAGCGCATCCTGCTTCCGCGCGCCGCCGTAGCGCGCGACTTGGTCCCCGTGGAACTGATGCGCCGCGGTGCGCAGATCGACGTCGTGGAAGCGTACCGCACCGTCGCGCCGCCTATCGCCCCCCCCCAGCCTAAGCCCGACTGGATCACCTTCACCAGTTCCTCGACCGTACAGAACTTCGTCGACGCCGTGGGCGCGGAATGGCTGCAAGGCGTCAAGGTCGCATCCATCGGCCCTGTCACATCCGCCACCGCCCGTAAGCGGGGCGTCGAAGTGACGGTCGAAGCATCCGTGTTCACGGTCGACGGACTCGTCGATGCCATCGTCAAATCCGGCGGCAGCGCGTGACTGCCTCCGCGCCGCGCACCTCGCTGCTGCCGGTGCTCGGACTCCTGTTCGGGCTCGCCGTAACCATCGGAGGCACGCTCGGCGCAGGCATCCTACGCCAACCCGGACCGGTGGCCTCGTATCTGCGCGCCCCCTGGCTGATCATGCTGATGTGGCTGGCCGGCGCGATCTATGCGGCCGTCGGCGCGGCGCATGTTTCCGAGTTGGCCACCATGATCCCGCGCGCCGGAGGCTTCTACGTCTTCGCCCGCGAATCCATGGGCGACCAGGTTGGATTCGCCGTCGGTTGGTCTGACTTTCTGGCTAACGCTACGGTTGCCGGCTATGCCGCCATCACCGCCGTCGAGTTCGCCAGCCGCATCGTTCCCGGCGTCGCCCGCTTCGGCACACTCCTGGCCGCGTGCGCGATCGTGGCGTTCGCCGCCACGCAATGGACCGGCGTGCGCATCAGCGGACGCGTACAGCAGATCGCCGCGGCCGCGGCCGCGATCGCGCTCTTGGGTCTGGTAGTGGCGTGCTTCACCGCGCGCGCTCCGGCTGGCATGCGGCCTCTCCCGCCGCCAGTGACCGGCTTCGTCGCCGCGACAGTGCTCGCGATTCAATCCATCGTCGTAGCCTACGATGGCTGGTATGAGACCATCTACTTCGCGGAGGAAGCGCGCCATCCCACTCGTGAACTGCCGCGCGCCATGTTTGGCGGCCTGGCGATGGTAGCCGCCATTTACCTGCTCTTGAACGCCGCCTACTTGTACGCGCTGGGGCCGGCGCATCTGGCTGCTTCGAAATTCGCAGCCGCCGACGCCGCCGCGGCAGTTTTCAGCTCCGCCGGCGATGCAGTGGTTTCCGCGATTGCGGCCGTGCTCATGCTCTCGCTGCTGAACACCATGCTTATGGGCACCACCCGCATCATGTTCGCCGTCAGTCGCGATGGCCTATTCTGGCGGCCCGCCGCACTCGTGGCCCGCAACGGCACACCACGCACTGCGCTGGCGCTGACCACCGTGGCCATAATCGGGTTCGTGCTCAGCGGCGCGGTCGATCGCCTGATCGCCATCGCCGGATTCTTCTTCGTCGCCAACTACTCCTGGGCGTATGTTTCGCTGATCGTGTTGTGCCGCACCAGGCCCGCGGCGCCGCGCCCATTCTGGGTCCGCGGCTACCCGGCCATCACCCTGCTAATCCTTGGCGCCAATCTGGCTTTCCTCGCAGGCGCCATCGCCAGCGATCGCCAGAACAGCCTGTGGGCGCTGCTGTTGTTGGCGGCCAGCTTCCCCTTACGTTACACTCTTAATGCATGCCGCTGACCGCCATCACGCGCGCCGTCAGTCCGTCGATGAACAATTGCGAACTCTCGTTCGTCGAGCGGCGGCCTATCGATATCGCCAGGGCGGTCGAGCAGCATGATCGCTACGAAGCCTGTCTGGCATCGCTCGGTATCAAGGTGATCTCGCTCCCCGCCGCGCCGGAACTGCCCGACGCGGTGTTCGTGGAAGACCCCGCCATCGTGCTCGACGAGGTGGCCATCATGACGCGCATGGGCGCGGAATCGCGGCGCCTCGAATCGGAGAGCCTGGCCGATGCGCTCGCGCGCTTCCGGTCGCTGCGCTGGATCACGGAACCGGGAACGCTGGAAGGCGGTGACGTGATTTGCATTGGCCGGACCCTCTACGTGGGCCGATCGGCACGCAGCAATGACGCCGGCATCGCACAGTTGGCGCGCGAACTCGCGCCGTTTGGTTACGCCGTCCGCGCAGTCGAGATGCGCGGCTGCTTGCATCTGAAGTCCGCTTGCACGTATCTCGGGCGGGACACCGTGCTGGCCAATCGCGGCTGGGTGGACTTGGCAGCCTTCGCGCCTTGCCGCGTCATCGAAGTTGCAGCGAATGAGCCGGGAGCGGCGGATGTGCTGGCGATCCGAGACACGGTGATCATCCCCGCGTCATTCCCGGAAACCGCGCGCGCCCTGCAAGACGCCGGGTGGCGCGTCTTGCCGCTGGATGTCTCGGAATTGCAGAAAGCCGAAGCTGGCGTGACCTGCATGAGCCTGATCTTCGACGCTCACCCGGTCGCCTAGGCGGCGTGTTGGACGGCGGCCTTTACAGGTAGCGCGTTGAGGGCCGCTATCCCGCGCTGGAACTCGGCGGCGTCCAGCGGTTTGGCGAGCACATCGAAGCCGCCCGAGTCGAGCACGGCGGCCCACAAGCGTTCGTCAGCCAACCGGGAAGTTACGATGACGGGCGGCGGGGTGTCGATCCTGGCGGCTTCGCTGAGCACGTCTCTCCATCCGCCATCCGGCAAGATGTCATCGCAGATCACAGCGGCAAATCGTACCCGGCCGAGCCACTGTACAGCTTCCGCGCAACTCGACGCCTCCAGCACCGTACCGCCATCGCCCACCAGACGCCGCACCACCAGGTGGTCGCTTGCCGAAGAACTGATCGACAGAACGTGGCTCCTTCGCTCAATTAGGTGTTTCATACCTTAATCTGATTGATTATACATTCAGCGGGTTCCACCAGTCAAGCGCCTTGTCCGGCGGTTCCTTGGCTGGCGGCCGCCAAGCGCGGCAGGGGAGGTGAAGGCCTCGAGCAGCGGCTGATTGAGCTGCGGTATTTCGGCGGGCTCACGGCCCCCGAGTCCGCCGTCATCGTGAACCTGGACATCAAGGAAGTGCGGCGTCTGGGGGCGAACTGCCGTCGTCGTGCACGGCATTGTACACCGCGCCAATGCCGTGGCCCACAATCCGCCAAACACGGCCACGAAGAATAAATTCACGCCGAATTGCAAAGGCCAGGCTGATTCTTCGCATTACTAGATGAGGGCAAGAAAGCCCAAAGAAGGAGAATGACATGCAATCACAGACCGTCGCCGAATCCGTTACGTCCCAACCACCAGTTGATTTCCTGTGGCTGGAGTTAACCAACCAATGCAATTTGCAATGCGTACATTGCTACGCCGAGTCCGGGCCACAAGGGGAAAAGGGTACCGTCACGACGTCCCAGTACATAGAATTGTTGACCGAGGCCTTCGCACTCGGCTGCCGTCGTGTCCAGTTCATTGGCGGCGAGCCGGTACTGAACCGGGACCTGCCGTCGTTAATCCGTACCGCCTCGAAGATGGGCTTCGAGTTCATTGAAGTCTACACCAATCTGACCATCCTGCCTGAGGATTTGCTGCAGTGCTTTGTGGAGAATGGAGTCCATGTAGCCACATCCGTTTACGGGCCTGCCGGCAAGCCCCACGACGCCATCACTCTAGTCGATGGGAGCTGGGAAAAAACAATTAGGAATCTGCGGCGCGTTCTGCACACGGGGCTGCCAGTTCGAGCCAGCATCGTCGAAATGGAGATGAATGCCGCTTACACCGATTCCACCGTTGCTTTCTTGCGCGAAATGGGGGTTCATAACGTGGCAGTGGGCCGGCTCAGGCACATCGGACGCGGGGCCGCTTGTAGCGAGTCCACCGAGATGTCCGAATTGTGCGGAAATTGCGCCGGCGGCACGCTGTGCGTGTCTCCGACGGGTCAGGTTTCGCCGTGCATCATGTCCAAGAAGTGGGCGGTTGGTTCGATTTCCGAAACGTCTCTATCGGACATTGCTACTGGCAACGCGCTGCGTGATACCCGCCAGCGGATTTACGAAGCGGTCGCTGGGCCAGCCGGGGCCGGCTGCGCGCCGTCTTTGGCCAATCGCCACGCTGGCTGTGCCCCGTCTTACGGGATGGCAGACGGGCTAGCCCGCCCGTCCTGCCATCCGCAGGCTGCCGACGATAGTCATGCCGACTGCCCGCCGAGCATTCTCTCAGCCGGGCCAGCGCGTCCCGCCTGCCACCCGGATGCCGCAAACGACAGTCATGCCAACTGCCCGCCGCAAGCCTACACCTTCGCAGGCAGGACTGCCACAGCCGACTGCCACCCGTCTTTAGACGCTCGGGATGCCAACTGCCCGCCGCAAGCCTACACGTTCGCAGGCAGGCCTGCCACAGCCGACTGCCACCCGTCTTTAGACGCTCGGGATGCCAACTGCCCGCCGCAAGCGTACACCTTCGCAGGCAAGCCTGCCACAGCCGACTGCCC
>Ga0073928_10009403_pt1 | contig 11916 bp, 11 predicted proteins | sample PaiPotPPA55metaG_FD_76969 | JGI IMG/M metagenome (GOLD analysis project Ga0073928, IMG submission 76969) | Iron sulfur acid spring bacterial and archeal communities from Banff, Canada, to study Microbial Dark Matter (Phase II) - Paint Pots PPA... ...
GACCGCCGGCTCAACCATCGTCCGGAGGTGCGCGGCGGCGTGCTGGCGCAGGAGTGCGCCAACCTGCTGGAGACCTTCTTCGCCCGCCAGCGATTGGGATAGCCGAGCCGCTGTTGGGTAAGCTCACCGGCGGTGGCGTGTACGAGCGGCCTAAGGAGCACGCCTCGAAAGCGTGTGACGGGTAACCCCCGTCCGAGGGTTCAAATCCCTCCGCCACCGCCAAGTTTTAGCTGGGGAGTCCGTTCTTGATGGCCGCGACCTGCTTCTGGCCGACGTCGGTGACGAAATCCGGTGGCACCGCGGCATCGGCAGGACCGTCGAATTCCAGGGTGGCGAACGCCCTGCCCTGGGTGAACAGCACCACCGTCACCGACTTGGAGCCATCGGGTGAGTTACCCGACACCGTCGTACCGCCACTGCCGATGTCCACCGGTCCCGGTGTTCCGTTCACAGAACCACCGAGCGCGGTCTTCGCTGAATCGAGCGCGCTTGCCGCAGCGGAAGGATCCGGCAGGACCAGGATGGTATCGCCGATCACGTGGGTGCCGTCCGGGTTGCTGAACGACGTCGCCACACCGGGATGGCCATTCGGATTCTGCATTGGCGGGCTCGCCGTGAAGGCTTCGGGTGCATTGATATCGGTGGCCTTGATCAGCAGTTGGGTGTAGTCGGCTGGCTGGGCCTGTGCCGAACTCGGCGCCGGGCTGCTGCTGGCGGTGGTGGGGGCCGCCGACCCCGATGGCGCCGTCGCTGGCTGGGAATTGCTGTTACAGCCGGCCACCGTCACCCCCACCAGCGCGGTCGCCCCAACCACACCTGCGACCGCCATCACGGATATTTTCATCGCGCCGGGCCCCTCTCGGGCGAAGTCCTCGCCAACTTTGTGCGCAGACCGCAGCGCGGCCGTCGGCAAACCGTAACCGAATCCTGGGGGTTGCGTCCGCAGACTGTGCGTTTGTTCGCCTTCCCGTTGTCTGCAACTGCCCTGGGTCCGGGTCCGGTGTCCCCGGCAGCTACTTGGCGCCTGCGGCCGCCTTGCGCACGGCCGTGGGCTTCGCGACGACCTTCGATGCGGCGACCTTTGCGGTGGTTGACGCGGCGGCCGTTGCGGTGGTCGACGCGGCGGGCGTTGCGGTGGTCGCTGCGGCCTGGGCTGCCACTGCTCGCGGGGCCAGAGCATTGGCGATCACGCGGCGACCATTGAGGATCGACTGTGCGATGCTCGGAATCGGCCTGACGAGGCTGCTGATCGCCGGCGTGCCGACGCCCGAGGCGGCGAGCTTCTGGAGTTGTGACGTTCCGATGGTGGTCTGTTCGACGACCTTGGCGATGAGGGCAGCGCCATTGGTGAAGGAGTTGACGACCGCCACCGGGTTCAGGCTGACCACCGCGCGAATCACGCCGGTGCCCGCTTGAATGACTGCGAGCGTTGTCTGAAGGAACGCGTTGGCCGTTGACACCACCACCCCCAACACGGCGGTGGGCACCGCTGTCAGAAGTTGACCGGCGACCGTCACCTGACGTTGGAGGAACCCTTGAACAGGACTGACGACGCCGCCCACAGGATTCGTCACCAGACCCAAACCGCCGCCGGCCAGCGGTTGGCCCGCGGTCGCGGCCCCAACGAACGGTTGAGGGACTGGAGCGGTCAAACCGAAGCCGCCCGTCAGATCCTGCAGCGCCGCCCGCACGATCGGGAAGGGGTCCACGCTCTCCTGTGCGAGCAGTGACTGGGCGTCTTGGGCGGTTTGTTGAAGGATCGGCGCGAAGACGGTGATGGGGTTCTCGATGACGGGTCGTCTCGCCATGGCTGTCAGTTGAACGGCAGGCAGGTGTATGTCCGGTGGGTTCGCGGCGATTGGACTCACGGCTATCGCGCCGGCCCCGATCAGTGTGACCCCCGCGACGATCGGTGACCGAATGGCTGCATACATGGTGACCCCTTTTGGTCGTTCCAGAGAAGGACTTCCGCAACGTAACACGCTTTCAGCAAATTAGCTAAAACGTCAATAATGATCCGAGATGATGGCCAGCAACCGGCCCACCGACACAACATTGCTGGTGACAGCGTCGCATGTCCACCGGCGTTAATATGGCAAATATTCCCATTCCGATTGCCAGCAATCGAATTATCGGCCAGCGAGCGCCATTGGGAACGCATTCTCCTCGCCAGGCTAAATAGCTAGGAATTCAAGATCGGACGGATGTTCGTGTAACGCCGTGTTAACAGCGGAGACGGCTCGAATTGCGGGCGCAACTGACCGGGCGGCTAACCAATCTTTCCGGCCCATCCCAGCGGAACTTCAGGTCCCGTTTGCGCAGTCGGCGCAGTGCCACCCCAGTTACCGACGGCGAGTCCCAATCCGACGCAGGGCCGAGGTAGCGGCCCCAGCAAATTCGCTGACCCCAACGTCAATTTTCCCCGACGCAAGCAGGCCGGACTGCCCGCACCGCCCGTGCCGGCACGCCGAGGGTGGCCGCTATGTACAGGAACCGGCCGAAACCCGTCCATGCGCCCCACGTTCGACGGATGGGCCACGCGGCGGTGGCAGAGCCAGGACCCAGGACGCCGGCCAGCGCAAAGGGAAGCCAACTTGATGAGCATCCCGCGGCCGCACTCACGTTCTACTGGCCGCTGCAGGCCCGACAAGTTCGCGTCCGCGGACAGGTGGTGACCGGCCCACCGGAGCGCAGCGCCGCTGACTTCCTCGCCAACGGATCGAGTGCCCGCGCTACTGCCTTGCCGGGAATGGAGCCATCACCTGCTCTGGCCGTAAGGCGCCGAAGCGCGATCCGGGCTATGAGAAGGGGACGGTGTAGTCGTCGGTCCACGCGCCGCCGATGCAACTCAACGGCACACCGTCGGGCGACTGTGCCACGCCCTTGTCCTGGCCACAAAGCGAGCGCTGCGTGCGCATACCGACCAGCGGCGGCGACGGTATCCAGTGGCCTGCGGCGTTGCACGCCACCGTGGCACCCGATGCGGTTAGGGCGAAGTTGTAACGGGTGTTTGCAACACAGTGATCGCCCTCGGAGACGCCGCGCTGGAGGTACGGGATGCACGCCGCGCCGTCGCACGACCCCGGCAACGCCGACGCACTTGTGGCCGACACCATCGGTGCCGCAATGAATCCACAACCCAACACCACAGCAGCCATGAGCTTCATGGGCCTAGCGTAGGTTCCTCGGCGGCGTTTGCCTCCACAATCGCCACAGTTTGGCGGCGCAGGCCCTTCTTTCACGACAACGGCGGCGTCTTTCACGACAACGGCGGCGTCTTTCACGACAACGGCGGCGCCCCCTCCGGGACGCCGCCGCGTTGTCGAACTAGGACCTGGCTACGGGCAGGTGACGTCAATCTCGAACGGCTTGGTCACCGGCTGCATGGGGTTGGCCATGTCGATACCGGTCGCGGTGCCTGAGATCTTGTAGCTGTTGCCGCTCTTCTCGGCCTTGGCGTCGCCCTGGCCGGTGCCGGACTGGTAGCCCAGCGTCACGCCGTTGACGTTGCCGAGGCCGACGGACTGCACAGTGGAGCCGTCGGAGCCGAGCACCGCGGCGATGCCGCTGGCGGCCTCCCCGATGGCGATGTTCATGTTTCCGCCCATCGAGCTGCAGACGACGGTGCCAGAGACGTTCTGATCCTTCCCATCGATCGTGACCTTGGTGCCGCCCCCGCTGGGTGCCGCAGTGGCACTTGCCGAGGCGCTCCCCGCCGCACTCGACGCGGCCGACGACGAGCTAGGGCTCGCGGACTGGTTCCCCTTCGAACAGCCGGACAGACCCGCGATGACAATCGCTGCGCCGCCTACGGCGACCACGAAACCACGCTTCACCAGTGTTCTCCTTTTGTTGTGTGACCCGTCAAAATCGGCGCGTCATCCCGGCCAGTATGGTTCGCCGCCCACGAACCGACATGCGATTGGGCGAAAAACATGGCAGTGCGCTATCTGTTCGTTAGCTGCGGTCCATCGAATCGGCCGACGAACAGGGCTCATCCGGGTAACTCCACCGTCAGGCCCAGCAGTATCTTCGCAATCATGCTGACCTTGCGCACGGCCGACGAAAACTTCATCGGTATTCCTGAATTTCCCTATACCCCAAGGTATTGCGAGGTCCCCGATCAAGATGGCGGCGCCTTACGGGTGGCGTGGGTGGAAGACGGCCCCGCCGACGGTGATCCGGTGCTGATGCTGCATGGTGAGCCGTCGTGGTCGTTTCTGTACCGACGGATGATTCCAATCCTTGCGGCGGCCGGGCATCGCGTTATCTGCCCCGACCTCGTCGGATTCGGCCGGTCCGATAAGCCGACCCGGATCGAGGACCACACCTACGCCCGTCACGTGGAGTGGATGCGCGCGCTCGCGTTTGACGTGCTGGACCTGCAGCGGGTGACGCTCGTCGGCCAGGACTGGGGCGGCTTGATCGGGCTGCGGCTTGCCGCAGAACATCCCGATCGCTTCGCTCGCATCGTCGTGGCCAACACCGGACTGCCCACCGGCGATCGGCCGATGCCCGACATCTGGTGGCGGTTCCGTGAGGCCATCCAGGGTCTGCCCGAGATCCAGGTCGGCCGGTTCGTCGAGGCGGGCTGTCGGCGCCCGATGGCCGAGGCCGTCCGCGCGGCCTACGACGCGCCGTTCCCCGACGACACCTACTGCGCTGGCCCGCGCGCGATGCCGGGTCTCATCCCGACAACGCCCGACAATCCTGCCTCGGAGGCCAACCGGGCCGCGTGGAAAGTGTTGTCCGACAGTGCAACCCCGATGCTGGTTGCCTTCAGCGACAGCGATCCCATCACCGGTGCGATGGCCGGCATCTTCGCCGGCCAGATGCGCGGCGCCAAGGGCGTCGACCACCCGACAGTGCGCGACGCGGGGCATTTTCTCCAGGAGGACGCGGGCGAAGAACTCGCAGGGGCCATCGTTCGATTCTTGCGGGGTTGAAGAGCCAAAGTCGCGGCGGCGACAACCCGTCGCCTGTTCACAGTGCAGAATCTACGGCGTGGGCGTTCCGTTCTTCAGCGTTGACGCGGAACTGCCAGGACGGCTCGGCCGCGCCGGTGTAATCCGCACCCCGCACGGCGACATCCACACGCCCGCGTTCATCGCCGTCGGCACCCAGGCCACCGTCAAGGCCGTCCTGCCAGAAGCCATGAAAGCGCTTGGCGCACAAGCCGTTCTGGCCAACGCCTACCATCTGTATCTGCAGCCTGGCCCCGACATCGTCGAGGAGGCAGGCGGACTCGGCGCGTTCATGAACTGGCCAGGGCCGACCTTCACCGACAGCGGCGGGTTTCAGGTGCTTTCCCTGGGGGCGGGCTTCAAGAAAGTGCTGGCGATGGACCTCGCACGGGTCCAAACCGACGACGTCATCGCTGAGGGCAAGGAGCGGCTGGCCCTTGTCGACGACGACGGCGTCACGTTCCGCTCGCATCTGGACGGCGCCACGCACCGCTTCACCCCCGAGGTGTCGATCGGGATCCAGCACAAGCTCGGCGCGGACATCATCTTTGCGTTCGACGAGCTGACGACGCTGGTCAACACCCGCGGTTATCAGGAAGAGTCGGTGCGGCGCACCCACGACTGGGCGGTGCGTTGCCTGGTGGAACACCGCCGGCTGACCGCGGCCCATCCGGATAAGCCGGCGCAGGCACTGTTCGGCGTGGTGCAGGGTGCCCAATACGAGGACCTGCGCAGGCAGGCCGCGCGCGGGCTGACCACCATCGTCGGTGAAGACGGGCGCGGGTTCGCCGGCTACGGCATCGGCGGGGCGCTGGAAAAGCAGAATCTGGCCACCATCGTCGGCTGGGTCAGCAGTGAGCTCCCCGCGGACAAACCCCGTCACCTGCTCGGCATCAGCGAGCCCGACGACCTGTTCGACGCCGTCGCCGCAGGTGCCGACACCTTCGACTGCGTGTCCCCGGCGCGCGTCGCGCGCAACGCCGCGGTCTACTCGGCGACCGGGCGCTTCAACATCACCAACGCCAGGTATCGGCGTGACTTCAGCCCCGTCGACGCCGATTGCGACTGCTACACGTGCGCCCACTACACCCGCGCCTACCTGCACCATCTGTTCAAGGCGAGGGAGATCCTTTCGGCGACGCTGTGCACCATCCACAACGAGCGCTTCGTGATCAGGCTGGTCGATCAGATCCGGGCCGCGATCCGCACCGGCGAGTTCGACGAACTCCGTGCGCACGTCTTGGCCCGGTATTACTCGACGCGTGCACAATAAGTAGATGACGACCACCGCGGATCCGCAGTCATTGCTGCTGCAGCTACTGGACCCGGCAAACCGGGCGAATCCGTACCCGGTCTATCACCGGATCCGCGAGCACGGGCCGCTGGATCTGGCGGCAGCAAGCCTGACGGTGTTCTCGTCGTACCACGACTGCGACGACGTGTTGCGCCACCCGTCGTCGGCCAGCGACCGGCTGAAGTCGACCATCGTGCAGCGCCAGATCGCCGAGGGCGCCGAAGCCCGGCCGCTCGGTTCGCCGGGGTTCCTGTTCCTGGATCCGCCGGACCACACCCGGCTGCGCAAGCTGGTAAGCAAGGCGTTCGTGCCGAAGGTCGTCAATGCGCTGGAGCCCGACATCGAGGCCCTGGTGGATTCGCTGCTCGACAAGGCGGCCGACGCAGGCCACTTTGATGTGGTCGCAGACCTTGCCCATCCGCTGCCGGTTGCGGTGATCTGCCGGCTGCTCGGCGTGCCGCTCGAGGACGAGCCGAACTTCAGCCACGCGTCGGCCCTGCTCGCTCAGGCGCTCGACCCGTTCATCGCGTTCACCGGCCATGCGCCCGACGGCTTCGAGGAGCGCATGCAGGCAGGGTTGTGGCTGCGCGACTATCTGCGTGGCCTCGTCGAGCAGCGCCGCCAAGATCCCGGCGACGATCTGATGTCGGCCCTCATCCATGTCGAGGAGTCCGGCGACCAGCTCACCGAGGACGAGATCATCGCGACGTGCAGCCTGCTGCTGGTCGCCGGGCATGAGACCACGGTGAACCTGATCGCCAACGCGATCCTGGCGATGCTGCGTCACCCGTCACAATGGGCCGCGCTTGGCGCCGATGCGCGGCGGGTGTCGGCGGTGGTCGAGGAGACCATGCGCTACGATCCCCCGGTGCAGATGATGGGTCGAATTGCCGCTGACGACATGACAATTGGCGAGGTGAGCGTGTCGAAGGGCGACACCATGATGCTGCTGTTGGCCGCCGCCCACCGCGACCCAGCGGCGTGCGAGCGTCCCGACGAATTCGACCCCGACCGCGAATCCATCCGGCACCTCGGATTCGGCAAGGGCCCGCACTTCTGCCTCGGCGCACCTCTGGCCCGGCTGGAGGCCGCGGTCGCGCTGTCGGAGGTGGCCGGGCGCTTCCCGCGGGCCCAGATGGCAGCCGGGCCGGCCTACAAGCCGAATTTAACGCTACGCGGCCTGGCGTCGCTCGAGGTCGCCATCTAGCGCCGAAACCCTATGGGCGGTAGGTCCACGGTTCCCGAGGCAGCGCACCGGGTTTGAACTGCGCGAGCATTTGCTCTGGGGTCGTCACGGGGTAGCCCAACGACGAAGCGATCTGCTCCATCGCCCGCTTAACCCCGATCTCTGAGAGGGTCACTGCGCCGTCGCGCTTGGCCAGTCGCGCCCCGTCCGCGTTGAGCACCAGCGCGACGTGCGCGTACGTCGGCTCCGGATAACCCAGCAGCCGCGCGAGGTACGCCTGGCGTGGCGAGGATGGCAGCAGGTCGTCACCGCGCACGACCTGGTCGATGCCCTGCGCGGCGTCGTCGACCACCACCGCGAGGTTGTATGCGGTCACGCCGTCACCGCGACGGACCACGAAGTCATCGACGATCCCCGTGTACTCACCGTGCAACACGTCGTTGACGGTATGGACGGTCGCGTCGGTACGCAGTCGCAGCGCGGGCGGCCGGCCGGTATCCCGGCGTCGGGCCTCGCGTTCACTCGCGCTGAGGTTTCGGCAGGTGCCGGGATATGCGCCCTGCGGCGCGTGCGGGGCCAGCGGCGCCTGCGCGATATCCTTTCGGCTGCAATAGCATTCGTACAGAAGGCCGCGGGCCGCGAGTTCGTCGACGACCTCGTCGTAGCGCCGCGGATGCTCGGATTGCCACTCCGTCAGATCCCAGGTCAGCCCGATCGCGGCAAGATCTGCCAGCTGGCGTTCGGCGATGTCGGCGTAGGTGCGGTCGTCGAGGTCGTCGACGCGCATCACAAAGCGGCGTCCGGTGGAGCGAGCGAACAGCCACGCGAGGACCGCCGTGCGCAGGTTGCCGATGTGCAGATCAGCCGATGGGCTTGGCGCAAACCTGCCGGCGGTCACGCCCGCAATTTAACTGGTCGCCCTCCCAGGGAGCTGCATCCGGCGTCGTTTGTCAGACTGGGTGCAATGCCAGGACTGCCGCCCGACCATGAGCGCTATGCACGCGCGGCGCTGACCGAATACGGTCGCGATCGTCACACCCCGCTGCGCCTGCTGAGCCTGTCGGAGAATGCCACCTATCTCGCCGACGACGGCGACCCGATGGTGCTGCGGGTGCACCGGCCCGGCTACCACTCGTTGGAGGCGATCCGGTCCGAGCTGAAGTGGATGGCCGCACTGCGCGAGCAGACGCCGGTGGTGACCCCGGAGTTGATCCAGGCCTGCGACGGCAGCGACGTGGTGGCGGCCACCGTCGCGGGCAACACCTTGCACGTCGACGCCGTGACCTTCATCTCCGGCTGCACCGCCGAGGAGCAACCCGACGTCGTGGGCTTCGACGAGCTGGGCCGTATCACCGCGGCGATGCACGGCCACGTCAAGAGCTGGACCGCACCCGACTACTTCACCCGGTTTCGCTGGGACGTCGGCGCCACGCTCGGCAGGCAGGCACGCTGGGGCAACTGGCGCCACGCGCCAGGCCTGACCACGGCGGACGAGGCCATCGTGGAACGCGCGGCGGCCGAGGTTGATCGTCGGCTGACCGAGTTCGGCTGCGGTGCGGATCGTTTCGGGCTCATCCACGCCGACCTGCGGATGTCCAATCTGATGGTCGACCCCGACAATGGGTCGGGATCGATCACCGTCATCGACTTCGACGACTGCGGATGGTCCTGGTATCTCTTCGATCTCGCCGCCGTGGTGTCGTTCATCGAGGACACGCCCGAGGCCGAGCGGATGATCACCGATTGGTTGCGGGGCTACCTCGAGGTGCGCGACATTCCCGCCGAGCACCTGGAGATGATCCCGACGCTCGTTTTGTTGCGCCGTCTCATGCTGACGGCCTGGGTCGCCTCGCATGCCGACGCTGACGCCGCGATTGCCTTCACCGACGGGTACGCGACGGGAACCGCCCGGCTTGCGGACCGCTATCTCACCGATCGCGACTGGCTGCGCGACGCCATCAACGGACGAGGCCGGGAACGATGTCGCCGAGGCTGAAGGTCAGCGGGTGTTCGAGTTGTGAATAGGTACATGAGCGTGGGTTGCGGTCTCCTCGCCAGCGGTTGAACTGCGCTGTGTGGCGGAACCTTTCACCTTCCATGTGGTCGTAGCGGACCTCGACCACACGTTCGGGCCGCAACGGCACGAACGAGAGGTCCTTGCCCGCGTTCCAGCGCGAGCCTTCGTTTCGACGAGGTGTGCGATCGCCGGCCATGTGGGCGGCCCAATTCCACGGGTGTGAATCGAAGGTCGTGACGAGGGCCTGCAACTCAGTGAACAGTCGCCGCCGCTCCGGCATCGGGAAGGCGCCGATGACACCGACCGATGCGAGGGTGCCGTCCTCCTTGTACAAGCCCAGCAGCAGCGAGCCGATCGCGTCGTCACCGGACTTGTGCACGCGGTAGCCCGCAACCACGCAGTCGGCGGTCCGCACGTGCTTGATCTTGAACATCACGCGCTTGTCGGGCTGATACGTGATCGTCAACGGCTTGGCGATCACCCCATCGAGACCCGCCCCCTCGAACTCGGAGAACCATCGTTGGGCGATCGCGGGATCGGTGGTTGCCGGCGTGACGTGGATCGAGGGGCCGGAGCCGGCCAGCGCATCGACGAGGGCGGCGCGGCGGTCGCTGAACGGTCGCCCGGTGTAGTCGTCATCGTCGAGGGCGAGTAAGTCGAACGCGATGAACGAAGCAGGCGTCTGCTCTGCGAGCATCCGCACGCGTGAATCGGCGGGATGAATCCGCTGCTGCAGCGCCTCGAAGTCCAAGCCGTGGTGGGTGGCGATGACGATCTCGCCGTCGATCACGCAACGCTGCGGCAGTTCGGCCGTCACCGCGGCAACCAGTTCGGGGAAGTAGCGCGTCATCGGCCGCTCGTTGCGGCTGCCCAGTTCCACCTGATCGCGGTCGCGGAAGCAAATCGACCTGAATCCATCCCACTTCGGCTCATAGCAGGCGCCAGGTGGGATCGAGGCAACCGGTTTGGCCAACATCGGCGAGACCGGCGGCATGACGGGCAGCTTCATCCGCCCATTCTGGCGCCAAGACCGGCCGATAGATCAGGATGGACAGCGTGGACCTACCCGTACAGCCGCCGCTCGAGCCGATGCTGGCCAAGGCGCAGGCCAAGGTTCCACCCGACGCGGGGGTGTGGTCCTACGAGCCGAAATGGGACGGCTTTCGGGCACTGGTGTTCCGTGACGGCGACAAGGTGATCTTGCAGTCACGCAACGGCAAGGAGCTCGGCCGCTACTTCCCCGAGCTGGAGCAGGCGTTGCGTGACGAGCTGGCGCCGCGCTGCGTGCTTGACGGTGAGGTGGTCGTGCCGCGGGAGATCGGCGGGCGCATCCGGCTGGACTGGGAGTCGTTGTCCCAACGCATCCATCCCGCGGCCAGCAGGGTGAAGATGCTCGCCGAGCAGACGCCCGCGCACTTCATCGGCTTCGACGCCCTGGCCAGCCGCGACACATCGCTGATGGGCGAGCCGTTCCGGGTCCGCCGAGAGGCGTTGTCCGAATCGGTGAACGAGAAGCAGTGGTGCCACGTCACCCGCGCCACCGAGGATCCGGCGCAGGGCGCGAAGTGGCTCGATACGTTCGAGGGCGCCGGGCTGGACGGGGTGATCGCGAAGAGGCTGGACGGCCCTTACCTGCCCGGCAAGCGGGAGATGGTCAAGGTCAAACACGCCCGCGACGCCGACTGCGTGGCCATCGGCTACCGCATCCACAAGAGCGGCGAGGGCGTCGGATCGATCCTGCTCGGGCTGTACCGCGACGACGGCGAACTGCAGATGGTCGGCGGCGCCGCCTCGTTCACCACCAAGGACCGGCTCAAGCTGCTGGCCGATCTCGAGCCGCTGCGTGAGGGCGACCAGGCCATCGACGGTGCGCCAAGCCGGTGGAATTCGGCGGCCGACAAGCGGTGGATCCCGGTGCGCCCCGAGAAGGTGTGCGAGGTGGCATACGACCAGATGGAGGGAAACACCGTGCACGGCAAACGATTCCGGCACGCGGTAAAGTTCGTGCGATGGCGGCCGGACCGGGAGCCCGAAAGTTGCACTTTCGATCAGCTCGAGGTGCCCATGAACTATGACTTGTACGACGTGCTGGAGTCCTGAAATGGCGACGCCTGCAGAAGAACTCGATGTCGACGGCATCAAGGTGAGGTTGACCAACCCGGACAAGGTGTACTTCCCGAAGCTGGGTTCTGAAGGTACGAAACGCAAGCTCGTCGAGTACTACCTGGCCGTCGCAATCGGCCCTATGCTGAAGGCGCTGCGGGATAGGCCAACCCATCTGCAGCGCTTTCCCGACAGCATCGATGGCGAGGAGATCTATCAGAAGCGGATTCCGCAGCACGCTCCGGATTACCTGGAGACGTGCCGAGTGACGTTCCCGTCGGGGCGCACCGCGGACGCGCTGAGGGTGACCCACCCGTCGGCGATCGTGTGGGCTGCGCAGATGGGCACCATC
>Ga0073928_10009404_pt1 | contig 11916 bp, 9 predicted proteins | sample PaiPotPPA55metaG_FD_76969 | JGI IMG/M metagenome (GOLD analysis project Ga0073928, IMG submission 76969) | Iron sulfur acid spring bacterial and archeal communities from Banff, Canada, to study Microbial Dark Matter (Phase II) - Paint Pots PPA... ...
TCCAACGACCGCTGAAGCACTGGAGAAGTTGTACGAGGTTCGAATAGGCGATCGCGATGCGCTTGTGCGACGCCTGCGCGGTATTGCGTGGGTGCCGCCGTACCGCCCGGCTCCGTTCGTGGGACACCTCGCTCGCCCGACGTTCGGCGGAGATCTGCACATCAACGTTCTGGGTTTCCGCGACCTGCGCCAAGGCTACCTCACCAAACCCGAGCGCACCGTTCGGATCTTCATCACCGGAGGTTCGACCGCGTGGGGCAGCGGGGCACCATCTCAGAAGCAGACGATTCCGTCCCTGCTCGAACGCATTCTGAACGAGCGAATCTCCCCACGCACGGGCTATCGGTACGAGGTCATCAATACCGCCTTTCCCGCGTGGACGACCACCCAGGAAAAGCTGCTGATCCAGCAGCGCCTCGTCGACATGCATCCCGATGTAATCCTCATGTTCTCCGGCACCAACGATATTCATTGGGCGCGGTACGGTCAGGATATTCGATGGCTCTACGGTCCGGAGGACCAAAACTACCTTATGCTGCTCAACGAGCTGTACAGGAGCAGCGGGCATGCGGACTGGACCGTCGTCGAACCCGTCGCGAGTCGTCCGATCCAGTGTCCGGAACTCGCGCGTATCACGGCGCGCAACGTCGAGGAAGCGGCGTTTGCCGCGAGCGGTGTTGGAGCGCGGCTGATCTTTGCGCTTCAACCGAACATCGCAACGACCGCAAAACGCTTGACCAGGCGCGAACAACAATTACCGGAAGCGCAGAACCGGCCGTATTGGGGGGCCTGCTATCGAGACTTGCTCGAGCGCTTAGGCCGGGTACGCGCGCAAAACTACCGTTTCGTCGACCTCTCGCGCTCCCTCGGCGAGCTTGACGACAGCACGGAGGTCTTTATCGACAGCTACCATTTTGCGGGCCTGGGGAATCGTATCCTCGCCGCGGCTCTCGCGGACAACATCGACTGGCGGTCGATCACACCGAGCGCTGCCGTCAAGTCGAAGGAAGCGCTGGCGATCGTCAGTTTCGAAGCGACCGAATCTGCCCTCCGAGTCGTCCCGAACCGGTTCGACAAGAACCTGCTGGCCGTGTTCGATGAAACGATCCTGCCGACGACCGTCGGCAATGACGATCTCAGGGCGTCGATGCCGGCCTCACTCACTGCCAGGAGCGGGGCGCACAGTATTTTTCTCGTAGACGGCATGACGGGCGAGACGTCAGCGCCTGTCGTGTTCAGGAACCGTTGACGCAAAGGAGCAAGAAGTGGTCATCCTTGGCGTAACGCACCCGATCTCGCTCAACAATGCCGCCTGCGTGATCGTGGACGGCCGTTTGATAGCATTCGCGGAAGAGGAGCGGTTTACGCGCTTGAAGCAAGCGCCGCGAGCCTATCCTGAGAAAGCGATCGCGTTTTGCCTGCGCTACGCCGGGATCACGCCACACGACGTGGACGCGACGGCGGTTGGGTTCGATCCGCCATCGCCCGGAGACATTACGACCGAGAAGATCGCTCAGTATCTCGGCGGTACGCTTCCAAGTGCAGAAATGATCATTCTCCAACTCCACGCGGCTCACCTCAGCTCGGAGCTGGAGATCCGGCGATATGGCGCGCTCTTCCATTACGATCACCACCGCGCCCATGCGGCAAGTGCCTTTGCGCCATCCGGCTTTGACCGGGCCAACGTAATCACGCTCGACGGGTGGGGCGGCCGGCTCAGCGGATTGCTCGGCTTCCAGCGAGCAGGTGAGCCCCTGGAGGTGTTCCACGAAATCAGTCCCGCCAACAGTTGGGGGACCTTGTACCGATTCGTCACGCAGCAATTGGGCTTTCGCGGCCACTCAGGCGAAGGAAAGACGATGGGTCTGGCTCCCTACGGGGTTCCCGACGACCAGATTTTGCCGGATTGGTGCGACGAGACGTTCGGACTTCCGGACGCCGTCCGCTACCAGGACTATCTGTTGAACGTCATCCCACGGCGTGATCCTGCCGAGCCGCTTGCGGCGCGCCACAAGAACCTGGCGGCAACGCTGCAGCACTACTACGAGCGCTCTCTGTTACGCATCGCGCGTTATCTGTTCGGTCGCACGTCGAGCGGCAATTTCGTCCTGGCGGGCGGCGTCGCGCTCAATTGCACCGGCAACGGAAGACTGGCGGCCGAGGACTTTGTCGACGGCCGCTTCATTCAGCCGGCAAGCCATGATGGAGGGACGGCGCTTGGGGCGGCGATCCTGGCGCACGAGCAGCTCACCGGCCGTCCTTGCCCCATTGAGTTCGACCACGCCTATTGGGGCCCGGACTATAGCGCTGACGAGATTCGCGGGGCGCTGCAATTCGCGCAGGCAACGTATCGTGAGGTCGATCCCGTGGAGGCGGCGGCCTCCGCGATCTTGGAGAACAAAGTCGTCGGGTGGTTTCAAGGACGGGCCGAGGTGGGTCCGCGCGCGCTCGGAGCACGCAGCATCCTTGCAAACCCGACGGACGGGGCAAACGTCGACCGGGTCAATCTCCACGTCAAACGTCGCGAGCCGTGGAGGCCGCTCGCTCCCTCGGTGCTGGAAGAGCGATTCTTCGATCTTTTCGATATGCGCGTGCTTTCGCCGTACATGCTCATGGCGGGTCAGGTGAACGCGGACTGGCGCGAAAAGGTGCCGGCGGTCGTGCACGTCGACGGCTCGGCACGCCCGCAAGCCGTCAGTCGAAAGACGAACCCGCTGTACCATCAGCTCCTGACGACGCTGAATGCGCGAGCGGGGATCCCCGCCGTCCTCAACACGAGTTTCAACCTCGATGACGAGCCGCTGGTCAATTCGCCCGAGCATGCCGTGGCGAGCTTCTTTCGAAGTGGTCTCGATGTTCTCGTCATCGGGAACTTCATGGTCGAGAAGGCCCCGAGAACCTAGAGAGCCCGAACGAGCAGACTGGAGGACCGGATCGGCAGGCGTCTAAGGCAGATGGGGCACTGCTTCACCACCATCCATTTTCGCCGAAGCGAGATAGGATAGCGTCGTGGCAATACAACAAGAATCGGCGATGTCGGCCGAGGCGATGACCGTCATGTGCTACTCTCCCGACCCTGCGCGGCTCGAGGCGATCGCAGCACGATATCGTCCTATGTATCAAGAAGCGTCTCCGTTTCCTCACGTCGCGATCGACGGGTTGTTTCCCGACGAAATCCTGCGGCGGGTCGTCGCCGAGATTCCCCCGTCGAACCATCCGAGTTGGACCGTCTACGGTTCCGGAAATCCGCATGCCAATGAGGGCGACGGCGCGAAACGCAGCATCTCGCAGGAACCCCGTTTGGGACCGACGACGCGCAACTTCCTGTTGCAGCTCAACTCGGCGACGTTCATCGATTTCATCCAGCTCTTGACGGGCGTCACTGGTCTAGTAGGCGACCCGACGTACCGCGGCGGCGGCATTCATCGGACCGGAAGGAACGGCAGCCTGTTGGCGCATTCAGATGCCGACCGGCATCCGATGGGAGATCCGTTCAACCAAAGCATCAACATCATCATCTTCTTGAACGAAGGGTGGCAGGACGCGTACCGCGGCGCGCTAGAGTTGTGGTCGCGCGACGGCAAGCAGTGCGAGCGCCGCATCACACCCATTTTCAATCGCACGGTGATCTTCGAGAGCAGCGCGGATACGTATCACGGATATCCTCAGCCTCTCGAGTGCCCCGCCGATCGCTATCGGGACTCCTTGGCGATGTACTACTACGAAATCAACCGGACGGCGAGCGAGCATTACGCAGGGCACGTCGATGCGGTGTACTGGCTAAACACCCCCCCACCGACCGCCAACGGTGAACCGTCGGCGTAGACTCGCGCGAAGCGCCGGCCCCAATGCTCGTGTGGCTAGCCTACCCTAGCGGGCGAGTATCGCCGAAAAGCGGCCGGGAATGTTAGAACGGGTCGTCCGGCGGGGGACAAGCCTGGCCGGGACAACAGCCCACTGTCCTACGCCGCCCCGGCCCTTTCAGGTCCCCGGGGCGTCGCCTATTCCCGCGCCGAACATCCACCCATCGGAGCCGGAGGGGACGTTACGGAAGACTTGGACAGGCTGGAGGGCGAGGCGATCTCGATCGTTCGGGACGCGTACCGGCTCTTCGCGCCGTGCAGCGTACTGTGGTCGATGGGCAAGGACAGTACGGCGCTCTTGTGGCTGATGCGCAAGGCGTTTCTCGGAATCGTCCCGATGCCGGTCGTCCTGCTCGACACGGGGATGGAACTACCGGAGGTCTATGCGTTCCGCGACCGCATCGCGAGCGAGTGGAATCTCGACATGCGCGTCGAGCCGTGCCCGCCCGAGGAGTCGTGCGATCAGCGTCTTCCACCCCAGGCGCGTGCCGCAGCTCGGAAGACCGAAGGGTTGCGCGCGCTGATCGCGCGCCAGGGCGATCGCGCACTTTTCGTCGGCATCCGCCGCGACGAACAGGCGACGCGCGCGAAGGAGCGGATCGTTAGCCCGCGTTCGCTCGACGGCAGCTGGAACGTGCGCGATCAACCGCCCGAGTTCTGGGGGTATACGTTGACGGATGTCCCGCACGGCGGGCACGTTCGCGTCCATCCGCTGCTCGCGTGGACCGAGCTCGACGTGTGGCGCTACACCAAGCGCGAGGGGATCCCGATCGTCCCGCTCTACCTCTCGCGCGACGGGATGCGATACCGTTCGCTCGGAGAGAAGAACATCACCCAGCCGATCGCGAGCGACGCATCGACGATCGACGAGATCATCGAAGAGCTGCGCACGACGCTCGAGCCCGAACGCGCGGGCCGCATGATGGACCACGAAACCGAAGCCTCGTTCGAGCGCCTGCGCACCGGGGGGTACATGTGAGCCCGGACGCGCGGATCGTCGTGCTCGGTCACGTCGACCACGGCAAGTCGACGCTGATCGGCCGGCTGTTGCACGACACGGGGTCGCTGCCCGCGGCACGGCTCGAAGAAATCGTGGCCGGCAGCCGGCGCCGTGGACTGCACACCGAATGGGCGTTCGCGCTCGACGCGTTGCAGGACGAGCGCGACCAAGCCGTCACGATCGACACGACGCGCGTGTGGTTCAGGCTCGGCGACCGGCGCTTCGCGATCATCGACGCCCCCGGCCATGAAGAGTTTCTGGCCAGCGCGATGACCGGTGCGAGCGACGCCGACGCCGCGATCCTGGTCGTCGATGCCGAGCGCGGCGTCGAAGACCAGACCCTCCGGCATGTCTATCTGATGGGTCTGCTCAGCATCGGGCGCGTGATCGTCGCGGTGAACAAGATCGACGCCGGTGCCGGCGCCGAAGCCGTCGCCGCCGTCGGTGAAGCGGCCCGCGCAGCGCTCGCCGCGGTCGGCGTGGCGGTCGAGGCGATCGTTCCCGTCTCGGCGCGCGATGGCGACAACGTCGCGGTGCGCTCCGCGCGCACGCCCTGGTACACCGGTCCGTTGCTGACCGAGCTGCTGTCCGCGGTCGTATCACCGGCCGAGGACGGGGAAGGGAAGCCGCTGCGGATCTGGGTGCAGGACGTCTATCGCCGCGGCGAAGAGCGGGTCGTCGTCGGTACCGTCCGGAGCGGCCGGATCGCCGTCGGCGACCTCGTTCGTGTCTCGCCGTCGAAGAAGACGGCGCGCGTCGCAGCATTGCGCGCATGGCCGCACGACCTCAGCGGCGCCGGGCCCGGCGCTGCGGTCGGCGTCGTATTCGAAGAGCCCGTGTACGTCGACCGCGGCGATCTCCTCTCGCACGACGACGATGCGCCGGTCACGGTGCGCGCGCTGACGGTCCGTGCGTGCTGGTTCGACCGCGAGCCGCCGCACGTCGAGGAGACGGTGCGCCTGCGCGCCGGGAGCGCGGACGTCTCGGCGCGGATCGTCGCCGTGCTCGACCCCGTCGATCCGCGCACGCTGCTGCCGGCCGAGCACGGCGTCGCCTCGCGCGGGATGGTGTGCTCGCTGGCGCTGCAAACGACGGTCCCGTTCTCGCTCGACCAGGACGAGCGCTGCGCGATCGTGCGCGGCGGCGTTCCGGTCGGCGCCGCGCACGCGACGAAGCTGCAGCCGCTCGGCGCGAACGTCTTCGCCGCCTCGCATTTGGTGAACGCTCCGGCGCGCGCACAGCGCAACGGCCACCGCGGGCTGGTCTTCTGGCTCACCGGGCTCCCGGCGTCGGGCAAGACCACGATCGCGATGCGCGTCGAACGCGAGCTTTTCCGCCGCGGGTACCAGGTGTACGCGCTCGACGGCGACACGCTCCGGTCGGGGCTTACCAGCGACCTCGACTTTTCGGACGATGGGCGGCGCGAAAACGTCCGCCGGGTCGCCGAGCTCGGAAAACTCCTCGCCGACGCCGGGATCATCGCGCTGATATCGCTCGTCTCGCCGTCCGCGGCGGAGCGCGCCCGCGCCCGCTCGATCGTCGGCGAGGCGTTTCGCGAGGCGTACGTCTCGGCGTCGGTCGCAACGTGCGAGGCTCGCGATCCGAAAAATCTCTACAAGCGGGCACGCGCCGGCGAGATCTCCGGGTTCACCGGGGTCGACGCACCGTACGACGAGCCCGTCACCCCGGACATCGTGCTCGACACCGAGCACCGGGACGCCGACGCCTGCGTCGCCGCCGCCGTCGAGCATGTCGTCGATGCCGCGCGCCTCACCTCGCCGTCATGGATCGGCCGGTCGGGCTAAGACGGGTTCCGGCGGCCGGGAAGGCGTATCTCGGTGGATGCGTGTTCTGGCTGCATTCTTCGCCGCCGCTCTGAGCGCGGCCGCCCTTCCGGCGGGCGCCCAAAACGCCGAGACCCGCGATGAGATGAAGGGGCCGGCGTTCGTTCAGCCGATCCGGTGCGTCGACACCAGCCTCGCGAAATTGACCGACCGGTTCGGCCAGCCGATCAACGGCCCCAACGCGAACGGCATGGTCGTCGTCTTCGCGAACAAGGTCTCACTGGTCGGCTACTCGGTGAGCGCGGTCGTGTTGCGCGAGCGGCTAGGCGATCGCGTCCAGCTCTGCTATCTCGGCCACGTCGAAGGCGCGGACGTATGTCACCCCGCAACGGACGACCGAGGCCGGCTGTTCCGCGTGTACGACTATCGGCTCCACGCGGCATGGTCAGCCACGAACAGCCAGCACATGTGCGGGGGCGCCTAGCGGTTCGACGACGGGTAAACGCGGGTATCTCCTGTGCAAAGGAGGATTGCCGATGGCGACCCGTTCGACGACCACGCGAAAGAAGGGCTCGGCGAAGAAGAGCTCTGCCCGAAAGAAGACAACGACCCGGAAGAAGACCAGCGGCCGCAAGAAGGCCGCGCGAAAGAAGACGACCGCCCGCAAGAAGACCACCGGAAGCAAGAAGACGACGGCGCGGAAGAAGAGCACGTCGCGCAAGAAGAAGAGCTCGCGCCGGAAATACAGCCCGGCGGCCGGCGAGAGCGTGCGCAAGGAGATGCACGAGTTCAAGCGCGGCAAGGCGCGCAGCGGTCCCGGCGGCAAGGGCGGCAAGGTGAAGAGCCGCAAACAGGCGATCGCGATCGGGCTCTCCGAGGCGCGCGCGTCCGGGAGGAAAGTCCCGAAGAAAAAAACCTGAGCCGCGGCTAGATGTCGTAGTCTATCGTGACGGGCGCGTGGTCGGAGAAGCGCTCGTCACGATAGATCGACGCCGCGCGCACGCGCGGTGCGAGGTCGGGAGTGATGAGCTGGTAGTCGATCCGCCAGCCGAGGTTCTTCTCCCAAGCGCCTCGCCAGCCCGACCACCAGCTGAACTGTTTGGGCTCCTTGTTGACGACGCGAAACGCATCGACCCAGCCGACGCGGTTCAGCACGTCGTCCATCCAGGCGCGCTCCTGCGGCAGGAAGCCGGTGACGCCGGTACACGACTTGACGCTAAAGACGTCGATCTCCAAGTGCGCGATGTTGTAGTCCCCGCAAACGAGGAACGGCCGGCCTTCGTTCTTCATCTGCGCCATGTTCGCGATGAAGCGGTCGAGGAAGTTGTCTTTGACCGCTTGCCGTGCCGGGCCGCTCGTTCCGGACGGCACGTAGAGCGACGCGATCGAGAGACCCGCGAAATCCATGCGGACGAAGCGGCCCTCGGCGTCCATATCCGGCATGCCCAGGCCGCGCACGATTCGTTCGGGCGGCCGTTTCGCGTAGATCGCGACCCCGCTGTAGCCCTTTTTCTGCGCGTCGACGAAGGCCGAGTTGTACCGGGTTTGGTCGAGCGCCTCGGGCGGCAGCTGATGCTCCTGCGCCTTCGTCTCTTGCAGGCAGACCAGATCCGGGTCTTGGGCCTCCATCCAGGCAAAGAAGCCCTTGCGTGCCGCCGCCCGAATGCCGTTCAAGTTACAGGTGATGACGCGAAAGGACATGGAGCGCCGGTTCTCCGGACCCGCCGTCGAGGCCGCTACGTTCTGCGCAGCCAGTCGCGCGGTGGACCGGGCGCAGCCGGCTTGGACAGGTGTGGGAACATTGCGCGGATGACCCTATTGGCGCGTTCCGACCCGAGTCCGATCCATACCGACTCCAGCGACGGATGCGCGACCAACGGCGCGAACGTCTCCGGCGGGACGCCTTGCATATCGATCGCGCTGAACCTCCGCAACGCGGGCGCCGCGGCGACCGTACCGAGATCGCGCAGCGCGCGCATCTGATCCAGCGCAACCTCGTGCAACCGGGTCAGCGGCCGCAATGACGGAAGCGCCGTCACGTGCTTGAGCACGCGCAGCGACAGGCGCTCGAGCGAACGAATCTCGGCCACGACGCTCAGGTCGCGCAAACCCCGGATCATCGTGAGCTCCAGGGACGTGAGTGCCTTGACATTGGCCAGCTCATCGAGTGCCGTCGTGCCGCCCAGCGCCAGCGTCAACGTGCGCAGCTGCAACAGCTCCGCGAGCGGCCGCAGCGTCGGCACCGTGATCGACCGCAGGTACAGGCTGCGCAGATTGCGCAGCTCCGTCAGCGCTTCGAAGTCCTTCGGCGACGGCCCATCGACGCTGAGCGCTTCGAGGTTGGTGAATGGCGCGACCGCGTTGAGCGGGATCCGCTTGCGCAGCATTTCCCCGATCGAAAGGTGGGTCATGTTCGACGGCCGCAGATGGCGCAATCCATCGAGGTTGGTAACCGTCCACCGGCCGACGCGAAAGCGGTGCAGGAACGAAAAGTGTTGCAGGAACTCCAAGTCCGGAACGGGTGCCGTGCGGCTATTCGCATAGACGTACAAGCCCAGTGACGGATACTCGCGCATGAACGCCGCCAGCCGCAGCAGCTCCCGCTCACTGAGCGGCGTGCAGAACTGGATCGTCGCGAGCTCGGGCTCCGGCGGCACGAGCTGGTCTTCGCCCAGGGGTGCCGACACGATTCGCGCGCCGGGCACGGGTCGTCCGCTCCTCATGACGAGGCTTCTCGCCGCCGCGGAGCATAACATCGCATCTGGCCGGTACGGAGCCACCGCATGACACGCAGCACGCCTTCCAAGATTGATCCCGGACGGTTCGCGATCCCCCGCGAGCGGGACGCCGTCGTGCACCCCGACGGTAAAGACGTCGTCCTCACGAACCTCGGCAAGCTGTTCTTCCCGGAGACCGGTGCGACGAAGGGCGACCTGCTTCAGTACTACGCCGACGTGGCGCCGTTCCTGGTGCCCTACATGCAAGGCCGCGCACAGGTGATGAAGCGCTATCCGAACGGCGCGTCCGGCGATTTCTTCTACATGAAGCGCACGCCGTCGAACGCGCCGCCGTGGCTGGGCACCTGCTCGATCGAGCACGGCTCCGGGAGCGTCATCGCGTTTCCGATGATCGACGACCTGGCGAGCCTGCTGTGGGTGATCAACCTGGGCTGCATCGATCTCAACGAATGGTACTCGCGCTGCGACGACACCGACCGGCCCGACTATCTGCATTTCGACCTCGACCCGATGAAGGACGGCAGCACGTCGTTCGCCACCGTCCGCAAGGTCGCGCTCTTCGTGCACGAGGCACTCGAGGAGCTCGGGATCCCGGCGTACGCGAAAACGTCGGGCTCGTCGGGGATCCACGTCTACGTGCCGATCGAGCGTGGCCCGCGACAAAAGGAGGTCTGGACCTTCGCCAAAGCGTTCGCGCAGACGATGGAGCGGCTGCATCCCGACGTGATCACCGCGGAGTACCGCATCGCGAAACGGCCGTCCGGCCGCGTCCTGGTCGACTACAACCAGAACGCCTGGGGCAAGACGCTGGCCTCCGTCTATTCCGTGCGCGCCAAACCGAACGCGACGGTCTCCACGCCGGTGACCTGGGACGAGATCGCGGCCGGCTGCGAGATCGGCGATTTCCGGCTCGACAACGTGCGCGAGCGGTTCGTCCAGGTCGGTGACCTGTGGGCGCCGATGAAGAAGCCGTCCGGGCGGCTCAAACTCGAACGGTTTCTCGTGCCTCCGGCGCCGGGGGCGCGGGGATCTCGACGGCGCGGGACTTCTCCGCCCGCGCCAGCCGAAAGCGGCTGACCAGCTCCTGCATCCGCCGCGCCGTCGCGTCGAGCGTGAACGCTTCGGCCCGCACGCGCGTGACGTCGTCTTCCATCCGCGCCGCCGACGAGGAGACCTCGGAAGTGTTGCGCGCGTTCTCGTCGGCGGTCGCCGCGATCGCGCCGATCGCTTGCGCCAGGACGCCGGTCTGCGATGCCATTTCTTCGGTCGCGGTCGAGTTCTGCTCGACAACGGCGTTGATCGAGTCCATCGACGATCCGACGTTGCGCGCGCCTTCGGCCATCTCGCGCATCGCCTCGGCGATGTCGCCGACGCGCGCGACGGTACCATCAACCGCGGCGATGATGTCGTCGAGCGCGGCGCTTGCCGCGCCGACCTTCGCGGTGCCGCCGTCGGCGATCGCGGCGCCGGCCTCGGCCGCGGCGACTGCCTCGCGGGTGCGGCGCTGCACCTCGACGATGAGCCCACCGATCTCTTTCGTCTGCAGCGACGCCGACTCGGCCAGCTTGCGCACCTCGTCGGCGACGACCGCGAACCCGCGGCCGTGCTCGCCGGCGCGTGCGGCCTCGATCGCCGCGTTGAGCGCGAGCAGGTTCGTCTGATCGGTGAGGGTGTCGATCGTCTCGACGACCACGCCGATCTGCGCCGAGATCTGACCGAGCTCGCGAATCTTGGTCGCCGCGTCGGCGACCCCGCGCTGGATCGCGCGCATGTCGTCGATCGTTTCGCTCACCGCTTTCGCGCCGCTCTGCGCTGTCGTACGGGTGCCGTGGCCGGCGGCCGCCAGATCGGAGCTGATCTGCGCGACGCGCTCGACGTCGCCGGCCATGCGCTGCGCATCGCCGGAGGCCGTGCGTACCTGCATCGCCTGATCGACGGCGCCGCGTGCGATCCCGTCGATCGCGGCTTCGAATTGCCGCACGATCACGTTCGACGTCTCGGCAGCGGTCGAGAGGTCGGACGATCCGGAGGCGAGCTCGCGAACTGCGACGCCCACGCCGCCGACGATCTCCGCCGAGCGCGAGGCGGCGAGATCGAGCGCCTGCGCGTGCTCCGCCAGCTCGGCCGACGAATCTTGGAGCGCGAGCACGACCTCGCGCAGCGTTTCGGTCATGCGCGCGATCGCGTGTCCGAGCCGATCGGCTTCGCCGGCCGGCACCACGCTGCGCGAGAGGTCGCCGTTAGCGATCGCCTCGGCGTGCTCGGCGAGACCGCGCTGATACGCGACGATCCGCGCGAACGAGGCCGCGACCTGGCCGAGCTCGTCGGGGCCGGGCTTCGAAGCGACGTCGTCGATGCGGCCCTCGGCGAGGGCCTCCGCGTCACGGGCCAGCGCCTTGGCGTTCGCCGAGAGCGGCCGCACGATCATCCACAGCAACAGCAGGACGACCACGATCGCGCCGACCGCGGTCGCGAAGATCCAGGAGAACGCGCGCGCGACGGCGTCGTTCATGCTGTCCAGCGCGAGCCCA
>Ga0073928_10009405_pt1 | contig 11915 bp, 10 predicted proteins | sample PaiPotPPA55metaG_FD_76969 | JGI IMG/M metagenome (GOLD analysis project Ga0073928, IMG submission 76969) | Iron sulfur acid spring bacterial and archeal communities from Banff, Canada, to study Microbial Dark Matter (Phase II) - Paint Pots PPA... ...
GACGCGTGGCCCCGAAGGATGACCCCGAGCTGGTCGCCGGGCTGCGCCAGGCCCTGGTGGCGCGAGGCGTGAGCCTGTTCGAGGACGCCAAAATAATGGCCGCCGAGCCCGGGCCGGCGCTGAGGCTGGCCGACGGAACGCTGATCGCCGGGACGCACCTCCTGGTTGCCACCGGCCGCCAGCCCAACCTGGAAGGATTGGGGCTCGAGGCGGGCGACATCCGCGCGACCCGCCTCGGTATCGCCACCGATGCGGGGTTGCGCAGCCTGACCAACCGCCGGGTCTACGCCATCGGCGACATCGCCGATCCGGCGGGGATCGGGCCACGCTACTTCACGCATGTCGGCAGCTACCACGCCGGCATCGTCGTCCGCCGAGTGCTGTTCCGCCTGCCGGCGCGCGTGGACTACGCCGCCCTCCCCCGCGTCACCTACACCGATCCGGAACTGGCGCAGACCGGCATGACGGAGGCCGAAGCCCGTTCAGCCGGCTGGAAGGTCACGGTGCTGCGCAGCCCGCTCGCCGAGAACGACCGCGCCGTAACCGAGGGCCGCACCGATGGCCTGGTGAAGCTGGTCGTGTCGAAGCGCGGCCACCTGCTCGGCGCCGGCATCCTGGCGCCGAACGCGGGCGAGATGATCAGCCTCTGGTCGCTCGCCATCGCGCGCCGCCTCAAGCTCGCGGCCGTGGCCGGGCTGATCGTGCCCTACCCGACGCTGTCGGAAGCGGGCAAGCGCGCCGCCTCAAGCTACTTTGCCGCCCGGCTGTTTGCCCCCGGGACCCGCCGCCTCGTCCGATGGCTGACCCGTTTGCCCTGAACCAAAGCGCGGGTTGCGCATTGCCAATCCATGAACAAATAGGCTAGGCGGGCTCACCCGCGTGGGGTAACTATTCCGTGAGCAGTTGCGTGCAACAATGAATCTTCCGACCGGCCGCGGCAGCCTGTCCGTCCGCCTGCTCTGGCTGACCGCCGGCATCGTGTTGTTGGCGGAGTTGCTTGTATTGCGCGAGTTCGTGCTCTGGAACCCGCTGCATCACGTCGCCCTCGCGGGCCATGTGCCGGACGAACGCGCGTTGGCGGAGGCGCTGCGCGCTTTCACCTGGAAGATCACGGCGGCCTCGCTGCTCATAGCCGGGCTGGCGGGAATTCTGGTCTACCTCACCGTGCTGGCGCTCCTGGTGCGCCCGATGCGGCGCCTCACCGAAAGCGTGGCCGCGTTCCGCGCCGATCCCGCGCTCGCCGCCCCGCTCGATCCGGAAGCGGTGAGCATCCTGGCCGACGACGAAATGTTGCTCGCCAGCCGCGAGATCGCGGCCATGCAGAACGAGATGCGGGCCAAGCTGTGGCGTAACGCGCGCCTCGCCGCGGTGGGAGGCGGGGTCGCCAAGGTCAGCCACGATCTGCGCAACATCCTTTCCTCGGCGCTCTTGGCCGCCGACCGGCTGATCGCTCATCCAGACCCGCAGATCGCGCAATCCGGTGAGTTGCTGGTGCGCACCGTCGAGCAGGCAACCGAGCTGCTCCAGCAAACGCTGGAGTTCGCCCGTGAAGGGCCGCCGCCGCTGACGCGCACCGTGTTCAGCATCCGCGAGCTGGTGGACGAGGCGATCGAAGTCGTCGCGTTGGTCGGAGACGTTTGCGCGGCGCGCAATGAGGTGCCGCCCGAGCTGACGGTTGAAGCCGATCGCTCTCACTTGTACCGAGTGCTCGCGAATCTGTTGCGCAATGCCGCGGAGGCCGGAGCGCGAACCGTGCGAATCGCGGCTTGCGTTGAGGACGAACGCGTTGCAATCCGGGTGGAGGATGACGGCCCCGGCCTGCCGGACCTGGTGCAGGCCAGCCTGTTCCGCCCGTTCGTGACCAGCCAGCGCGGCGGCACCGGGCTTGGGCTTGCCATCGCACGCGATCTCATGCGCGCCCACGGCGGCGACATCGAACTGGTTGGCACCGGCCCCGCGGGCACGGTATTCCGCCTGGTCCTTCCGCTGGTCCAATTCTCGCGCGCCCCCAGCGCGGATGCCGAGCTGGCAGTCGAGATGCCGGTCGCCACCGGCCTGCCCGGTTGAACGGCGGATGCGGCGCCGGGCGAGCGGGCCAAGATGATCGTGCTGCATCGGGGCCGCAGCGCTCACATTTGATTTACAAAACCGCCAAGCTCGCGGTGCATTTACAACATCGGCGAATGGCGAGACAGACTGAGGGTCTCGCGAGGATAGAGGAGATGGGAATATGATACGCTTTGTTGCGGCATGTCTTCTTCTGGGCAGTGTGGCCACCGGCGTTTCGGGGTGCGGTTACAGCCCGGGCGAGCGCGCGGTCACCGGCGGCGCCATCGGCGCCGGCGCCGGCGCCGGCATCGCGGCGATCGCCGGCGGCCATCCCCTGACCGGCGCCCTGGTCGGCGGCGGCGTTGGCGCGCTGGGCGGGGCTCTGACCGCGCCATAACCGAGCGCGATGCTTGCCGGGCCCGCGCCCGCGAGAGCGCAGGCCCTGGCAGGCGGACGCCGAGCCTATGCCGACAGCGCCTCGGGTTCCGTGCGTGCGCGCTTGACCAGGAGTTTGTTAAGCGCGTGGATGTAGGCGCGGGCCGAAGCCACGATGGTGTCGGTGTCGGCCCCCTGCCCGTCCACCATCTTGCCTTTTTCCTCGAGCCGCACCGTCACCCGCGCCTGGGCGTCGGTCCCGCCGGTGACGGCGCCGACGGAAAACAGCTTCAGCTCCGCTTCATGGGCGAACAGTTCGCGGATCGCCTTGAACGTCGCATCGACCGGGCCGTCCCCGGCAGCGGTTGCCGTGCGCACCGCGCCCTCGATCTCCAGCTCCAGCGTGGCCCGCGCCGGCGCTTTCGAGCCCGCCTGGACCTCGAGCGAGACGAAGCGGATGCGATCGTGCCCGCGCACCACCTCGTCATCGACCAGCGCCACGAGGTCCTCGTCGTAGACCACCTTCTTGCGGTCGGCGAGATCCTTGAAGCGGCGGAAGGCGTCGTTGAGCTGGTTGTCGCCGATCTCGCCGTAGCCGAGCGCGCGCAGCTTGTCGCGGAAGGCGGCGCGGCCGGAATGCTTGCCCATGACCAGCGAGGACTTGGTCCATCCCACGCTCGCGGGCGTCATGATCTCGTAGGTGGCGGCGTTCTTGAGCACACCATCCTGGTGGATGCCCGCCTCGTGGGCGAAGGCGTTGCGCCCGACGATCGCCTTGTTCGGCTGCACGTCGAAGCCGGTGATGGCGGACAGGAGCTTCGAGGTCTTCAGGATGTTCGCCGTGCGGATCCCGGTGTCGCACGGAATGGCGTCGCGGCGGGTACGGATGGCCATGACGATCTCCTCCAGCGAGGCGTTCCCCGCGCGCTCCCCGATGCCGTTGATCGTGCATTCCACCTGGCGCACGCCAGCGCGGATGGCCGCCAGCGTGTTGGCGACCGCGAGGCCGAGGTCGTTGTGGTTGTGCGCCGAAAGCACCACCTTCTCGGTCCCGGGGACCCGCTCGCGCAGCATGGTGAAGATGCGCGCCAGATCCTCCGGCAGCGCGTAGCCCACGGTATCCGGGATGTTGATCGTGGTGGCGCCGGCGCGGATGGCGGCCTCGACGCAGCGGCAGAGGAAATCGGGCTCGGTGCGGCTGCCGTCCTCGGCCGACCACTCCACGTCATCGGTGAACTGGCGGGCGAGCGTCACCGAATCGCCGACCGCTTGCAGCACCTCCTCGGGCTCCATGCGCAGCTTGTATTTCATGTGCAGGGCGCTGGTGCTGATGAAGCTGTGGATGCGCCGCCGCCGGGCGGGGCGCAGCGCCTCGCCGGCGCGCAGGATGTCCTCGCGCCCGGAGCGGGCGAGGCCGCAGATCACCGGGCCATCCGCCGACTGGCCGATGCTGCTCTCGGCGACGGCGCGCACCGCTTCGAAGTCGCCGGGGCTCGCGATCGGGAAGCCGGCCTCCATGACATCGACGCCAAGGTCGGCCAGCGCCTCGGCCATGCGCAGCTTCTCCTCGAGGTTCATGGAGAAGCCGGGCGACTGCTCGCCGTCGCGCAGCGTGGTATCGAAGATGATGACGCGGTCCTCGGGCAGGGTGCCGAAGCTCGGGTGTTCGATGCTCATGTCAGGCGATCCTCGGGAAGGGTGCACGGCTGCGGCTTCAGGCGGGTTCGCTCGCCGCCGGGCGATCGGAACCCAGTCCCCTGAGCGAACCGGCGTTAGCTCGCCGGGCCTACGCCCAGGGGCGGATAAGTCGCAGGAGAAGGCCGAGGGCGAGCAGCCGCGCCGAGCACCGCGCGAGGGTGCGAGCCATGCAGAACAGGACCGGCGCGCAACTGAACATGCGAAGGAAACTAAACCACGAAGGCCAGGAGGGCAAGGGTTGGTGGCGGCGAGGCTCGGGGCGCAAATGGCCGAGGCCGAGATTCCAGGTCTCGGAGCGAAGGAATGCGCCGAGCCGCCATAATGGGGGCCGTATTGATCGGCCGACGCGGCTACATTTTCGCGCCTTGGTTCAGGACGAACACTCCGACGTCAGTGTAGGCCGCCTTTACATTGCCGCTCAATGAGCTGACAGCCGCAGCAATCACGAAAAGGAACGACGCGGCAAACACTGCATATTCGAGCGTTTCCAAACCCCTGCGATCCCTAGTCGCGGCTCGTACAGCGGCTAACATACGGTAGATCATTACTTTGTCTCCCCTCATTTTCATACTGGCGCCCACGCCAACCCGTCGATTAGTGGTTGCCATGACTGCCGGTTTCGCTCGGCGGCAATCATAAACAAAAATTTAAGGAGACTGCAAGCGTAATCTTACGGGGTTGTCATTTATTATCCAGAACGTCGGCGACCCCCGGCGATCGGGCGAGCTGGACGGGGGCTCAGCGGCTCGGGAGATTTGAGTACCCTTGAGGACGACGGCGGCGGGGGAAGGCGACGATCGGCCGGACCAAGTATAGGGTGAGGCCATGCTGCGACAAACCGTCCTGTTCGCCTGGGGGACCTCGCGTTTCTACGGCTGGGGCGTGTTCGGCCTCAACCTCATGCTCGCCTGGGCCCCAGCTGCCGGACCTGCTCGCGCTTTGCGCCGGCAGTTGCAATTCGGACGACCTCGCGCTCGATCCGATCGAGGCGGACATCCTGGAGCCGGTGATCGCCGCTCGTCAGCCGAAACCGAGCGGCTCCGCGGCGCGGCCGGCAGCGCGGTGCAGGCCTCCTGCCCGGTGCTGCACGCGCTGCGGGGTGGGCTGAATGTCACAAACGCGGCACATGGCGTGATGCTGCTCCGCTCGCCGTCGATCGGCGTCGCTTTCATCGAGGACACCGCGCTCGACGCGGACGCGCTGGCGCGCGGCCGCGGCTACCCGCTCATCCTCGCCGGATCGTCGTGGAACCGCAGGCTGCTGCGCGGAGGCAGGGCTCGGCAATGTCGAGGTGCTGCTCCAGGGCATCGATCCTTCGCTCTTCCACCCGGCTCCGCGCCGCGGGCTTGTCAACGAGCGCTTCGTGGTGTTCTCCGGCGGCAAGCTCGAGTATCGCAAGGGGCAGGATCTGGCGGTGCTGGCCTTCTCCCGTTTCGCCCGGCGCCATCCCGACGCGCTCTTGCTCATGGCCTGGGGCTCGCCATGGCCCGGGATCGCGCGCAACCTGGCCGGCCGCAGTGCCGCCGCGGAGGTGCCGTTCGACGCCGAGGGCCGGCCGGACCACGCCGCATGGACCGAGGCCAACGGCATTCCGCCATCGCAGGTCCGGCACCTGCCGCCGCTGCCCAGCGTCGCAATGCCGCGCTTGCTGCGCGAAGCCGATGTGGCGCTGTTCCCGAACCGCGCCGAGGGTGGCACCAACCTGGTCGCCATGGAATGCATGGCCTGCGGCATCCCAACGATCCTCTCGGCGAACACCGGCCATCTCGATCTCGTGCAGGATGACACCTGCCTGCCGCTCTTGCAGCAGGCGCCGATCCCGGGCCCCTCATATCGCGGCTAGGGCGAGAGCAGCGTGGCGGAGATCGAGGAGCGGCTGGAGCAGGCCTGGGGGGATCGTGGCGCCGCGGCCGCGCGCGGCCGGGCCGGGGCGGCGATGATGGCCGGGCTGAGCTGGCAGCGGCATATGGACCAGCTGGCCGACTTCGTGCGCCGCTTCATCGGAGCGGATGCGTAGGCGCGGCGAGCGACGGACGCACACTGGTGAAACTCGAGCGCCCGCCCGGGCTCTCGGCGTTCCTGGCAATGAAAGACGCGCCGGCTAAGCCGAGCTGCCGAACACTCCCGGGCTCAGTGGATCTTCAAGAACGCCGTGGCGGCGTCCGCGAGGTCATCGCTCGGGTTTTCCTGGCAATAGCGCGTCACGAAGCGATAGATGTCGTCGGCGTTCGTGTTCCGCCCCTTGTCGCCGTTCGTGGCGTAGTTCGATCCGGAGATGAAGCCGAGGATCCAGAACCTGTCGTCGGTGCCGCCGACCCAACCGGAGCACTTGCCCATGCCCTTCACGGTGTAGGCCGTGGCCGGGGCGGCGACGGCAAGCCCGGCGAACAGCACGGCGGAGGCGAAATACCGATTGATCCGACCCAGTTCCATGTCACGCTCACCTGCCTTGCTGCCACGAGGTCAAGGGTAACAACGACCCGATCGCCTCACCAGAGGGAAAATAGCGGTGCCGAGCGTTACCCCCCGCCCCGCCGCCGCTCGCCGTTTTTGCGCAGCAGGAACTCGCGCCCGAGCTTCACCCGCGGCACCCCGTCGTACTCGACGACATCGGCGGTGGCGTACGTTTCGCTCCAGATCTCGGGGATGAAGCTGCCGGTGCCGACCACGTCGATCGGCGCCTTCGCATCCGCCATCACGCGGCACTTCTCCACGTTGAAGCCGGAGGAGGCCACGATGCGCACCTTCGGGAAGCTGGCCGCGTCCAGCGCGTCGCGCACGCGCCAGATCGCCGCGGCGGAAACCCCAGTGCCGACCAGGTAACGCAGCTCGATGTCGCTGCGGTAATGCCGGATCGCGCCGGGCACGTGCATCTCCAAGACGGCGTAGCTCTCGCCGGGGTCGAGCCCCTCGACGAAGCGCCCACCATGCGTATCGATGCGCACGGCGAGCCGGCCGGAAGCCGCCAGCTCGGGAAAGTGCCGGCAGACCGCGAGCGAATCGCTGATCTCGCGGCCGAAATAGTCGACCAGCACCGTCAGGTTCTCGTCGGGAAAGGTTTCGTGGAACATCTCCGCCGCGCGCACGGTCGAGCCGGCGTAGCCGATCAGCGAGTGCGGCATGGTGCCGAACCCACGCGCGGCGCCGAACCAGTGCGCCGTCGCGTCGTTCGCGTTGCCGATGAAACCGCGTGCTCCCTCGCGCTGGGCGGCGGCGCTACCAACCGAGGCGGCGTACGCCATCATCTCCTGCATCTCGGCGCCGGCGCAGTGGCGCGCCTCCATGGCGAGAAACGCCACCTTCGGAAGCGCGAGGCACATCTGGTAGGCATGTTGCGCGGCGACGCAGGCAGCGCCAAGCTTCTGCAAGAAAATCGTCTCCAGGTCGGAAAGTTGCATCAGGCTGCCCGAGATGTAGACGATCGGCTCGCCGGCGCCGACCCAGCTCCCCTCCGGATACTTCGCGTCCAGCTCGAAATTCGTGCCGCGGGTCGCGGCGACCGCACGCAGCCAATCCAGCATGAGGCGCGGCGCCGCGATCACCGGGCGGCGCAGGAACACCGCATAGGTCACAAGCTGGTCGCCGAAGCGCGCGACGATCTCGCGCGTGCGGTTGAAATAGACGTCGGTGCGCCCGGCGATGTCGGTGGCGAGGTCCGGCATCGAGCCGACCGCGCTCATTGCGCCGCGACCGAGGCGCGATTGCCCTCCCGCCGCGCCTTCAGCTCCTCGGCGACCAGAAACGCCAATTCCAGCGATTGCTCGGCGTTAAGCCGCGGATCGCAATAGGTTTCATAGCGCACGCCGAGATCGGCCTCGGTGAGCCGATGCGCGCCCCCGGTGCATTCGGTGACGTTCTGCCCGGTCATCTCCACGTGCACCCCGCCGGCCCAGGTGCCCTCTGCCGCGTGGGCGTCGAAGAAGCCGCGCACCTCGGCGAGAATGGCATCAAAGCTCCGCGTCTTCACCCGCGCGGCGGTGGAAACGGTGTTGCCGTGCATCGGATCGCACAGCCACACCACCGACCGCCCGGCGCGCTTCACCGCGCGCAACAGCGGCGGCAGCCTGGACTGCACCTTCTCGGCGCCCATGCGGCTGATCAGGGTGAGGCGGCCGGCCTGGTTCTCCGGGTTCAGGACTTCGGCGAGCCGCACCAGTTCGTCGGCATCCGTGCTCGGCCCGACCTTGATGCCAATCGGGTTCTTCACCCCGCGCAGAAACTCCACATGCGCGCCGTCCGGCTGGCGCGTGCGGTCGCCGATCCAAAGGAAATGGGCGGAACAGGCGTACCAGTCCCCTGAGGTTGAATCGACGCGCGTCAGCGCCTGCTCGTAGGGCAGCAAGAGCGCCTCGTGGCTGGTGTAGAAGTCGGTCTCGCGAATTTGCGGCGTCGATTGGCTGGTCATGCCGCAGGCGGCCATGAAGCCGAGCGTCTCGTCGATCCGCGTCGCCAAATCCTGGTAGCGCGCAGCGAGCGGGGAGCGCGCGACGAATCCGAGGTTCCAGCGATGCACCTCGTGTAGATCGGCGTAGCCGCCGGAGGCGAAGGCGCGCAGCAGATTCAACGTGCCGGCGGACTGGAAATAGGCGCTCTCCATGCGCGCCGGGTCCGGCGTGCGGGAAGCGGCGGTGAACTCGGGGCCGTTGATGATGTCGCCGCGGTAGCTCGGCAGCGTGACACCGCCCTCGGTTTCGCTATCGGAGCTGCGCGGCTTGGCGAACTGCCCGGCCATCCGCCCCAGCTTCACCACCGGGACGCGGGCGCCGAAAGTGAGTACCACCGCCATTTGCAGCAGCACGCGAAACGTGTCGCGGATGATGTTGGCGGTGAAATCGCCGAAGCTCTCGGCGCAATCGCCGCCCTGCAGCACGAAAGCCTGGCCTTCCGCCGCCAGCGCCAATGCGGCACGCAACCGCCGTGCCTCGCCGGCAAACACGAGCGGCGGATAGCGGCGGAGGCGCGCCTCCGCCTCGGCCAGCCGCTCCGCGTCGGAATAGCTCGGAACCTGCCGGATCGGGCAACTGCGCCAACTGTCGGGCGTCCAGCCGCCCGGATGGGGATGCGAGGTCATCGGTCGTGCTCCTGCGCTCGGCAATCCGGCGCACCGAGGCGCTTTATCCCCCGAACTGGCGCGCATGGCTACTCGGCGGCGCGTGCAACCCCGGCAAGGCGGGTGCGCGTGCGCATGGTGACGAACTCTTCCGCCGCCGTCGGGTGAATGCCGATGGTGCGATCCAGGTCGGCTTTCGTGGCGCCGCAGGTGAGCGCCACCGCCAGCCCCTGCACGATCTCGGGCGCTTCCTCGCCCAGCATGTGCGCGCCGAGCACGCGCTGGCTCGCCTGGTCGACTACCAGCTTCATCAGCGTCTGGCGCCGGCGGCCGGTGAGGTGGTGGCGCAACGGCGTGAACCGAGCGATGTAGATCTCGACCGGCCCGCGCGCGGCCGCCACGGCCTCGGTGAGCCCTACCGTGGCCAGCGGCGGGGCGGAAAACACCGCGGTCGGCACGTTGGCGAAGTTCCACTCGCGCGGCCCGCTGCCGAACAGGCGGTCGGCGAGCGCGTGGCCCTCGGCGGTGGCCACGGGGGTTAGGTTGAGCCGGTCGGTCACGTCGCCGATGGCATGGATGTGGGCCTGGTTCGTCCGCATCTCGGCATCGACGATGACGGCGCCGAACGGGTCGAGCGCGACGCCGGCCTGCTCCAGCCCGAGGCCGGCGACGTTCGGCCGGCGCCCGATGGCGAAGAACACAAGGTCGGCCTGCAACTCCGCGCCGTCGGACAGCAGCGCGACGCGCGACGCGCCGTCGGCGCGCACCTCGGCGATGATCGCGCTGGGATGCAGCCGGATGCCCTCAGCCTCCATCGCCTCGGCCAGGGCCGCGCGCAGATCCTCATCGAAGCCGCGGAGCGGCAGCGGCTGGCGGTAGACCATGTGCACTTCGGCCCCGAGGCCCTTGAAGATGCCGGCGAATTCCGCGCCGATGTAGCCGCCGCCGAGAATCACGACGCGCTCCGGCAGGCCAGGCAGGTAGAAGGCGGCATCGGAGACGATGCCGTGCTCGGCGCCGGGAAGCGCCGGACGCTCGGGATGCCCGCCGGTGGCGATGACGATCCGCTCGGCCGTCACCCGCCTCCCGCCGAGCTCGAGCGTGTGCGGGTCGATGAAGCTGGCGTGCGCTTCGAAGATCGTGGCGCCGGCGCCCTCCAGGACCTTGCGGTAGACGTTGCTCAGCCGCGCGATCTCGCGGTCCTTGGCGCCGACGAACGCGGCCCAGTCATGCGGGCCTTTGCTTATGTCCCAGCCGAAGCCGCGGGCGTCCTCGGCCCAGGCGCCGTATTCGGCGGCCTGCGCCATGAGCTTCTTCGGGATGCAGCCGACATTGACGCAGATGCCGCCCCAGAAGCGCTCCTCGGCGACCGCGACGCGCGCGCCGTGGCCGGCGGCGATGCGCCCGCAGCGCACCCCGGCCGAGCCGCCGCCGATCACGAACAGGTCGAACTCGTAGGCCATGGTCGCTCCCTATCCGGCTGCCCGCATCAGCCGTTCCCTCAGTAATTTGCTGCAAATTGTAAAGCTCGCAGGATCTGAAACTGTTCAGGGACGGCTTTGCTCGCAATTGGTCGTGTGACAAGTTCCGTCCGAATTTCTCTCATAAGGGTGCCGACCAAGAGGACGTCCCCGCCCCCGATCGTCAGATGCGTGCTTTGGCCAGCGTATACCAGAAGCGCTAACTGCTGAATCTGGGGAAGTTCGCTCAAATCGGCAAACAGGTCCGGAATGTATTTCTTGCCGGCGGCGAACTTAGCAGCAAAACGTCTTTCCCTCACCTCCCACGAATCAGAGTCCATAGAAGGTTCGATATGAACAAGATGTCTTTGGCCTGGATGAAATGCGACAACGTCCAGTTCCGATTCATAGCCACCCTTGGTACGAGGTCCAACTTTGATGTTCCGCCTGACAAAATAGCCCCTGAACTCGTACCATTCGGCGACAAGCTGTTCTAAAAAGTTCGGCATTTATCGCCATTTGCCTGGAAAGATCGTCATGCGCGGGCTTGACCCGCGCATCTCGCGGACGAGGGATGCCCGGGTCTCGGCCTTCGGCCGGCCCGGGCATGACGTATAACTTGCGGCACTTTCGTTGATAATCGCTTTCCCGAAGCTCAGGCGCCGATGCCGCCCAGGCAGAGATACTTGATCTCCAAAAACTCCTCGATGCCGTACTTGGAGCCCTCGCGGCCGAGCCCCGAGGCCTTCATGCCGCCGAACGGCGCCACGGGCGTGGAAATGATGCCCTCGTTGATGCCGACGATGCCGTATTCCAGCGCCTCGGCCACCCGGAACACCCGCCCGACATCGCGCGTGTAGAAATAGGACGCGAGGCCGAACGGCGTGTCGTTGGCGAGCCGGATCGCCTCCTCCTCGGTCTTGAAGCGGAACAGCGGCGCCACCGGTCCGAACGTTTCCTCGCGGAAGATATCGGCCTCCTTCGGCACGTCGGTCAGGATGGTCGGCTCATAGAACGTGCCGCCGAGCGCGTGGCGGTGCCCGCCGATCGCCACCCTGGCGCCGCGCTTGAGCGCATCGGCGACATGCGCCTCTACCTTCTTCACCGCATCGGCGTTGATCAGCGGCCCCTGGGTGACGCCCTCCTCCATGCCGTTGCCGACCTTCATCTTCCCCACCGCGTCCTTCAGCTTGGCGGTGAAGGCCTCGTAGATCCCGTCCTGCACCAGGATGCGGTTGGCGCAGACGCAGGTCTGGCCGGTGTTGCGGTACTTGCTCATCATC
>Ga0073928_10009406_pt1 | contig 11915 bp, 11 predicted proteins | sample PaiPotPPA55metaG_FD_76969 | JGI IMG/M metagenome (GOLD analysis project Ga0073928, IMG submission 76969) | Iron sulfur acid spring bacterial and archeal communities from Banff, Canada, to study Microbial Dark Matter (Phase II) - Paint Pots PPA... ...
ACCGCTCGCGCGGCGCACCACCCTGCGCGTTGGCGGTCCAGCGGACCTCTATGTCGAACCGGCGGGCGAGGAAGAGCTGGCGGCGGTTTTGAAATTCTGCGGCGAGCGTCGCATGCCATTTTTCGTGCTCGGGCGGGGCTCGAATCTGCTCGTGAAGGATGGCGGCTTTCGCGGTGTGGTGATTTCCCTGACGCAACCGGCATTCGACCGCATCGAAGTCCGCGACCAAAAATTGCGCTGCGGAGCCGGAGCCCGGCTCAAGGCGGTCGCGGTCGAAGCCAAGCGAAATGGTCTTGCCGGACTCGAATTTTTGGAAGGCATCCCTGGCACTGTGGGCGGGGGCTTGCGCATGAATGCCGGCGCGATGGGCGGCGCACTGTTCGACGCGGTCGAACTGGTGCGCATGATGGACTTCGAAGGCCGCACGCAGGAAGCAAAGCCGGGCGAGTTGCACGTGGATTATCGTTCCTGCGGTACGCTGAAGAGCAACATTGCCCTGAGCGCGGTGCTGCGCGGGAGGCCCGAATCCAGCGAGACCATTGCCGAACGCATGCGCCAGTTCAGCCAAAAAAGGTGGAATTCGCAGCCGGCGGCTCCGAGTGCCGGCTGCATTTTCAAGAACCTGCCGTCGATTCCGGCCGGCCGGCTCGTGGACGAATTGGGGCTCAAAGGCGCCCGCGTCGGCGGCGCTTCGGTTTCCAACGAGCACGGAAATTTCATCGTGACCGACGCCCCGGCCACGGCCCGGGACGTCCTGCAACTGATCGAATTGATACGTCAGCGCGCCAGATCCGAACGCGGCCTCGAACTGGAAACCGAAGTCGAAATCATCGGTGAATGGCTGAGGGATTGAATATCACCGTCATGCTGGGCGGCCCAAGCGCCGAGCGCGAAGTTTCTTTGCGCTCGGGCGCGGCCGCAGCCTCGGCGCTGCGTGCGCTGGGCCACCAGGTTCACGAGTTGGATCCTCGCGACGACGCATGGGCACTGCCGAAAAACACCCAGGTCGTTTTCCTCGCGCTGCACGGCACTTATGGCGAAGATGGCACCGTGCAACTCCGACTCGAGGAGTTGGGAGTGCCCTATACCGGCTGCGATTCCCAGGCAAGCCGGATTGGCTTCGACAAGGTCCTCACCAAGCAACGCTGCGTGGCGGAGGGAGTTCCCACGGCCCGTTTCATCCTGATCGATTCTGCGGACGCAAGTTGGCCGCTCGGCTGGGACCCGCCGGTCGTTATCAAACCCGCCCGCCAGGGATCGAGCATCGGCCTGCAATTCGTCGAGCGGGTGTCCGATTGGGGACGCGCTTTAGCCGAGGCCCTGCGCCATGATTCGCAGGTATTGATGGAAGAAAAGATCAGCGGACGCGAAACCACGGTCGGCATCCTTGGCCGCCGCGCGCTGCCCATCGTCGAAGTGCGGCCCAAGGACGGCGTGTATGATTATCAAACCAAGTACACCAAAGGCACGACGGATTATTTTTGCCCGGCGGAGTTCGATGAAACGACGGCCGCGCGGATTCAAGCCGCCGCCCTCGGCGTGTTCGATGCCATCGGCGGGCGCGATTATGCACGGGTGGACATCATCGTGCGGCCCAACGGGGAGCCGGTGGTGCTGGAAATCAATACCCTGCCCGGGATGACCGAGCTCAGCTTGTTGCCCAAAGCCGCGGCGGCGGCCGGCATCGGTTACGCCCAGTTGTGCCAAAAGATGGTGGATCTTGCGCTCGCGCGGGCAGGGCAAAAATCGCCAATGGGCAATTAACTATTCCAGTTCGACTATGAGCGCTTATCGGAGAAATCGCGTTCTGATAACTCGATCGAGTCGCAGCGCAGACCGCCAAGTCTCCTGTGTCGTCGATTGCCAAACGCGCCGGCACGGGAGCGGTCCTCGTGCGCGGAATTCTGGGAAGGTCTGCCGGCTTGGCCGCCGGCGATACGGCAGCCCCGAAACCGTTCGGGGTTTGCTGGGCAGCCTGCGCTACCCAACAACGCTCTGAGCCATGTGGTTTGATCGAAGACAAAAAAACAGGCGGCTTGGCCGTGAGTACGTGCTGGATGTGAAGCTGCGTTCCAGCCAGGTCCGCGCCGCGCGCGCGCGCCTGGCCGCCATTGCCTTGGGCGTGGTCTTTGCGACGGTTTTCGGCGCCTATCTGATCTGGCGCGCGGGCCAGTGGACGCTCGATCGGTTGATTTACGAAAACCCAACGTTCGCCATCCAGCAGATTGATTTGCAGACGGACGGCGTCATTGCCGTCGAGCAACTCCGTCGATGGGCCGGAATCCGATCGGGAGAAAACTTGCTGGGGCTGGACCTCGCGCGCGTGAAGCGGGATTTGGAATTGGTCCCCCGTATTCAGTCCGTCTCCGTCGAGCGCATTCTGCCGCGCACGTTGCGCGTTCGTGTCGTCGAAAGAGAACCCGCGGCCCAAATCAACATCGTCCGGCCCCGCTCCAGCGCTGGAGCCGATCCCGGCATTTATCTATTGGACGCGGAGGGTTATGTCATGCTGCCGCTCGAACCGAGACAGCGCGCCGTGCCCAACAAGAGCGACGAGCCTTTGCCCGTGATTTCCGGCATGAACACTCATGAGTTGCAACCTGGCCGCCGGATCGACGCGCCGCAGGTCCAGGCCGCGTTGCAATTGGTGCTGTGTTTTGGCCGTTCGCCGATGGCCGGGTTGGTGGAACTCAGACGCATCGACGTGGCGTCGCCCGAAGTGCTGGTCGCCACCACAGGGCAGGGGAGCGAAATCACCTTTGGCCTCACAGACCTGGAGCGGCAACTTCGGCGCTGGCACGAAATTTTCGAATTTGGACAGAAAAACGGCCAAGTCCTCGCCACGTTGGATCTCGCTGTGACCAACAATATTCCCGCCCGCTGGCTCGACGCCAGCGCCGTCCCGCCCGATAATCCGAAGTTCCCCAAACCCTTGCGCAGCAAAAAGAACCATGTTTAGTCCCGGATCCATCATCGTCGGTCTGGAGATTGGCACATCCAAAGTGTGCGCCGTCGTGGGCGAAATGGGCGCTGACGGCACGCTCAATATCGTGGGCCTGGGCCAGGCCCGCTCGCGCGGCGTGCGCAAGGGCGAAATCGCCGACACCTCCTTGGCGGAGGAAGACATCCGCCATGCCATCGTCGAGGCGGAGCAAATGGCCGACGTCGAAATCCGAAGCGTCTTTCTCGGCGTCACCGGCGGCCACCTGCGGGGGTTCAACAATCGCGGTGTGCACATCGTCGCTTCCACCGACCGGGAGATTACCGAGGACGACGTTGAGGACGTCATCAAAAATGCCAAGACGATCAACCTGCCCGCCGAGAACCACATTGTTCATGCGATTCGCCAGCATTTTCTCGTGGATGGCCAGGACGAGATTACCAATCCAGTCGGGATGCTCAGTTCGCGCGTCGAGGTGGATGTCCACGTTCTCCACGGAAACCGCAACCGGCTGCAAAACGCCATTCGCACGGTCAAGGGTCTGCAACTCGAAGTGGACGACATCGTGTTCAATGGATTGGCCTCCTCGCTGGCACTGCTAACCAGCGAACAAAAGGAACTCGGCGCGCTGGTCATCGACATCGGCGGCGGCACTTCCGAATATGTCGTGTATGTCAACGGCATCATCAAGCACACCGGCGTTCTGGCGGTCGGCGGCGATCATGTTTCCAATGATCTGGCGTATGGGTTGAAGGTGCCGCTCAGCCGCGCCGAGCAGCTCAAGCTCGAACATGGCGCCGCCCTGGTGGACGACGCCGTCAAAGGCCAGACCGTCACACCAGCCAACGAATTGGGCCTGCCCCTCAAGCCCATAAACCTCGAACATCTGCGCCGCATCATGTCGTTGCGCCTCGAGGAAATCCTCCACCTCATCGGCCAGGACCTCGCGCAGGCCGGCGCGCTCGACTACCTGCGGGCCGGTGTTTTCCTGTGCGGCGGCGGCGCCCGCATCCCCCAAATCGCCAATCTCGCCGAGGACATCCTCCAAATGCCCGTGTCCATCGGCAGAACCAATTCCATCAGCGGACTCAAGTCCGCCCTCGATCAACCGGAATTCGCCACTGCCATCGGCCTGGTGAAGTTCGGTTCTTTTCATCAGCGCAAACGCGCCGCCCGGGCCTCCATCAAGGAGAACATCAAACAAACTCTCGGTCAGATCTTCAAACGCGGATGAACAACGACGCTCCATCTGGGACTGCGGCTCCGGCCTCGCAAAAAAATATTTCCATCAAAGTGTTTGGCGTGGGCAACGCCGGGCGCAACGTCATCGAACAAATGATGCGCGGCGGCCTTCCGCCGTCCGCCTTTGTGGCCGTCCGCAGCGACCCGCAAGCGCCCGGCATGACTTCGGCAGGCGAAACCTTGCACCTCCAGGCGGCCCGGCTGCGCGGCCTGGGCACCGGCGGCGATCCGGACCGCGGACGCGCCGCCGCCGAGGAGCATTTCGCCAAACTCAAGTCCCTGTGCGAAGGCGTACAAGTAGTCTTCATCGTTGCGGGGTTGGGCGGCGGCGCAGGCACGGGCATCAGCCCCGTCCTGGCCCGCGCGGCCGCGGAATCCGGGGCGCTCGTGCTCGCGTTCGTGACGACGCCTTTCGAGTGCGAGGGCAGCCGCCGCCAGGGGCTCGCCCAGCAAGGGCTGGACGAACTGAAGGCCGCCGCCGACGGCGTCATTTGTTTGCCGAACCAGAAGGTTTTGAAGCTCATCGACGAAAACACCAGCGTGCTCGAAACTTTCCGGATCACCAACGGACTGCTGGCCGACGGCGTGCTCGGCGTCTGGCGCCTGCTCCGGCACACGGGGCTGATCGAAATTCATTTCTCCGATCTTTGCTCGCTTCTGCGCGACCGCCACGCGGAGAGCTCCTTCGCCGTGGCGGAATCCGCGGGGCCGGCCCGCTCGCGCGAAGTGCTGGACAAGCTTATCGCCCATCCCATGTTCGAAGGCGGCCGGATGCTTGGCGAATCCGAGTCCGTGCTCGTCAGTTTGCTGGGCGGACCGGACCTCACGATGGCCGAGGTCAACCGTGTCATGGAACAAATCAGCCGCCAATGCGAACAAGCCCAGGTCGTCATGGGCGCGGCCATCGACGAGTGTTTCCGCGACCGGCTGGCGATTACGCTGATTGCCGCGCGCAAAAATCAGCAACCCGCCGAAGCGGAGGAACGCCACCCCTGCAACAGCGAGGAACTGGATACGCAGCTATTGACGCGGACCACGACATCGCGGCCCGGTTCGAGGTTCGTCCCGCCTGCCCCATCCTTGCCGCCCGACAAAGTGGGCGAGATTCTGGCCCGGCAGAACCAGGGACAGAACCGCGGCAATGGCCGGCCGCGCAAGACCAGCCCCAACAAGTTGCGCCAGACCCAATTGCCCCTGGAAATCATTTCCAAAGGCCGCTTCGACAAAAGCGAACCCACCATCCACCACGGCGAAGACCTCGATGTGCCGACGTATATCCGGCGTGGGGTGGCGCTGAATTGAACGGCTGTCTGCCGATTATGGCAAAGGAAAATCCAGCCGACAAAAACTCGCGCCCACCGAAGCCAGCGCGTTGCTGATGTAATTCTGGTTGCCGACGATCTCGACCACGTTCGTATTACCGGAACCATCTCCAGGCATTGTATGTATGAATAGAATTATGCCGGATTTTGGATTTCGGGCTTCGGACTTCTTTCGGGTTTCGGCACTCGCTCGCGATTTATCGGAGTTCGGATTTCGGATTTGGTCCGGATCGCTTCGGCTTCATCAGCGAGATGTGCTCTGCCACACCGCCCTGCTCTTGCCTGTTCGACCCGCCTGCCCTATCCTCGCGCCGAAATCGGCTATGACAAATGCGATTCGCTTCAAACTGTTTCTGATGATGGTGCTGGAGTTCTTCATTTGGGGCGCGTGGCTCCCGCTGATTTTCGGTTACCTGCCCAGCCTCGGTTTCACGCCGATTCAGCAATCCTGGATTCTCAACGCCTTCCCCATCGCCGCCGTCATCGGCATGTTCTTCAGCAACCAATACGCGGACCGCCATTTCGCCGCCGAAAAATTCCTCGCGTTCAGCCATCTCATCGGCGGCGTGGCCATCCTGCTGCTGGCCTTCACGCGCTCGTTCTGGCCGTTCTGCCTGCTGATGTACGTGCATTGCCTGCTTTATGTGCCGACCATTTCCATCGCCAACTCGATTGCCTTCGCCAATATGAAAGACGCGCAAAAGGAATTTGGCCTCGTCCGCGTCGGCGGCACCATCGGCTGGATTCTCGCCGCGTGGCCGTTCACTTTCATCCTCGTGGATTGGGACAAGGTCCATGCCGCCAATCCTCAAGGCCCCATCAATTGGCTGGGCACCGTCCTCGGTTCGGGCCTGAGCGGCCCCGCCCTGCAACAAGCCACGTGCTGGACTTACATCGTCGCCGGCGTCGCTTCGTTACTCCTGGCCGCCTTCAGCCTCATATTGCCGCACACGCCGCCCAAGAAAGTCGAAACCGGCGCGGACCGGTTCGCCTGGCTCGAAGCCTTCAAACTGCTCAAGCATCCGTACGTGCTCGTGCTCTGGTTGGTGACGCTGGTGGACTCCTTCGTGCTCAACGCCTATTTCAACTGGACCGGCACTTTCCTCGCCACGCCGGCGGCGGCGGGCGGTGTGGGCGTTCCGGGCAACTGGATCATGCCCGTCATGAGCCTCGGCCAGATCGCCGAGATGCTCACCATGCTGATCCTAGGCGCCACACTGAAGCGGCTGGGCTGGCGCTGGACGATGACGATTGGGATTCTGGGGCACTCGGCGCGCTTCGCGGTGTATGCGTTCTGGCCCCATCCAGTCGCGGTGGTGGTCGTCCAATTGCTCCACGGTATCTGCTACGCATTTTTCTTCGCGACGGTCTATATTTTCGTGGACGAATATTTCCCCAAGGACGTCCGCGCCAGCGCGCAAGGGCTTTTCAATGCGGTAATCCTCGGCATGGGCGCGCTCATCGCCAACTCACTGTGTCCTTACCTGATGCAATCCGTGTTCACACACGACCAAATCATTGATTTTCGCGGGCTCTTCATGGTGCCGTTCATCACGGCCACCGCCGCCGCGATCATCCTGGCGCTGTTTTTCCGACCCCCGCCCAAACCCCAGGCCATGCCTGCGGCCCATGCCGAGGCTACCGTTTGAGAGCGTGCTCTGCCGCCTTCCGAAATGTGCGCCCGGTCATGTCTGCCAATCGGGCGGATCTTCCGTGCCAAGTTCGATGATGCGCGCAACATCACGACGGCCAACCAGCACTCTCTCGATGCTAACGCCGCTGTCATCGGCAAGGTAATAAATTAGAAAGTTCGTTCTGCTGATGACCCAAAACCGCAGGGCTTTGTGGCGCGCGGCCCATTTGGGGTGCGGTCCAGCCTGGGGATGTTGCGCGAGAAAACCCGCTGCTGCCTGTGCCAACTCAAGAAATCGATCCGCCGCTCTGGGGCCTTGACGAACGAAAATCCAGGCGTAAATGTGATCCAGGTCACTCTGTGCCCGGGCACTGATCCGGGCGTTCATCTAGCCCTTTCTGATTTTCCGAGCGTGTTTCGTCCCCCGTTGGCGAATCCCCTTCCAGACGGATTCTGATAGCGGTTCATGTTCGCTCTCGATCCCTTCGTCTATCAGGGCATCAAATTCGTCCGGAGGTTCATAAGCCCTCAAAATCAGCAATCTGCCGCCGCGGGAAATGACTGTCGGATGGCCTTGGAGCGCCTCGTCGGCCAATCTGCCAAGGGAACTCTTCGCTTCGCTGAGGCTGCAGGTTTTCATTATTGAACTGAAAATAGCCTGTATTTGGACTATTGTCAATTCAGCATTCTACCGGCTTAGCAAACGCGCAAAGACGCGAAGACGCAATGCGGACTCGGAGGGGCCGCATCGTAAACTTGTAGCAGACGACGTAAGGAGACTCTAATTTATCGGCGTTTGGAAGAGATTAGAGTCTCCTCACCTCGTCTCCTGCATGGAATAGGATTTCCGAATTCCGTGCAGCGCAGGCGTCTCCCCGCTGATTCCTGGAAACTGCACCGAGACGATGCTTGGGAAGGAAAAATTGACGCCTCGCCACCACATGTTATCCTGTGGCAAATCGCCGGCGCAACACTATGCACATCACCCTGGACGAGTGGTTCACGCAACTGGACAAATTCCAGGATCGCATTCCCTTGGACGTATTGCTTCGCGGTGTAAAACAATTACGCTTGGACCCCGCGGAAATCGAACCCTTCGTTCAATTCTCGCCGGAACGGTACCGTCGCAACCTGATGCGGGCGGGTCCCGCTTATCATGCGTTGATTCTGTGCTGGCTCGATGGGCAAAGCAGCCCCATTCATGACCACCGCGGCTCCGCATGCGCCGTGCGCGTCATCTGCGGAGAGGCCACCGAAACCACCTTTGGCTTGAGCGACGAAGGCCACGTGTTTCCCGTACGGACCCGCCAATTATCCGAAGGCTTCGTCTGCGCGACCGAAGACCTGGACATCCACCAACTCTCGAACCTTCAGCCGGGCAAAGCCGGGCTGGTCACGCTTCACCTCTACTCGCCGCCGCTGCTGGTCATGGGCCAATACTCCAAGACCAGCTCGCTCATGACCGAATTCAACGACGAAGTGCATGTCTTCGCTCAGGGCGCGGGGATTTAGGCCCGAAGCACGTCCGCTGGAAGCAGGCCACTCGATACCACGCCGCCAGCGCCCGAAAACCTTTACCCCTCGTTTAATATTGTAGCAGACGACGTGAGGAGACTCCAATTTATCGGCGTTCCGAAAAGATTAGAGCCTCCTCGTCAAAACGCTACACTGATCGTTTAGGAATTCTCTGGAAAAGCCGCGCACTGTTGCCGTGATCTAGCGAAACGCGAATATCTGCGCCGGTGGTTTCGAGAATCTGCGTGAGACCAGGGACGGCCTCATCATGAACCTGATGCAAAGCTACAAGCTGACGCCCATTGATTTGACGGGCCAATCGTCTGATCTCGGCAGGAGACGCCTTGATTCCGTTACGAAGCCTCCTCTTGAGTTCCGACTTTGCATGGGCATCCCATCCAGTAAACCCGACGAAGTTTTCCTTCCAACCTATGACCTCAATCGTGCTCATGATCATCTTCCAACGGCCTCGACTCTATAAAAAGTCATGCTGTTTGTCATTTCAACGACATTTGTCCCCATCAAATTTTCCGTCGTTGAATTATAGGAAAGCGCATTGGTGTCCATGGCAGTCCAGGCAATAAAGTTCGTGGACGACTCAAGCACAAAATCATACGCTCGCACGGTGAGCGTCGCTGAGGTGACAATCTGCAGTTCACCACCAGCTTGAGGAAAGACGACCAGAGTAACAGTCGGCGGGTTGGCCACCGCATTGATTACCAAGTCTGCCGGAGTCCAAGTCGACATCGTCGGGTTACCGGGAGTAGGATACAAATGATTACAGCTGATGGAGCCAGGGATTGTCGCAGTAAAGGTACCGCTCGTTCCGTAGTAAACTGCGTTACTAGCAGGACCTTGGACAAACGGGCTATTCGTCGCACCAACCACATCAGAGATGACAATATTGAAGAACGCAACTTGACCAGCGGGAACACCATTCACGGCAACATGGGCAGGTCCCATAAGACCATTAGTCGGCCCCCAAACCACCCGCATCCAGGAGAACGCTGGATTGCAGCGTCATCGAGTCTGCGTTAGTGCCCACGTACAACTGGGCGATGAGGGAATTGCCGCTAGGCAGTGGCGAGGCGGGAATAGGGCCAGTTGGGTCGCCAGCGACAGGAGTACCAATCACAAACAGATGCGCCGAGTCATTTTGAAAGTCAACCTTGATTTGGCCTTGTTGGGAGAACGCGCTAAGTGAAATAATTGCGATCAGAAGTGAGAGGAGTTTGATTTTCATAAGGCGGTTTTGTCGAAGCTTATGGATTTCGAGCCGGGGTAGAGAGTGTTCCCACTCTAGCATTCTCGTCTTCAATCGGGATCTCCCATATGGTTTCTTGCCCGCGACCAGCGTGGGTGATTTTTCATAATATTCCTCCTGCTGCACGGATCTGCAAGTCGTTTTTCCGGTCAGAATTAGGATTTATTCGCGTCTTTGCGCCGATCAGCACGATATTCGAAAACCCGGATCGCTGAAAATCCAAGGCCCAGGACCCATGATCTCGCCCGGCACGAAAAGCAAGAAAACCGGAACGCTGCACGGCCCGACTTTGCTTGCCGGAATAATGTCGCCGGCCCCGACGGGCAGGGCAAGAAAAGGCAGGAGGAACAACCCAGCGCCTGCCAGGAGCAAAGGATGCACGCATTTTAAAGCCGCTCGCATAGTGCCGCCTCACAATCGTGAACTACGGTTCGGATATTAGATCGTGCCAACCTCTTACGCAATGGCTTGACGACTATATTCCGCATGTGTCCATTCTCCTAGCCATATCCCTTCCGATTGTGTCGCTTCACCAAAGCTTTGGCCTGCTCGCTCGGTAACGTCTTCTTAGAAGCAGCGGCGCGCGCCTCAGAATAGACTCTCGAAGGCATTGCGCCATCTCTCTCGCACTTCTTTTTCTCGCGTGCGTTTGCCTTCATCACCCGTTTTAAATTGACCTCGTCAATGATTTTCCCAAGAACGCGGGTTTGCTCTCCATCGGTCGAATAATCGCAGCGGAACGCCTTTCGGAACTTGGCGCGCGACGTGTGAACGCTTCATGACATAGATTGAGCGGTCTAACAATTAACCTGTCGATACCGGCACGTCCCCGGCTCCCGAATTTCCGGAACGCTCGGAGCGGCCGCCGCCCAGTTCAGTGCCAGGTTCGGCTATTCGGCCTTTTCTGTCGCAAGGTGTGATCTCGACGACTGCGCCAGAGCGTGCAGAGAATGAACCGCATCGGTCGCCCCCCATTGCCGAGTTCAAATCAACTGAAAACTTCCCGGCAGCCTCGAACTCCTCCGAGGACGAAAAGTCCAATCCGAATAGAATGTTGTTCTCCAGCGTGAACCGATCCAGATCCGCATCAGAAATATCGTGGAACGCGAACCGAACCAGGTGATGCTTGATCAGCTTGAAGTAACCTCGCTCATCCACCTCTGGAGTCATTTCCCAAGCATGCAGGGCAAATTCCACCACACCATGGCCTTCCCGGTCGTAATGAAAGGCAACGACCGCCGCATCGTGAAATTCGGGCCAATAACCGAACGCTTTTACTACCGCTTCGGTATTCCGCAAGTATGAGGGTGCCTGAGTCATGAAACAACAGAATGTCTAACATACAATAAGCGGCTTGTATATCGAGATCCCGGCAGAAATAACAATTAGGTGGGCTGCCCAGCTCCAGCCCATTACGCCAGCCCCCAACCCCGAAAAAGGGTCGCGGCATTTCTTCTAAAATTTTTCCATTGACAGGGATAAGATAGGTGTATAGTCTCTTCCGAGAAGCTCCAAAAGGGGTTTCCTGTCGCTCTTTGAAATATTGCGGATGATACGCGATTCGTGACTTGCTACACCGTTTGGCGAAGGCGGACTCTGCCCGCCATAGCCAAGTGCGCGGAGGCGGGACAACGCAGGGGCGGGGACAGCTCGTCCCCAGCTTCCCTATCCAAGAGAACCGCCGATTCGGCGATGGTGACGGCTCCTCTCCATTGCCTGCGCTTTCGATGAGCAATGCCAAGCTTCGTGTTCCACGACCTCACGCCCGCCCGGGCGAGTCAATCCCTGACCGCCAATAGTCGCGAATAGTAACTAACGGTAACCAAAGGTAACCAATGGTAACCGATATTGACCAAAAAATTTGCGCAGCGGAGCGGACCGGGTCCAAGCCCAATCGCACCAAATCCAGCCAAATCCAACCATAGAAAATACAATAACCCCCTTCTGCGAGTCGGTGGAGGGCCCAGTCGGCAAATTTTGCCGTGCCGGACTGCCCCG
>Ga0073928_10009407_pt1 | contig 11914 bp, 14 predicted proteins | sample PaiPotPPA55metaG_FD_76969 | JGI IMG/M metagenome (GOLD analysis project Ga0073928, IMG submission 76969) | Iron sulfur acid spring bacterial and archeal communities from Banff, Canada, to study Microbial Dark Matter (Phase II) - Paint Pots PPA... ...
AAGATCGAACTGGCGCAGCGCGCGATTGTCCGCGCGGTGTCGACTGCCGGAGGTGTGGCATGAGTGTTCTTGGACAACCGCTCGACCGCACCGACGGTCTTCTGAAAGTCACGGGCCAGGCGAAATATTCCGCCGACAACCCGGAAGCCAAGCTCGCGCATGCGGTACTGGTGACGAGCACGATCGCTCATGGCAGAGTGGCTTCCATGGATACCGCGCGCATCCAAGCCATGCCCGGTGTGCTGCTCGTGATGAACCATGAAACCGCAATGCGCCTGCCTAATGGCGGCAAACCGAATGCCGAACCACCGGCCGTGCGCGGATTGTCGCTCCTGCAAACCGACGAAGTACGCTACAGCAATGAGCCCGTAGCCGTAGTCGTCGCCGATACGCTGGAGCGAGCAACCGATGGCGCCCGCAAGCTCCAGGCATCGATTCGTTATGAAACCGCGACGCCGAACACGGACTATCAGCGCGCGAAGGGCACGGCGTATCAGCCGGAAAAGATGATGGGCCGGCCAATCAACACCCAGCGCGGCGATGTGGCCGCCGGACTGCGTCAGGGCCCAACCCGCCTCGACGCCGTCTACACCACGCCGAACGAGCACCACAATCCAATGGAACCGCACGCCACGCTGGCTCGCTGGGATGGCCCCAACCTCACGCTCTACGATGCAACCCAAGGCGTCTCCGGCGCACGCAACGCGGTGGCGAAAACCCTCGGCATCCCGGATGCGAACGTGCGCGTGCTCTGCCCGTTTGTAGGTGGCGGTTTTGGATGCAAGGGCTCGGCCTGGTCGCATGTCGTGCTTGCTGCCATGGCCGCGAAGCAGACCGGCCGGCCGGTTCGGCTCGTGCTGGAACGTCCGCAGATGTTCGGCATGGTCGGCAACCGGCCGTTCACGGATCAGCATATCCAGATCTCGGCCCGCGACGACGGCACGCTCACCGGCATGCGCCATGACGTGATCTCGACCACATCGACGTTCGAAGACTGGAACGAAAGCTCGGCTATCGTCACGCGCATGCTGTATGCCGTGCCGAACCAGGCGACCACGCACAAGCTGGTGAAGCTCGATGTCGGCACACCGACGTTCATGCGCGCGCCCGGTGAAACGAGCGGCTCGTTCGCGCTCGAATCCGCGATGGACGAAATGGCCTACCAGTTGAACATGGACCCGCTCGCGTTCAGGCTGAAGAACTATGCCGAGATGGAACCGCAGGAAAATAAACCGTGGTCGGAGAAGTCGCTGCGCGAGTGTTATCAGATCGGCGCCGATAAATTCGGCTGGTCGCGGCGCAATCCGAAGCCGCGTTCCATGCGCGACGGCAACATGCTGATCGGTCTCGGCATGGCGACGGCGACGTATCCTGCGAACCGCAGCGAGGCATCGGCTATTGCGCGCATCTTGCCGGACGGCACGGCGATGGCCGCATCGGGCACGCAGGATCTCGGCACCGGCACCTATACCGTGATGACGCAAGTCGCCGCCGATGCGCTCGGCTTTCCGGTGGACAAGGTCGACTTCGCACTCGGCGATTCGTCGTTGCCGCATGCGCCGGTGTCGGGCGGTTCGCAGTCGGTGGCGAGCGTCTCGCCTGCGGTGCGCGAGGCGGCGGCGCAGGCGCGCGCCAAGTTGATCGCGATGGCGATGGCCGATCCAGGGTCGCCGCTAAGCGGGGGTTCCATTGACGATGTCACCGTCGATAATGGCTGGGTCGTCAGCCGCGCCGATCCATCGAAGCGCGATCCGGCCGCCGCGGTGATCGCACGCAACGGCGGCAAGCCGATCGAAGCCACGGCGACCACGAAGCCCGGCGATGAAAAACAGCAGTTCGCGTTTCACTCGTTCGGCGCAGTGTTCACGGAGGTTCACGTCGATGCCGACCTGGGCACGATCCGCGTCCCGCGCATTGTGGCGGTGTATGACGTCGGCAGCCTGCTCAACGAAAAGACCGCTCATAGCCAGTTGATGGGCGGCCTCGTTTGGGGCGTCGGCTCGGCGCTGACCGAGAAAAGCGAACTCGATACGCGGTATGGCCGGTACGTCAACGCCAACCTTGCCGAATATCACGTGCCGGTGAACGCCGATATCGGTCTGCTCGACATCACCTTGCTGGGCAAACCCGATCCGCATATCAATCCGCTCGGCGCGCGGGGCATTGGCGAAATCGGCATTACGGGGGTGGCGGGATCGATCGGGAACGCCGTGTATCACGCGACCGGCGTGCGCGTGCGCGATTTGCCGATCACGCTCGACAAGGTCATGCCGAAAACAACGGTCTGACGTTTTGCCGGGAAAGTTTTGCCGGGAAAACCGCGCGGTTTTTTTTGGGCTTGCAGCACATCGTGGGGCTTGTCAAAATCGACCCTTCTTACCTCCTTACCATCAGGAAGCCGGCCATGAGTTATTCATCGAGTGCGACCGGCATTCTGCTTGCAGCCGGTTACGGTTCCCGCTTCGATCCAAGCGGTCTCCATAACAAACTCCTGGCCACGCTTCCGGACGGTACGCCGGTCGTTTTTCAGTCTGCGCGGCGCTTGCTGTCGGCGGTGTCGCGGGTGGTGGCCGTGGTGCGCCCGGGCTCGGAGAAGCTGGCGGAGGTTTTGAACGAAGCGGGCTGCGACGTGATGTTTTCCATCGATGCCGAACGCGGCATGGGCGCTACGCTTGCCGCCGCGGTGCGTGCGACGCAGGACGCGGAAGGTTGGCTAGTGACGCTTGGCGATATGCCGTGGATCGAACCGGGGACGGTCGAAGCGGTGGCGCGATCGCTGGACGCGGGGGCGTCGATTGTTGCGCCGTTTTATCGCGGGCAAAGGGGACATCCGGCAGGGTTTGGCGCCATGCATCTGGAAGCGCTCAGCGCGCTTGACGGCGATGCCGGCGCGCGGGCGCTGTTTATGTCGGAGACGGTGGAACGCATCAATGTTGAAGACGCGAACATTTTGCGGGACGTGGATTTGCCGGCGGACTTGGGGTTGCATTGAGATGTAGAAAAAAGCGATCGGTGATCGTCAACTACGGTCCTACTGCCGTTCTTCCGCTGCGTCGTACACGTCGCCGCCGTTGCGCTTGCCAACCGCAATAACGACAACCGTCACAATCTCGTCCTGTACCTGATAGACAAGCCGGTATCCTCGGGTACGAAGCTTGATCTTGTAGCAGTCCTTCATTCCGTACAGCCGTGAAGCCGGCACTTTCGGGTTCTCGAGCCTCTCGTCCAGCTTCTTAGCGAACTGCCGTCGCGTCTCGGCGTCAAGTTTTCGCCATTCCTTCTCCGCGTTGAGTTTGAACCTCAGCTTGTATGTCATTTATGGATGTCGACCTCGACCAACGATTCATCCTGCCTGGCTCGGACAATGTCGGCCAATTCATAGTCTTCCAACCGATCGAGCAGCGCTTCGTAATGATCTGCCGGCAGCAGGTACGCCACCGGCTTGTTGCGATTGAGGATGGCGACCGCGCCGCCGTCCGCGCTTTCGATAACCGCGCTCGGGTTGAGCTTCAGCTCCGAAATTCCCACAGATTGGGTAGCATGAATAGCTTCCATGACGCTCCTCGCCGGTGAAATAATCTTCAAGAAGACCTGATAATAGCTCTTTTCACAGGTCACTGCAAAGCCACGCTACGGTGAAGCCACGTTATTAATACTGCCACCGGGGCTCGCACCACCCGCCCTCTGATAGCTGTCCAAACAGCTAACGAGTAAACCCGCCGAAACATTTTGAGACCCAACTGAAACAACACGTAACCTGAGTCAACTTTCCTGAAAGCTTGGCGTTAACCCGTGGATAGCGCCAATCCTGGCGATGCTTTTCAAGGCAACCGACTCCATGGCAGCCCTTCCGTTTTCAGCACTTCAGCAACGTCGACAAAAACAAGGCCACGCGGCGCTCGTTCCGAGATCCGCCGGGCAACTCAAGGCGGAACACGATCGCATCGTCGGCCGGGCGCAGTTTTTCCTCTACGCGACCATCGCGCTGGCTATTGCGGGCGTGATTGTCGTCGCCATGCTGCCGTTCTCGCCCATTCCGAGCGACTTCAGTTTCGGCGCCCAGGAAGTGGTCGGTGTAGCCGTGTTCGCGGCTTGCCTGTTCCTGTTGCACGAGCGCACGGAACTCACGCTGCGGCTCTACAACTACGAACCCGTCGAACAAACCACGCAGGGCGAGCTGCGCGCACTGCTGCATCGCGTACCGGAAGGCATCTCGTACCAGAACGCCCTCGCCGCCGACAACCGGACATTCGTGACCGTGGAAGCGGAAGAAATTCGCCGTCGCGCCGATGCATTCAAACCGCAAACCGAAGGTCTGGAAGCAACAGAAAGCTAATGGTCCGGCGGTTGATCCACCGCCAGACCTGGCGAAAGACACCGCAAAAATCGTCGTCTACGCCAGGGTGAAACTCTGGGCGTAAAAAAATGAAAGCCGCCGTCCTGCATTCGCGGGCCGGCGGCTTTCATTTTTACGCGGGTGTGCGGAGTCTGTTTCTTGCCAAACGGGTTCCCGTTCGCGAAACGCACCCTCGTCGTTCGCCTCTGTTGACCCACGGAGCGACACCGCATCAAGTGCGAGCCTGCACCCGTCCGGCTGCGAAAGTTGGTCGTGCGGGTAGCGTGAGGACACACCGCGCATGAACGCGGCACTCCTTTAATTCTCACCGAACAGTGCAATGCAGACAGTTGCGCAAACCGTTACCCGCGTGGCGCTCAGCCACATTCACGTGCACGGGCCAACTGTGAGGCCTGCCTTCCAGCCCGCATGCGCCTATGCTGGAGAACACGACATAAACTGTCGACGATGGACCAGACGGAGGCCACTCATGAACCCCATGAACATCCTGCAGCCCACAAGATACGACCTGCAGTCCAATCCGATTCCCGACCCGCTCGCCGATCCGAACCGCGACCCGGAAGCCGACCCGCTGTCGCCGCCATCGCCGGGGCACCGGCCGGAGGAGCCGCAGCATCCCGATGCGCCGCCGGACGGGCATCCGGTTTAGGTCAGGGTTCAGCAACCCATGTCATGGCGCGGTTTCCGGTCGTTCGTCGACAACGACGATCGTGGCAACCGCGCGGCTCTGAGCAACGGGCTCGGCGGCAGGATCGGAGAAAATCCTGGCGCCGCGCTGATAGTTGAAGATGAACAGCACGACCGATGCAGTGGACGCCAGCATCACGCAGAACACGAACACCGCGCGATAACCCCAGGTCGCGGCCACAAAGCCCGACGCCACCCCCGCCAGCACGGAGCCCGTGCGCATGGTGTTAAAAAACAGGGTGGTCGCGCGGGCCAGCGCGCCGGGCATCAGTTCCTGAAAGTACGACATGCCGAGGCATGACGTCACCGCGACCACGACAGCGTTCAGGATTTGCAGCGGCACGAGCACCCAAAGGTTCGGTGCGAGCGCGATCCCCGCGAAATACACAATGTGCGATAACGACGCGAACGCGATCATGTTCGCCTTGTTGATGCGCCGCGACGCGCCGCCGAGCAGGAGCATCATCGGAATCTCGGCAAACGCGCCGAGGCCGACCATCTGTGCGACGTGCGCGGTCGTGCCGTGCAACTGATCGACGATCAGCACCGGCAGCATGATGGTCGCGATCGCCGAGCCCATGCCGATCAGCGTAAAACTCACCAGCGCCGCATAGACGTGTGCATTTTTGGCTTGCTGCGGGATCTCGCTGGAGGTCTTGTCGGCGGCTTCGTAGGTGTCATAGATCTTGGGCTCGCGCATGCACAGTACGATCAATCCAGCCGCCACGAACGCACCCGCCGCCGACAGGAACAGCCCGTTGAAACCCGACACCCCCAGCACGATTGCACCCACCGCCGGACCGAACACCCATGCGCAGGACAGCGTGGTGCGCAAGGTGGCCATCGGCAGTTCGGTATGTTCGATGCCCTCTGCGTGCAGCCGCGCTTTGCCGAACGTGAAAAGCTGCGGGAACACCGCCGCGCCGATGCTCAGGAATACGCAGCCGAAGATCGTCAGCAACACGTAGTTGCGCGTGACGCACAGCAATGCATAACCGAGCGCCGATCCCGCAATGGACAGCAACACGATACGTTTTTTATCGCTCCGGCGATCGGCGATACGCCCCAGATACGTACTCACGATCACACTGCTCACCGCGGTCAGCGTCATGAAGATGCCGAGCCGAACCGGCGTCATGTGCGCCTCGGTCGCGCCGAACAGCGACGTATACGGCACCGCGAATGAGGAAGCGATGCCTGACAGGAACATCGCGAGGGAAATGCCGGGATAACCGGGAAGACGGATAAGCGCGAGAAAAGTCTTGAAGACAGCGTTCATTGAAATTCACGTTGGCGGAGAAGGTCCGTCGCGTGACGCTCCGTTTGAGCGATAAAAACGACGTTCAGCGGGCACTTAAACACGCGCTCGCGTTTTTTTCAATCACGTTTTCCTTTGGTTTCAGACTGGCGAAACTTGCTCGCGGATAAACGAAACGCTAATCGGCGATCAGCATGGAAACCGAACATGCAATCGTGCGTGCATTCGTGCGAGACGCCAGCGCGTCCTGATCATCGGCGGGGGAGGCAAATACCTGGGCGGAACATCAACGCCGTCACGCACAACCAGGAACTTCACAAAACCTGAGGAAGACCGCGAAAACGCAAATCCAGTCGCACTCGCCCTACGTTCGCGTTCAGATTGCGTTACCGCATTAATAGCCCTCAAAAAGGCTACAATATTTGTTAAAAGCCCACACAAGGTTTCTTAAACCTTAAAACAACAACATTCTCGTTAAACTACTATAATGGCCCATATGGAGCCTATTAAACCTCTTAAAAGCCCTTCTGAAGGCCGTAAATCCGGTAAACCGCTTCCTATCCCGGTACAACGGACACTCACGAAGCTTGGCGAAGACCTCAACCGCGCGCGCCGCCGCAGGGGGTTGACGCAGCAGGCGCTCGCCGGGCGCATCGGGGCGGGGCTCAATACCGTCAAGCGCATGGAAAACGGCGATCCGCACGTGCAGTTGCACTTCCTCGTAAGAGCGCTCCATTTCTTTGGAGAGCTGCAGCGGCTCAATGATCTTCTCGACAGCGGACAGGACGACATCGGCCTCGCATTGATGGACGAAAAGTTGCCGCAGCGGGTGCGAACCGCGAAGAAAACCACCAAAGCGTTCTAACGGCATAGCAATGAAAACCCAACCCGCCAGGTCCGGCAAGCCCGGTATCAGTACAGCCCTGGAGGTTCACCTCGGGGCCGCCGGCACACTCGTGGGTCACCTGAACTACGTGAGCCAGGGACGGCGCGAAGTGTCGCAGTTCGCCTATGACGAAACCTGGCTGGCCAATCCGGACCGGTTTGAAGTCTCTCCCGACCTGCCCCTCGAAGCCGGCTACCAGCCGCGTCGCGCGCCCAACGCCGTGGACTCCGTGTTTCACTTCGCACTGGCCGACACTACCCCTGACGCCTGGGGACGCCGTGTCATCAACCGGATACATGCCAAGGAGCGCCGTGACAATCCTCGCCTGCTGCCGCTGAACGAGCTCGACTATCTGTGCGCAGTGGACGACTTCAGCCGCATTGGAGCGCTGCGCCTTTGCAAGGAGGGAATCTATCTGAGGACGGTTGACGAAGGCCGGCGCACGACACCGCCCATGATCGAACTCGAGCGGATGTACAGAGCTACGCGTGCGGTCGAGACAGTCAGGGAAACCGTTGAGGACCTGCGCTATTTGCAAGGCAAGGGCACCTCGCTCGGGGGCATGCGACCCAAATGCACCGTGCTGGATGAAAACGGCAAGCTCGCCATCGGGAAGTTTCCAAGCGTCAATGACACCATCAACGTGACCCGGGGCGAAGTGCTGGCGCTAAGACTCGCGCGCCAAGCCGGCATTACGACGGCCAATGCGCGGTGCGTCACATTGAATGACACGCCGGTAGCCATCATCGAACGGTTTGACCGGGAGGATGGCGACCTGCGCGTCCCCTACCTGTCGGCTGCATCCATGCTGCATGCCTCGCGCCAGAACGCCCACGCCTACACCGAGATCGTGGATGTCATGCAGCAAAAGTGCTCGCACCCCGACAACGACGCGCGGGAGCTATGGCGCCGCCTGGTTTTCAACCTGCTCATCACCAACACCGACGACCATCTGCAGAACCTGGGTTTCCTATACGACGGCAACGACCTGTGGCGCATTTCTCCTGCGTTCGACGTGAACCCGATGCCCGGCAAGCTGCGAGAGTCCAAGACCTGGCTCACTGAAGACGCAGGCCCTATTGAATCAGTCCGGATGCTTCTGGATACGTGCGCCTATTTTTCACTGACGGACGCGCAGGCAAAGATGATCCTGGCCGAAGTCCTGGATGCAGTCATGGACTGGCGGCAAGTTGCCGTTACGCCGGAAGTCGGGCTCGACGCTCAGGAGCTGGATGACTTCGAGGACGCCTTTGAGCACGCCCAGACGGATCAGGCCCGCAAGATATTGGGCCGGCCCATGCTGCGGCCTGAGCTTGCGGAAGATGCCCGTTAGGAGCCCCGCGGCAAGCCGTGGGTCCAGCACATTCGTCCGCCGGACAGATGTCGCCAGGCTAAGGTTTTTTTAAGTATTCCCGTCTACTGTTGTTACAACGGCTGTTCACGGACGCCGGCATGGACGATGAAACCGTTCAATCCTCAGCCCGGCCATTTCCCGTGTATACGGCTCGAAGTGCAGGGGTGTTTGGTCGTTATGTCCCTCGACAAGCGCAACGCCCTGCATGAAACGCGTGGTCTGGGGGAGTCCATCATGAAACAGCTTGTCTCCGCAGTCATCGCCGCTTCGATCCTGATCCTGCCCGCCGTGTCGTTTGCCGCCCAAGCCGATGGTCCAAGAGCGCTGGACCGCATCGTTCAACAGAACGAGAAGTATGAAAGAGATCACCCGCGGCAATCACCAACCGCCCATGGCGAGCGCAAGGCTGCGGATAAATCCATGGGTGAGTCCCCTTCCAGCGCAGACTCTCATTAAACCGATGCACTGAGAGTTGTACCCGCGCCGGGCGCCCCGCATTTATCGCCCTCGTGCTCCCTACGTGTTTGATCGGCTAGCGGTCATCACCGGCGCTCGTCATGTCCGACAATTGCTTACACATCTAACAAGCAGACGGTAAACGTGCACTCCGGCAGCTGCGTTGTATAGGGACGCATCCACCCTGGAGATTGCCGTGAGCGCCAATCCGAACGTGTCAGAGTCCTCAGAGTCACTCCGCAGCCGTATTCACCCGTTGATTGCAGCCGCCGCAGTAGCGGTCATTGTTGTCAGCGGCGTGGGGGTCGCTGCGTTGACCGGGATTCTCCCCTCATCGAAAGCGGTTCCGGCCGCGGTGTCCGCTCCCGCACTCATCGATACACAACCCAGCGATTCCTTGAACGGCCTGAAGCCCAATGTGCAACCGCAAGCACCGAGCACAGCGCCGGCTCAGCCCGTAACGCACCATCATCACGTTGCCCCGCCGCCGCAAAACTACGCATCGAACGAACTCAATCGCGCGCCTGCGGGACCGGCTTTCCCTGCCGCTCCCGCTATAGACCCGTACGCCGGCCAGGTCGTGTCCATCAACACGGTCAGGACGGCTGAGCCCACCACGGGCCTGGGTGCCTTGGGCGGCGCTGTATTGGGCGGTCTTGCCGGTACTCAGATTGGCAACGGGCATGGTCGTACGGCCGCGACCATAGTCGGTGCACTTGGCGGCGGCCTGGCGGGCAACACGGTGGAGCATGCGGTGCACAAGGCAACCACGTACGATGTACAAGTCCGCATGGAAGACGGTAGTTACCGGAACTTCAGCTACCAGACGGACCCGGGTCTTCAGACAGGCCAGCGCGTGCATGTTTCCGGCGACTCGCTGACTGCATCCTGAGTCGCTGCGTTGGTGGGGGTTGGGGGGTGCAAACTGCGACTTTCGGACCTTTGACTTTCGACCTTGCCTCGCAAACCGAACGCCGCAGCTATGTTCGCGAAGCCGTTTCCTCATGGGGATAAAACAGCTTCGCGAACATAGCTGCGGCGCTTGATACTCAATAGCATTCTCACGCAAGCGGCCTTCACCCGAACAGGTGTCTGATTTTTTGCCAGAACGCGAACCGGTGCCGGGGTACGACCTCCACCGACACTTCTTCGTCGGGATGAAAGTGGACCTCCTTAACCTGCCGAACCTGTGAGACAAGCAGCCCGATGTACATGGTGACTCTCCCAACGTTAGACTTTTAAGTTCACGGAAAAGTCGGCAGCTCGGAGTTTGAACGCGCAGGCGCGTGGCGACGGGCTTACCCTCTTCCGCTAGTAGCGGGAATTGCGTACGAAGATATTGTTGTTTCCGTCATAACCCCCCTTCTTTTCCGCTTATCAGTCGTCCGTTGTTAGCCGCCGCTATCGGGTGGCCGTCATTCTTATACTAGCAGTTCAATAAGATAAGTATCCCAAACTATTGGTGTGTCCCTTAATGCATTCAAAAACACCGGTCAATGTTCGGTGACACATCCCATGGTCATATTCGGCCGATCCGACGCCGGGGGGAACACACACCAGCAGCCGTCGTCGTGCCGAAAGAAAAGCAGTGCGCGAGATCCAAGCGGCAATGCGGTTTCTACGCACACATACCGCTTTCCACCTGAGGGTGTGCGGCTGAACTCGGTGACACGAACTGGCGTTGAGAGGCCGGGAGCCAGCCATTTGTCGACCTGGGTACGTAGCGAATATTCATGCGTGGATTTCATGTGCTGCTCCGGCAAACGACTCTTGCTCGACCTCGTTTCGCGCGGACTTGATGCTGTCCGTGGGCCGCCCTGTTTCTTCATCCGGGCTTTGATCCATGGTCCTGCTATGCGCCGACGCCCTCAGTGCGCTACACCGCGCGAGATGCTTTAAATCCGCAAGTTGAGCAACAAGCTGTCTGGCTGTCCTGCGCTTCATGACGCACCTCCCGCACTGCAACCTGAACTTGATAAAACACTTTAACTGTATGCCTGGATCGCCCGTTTGGGAGCGTTGTAGGCAAAATCGCAACACTTTGTCGCAAAGGGAGGAAGCGCCGGATTGATCGCCACGTATTTGCGACGGCTGTTTAAATCGGCGGCTGCTCGCCATGTTTGTTTATCGGCACAGGAGATTCGGACTTGAGCGTCGATGATCAATACCGCGGACGTTTTTTTAGGTAGGGGTGACCGCAGTACGGCAACGGCTGGCTGTCATGGGCAAGAGGCGTGACGCCAAGCTACGCCTCACGCGCCAGCACCGTATCCAGCTCGCGAATGGTCCGATACAAAACGCGCGTGCCGTCGACCAGCTGTTGCGGTTCGATCCATTCCTCAGGGCAGTGGCTGCGGCCGTTCAAACAGGGAATGAAGATCATGCCGATCGGTCCTGTCGCGGCCACATACACACCATCGTGCCCCGCCCCGCTCGGCAAACGCATGCTGGCATATCCGAGGCTGGCGGCCGACCGCTCCACAGCGTCCATCACCAGCGGCTGGCATTGCGTCGGCCTCGCGCGGCTCACGTGCGCGGCCGACGCGGTCAGCCGCAACGCCAGCAGATCGTCGGCCACGCTCGCCATGAGCTCCTCGGGAAACTGATCGAGCACGGCGTCGCTGTCGCTGCGCACTTCCAGCATCAACTCGACGTGACCCGGCACCGCATTCGGGACGTTCGGTGTCATGGCCAGCCGGCCGATGGTCGCGACCACGTAGTGCAGATCGCCGTTCATCGCCGACGCCATGCGATACGTCCGATCGATCACCCGCGCCGCGCCGACGAGCGCATCGCGTCGAATATCCATAGGCGTGGTGCCGGCGTGGTCGGGCTGACCGGTCACCGTAATCAGCACGCGCCGGATGCCGACGATGTTCGTCACCACGCCAATGGGCAAGCGCTTCGTCTCGAGCA
>Ga0073928_10009408_pt1 | contig 11914 bp, 13 predicted proteins | sample PaiPotPPA55metaG_FD_76969 | JGI IMG/M metagenome (GOLD analysis project Ga0073928, IMG submission 76969) | Iron sulfur acid spring bacterial and archeal communities from Banff, Canada, to study Microbial Dark Matter (Phase II) - Paint Pots PPA... ...
CTGTGCGACCGCCAATATGGTTTGTCCTTCGGCATAGCACAGCAACATTTGCGCGCGTTGCACCCGCGCCAACGATTCGGTCCGCGATTGTGCCAGCTGGCCATACGATAGCACACCATCCGTGGGCATTGCAATACTATTTAGGAATCGATATACTAGGTTCCACAAGAGCGTGTGGATAGAGTTCCGTGCGACAGTGCAAACTCAGCGGCAGAGCCATTGCCAACAGCGAAAACACCGGGTCCCGACCGAAACCACCGAGCGATCGAGGACGGCGAGCGATCGGCAGGTTCGCCGCACTATCGAGCGTAACCGACATCCCACCGGTTTCTGGCTCTACGTCGCGATCGGAACGGACAGGGATATCCGGCGTAGGACCGTCAATGCGAACTCCGAGCTTGCGGCTTGAGCGCCCTACCTCGGGGAACCCGTCGGCCGCCGCCTTCATAGCCCGGAAGATCGACTGCTCTGGCACAAAGCAATTCTACCAAATGCGCGATGCTCCCTCACATATGGTACAGCATCAGATACACCACCACCCCCGTCACGCTGACATACAGCCATATCGGCAGCGTCCACCGGGCGATCTGGCGATGCTTATCGAACCGCTTCCGCAGCGCGCGACTCAGCGTGATGATCGCCAGCACCGGCACCGTGGCCGCCAGCAGCGTATGCGTGCCCAGGATGCTGAGATACACCGTCCGGATCGGCCCGGTCTTCGGGAACCGCACCGACCCCACCTGCACGTGATACACGATATAGCAAATCAGGAACAGCGATGATGTCACAAACGCCGAAACCATCACCTTGCGATGCGTTTCCACCTGCCCGCGGCGAATCAATATGTATCCGATCGTGAGCAGCACCGCCGCAGTAGCGTTCAGCGCCGCGTTCACCGTCGGCAGATCGTGCAGCGACATCAGGCCTTCTCCGCCCGCAGCGTGCGTATGTCGTGCAGCAGGCGCGACGCCGCCGAGTCATCGGACGTCGTGTAGAACCCGCGAATGCGGCTATGCCGGTCGATCAGCACAAACCGCGTGCTGTGTACCAGGCTGCCATCCACATCGCCCAGCTTGAATCCGTTGCGGCACAACTGTTCGAGCGCCGCCTGGCTGCCGGTCAGAAAAAACCAACGGCCCGGCGTCGCGTGATACCGCGTCGCATACGCGGCCAGCGCCTGCGGCGTGTCGTGCTGCGGGTCGACGGTAAACGAAACCAGCTTCACGTCAGGCATGTTCGCCACCGCCGACTGCACGCCGCGCATCTGCGCGCTCATGCGCGGGCAAGGTCCTGTACACGTTGTGTAGATGAAATCCGCCACCCAAATGTTTCCGTCAAGCGATTTACGATCGAATGCCTGCCCGGTTTGAGAAGTCAGTTGAAAATCCGGAAGCTGCCAGTACACCTGCAGGGGCGCCTCCGGCCGGCAACCGGCTAAGCCGAAACAAAGCAGCCCGAGCGCAAATGGCCGGGTACGTTTCATGCGTTGCTGACGGTACCGCGCAGGTTAGCCACCACGCCCGAAGCCAGTAGCAGCGCAATGCCAAAACACACCGTCACCGTCAGGCTCACGCCGATCCCCGGCGACCCCGGCGTAATTTTCATGAAGCCGTTCAGCAGCGAGATCGAGTAGGTCAGCGGGTTCACCCACATGATCGCCTTGATCCAACCCTGCGCCGTGGCCATCGGAAACAGCGAGCCCGACACCATCCACATGGGCACCAGCAACAGGTTCATAATGGCATGGAATCCGGCGGTGGAATTCATGCGCCATGCAATCACGAAGCCCAGCCCCGTCAGCGTGAACGAAACCAGAAACACCGCGCCAACGAGTGCCAGCACATCGCCCATCGTCAGCGAAACGCCCGCCAGCGGTGCGAACGCCAGGAAGATCAGGCCTTGGATCCACGCCAATGTGGCCGCGCCCAGAATCTTGCCCAGCACCATGCTGGTGCGCGATGCCGGCGACACCAGCATCGAAAGCAGGAATCCTTCGCGCCGGTCTTCGATGATCGAGATGGTCGAAAAAATCGCCGAGAACAGCACGGTCAGCACCAGCGCGCCCGAGAAGAATTTTTTCAGATCGCCAGACCCGTATCCGATCAGCAGCCAGAATACCAGCGGCGACGCCACCACGCCCAGCACGCGGCTCTTCTGCCGCCAGAAACGAATCAGCTCGCGCTGCCACAGAGTGGCGACGGGTAACCAAAAGCTACTCAATCAACGCTCCTGTCTCGCGAATGAACACATCCTCCAACGTCGGCTTATGCAGCCCGACCGATTGAATCGCGCCCGGAAAAGCCTCCACGACTTCCGTAATAAATCGATGGCCATTCGAAATCTCGACGCGCAGCACCCCATCCATCACCGAAGGCTTCAGACCGAATCGCGTCTCGATCTGCCGGCCCAACCCGGCCGCATCCTCGCTCTCCAGCACCACCACATCGCCGCCAATGCGCGACCGAAGCTGCTCCGGCGTGCCTTCCGCCACCATACGTCCCTGATGCAGCAGCGCCAGCCGATCGCAGCGGTCCGCCTCGCCTAGAATATGCGTGGTCAGCAAAATCGTCACGCCTTCCGTGTTGCGCAGCTCATCGATGTACTGCCACAACTCGCGGCGCGCACCGGGATCGAGGCCGGTCGAGGCCTCGTCCATCAGCAGCACGACCGGCCGGTGCAGCAAGCCCTTGGCAATCTCGACGCGGCGCTTCAATCCACCTGATAGCGTCTCCACGATATCGTTGCGCCGCTCCGCCAGCCCCAACCGCTGCATCACGTGCGCCATGCGATCATTGAGCTTTGCGCCCGACAGTCCGTGCAGATGCCCCTGCCCGCGCAGGTTCTCCGCCACCGTGAGCGCCTTATCCAGGCTTTGCGTCTGAAACACCACGCCGATCGACCGCCGCACTCCCGCCGGATCGCGCGTCACATCGTGCCCGGCCACCTCGGCGCGCCCCGACGTAGGCAGCATCATGGTCGAGAGAATCCGGAAGAGCGTGGATTTCCCCCCCCCGTTCGGCCCCAGCAGACCGAAGATCTCGCCCGCCTTGACCTCGAAATTGATATTCGAAAGGGCGGCGCGGGATCCGTACTGATGACTCAGGTTCTCAACAAGAATCACAATCCAGGCCTGTCCAGCAGCATCAGCCCGTAAATCAGAGGAAGGTAGAATACCGAAACCATCAAAACATAACGGGCGCGTAATATGGTGCGCTCGCGCGCGACGCGCACTCCGGAATAGAGGAAATAAAGACCGAGCAGCAGAGCGCCAATCATGTAAATGCGCCCCGACATCCCCAGCATACTCGGAACCAGGCTGACCGGAATCAGCGCCAGCCCATACAGGACGATCTGCCGCGCCGTCGACCGGCCGTCCGGTTCCACCACGGGCAGCATGCGTATCCCCGCGCGCGCGTAGTCTTCACGGTACATCCAGGCGATCGAATAGAAGTGCGGAAACTGCCAGAGAAACAAAATCGCGAACAGCACCCAAGCCTCGCCCGTGATCGAGCCGTGCGCCGCCGCGAATCCGATCATCGGCGGCATCGCGCCCGGAAACGCGCCGATGGTGGTCGAAAGCCACGAGCGCTGCTTCAGCGGCGTGTACAGGAACAGATAGCTGAGCAGCGTGAACAACCCTAGCAGCGCCGCCAGCGGATTCACGCCCAGCCACAGATCCGCGAAGCCCGCCAGCGACAGCGCGATGCCATAAGCCAGTGCGCGCGGCGGCGAAATCCGGCCCGCCGGAATCGGCCGATCCGAAGTGCGCCGCATGCGGCAATCCGCCTCGCGCTCGTACCACTGGTTCAGCGCCGCCGTGCCCGACGCGATCAGCCCCGTGCCCAGAATCGTGTGCAGCAACCCGAGTAGCGGGATCGCCGACACGAATGCCCACCAGCCGCCGCCCTGCGGCAAGCCGAAATAATAGCCGATCCCTGTGCTCATCAAAATGAGCCAGGTGATACGCGGCTTTGTGAGCTCGATGTAGTCCTTCATCCCTGTTTATGCCCGTTCCGCTTCCTGGGCGGCTTCTTCCTTTCCATCCCCTCAGCCCACCCGATCAACCCGTTAAGCTTGTCACCCATCTCAGCCAAATTCGCCTCAATTCGCGAAAGCAACTGCTCATGCCGGTCATTGTGCAAACGCTCGATCTGAATCATCGCGAACAGCGCGTTCTCCAAGCTCACACGCGCATCCTCCAATCGCCGTATCCGGCGCTCGTGGTCAAGCTGAACTGGATCCCCAGGCACCATCTCTTTCAAAGGGGCGGCATCCGCCGCCCCCCGGCTAACCTAACCGCCCACCTTCATGTCGGCGGAACTGAAATCCTGCGTCTTGCTCTCCTTGGCCCCCACGGTCAGCGGCACGTCCTTGGTCCCATACTTCTCGTGCCAAACTTCCAGCGTGTACGTCCCCGGAGGCAATCCCTTTATTGTATACGTCCCGTCGTCGCCTGTCACGGCGAAAAACGGATGCGAAACCACCCCGATATACGCTCTCATCCATGGATGCACGTTGCACTTCACCGGGATCATGACTTCCTCGCGCGGGAAGCTCTTCATCTTCGGATCGCCCTTGGGCGGCTGCGATTCGTTCCACTCCTGATTGACTTTCGGCAGCGGGTGGATGTTGTGATTGGTCGGATCGTCGTTCTTGATCTCGATATTCTGGCCGGTCATCACTGCGAGTACGTGCGGCTTGTACATGCAGCCTTCCTGGTCGATCGTCACCGGCGTCGTCGGCGCCGGCCACTGCTTATCCGGCAAGCCTGACTTCACCCAAACGAAGGCATTCTTCAGCGTGCCGTTGTCGTTGATGATCACTTCTTCCGATTTCTGAGGCGTGGTATGCACGCGCGCGCAAGCCGGGTTGGCCGACATATCGATGGTGCGCATGGCCGGCTTCTCACCGCTGAACGTCACTTTGCCAGTGACGGTCGCAGCGTTGGCTTCGTCAGCAGCCGAAGGCGCCGCGGCGGCTGGCGGGGCCGCTTCTTCCTTCTTGGCTTCTTCCGTCTTCCCGCAGCCCGCCAAAAGCAGAACGGAGACCGCTCCGCAAGCAACTAACAGTCTTTTCATTAAATGCTCCTTTTCAAATGAGGGTGCGGGGCGCCAGGTGCTGGGTCCTGGCAAACGGCTTGCGCCGCGCACGGACATCCAGCACCCAGCACCCAGGACCCAGAACCCTCTTATCTTCTTATCTTCCCGCTCCCGCTCCCGCGCTGGCCCGCATGCGACCCAACTCGTCCGGCGTGAACTGGAACATATAGCGTACCAGCAGTTCCGCGTGGTCTTTCGGGTAGCCGTTGAAACTCTCCGGCGTCGGACCCGCGAACACCATGCGATCGCCATCCGCCCGGAACAATCCCGAAGGCATCGCCGTCCCCGGACTCATCATGGCCGGGTCCAACATCCAGCGCCGCGTCCAGCCGGGCTTCAAGCGCTCCTTCGCCAGCAGGAAATTCGGCGCCGTCGCGTGCGCGTCGTGCTTCGGATCGCCCGTCGCATGGCACTTCAAGCACGGCGCGCCTTCGCTGGTGAACAATTGCCGCGCCATGGTGCGCTCCTGATCGCTCAATGGCTCCAGCTTGTCTGCGATATACGGCGCCGCCTGCGACGACATCGCCCCGAAGAACCGCACCAGCTTCTGGATCTCGTCATCCGAGAAGTAGAACGTCGGCATGCGTGCATGCAAATACCGCCGCACCCCGTCGCGATCCATCTCCTTCGGTTCGTCCGTCAGTGACGGATTGTTCAAAAACCCCATCAGCCATTCCGGATTCACGCGCGCCCCTTCGCCGATCAGCGTCGGCGGCTTCTGGTCCTTCCAATCCGGATCCTGATAGCGCGGCAGTTGCATGAACACCGTCGGATCCTGCCCGACATGCACCAGGTGGCATCCCATGCAATTGTACTTGCGAATCACCCACCAGCCTTCGATAATGTCCCGTCGCTGATCGCCCGGGTTGTAGCGGTACCGCTCGGGCATGGTCGGATCGACCGATCCCATCAGGAACGTAGTGACCTCATCGATTTCGGGCTTTGATAAATTGAAATTGGGCATCTTCAGCCGGTCGAGCTTAGCCTTCTCCTTGCCCTGATCCCACACCGCCGGGTTGGCGAGCTTGCGCTCGAAAAATCCCTTGTGCGTGTACCAGCCTTCGCGCTCCGCGTCATGGCCCAGCAGCGCGAAATCCAGGCGCTCGATCGGCTTGGTTCCTTCCTTGGTCAGCTCCGTGCCGATGCGCTGCTCTTCTTCCAGACCCGCGATTTCGTGGCATCCCGCGCAGCCGTAGAATCGCACCAGAAATTGCCCGCGCGTCTTCAGCTTCGGATCGTCCAGATAATCCGCATTCGCATAATTCGCGTCCGGATGCTTGCGCGTCTCCAGGTAACTCGCGACATCGCGCGCCTCGTCTTCGGTGAGCCGCAAGCTCGGCATCGGCGTCATCTGCATCACCAGCAATTCGTGGCCGTCGTTCGGACACTTGCTGTGATCCAGATCGAACACGAACGGCTGCCCGTGCCGCTGATAATCCGCCGCCGTCAGATCCTTCTTCTCAAGCGGGCAGTACGGCAACGTGCGCTGCCGCGGATTGTGAATCCACCGCACCAGATAATCGTAATTATCCTTCTCGCCGATGCGGCTCAGGTTAGCCGCGAACGTGCCGCCTTGCTTCTGATTGCCTTCGCCCATCGAGTGACACGCCATGCAGCCGCGCGTCTCGAAAGCTTCCTTACCGCGCTCCGGATCGCCGGGCGCCTGGCTCTTCAAATCGCCTGTCACGCCCGACTGCCAGATAAATGCCGCGATGGCCTTCACCTCATCCGGGTCCAGACGGAACGTTGGCATCTTGGTGCCCGGCCGCCAATGATTCGGATCCTGAATCCACACCGGCAGCCACTCTTTGTGGATCTTCATCCGCACTTCTTTCAAGCTCGGCCCGACTTTTTTCACCTCGCGCGCGAGGCTGCGTGCGCGATCGTCGTCCTGCTCGAGCTTGGCATCGATGCCGCTGATTCGCACCTTCAAATTATCCGCATGCTGATACAGCTTCTTCGCTTCGTCGTTATTGCGCGTGCGGTCGCCCTGCTGCACCGTGAACCCGATCTCGCGCGTCCACTCCGCTTTCTGTTGCGTGAGCTGGCGTATGTCCTGATTCACCGCCCCTAGATCATCCGGATCGCGGTCGAAGCCTTCATAACGATGGCACGCCATGCAGCCGCGCAGCCGGAAAATCTCGCGGCCCTTGTCCAACGTATCGGCCATCTCCGTCACAATTTCTTGGTTGTGGCACTGCTGGCAGCCCGCTTCAAAATTCTCGCGTGGATGCATCGGCCACAGCCAGTGCTCGTTGTATCCATGCGCCTTCTCGATACTGGTCAGCGCCACGCCGTTCCCGCCATGGCAAGGCGTGCAGCCGAATTTTTCCGGATCGTGTACCTTGAGCAACTCCTTATTCGGATGGCTGACGAAAACTTCTTCGCCGCCCATCGCCGCCTTGGTCAGCGTCACCGGCTCGCGCGTACCCAGGTGACACGATTCACAGCGATCCACCAGGTCCACATCTTTAATGTGTATCTGGCGTATCGCGACATCGAACGTCTCCATCTTGTTCTGCAACCCACGCAGAGTCTGATCGCTGACATCCGGAATCCGATCAGTCAGATACTTATCGCGCTGAGCCATCAACTCCGTCGCCGGCTTCAACAAATCCACGCGCTTCAGCAATAGCGCAGCTTTCTCCGCCTTCCAATTCTGGAGAGTCTTGTCCATCGTGGCGAAATCCATTTGCTGCTTCTCGGTCGACCCGTCCGGCTTCGGCAGCTTCACCGTGTGGACTTCCTTCTTCAACTCCGCGATCTCCGCGCGCATCGAATTCTTAGAGCTCTCGCTCTTGCTGATTTCGATCTGGTAAGTCAGCGCGCCTATGTGACTCCGCACCTCCTGAAACGGTTCGTTTAGCGCCAGCGCCCGCGGCACTAACTCCTGATTCACCTTGCGGTCGATTTCGTCAGTCTGCGACTTCACCGACGCTACCGCCGCGGCTGCATCGCGATCCAGCTTCTGATACTCCGGCGAAGCCTTGATATGCTTTTCGTCTTTAGCTTCGCCCGGTTCGCTGTCGTGCAGAAACTTCGAGTACACCTTCTCGAAGCGCGCCTGGTAGCTCTTCCACGGCCGCGTGCCGTACACTTCGTCGTACAGCGCCCAGCCTAGCGAAAGAATCAGCAGTAGCGCCGAGATAAACAGAGGCTTACTGAGGGATGATTGAACAACAGGATCTTTTTCTTGCTCGCTCATATGTTAAACCACGGAGTGATCCAAATGTACTTGTAACGAAAAACCAGGCGCAATATCATCTTCACCGGCAGCAGCAGCATCAGAATCAGAAAGATCTGCATCACGCTGTATTGCAGCAGGCTCATGCGCGCGTAGATCTTCTTGCTGAACGGCGTGAGGGTGATGACCTTGTGTATGCCGATCCACGCTGCCACGAAATAAATCCCCATCACGATCGCACCGAATATGACTTTCCCCACGCGGCCCTTGATGCCGAATAGATCCGGAAGGTCACGGTTCACCTCGAACACCAGCCGGTTGTGGTCCCAAGTGACACCGGGCCAGAACCACATCCATCCTGGTCCGCGTATGATCGTGCCGATAATAATCATCGAAACCCACAGCACGATGAAACCAAAGATAAACGTGAGGATCGAGAACTTACGCTGTTTGTAAGTGTAGTAGCCGTTGCCCAGAGGGTTGGTGTCTATATATGGAATGACGATCAGCCCTATAATAATGAGGCTGGGAAACACCACTCCCGCCATCCACGGATCGAAGTAGACCAGCATCTCCTGCAACCCCAGGAAGTACCACGGCGCCTTCGCCGGGTTCATGGTGAGCGTAGGATTGGCCGGTTCTTCGAGCGGCGCATTCAGCGTGATCGACCACACCATCAAAATGATCGTGACAATAATGGCCGCCAGAAACTCGATGCGCAGCAGATACGGCCAAACATGTATCTCACGCGCCCACCCCGGCTTCCAAGGCTGAACCTTGCGGTGATGCGTCTTGGCCAGCGCGGGGTCCGCCTCGAGCTGCCCGATCAGGCGGTCGTTAGCGAACGCCTGCCGCATCCCGTACCACGTGTAGAACGGAACAACGAACAGCAGCAGCACGATCGGAACATTGTCCGGCGTGCTGAAAATGGTCCATAGCTGATGAAAATCCATAATGCCTCGCTTAGACCTTCTTCGGTTCCTTAATCTCCGATTCGAGCATCACCGCCCCTGGGCCGGAAATCCCGCCGTCCTTGCGCACTCGCCAGAAGTGCACCACCATGAACGTCGAGGCGAGAATCGGTATCGCCACGCAATGCCAGATGTAAGCGCGCAGCAGCGCATTCGAATCCACAATCGAGCCGCCTAGCAGCCCGAAGCGTACGTCATTGAAGGGCGTCATCCCCAATTGATGCCCGAACGGTCCGTCGTGCCCGAGTAGCGGTGTCGCCCGCGCCATGTTCGTCCCCACCGTGACCGCCCAAAATCCGAGCTGATCGTCCGGCAGTAGATACCCTGTGAAACTCAGCAGCAGCGTCAGCACCAGGAGCAGCACGCCCACCACCCAGTTGAACTGCCGCGGCGCCTTGTACGACCCCGTGAGAAACACACGGAACATGTGCAACTCCACCATGATCACCATCAGGTGCGCACCCCAACGGTGCATGTTCCGCAGCAGCTTGCCGAACGGCACATCGTGCTCTAGATACAAGATGTCGCGGAACGCCACCACCTTGGACGGATGGTAGTAGAACATCAGCAGGGTCCCGGTGAACACCAGCGTGACGTACACATAGAACGTCATCCCGCCCATGCCCCACGTGTAGTTGTAAGCCACCGCGTCGCGGTTGATTTTCGCCGGATGCAGGTGCAGGAACACGTTCGACAGCACGCCTAGCGCGCGGCTGCGCGGTGTCTCGTCGTGTTTGACGCGCAGCACCGACTTCCAGACTTCCGTCTTCTCCGGTTGCTTCAAGGCCTTCAGCTCATCGATGGCGCGGTCCCGCACCACCTTGCTGTCGTCGAGCAGCGCGTTCAGCCGGCCTTTGCCGTTTTTTCCGTTCCCGCTGCCATTGCCGCTGCCGTTGCCGGCCGCCCCACCGCCCGTGGTGGGTGTCGCGGCCGATTTTTTTCCATCAATTTCGTCTGCCATGTCTTAACCTCACACATTGCGCAGAATGGCGCCTTCATCGCCGAACTGCGACGGCTCCCCTTTGGGCCACCGGTACACGTGGCTCAAGTCCACCACGATCTGCCCTTCCGGATCCAGCTCCACGTGCGCCCGGTCCATCGGCCGCGGCGCTGGTCCCTCGAAGTTGATCCCTTCCGGATCGTACCCGCTGCCATGGCACGGGCACTTGAATTTGTTCTCGCTCGGCTTCCAGTCCGGCGTACACCCCAGGTGCGTGCAGATGGCCGAAATCACGAAAATCCCCTCCGTGTTCCGCACCACCCAGATGCGGTACTGGTTCTGAAACTTGGTGTCCACGCCGAAACCGAAGTCCGATGGAAACCCTATGCGAAACCGCGTCTTCGGCTCGTACAGCGCGCGCGGAAAGAAGAACCGCAGAAACATCAACAAATTGACGCCCAGGAAACCCAGCACCGACGCCATCACGAAGCGCCGCCGCCGCATGGTTACCTTCTGCGGATCGCTATCCGCCGGCTCTTTAAGGATGTTCAGCAGCGCTTGCGTTACGGCGGGCTTCGGCGGCTGCTGCGGCGCCGGCTTGCCCGCAACCTGTTCGGGAGTTGCGTTTGCCATTACTTTCCTGTGGACCGGATCGCTCCGGCCGTTCCTTCCGTTCTTTCAAAACTGGAACCCGCGGATGCCGCACTGCCTCCAGCGGCGGGGAAAAGGCGACTCCCTTATGGAGAGTATGGAAAGCCTGGCTGCTATAAATTAGGGGGCCCTTATAAACCGCTATCAAGAGCCACCGTTTCCCCTTGCCACGCTGAACTGCGAGCGTCAGCATCCCGATGTTCTCAAATGTTACCCATCGAACATATTTACACCCATACACACCAATTTGCAAGTGCCTGTCATGTGGCGGCGGGGACTCGTGCCTCCTCGCGGACACTCCTGTCCGCCTGCGGACCTGCAATCTTCGCGCACCCGGCACCGAACCGCGAGCGTCAGCGACCGGTCTGCGCCGCGATGCTGTTATGCTGGCGGCCAGGAGCAGCCAAAATCCAGATGTCACGCGAGATCGACAACCAGATCGCCGACCGCCTCGTCTTTAACGCAATTTTGAGCCTCGACGCGCCCCGCGGCAACAAGCTCGTCTGCACACGGCGCGCCCTGCACTCTGCGCTCGTGGCAGCTATCCGGGAGGCTCACGATATCGGCTTCCTGGCGGGCCAGCAAGACCGGTACGGTGACCTCACCCGTCCAGGGAGTCCGCGCCGGCCTGCTTGGATGGACATCCGGCTCGACCATCCACCGGAACTGGCACGCCATGGCATCCTCCTCAAGCCAGTCGTCCTGCAATCATTAGCCGATGCTGGCTACTCCTGCCTGGGCGACCTTCGCTGGGTGCCCGAACAGCGATTGATCGAACTTCGCTACGTCGGCATCAAAACTGCGCGTGCCCTTCGAGCCATCGTGCGGTGGCTCGAGTGGGAGGCGGAATCCGCATCCGATGGCGGAGGAGGACCAATCGCCGATCCATAACATGCGGGTTGAGCGCCACCGGCGGTTCAGGAGAGCGGCGGAGTTGAAACGATTCGGGTGCGGCTATTTTGGAACGACGGCCAACTGTCTATAAAATCAGATAGTTAGAGCGATTTGATCCATTGCGAGCGATGGCTTGCACCGGGGATATCGGGATAACCCCGGTTTTGGCGTTCAA
>Ga0073928_10009409_pt1 | contig 11914 bp, 8 predicted proteins | sample PaiPotPPA55metaG_FD_76969 | JGI IMG/M metagenome (GOLD analysis project Ga0073928, IMG submission 76969) | Iron sulfur acid spring bacterial and archeal communities from Banff, Canada, to study Microbial Dark Matter (Phase II) - Paint Pots PPA... ...
CCCGTCGTAGCGCGGAAGAAATGGCACTCAAAGTCGGGGACACGGTTGCCGCCATCATCAAATCAACGGAAGTCATGCTGCAAAAAGAGTCTTTTCCTGCGTGAAGCGATTTTGCACCCTCGTCCTGCTGCTTGTCTTCCTCTCGAGCGCTTTCCATTGCCCTGGTATTCTTGCGCAGTCCAGTCCACCAACCGCGCGACTGGCGATCAAGGGCGATGTTGAAAAGCCGCTCTCACTTACGCTGGAAGATTTGCGCCAGATGCCTCGCAAGACGCTGAAGGTATCGAATCCGCACGACAAGAAAGAAGAGACCTACGAAGGCGTGCTGGTAACGGAATTACTGAACCGCGCCGGAGCGCCGCAAGGCGCGGAGTTGCGCGGCGCAGCTATGGCCACCTACGTCCAGGCCGACGCGGCAGACGGCTATCGAGTGATTTTTTCGCTAGCCGAGCTTGATTCCGACTTCCAGGATTCCGACGTAATCGTCGCCGACACGCTCGACGGCAAGACGCTGGACGATAAGTCCGGGCCGTTCAGGCTGGTCGCCCCGCATGACAAACGGCCCGCGCGTTGGGTCAGAATGTTGCAATCACTAACGGTAGTGCGGATCGCGAAGTAATCTTCCTTCTCTGAACGCCTTGCCTCAAATACCCTCAGAAAGCGAAACGAACCCCGATCGTTGGAGCAAAATTGCTGTGGTGGTTATATGGCACGCCCGGGCCATGAGGAATGGCGATGGCCAGACCGCCGTCCACGTAGGAATATGCAATTCCGGCGTAGCCGTCGAAACGCTTGGTGAAGTGATAGTCCAAATAGGTTGACGTCTCATTGAGGGTGCCCGCGCAGGAAGCGCGGAAACCGGCTGAGGCCGAGCAGGCCGGCGGACGACGGAAGTCGTTCTGCCGCTGTTGATACCACGCCAAAGTGACGTCCATTTTGCGATAAGTGTATTTCGCGCCCGTCCACCAGATATTCACCAACTTCTGACTATCAAGATTGTTGTCTTCAACCCCGCTCAGGATGTAATCGCCCTGGTCTGAGGCGCCAACGCCCAACGGATTCTTCGGGTTGTTCTGCCAGATGTATTCGTAGCCGGCAAAAAACTTAAATGGGTCCCACTTATACTTGGCAGCGAACATAAGGGCGTTGTTGTCGGTCACGATGCCGTACAAGGTGCCATTCGGGTCGATCAGATTGACCCCCATGCCGGCCCCCCCGTTGATGGGGTTGGTATTGATGCTGTCCGTGGTCGACTGATATGGCGCCGACAGACTTTGAGGTCCCAGCAAGGGGTTCAATACGCTGATCGCCTGGTTGTAATGTTGATAGACGGCGTCGGCTGAGAACCTGCCATGCTCCCCACCAAGGTCGAATCCAAAGGCGTTGTTATGCGGCTGCTCCGGCGTACAGCTCGTGGCGGTCCAGCCCATGTCGGCCGAGAAGCAGCCGCCAGAACCATTGACGAATTTATACATCGCGCCGAAATGGACCGGCCCATAGGTGATGCGATACTTCAGGGCGTCGTCCCAACGGCTATCCTCGGTGTCACCGCCGCCGGCCATCGTGCCGTTATACCCGATGTACGAAAAGCCGTAGCCGCCGCCGACCGGATCGTATTGGAGCATCGCATCTGTGCCGAGCGAGCGTTGACGGCCGAACGTTATCGTGCCGAAATGGTCGGACGATACACCGCCATAGTATTCGTCATTGAAAGGCTGGCCCGCGCGCGCGCCGTCGATAGCTTCCGAATAGCTGCTCCTGGGAAGGCCGTTGTTCACAATATTGGTCTTTGACGCGTCGGCGAGCAGGCCGGAATTCGGATTGATGCCAGTTGAAGCGTTGAACACAATGTACCAGCCATGAAAAAACTCTTCCTTGCCCCTGATCCCGAAACCCGTCTGCTGCAGGTTGTTCGGTGCGACCAGGAATCGAGATCCAGCGCCGTTACGATTCACTAGAGCCTCGCCTTCGTAGTTATAGCCGTTTACCGGCAAGCCGTGGCTGACCCAGCCCACGCCGATGTCATACGCACCGTACAGCGTGATGCCGTGCCAAGTCAGCGCGCAATCGGTGGTGGCGAACTCCTTGCCGCTCGTGCAGGGGTCGGGGCCCTTCTCCTTCTGCCCCATCTTAATGTCGACCGTGGCGGCCTGGTCAGCCGACAAGTTGATTTTCGCGCGCGTTTCATCGGCGAACCCGCGTTTTGCGGCTCGAATCTCGAAGCGCCCCGGAAGCAGACCGGATGCTTGATAGCGCCCCGCGCTGTCGGTTGCGATCGTGCGCGTATCAGTTTGGTCGACGTTCTTGATTGTCACTTCGACATTGGAAAGGGCTGCGCCGGTTTGGTCCCTCACCACGCCGGAAAGGCTCGCACCTGAATCAGCCGTGGCGCCCCGCGACGCCTCGCTCGATGTATCCGCGGCCGTTATTGAAACCAGATTGCTGCCGGAATGCTGTGCATTCGTGGCAATCGGTAAACAGATCAACACACCCGCCAGGACGAGGAAATAGAAATTGAGTTTCATAAGGAGTCCCTCGGTTTAAATTATGTGCAACACACCCCGCACAAGGCATACGACTTTATGTGACTAAAATTATCAAGTCAATATGCTTGTAGGTGACTGTACGGTGGGAATTATGTTCTGCGCTGAAAAAGGGATTGTAAGGTCCGGATCAAACGCGAATGATCATTACTTCCGTGGATTTCACCAGCGCAGCCACTTTCTGGCCTTTCTGCAGGCGCATTTCGCGTACCGCATCTGCAGTAATAATGGACGTAATGTGCTGCCCGCCGATCGAAATACTCACTTGCGCCATCAGGCCGCTCATCTTTACGTCCGTTACCCGACCAACCAGCTGATTGCGCCCGCTGATGCGCCGAAAATTGTTTCGCCGCTTCGAAACATCTGTGCTGCCCGATTCGCGATACAAAAACCTGTCCACTTCTTTTTCCGGCACGCGGTGATGGCCGCCGGCCGTCTTCACTGTTTTAATTTTGCGCTTGTAGATCCACTGCTTCAGCGTGGGGTAACTGACTCCGAGTACCTGCGCCGCTTCACGCGGCGTGAACAATTTCGACGGTTCCATCCTCGCTGCACCCATATTCCACGGATGCTAGTCTTGAAAGCCTGTAGCTGTCAATTTAAGCCTGCCAAAATCCCCATGCGCTGGTAGCGGGTCAGTTTCAATTCACAAGTCGAATCGGTGCTTACGTAACCCATCAGCATCCCGAACGAGGTCATTGGGATGGCCACAACTTGCGAAGACAAGTCTGGAGCAGTGCCAGAAATTCATTCGGAGTGGAGTGTAGTGATCGGATCGAGCCGCATGGCGCGCAGCGCAGGGACGTAACTCGCGGCGATGGCGACGGCGGTGAGCACGGCGGTTACGCCCGCGAAGGTAGAGAGATCGTTGGGCGAGACACCGTAAAGCAGGCCGGCCATGAGATGAGAAACAATAAACGCGCCAACCAGGCCTACGCCGGCGCCGGCGGCGGCAAGAGCGAGACCCTGGCGTAAAACCAACTTGAGGATATCGCGCCTTTGTGCGCCCAGCGCGAGGCGAATGGCGATCTCGCGCGATTGCTCGTTGACCAGGAAGGAGATGGTTCCATAGATTCCCAGGCCCGCGAGCAGCAGAGCTGTGCCAGCAAACAGCGCCACCATTTCCATGGAGAACCGCCGCACAGCAAGCGAAGAGGAGAGAATGTCGTCCAAGGTCTCCGCGTGGAAGACGGGAAGGTTCGGATCGACGGCCTGGACTTGTGTGCGCACCTGCGCGGCGATGGTGGCGGGATCCATCTGTCCGCGCAGGTACAACGCAAGAAACTTGGAGGGGCGCTGATAGATGTCGAGATACATCTGCGGAATGCCTGCGTCCGCGAGCGATTCTGTGCGTGCGTCGGCAATCACACCGACGATGGTGGTCCAGTCCGTACTGGCGGCCCTAAATTGGAGGTGGATGTGCTTGCCAACCGGATCCTGGTCCGGCCAGTAAGTGCGAGCAGCGGCCTGATTGATGACCGCGATCGAGGGTGTGTCTTCAAGATCCTGGTCGACGAAGAGGCGGCCGCGGAGGAGCGTCATGTCGAGCAGATGAAAGTATTCGGGTGAGACGACTAACGTATTGATCTGCGGAGGCTCCCTGCCCGGCACATCCTGGCCCTCACGGATCAATTGCCGCGGCCTGAGATCGCCCTGGCCATGGCCAAGGGGAATGGCCCCCCGCTCACTGACGGCGGTTTCTTCCACTCCCGGAATCGTCCGGTTACGCCGCAGAACTTCGCGCAGCAACACGCCTTCCTGCGTGGCAGTGCGGTAAATGTCGGTTTTGGGATCGTTCGGAACCGGCAACGAGGTCTCGATTGCCATCACTCGGCTGGGATTGAAGCCGGGTTGCACCTTGAACAAGTCATAGAAGCTACGCAGCAGAAGGCCGGCGGCGATCATCAGCACCAGGGAGAGGGCTAATTCACCAATCACCAGAACATGGCGCAAGCGCGAGCGTCGCCGGGAACCGTAGGAGCCACGTCCTTCCTGCCGGAGCGTCGCCGTCAAATAAAGGCGGCTTGTGAGCCATGCCGGGGCCAGCCCAAAGATCGTGCCGGCGGCGACAGAGACGACAATGGCAAAGCCCAGCACGCCCCAGCTGACGGAAATGTCATTGAGGCGCGGCAAGCTTTCCGGAACAAATTGCAGCAGGAATTTCTGTGCGCAAAAGAGAACCGCGAAACCGGTGATGCCGCCAAGCACGAAGAGTAACAAGCTCTCGGTGAGGAGCTGACGAACTAGGCGCATTCTTGCGGCTCCCAACGCCTGGCGAACCGCCATCTCGTGTCCTCGCGCGCTGGCGCGAGCAAGCAGCAGATTGGCGACATTGACGCAGCTGATCAGCAGGACCAAGCCCACCGCGCCGAACAGCAGAATAAGCGATTGCCGAACATTCCCAACAAGAGTCTCGGCAAGGGGCGTCAGGCGGATGGTCCACGCGGCTTGCGGCGGATAGTCCGCCGGATATTGCTTTTTCAACGATGCGACCAGCGCATCGAGGTGCGCCTGCGCGGCCTCAGGCGAGAGACCGGGCTGGAGGCGGGCTATGGTGACGAAGGGCAAACGCGTGCCGCGCGTCGGCGGCGGGGCGGGGTCGTCGGCAAATCCGCCTGCCGCCCACAATTCGGTACCGATCTCCTCGGGGGTTTGGCCCTGGTCGCGAAAACCGGCGGGCATCACGCCGACAACACGAGCGGGATCGTTGTCAATGCGCAGAATCTTGCCGAGAATGTGCGGGTCGCCGCCAAATGCGCGCTTCCAGAGCCCATCGCTGATGACGAGTTCGTTGTTGAAGCCTGGTGTGGTGTCGTGCGGATCGAAGGTGCGGCCTAGCTGCGCCTCGACGCCGAGCACCGCGAAATAGGCCGGTGTGACCGACTTTCCGGCGATGCGCGTGGGCTGGGTGTTGCCTGTAAGGGTGTCGGTGCCGAAAAAGCAGAGGGACACATATTGGAAGATTTCCGAGTTCTGAAGGTCTTTCAACTCAGGGATGGAGATGCCGACGTCGTGCGCGCCCACGCCGGAAAGGTCAGCTTCTATTCGCACCAGTTCGCTGGGCTGGGGATAGGGCAAAGGATGCAGCAGGGTTGCATCGATGACGCTGTAGATGGCGGTGGTGGCTCCGATGCCGAGGGCGATGATGGCGATGGCAATCAGGGAAAATCCGGGAGACCTGTGCAGCATTCGAAAAGCGTAACGGAGGTCGAAGAGAAAATTCTCAGCAAGCGGAAGACCCTGCTCGGCGTTGTGGTCCTCGCGAATGGCCTGGGCTGCGCCAAGCTTCAATGCGGCCTGCCGCCGCGCCTCAACGGGCGACATGCCGGCGCGCAAATTTTCTTCCGTCTGCAAAGCAAGATGCTCAGCCATCTCTTCCTGCAGGCGCTGGTCGGCGCGCCTTCCGGTGGTGAAGTTCGAGAGGCGAATGAACAAGCGACGCAGGAATTTCATCAAAGATCCTCCGCGTTCATTTTAGAAAAGCGCCCGGTGGGGAGCGGCCAGATCACCAGGCGGCGCTTCTACTTAGACCAGGGCGGAACCACGCCGTTGGCCCGCGCGTACGCGATCGACTGCCCCAGATGCTCGTGTTGATCCTCGATAATCAGCATCAGCGCGGCCTGCTTCGTCATGTCTCTTCCGAACAATTTCACCGTCGTCTGCAGGTCGTTGTCGGAAAGTCCCGTAATCGCTTTTTGCAGATTGACGTAAGAATCCTTCAGAGCTTCCTGCATTTTCTCGGGATCGGTGATGGGCTCGGGCTTTGCCCCCGTAATCGGTGTGCCCGAGAGCACGCCGGCGAGCATGCCGTTCTCCTTAACAATCAGGTTGAACACGTCGCCGACCGAGCGAACGCCTGGGCCGGGCTTCCAGTCGTACTTGCCCGACATAACGCGCGCGAGCCCGCTGAATTTGTCGGAAAGCGTTCCGGCATCTTTTCCAAAGGCGGCCTGCAGTCCTGCGGACTGCGCCTGCCCCAATGGCACCATCAGAGCAACCGCAAGCGCGCACACTCCGAACTGAGTCAGAATCTTCTTCATGGGTAACTCCTCTTGAGACCATCCGTTAAATTTCGAGACTTTAGCTTTCCAGCGGCTGAGTTTCATGGGTCCTCCCCTTTCTATCGCAAGAGCATTGACTCGATGCCGGGAGTCGGCGGCAGGAAGCCACAGCGGGACTCGAGTAACACAACCAATAAAGACTATTCATTGCGCAACGCCATCAGAGGGTCGACCCGCATCGCACGCATCGCCGGAATATAACTAGCCGCGAGTGCCGCCGCAGTGAGCACTAGCGTGACCCCAATAAACGTCAGAGGGTCGGTGGGAGACACGCCGTAGAGCAATCCTGCCATCAAGTGCGACACAATCAATGCGCCGACCAATCCCGCGGCGGAACCGGCAATGGCAAGCTCCAATCCCTGACGCAGAATCATTCCCAGAATGTTCGTCCTTGTTGCTCCCAGCGCGAGCCGAATGCCAATCTCGTGGGTGCGCTCGTTGACCAGATACGAAATGGTTCCATAGATTCCAAGGGCCGCAAGGAATAGAGCCGTCAAGGCGAAAAGCAGAACGCCTTCCATCGAGAATCGCCTTTGCGACAGGGATCCCGACACAACGCCCGGCAGAGTCATTGCTCCAAAGACAGGCAGTTCCGGGTTGATGGACTGCACCGCCACGCGCGCCTCATCTGCGATTCGAGCCGGGTCCAACCGCCCGCGCACGAAGAGAACAAGTTCATCATTCGTTCCTTGAAACAAGCATTCGTAAATCTGAGGAACATGCGCTTCCTCGAGCGATTCGGTGCGCGCATCGGCAATGACACCAACCACCGTAGCCCAAGAAGTGGCTGCACTGAGACCGTTGAGTTTGACGCGCTTGCCTACGGGATTGTCGTTGGGCCACCAGGCTCGCGCAAGCGCCTCGTTGACGATTGCGACCTCGGGCGCATTCTCGTTGTCCTGGTCAGTGAATAAACGGCCGTGGAGCAGCGGTATACCGAGCAGATGAAAATATCCCGGGCTTACGGTTGATGCTTCCACCAAAGGAGGGCCGTTGCCTCGAAGGTCGCGACCTTCGAGGATGAGCTCGTTCAGATTTCGGCTATGATTCAACGGCACTGAGGCGATACTTCCGACGGCTGCCTCTTCGACTCCGGGCAGGGTCCGGCTCCGGCGCAGCATCTCGCGCAAAAAAACCGCCTCCTGGGCAGCGGTTCCATAAATATTGGTTTTGGGATCGTTGGGCACCGGCAGCCTGGTGCGCACAGCCATCACATTCTGAGGATTGAACCCCAACCCCACGTTGAACACATCCCAGAAACTACGCAGCAGAAGCCCCGCTGCGATCATCAGGACCAGCGAGAGCGCAAATTCCGTCACCACCAGCACGCGCCGCGTGCGCGCCTGCTCGCCTGATCCGGTTGCGCCGCGCCCTTCCACCTTGAGCTTGGCAGTGAGGTTCAGCCGGCTCGCCTGCAAGGCGGGAGCCAGGCCGAAGAGAATGCCTGCAAGCACTGAGAGAAAGAGCGCAAACAGCAGGACGCTCCAGTTGATGGAGATGTCGCTGACCCGCGGCAGGCTGTCCGGCACCATGCGCAGCAACAGCCCCTTGGTCGCGAACAGAATGGCAATACCCGCCAAGCCGCCGAGCAACGAAAGGAGAAGGCTCTCCGTGAGCAGTTGCCGCACCAGGCGGGATCTTGCCGCTCCCAGCGCCTGGCGAACGGCGATCTCGCGTCCCCTGGCGCTGGCGCGCGCCAGCAGGAGATTCGCGACGTTCACATACCCGATCAGCAAAACCAATCCCACCGCGCCCTGCAGCAGCAGCAGGGACTGGCGAACATTTCCGACCACGCTCTCCTTCAGCGGCACCAGCCGTACGCTCCACGCACTTTGGATCGGATAGTCGGCGGGATATTGTTTTTGCAGGGATGCAACAAGCGCGTCCACCCGGCTCTGTGCGGTGGCCACCGTCATGCCCGGAGCGATGCGCGCGACGGCTCCCGGAGTGAACCGTGAATTGCGCACGGGCGGGGGGAACGGAACGGCGGCGAACCCGGCTGCCGCCCACACATCGTTATTTCTTTCCTCCGTTGTTCTTCCCTCATCGCGAAAACCGGCCGGCAAGACACCGACGACATGATAGGCGTCGCCGTCGAGTCGCAAACACTTGCCCAGAATATGCGGGTCGCCGCCGAACGCCCGCCTCCAAAGCCCATCGCTGATGACCACTTCGAGGTTGAATCCGGGAGTTTCATCATGGGGATCGAAGGTGCGGCCCAACTGCGGGTTCACACCCAGCAATGCGAAATAATTCGGCGCAACCATTTTGAAAGGGATGCGCAAAGGCTGGGACGATCCGGTCAGGTTCCCTGAGATGCTCCAGTCGCCCGAGACGTATTGGAAAATTCCCGACCGCTGAAAGTCCTTCAACTCCGGTACCGACAGACCAGCATCCAGCGCACCTGCGCCTGGAAGATCGTCCTCGATGCGCACCAACTGGTCCGACCTTGGATAGGACAAGGGATGCAGGAGCGTCGCGTCGACCACGCTGAAGATGGCTGTGGTGGCGCCGATGCCGAGGGCCATGATGGCGATGGCAATCAGGGAAAATCCGGGAGCTCTTCTCAGCATCCGGACAGCGTACTTCAGATCAAAAAGAAAATTCTCGATGAGCGGTAGACCCTGCTCGGCGTGATGGTCTTCGCGTATCGCCGGGGCCGAGCCAAGCTTCAGTGCGGCCTGCCGCCGCGCCTCGACGGACGACATGCCGGCGCGCAAATTCTCCTCAGTCTGCAAGGCAAGATGCTCGGCCATCTCTTCCTGCAGGCGCTGCTCCGTGCGCCTTCCGGTGGTGAAGTTCGAGAGGCGAATGAAAAAGCGGCGCAGGAATTTCATGGCAGATCCTCGGCTTTCACCTCAAAGAAGCGCGCGATGATAGCCGCGGTTTGCTCCCAGTCCCGGGTCTCCGTCTGCAGCTGTTTGCGGCCCGTCACGGTAATGCGATAGAAGCGAGCGCGGCGGTTGTTCTCCGATGCGCCCCACTCAGAGGCAATCGAGCCTTCATGCTCTAACTTGAGCAACAAGGGATAGAGAGTGCCCTGGTTGACCGCCAGAAGGTCTCCACTGATCTGCTCGATGCGCCGGGCGATTCCCCAGCCGTGCTGCGGCCCCAGGACATCGAGTGTCTTGAGAACCATCAGCGCGAGCGTTCCTTGCAAGACGTCGGGTTTTTCTTTCATGCCGAATCAACCTTTAGGTTTCCAACAGGAAAAATGACATAACTCCTTTTGGAAAGCAACAGGAGATTTTTGAACTTTCTTTCGACGACAAATCCAGAAGGTCTGTCAGAAGACCGCCGGGACACTGTTCACTGAAGACGGCCTAATTTGATTTCCAATGAAAAGTCAGCTTGTGAGAGGTGATCTCCGCGCGTGCCGTGAATTCCGGAGGGATTAGGGGCGACCCGGAAACTGTCGATCTGTCTCTTTCAATTCAAACCGATCCGCTACCCATGCGCTCGTCCTGTTGCGGTAAAACGGCTTTCGTAGTAGCCTCGCGCGCATGCCCCAAAAAGCCAGCCGAACGTCCCGCAGGCAGGGGATCAAGAGTCCAAAAAAGAGAGGTCGCAAAATGGCATCCGCGGCGAAAGACCCCAATCCGTCAGGTAAAGAAGCTCCGGAAGGAGCAAATGTAGACAAGATACGCGATATTTTGTTTGGCTCGCAGATGCGGGATTACGAAAAGCGTTTCGTCCGCTTAGAAGACAACGTGACCAAGGCCATCGAAGGCCTTCGCGAAGACATGACCAAGCGGCTCGACACCCTGGGCGCGTTTGTGCGCCAGGAAGTCGATTCCCTGAGCACGCGGCTGAAGAGCGAAAAGTCTGAACGCACCGAGGGGCTGAAAGAAATTTCGCGCGAGATCAAGGACGGGACGAAAATCATCGAGAAAAAACTCTCGCAGCTCGAAGAGCAGATGTCCGACGGGCAAAGCGAGCTGCGCGCAAAGCTTCTCGAGCATTCCAAGTCCGTTTCCGCGGAAATCGACAAGTTGCGCCGCGACACTACGGCCGCGCTCAATCGCGAAGTGGACGTTCTACGCGATGAGAAAACCGATCGCGCTTCTCTCGCGGACTTGTTCAACGAATTCTCTCTCCGGCTTAAGAACAAGTTCGAATTGCCCGAAGAGTAGGAAGCGAGCGAAACGCACCCACATGCTCCCGGCTGGACGCAGGACGGTCTGACGGGAAAACCTAGATGGTCTAACATGGCCGACCAAGCACATCGCCGGGCTCCCACCGGCCAAGCGCAGGAAAATCCGCCCGGCAATAATCACGCCTACGAAGAGCTTCGTCATTTAATCATCGCGCCCGAACAGGAAGAGCTGGCTGACATACAGGAGCGCCTCGACGACCGCGCTCGCCGCACTCAGGATGTCAGCTCCGTTGTCGCCGAAGCGATCATAATGCGTCGCGATCAACGCGGCGATCCATCCCTAGCTCAGGCGCTAGCTCCCACTGTTGAAGAAACTCTTCGCGAGTCGGTGCGACACGATCCGCATCCGCTAGCGGACGCCTTGTTCCCCGTGATGGGCCCGGCCATACGGAAATCCATCAGCGAAGCGCTTCGCGGCATGCTCGAATCGTTCAATCAAGCTCTCGAACACAGCCTTTCTGCCCGTGGAATACAATGGCGCCTCGAAGCATTCCGCACCGGAAAACCCTTCGCCGAAATTGTGCTGATGCACAGCTTGCTGTTTCGTGTCGAACAAGTTTTTCTGATTCATCGCCACACCGGACTGGTGCTCAACCACGTCGTCGCTCGTTCCGTTGCCACCCAGGACGCCTCGATGGTTGCGGGCATGCTTTCCGCCATTCAGCAATTTGTGCGCGATTCGTTCGATGCGAAGAAAGAAGAATCACTCGACAGTTTGAATGTTGGCGAACTCGAAGTCTGGATTGAAGAAGGCCCCGACGCTGTGCTGGCGGCCGTGATTCGCGGCCATGCTCCGGCGGATTATCGGCTCACCATGAAAGAGGCTCTCGAAGAGATCCAGCAGCGCTACAGCTCCGCTCTCGAAAATTTCAAAGGTGACGCAAATCCATTTCTTTCCGCCGAAGAAATTCTGTCGCGCCTTCTCGCTGCGCAGCATCGCGAACCCGTTCAAGCTAGAAAACCGCGCGCTGCACTGGCCGCCATCGCAATAATTCTCCTCGTCATCGTTGGTTGGGCGGCATACTCCACCTATCTTCTCTGGGAGTGGCGGCAATTCCTTCACGCCGTTCGCGGACAGCCCGGAATCGTAGTTATTTCCTACAACCGCGAGGGCGGCCGCTACCACATTCAAGGCTTCAAAGATCCGCTCGCCC
>Ga0073928_10009410_pt1 | contig 11914 bp, 4 predicted proteins | sample PaiPotPPA55metaG_FD_76969 | JGI IMG/M metagenome (GOLD analysis project Ga0073928, IMG submission 76969) | Iron sulfur acid spring bacterial and archeal communities from Banff, Canada, to study Microbial Dark Matter (Phase II) - Paint Pots PPA... ...
GCTTGACATTCAGCGAGCCGGTTAACGAGCTAACCATTCCCCCAGCGCTGAATCTGTATTACGAAAGCTTCTCTCTCATCATTCCCGCGACCGTGACGGTTTCGGCCGACCGGTTAAGCGCGATGCTGACGCCCAACGCGCTGCTTCTGCCAAATACCTTGTACTCCTTCTACCTCTGCGGCTATACCGACATTGCCGGCAACAACGGCGGCTGCTCGGTGACGTACTTCTTCACGGCAAGCAGCGGTGACTCCAACGCCACCACGGTCGTCACGATCAATCCAAGTAACGGGCAGACCGGGGTTCCGATCAACGCTCAGATCAGCGCGGTGATGAATGACGACATCGATCCCACGTCGGTTAGCAACAGTTCCATCGCGCTCAAGCAAGGCACCACCAACATCCCCGGAACTGTCACGCTGGCCAGCGACGGCGTCACACTCACATTTGTGCCCACCTCCGCCCTAACCGTTTCCAAGCTCTACAACGTGACGGTCGGCGGCTTTAAGGACGTCGAAGGCAATGCCGTCACCCCCTTTAGCAGTTCGTTCACGACGGGCACAACCGGATATGGCAGTGGAACGTTCACCGTGGTTTCGATGAGTCCGGCGAACGGCGCCACCGGCGTATCGGTGAGCAGCCCAATCACGTTCACCATGAGCAACCTGATCAACGCGGCCTCGGTGAACAACACTACCGTTTTTGTGTACGACTCCGTTGCTGGCCGGTACGTAGCGGGATCGTACAGCGTGAACGGCAACACCGTGACTTTCACACCACTCACCCAGTACCCGGGCAACACTCTGATGTACATGGGACTGTGCAACTTGACGGATGAAGCGGGGAATTCGGACTGTCAGTACTGGTACACCTTCACGACTGCCAACACCGTGGACACCACCGCCCCGACTGTGACCATCTCGCCTGCCAACAATGCTACGAACGTCGGGATCAATGCCCAGGTGGTATTGACCTTCTCGAAGTCGATCAATCCGGCCACTATTACTGCTAATACCCTCGCCCTGTTCAACGGCGATACCGCGGTCGCCTATAGCGCCACCGTCTCCCGGGATAATCGCACGGTCGTCCTGAATGCGAATGGCAGCGCGTGGATCTCGGGCGCAACCATCACCATCGAACTCACCAGCGGCATTCAGGATCTGTCTGGCAACGCCCTGGCGAACACCAACAGCCAGTTCACCTTGACCACCGCGCTCTCGAATACAGCACCCTCTGTGATCGCGATGCGTCCCGGCAACGGCGCGACGAACGTTCCGGCCAACACGGTGGTGACGCTATTTACCAGCGCCGCGATGAATCCTTCCACTATCACCGGAGCTTTGCACGTCACCGATAACGGAGTGCCGGTTTCGGGAGCAGTGCAACTGTTCAGCAACGCGCAGGCGATTGAGTTCACGCCGGGCAACGCCTTCAATCCGGGCGACGTGATTCAGGTTTACCTGGATTCGTCGGCACTGAGTGCCAGCAATGTCGCGCTGTCGAGCTTCTCGGGACAGTTCACCATCGTCGGAGCTCCTGCTAACACTGCGGCCGCCGTGCAAGCGGTCAACCCGTTCCCAAACGCCACCAATGTGCCGCAGAATACCGTCATCCAGATTGAGTACAACGAGCCCCTGTTGGCCTCCACGATCAACAGCACGAACGTGGTGCTCTACCAGTACAGCTCGGGGACCTTCCTGACCCCGACATTGTCGGTGGTGGGCGGCGGCCAGGTAATTAACATCGCTCCCACAAGCAACCTGACTACCGGACAGTACTTCGCGTATGTCAGTTACGGCGGCAACGTGACCGATACTGCGGGCGTGGCGGTGCAGGCCTACGAGTTGAACTTTACGGTTGGCTCGGCGGCCGATACCGCCGCGCCGACCATCGTGTCGCAGGCGCCAACCGACAACTCCACCAACATCGGCACCAATACCCTGGTTTCCGTGAACTTCAACAAGGCTATCAACCCGGTGTCGGTGACCGGCAGCACCATCCAGCTGAGCGCGGGCTCGACCAATGAAGTACCGTCGAGCATCAGCTTCAGCCCCGACTACACTCGCGTGTCGATCGTGCCCCAGGCTCCGCTGCCGCCAAACACGGTAATGACATTTGCGATCAGCGGAGTGAAGAGCGAGGCCGGCGTCTCGGTCGCTACCAAGACTACGCACTTCACCACCGCGGCCCAGCCGGACTTCACCGCACCCTACGTCGCGAACAGCAGCGTGCTGAGCGGCCAGACGAATGTCCCGGTGAACTCCGTCTTCACCATGCAGTTCAGCAAACCGATGGATCTGGGCACCTTCAATGCGCAGAACGTTACCCTCTATAACTACACCACCGGCCGCTACGTCGCGTCGACGGTTTCGTGGAGCACCGACCAAACCACGATTTCCATCGTGCCCACTAGCGCGTTGGCCGTCGGAGACCAGTACGGCCTGTGGAGCTCCTCCATGACCGACCTCTCCGGCAATCTGCAGCAATACTTCGCCATCGCCTTCTATGCCTCGTTCAACTCCAACACCAACCCGCCGACGGTGGTGAACACTAGCCCGGAGAACACCGAGACCCAAGTGCCGGTGAACGCGCCGCTCCAGATCCTGTTCAGCGAGCCGATCCAGCCGACCAGCATTGGCCAGATCACTCTCAAGACCAGCGGCAACACGGTCGCGGTCACGCCAACGTTCAGCGACGGCAACCAATTGCTGACCCTGACGCCGACCGTGTTACTGGCCTCCAACGCCAGCTACACTCTGACCATTACCGGGGTCAAAGACACGGCCGGCAATACAATGGTGGGCACGGTTACGAATACCTTCACGACCGGGCCAACTTTCGACTTGGTCGGCCCGTCCGTAACCCTGTCGGATCCCGCGCCGAGCACGACCGGCGTCGGCACCAATGTCGCGCCCCGCATCGTCTTCAATAAGCGCCTTAATCCGCTCAGCGTGGTCAGCGGCTCCAACGAGTTGTACAACCGAGGCTCGGTCGAGTTGTACACTTACACCACCGGCCAGTACATACCCGCCACGGTCAGCATGTCCGCGGATCGGATGACGGTGACCGTCACCCCCAACTCGGCACTGCAGCCGAATACTACGTACTATCTCTTTGTGGGATACGGTGAAAACTACTACGACGTTGCCGGTAACTACGGCAACAGCTACCAGAGCAGCTTCATAACTGGTTCCGGTTCGGACACGACCACTACCACGGTTACCACGATCAGTCCGGCCAACTCTCAGACCGCGGTCCCCATCAATACTCAGGTCATCGCGGTAATGAGCGACGACATCGATCCCACGACGGTTACCAACAGTTCGATCACGTTAAAGCAAGGCAGCACCAACATCCCCGGAACTGTCGCACTAGCCAGCGACGGCGTCACGCTGACCTTCGTGCCCACCTCCGCGCTACCCGCTTCCGCGCTGCTCTACAACGTGTCGGTGGGCGGCTTTAAGGACACAGAAGGCAACGCGGTCACGCCCTTTAGCAGTTCGTTCACGACGGGCACGACCGGATTTGGCAACGGATCGTTCACCCTGGTTTCGACGACTCCGGCGAACAATGCCACCGGCGTATCGGTGACCAGCCCAGTCACATTCACCATGAGCAATTTGATCAACCCCGCATCGGTCAACCCCAGCACCGTTTTTGTGTACGACACCGTCGCTGGCGCATACGTGGCGGGATCGTACACGGTGAACGGTAGCAACGTGACGTTCACACCACTCTCCCCGTACCCGGGCAACACTCTGATGTACATGGGACTGTGCAACTTGACGGATGAGGCGGGAAATTCGGACTGTCAGTACTGGTACCAGTTCACCACTGCCAACACGGCGGACACGACCGCCCCCACAGTAACCATCACACCGGCGAACAGCACCACAAACGCCGGTCTGAACACGCAAGTCGTGCTGACCTTCTCGAAGTCCATCAACCCGACGACGATCAATGCCGGCAGCGTCAACCTGCTGAATGGAGACGTGCCGCTCAACCCGGCCACCTCTATCTCCCGTGACAACCGCACCGTCGTCCTTAACTACAACGGCGGAACACTGCCAGCGGGCGCAACCCTCACCGTCACGGCCACACACCTCATTACGGACCTTTCCGGGAACGCGCTGGCCGACACGACCAGCCAGTTCACCACGACGGCGGCGACTTCGAACTCGACGCCGTATGTGATCAGCATGCGCCCGGGTAGTGGCGCGACCGATGTTCCCGCCAGCACGGTTATCACCCTGTTTACCAGCGCTCCCATGAATGCCAGTACCATCCCCGGCGCTCTGCACATTACACAAAACGGAGTGGTAGTCTCGGGCCCGATCAACGTGGGCAGCACCGGCCAGAGCATCGAATTCACGCCCGGCTCGGCCCTCACTGCCGGCACCGTGACTCAGGTTTTCCTCGATTCGACGGCACAGGACATTTACGGCCACTACCTGTCGAACTTCTCCAGCCAGTTCACCCCGGCAGGATCCCCGACCAACACGGCAGCCTTGGTGCAGGCGTTCAACCCGTTCCAGAGCGCCACCAATGTGCCGCAGAACACCGTCATCCAGGTGGCGTACGACCAGCCACTGCTGGCCTCCACGATCAACAGCACGAACGTGGTGCTCTACCAGTACAGCACGGCAACCTTCCTGACCCCGACCTTGTCGCTGGTGGGCGGCGGCCAGGTGATCAACATCGCTCCCACAAGCAACCTGACCGCTGGACAGTACTTCGCATACGTCAGTTACGGCGGCAACGTGACCAACACCGACGGCGTGCCGGTGCAGGGCTACGAGCTGAACTTCACGGTTGGCTCGGCGGCGGATACCGCGGCGCCCACAATTTCGTCGGTCGCTCCTCCGGACTCGTCCGCTAACATCGGGACCAACGCCGGCATCAGCGTCAACTTCAACAAGGCCATCAACCCCGTGTCGGTCACGGGCAGTTCGATTCAGTTGAGTGGGAGCTCGGTCACTGAGGTGCCATCGAGCATCAGCTTCACGACCGATTACACCCGCACCATCATCGTTCCGCAGGCTCCGCTGCCCTCCAACACGCAGATGGCGATCGCCATCAGCGGCGTCACCAGCGAGGCCGGAGTGGCCGTCGCCAGCAAGACCACCCATTTCAACACCATGGCGGGCCCCGATTTCAGCGCACCCGCCGTGGTCGATGCCAGCTTGGCCAACGGACAGACTGTAGGCACGAACGCTGCCTTCGCGATGCAGTTCAACAAGCCAATGGATCCGGGCTCCGTCAATCCGGGTGGGGCACAGCACGTCTACCTCTACGACTACGCCTTGTCCTACGTGGCTACCACCATCAGCTTCAGCGCGGATCTAACCACGGTCTTTCTGAAGCCAATGGCCAACCTCACGCCGAGTCATACCTTCTACCTATACAGCGACTCCATAACCGACCTCTCCGGGAACCCGCAGCAGCCCTTCGAGGTGGGCAACTTCTTCACCGGAACGGGGACCGTTACGACCGGCCCGATCGTGCAGCAGGTCAGTCCGCCGAGCGGCTTCACGGGCGTGGGCATCAATGCACCCGTGCAGATCCTGTTCAACGGGCCTATCTCCGGCGCTTCCATCGGAGGCGTGACCTTGAAGCAGAGTAGTTCGGTCGTCCCGACCACCGCCACGCTATACGACGGCGACCAGGGCATCCAACTGCTGCCCTTAGTGCCGCTGGCCACCGGCACGGTGTACACAATCAACGTAACGGGAGTAAAGGACATTACCGGCAACACTCAGTCCAGCTTCCCGTCACAGTCATTCACCACGGGAACGGGAACCGATCTGGTCACGCCTACGGTAGCGTCGACGTACCCCAACTCGACCCAGAACTCGAATATTCCCGTGAACGCCGCGCTCCAGGCGGTGTTCAGCAAGGCTATGGACCCGGCGTCGTTCGATGCGAACAACAGCTTCACGCTGCGCGATTCTTCGAACAACGTAGTGCCTGCCACCATCACGTTCTCGACGGATTTCAAGACCGTCACGCTGCAACCCAAGTCGAACCTGACCGGAAGCGGCGCCCAGTACTACTTTGAGATCGGCTACCAAGCCTACTTGTATGACATGAGTGGAAACGTGCTGAGCTACGGCTACATCCCGTTTACCACCCACTGAGTGCTTGTGTGGTGACGGGGCCCTGCCCCGTCCCGGCGGCGCTTTTTTGTGGGCCCGCCGTTCTGGCGAAGATGCGGGAGCGAGAAGCTGGTGGCGGGAACGATTGGAATTAAGTGGTGCCCGGAGACGGAATCGAACCGTCACGTCCTGTTACGGACCCGGGATTTTAAGTCCCGTGCGTCTGCCAGTTTCGCCATCCGGGCGGGCAGTAAGCCATTGAAGAGAATATATCAGTTGACCAAATTCGATTTTGGTTTACGCGTTACCACGCCTGAATCGCGATTGACTGGTGAGAGCAACTTCGGGCCATCCCGGTCAAGACGGCGGTCTCCGTTCAAGCAGAACGCGGTCCCAGCCCGCAAGATTGGCTCCAGCTTCATAAGTGCTCTGCGCAAACTCCAGGATTTCGTCTCGCGGAGACGTCGAGCGGCGCACATCGTCGTACATCAACAAGAACTCGCGCAGCTTGGTCGGATACAACACGCCCGGCGGCCGAACCGGTTGCTCGCCGCAGCCCGGCGGTTCAGGAGCCGTGTAAGCATAGAACGCCGGTCCCGGCACGTCTCCACCGCCTGGCCACCAACCGACACTGCTGCATTCGTGCGAGTAGGCTTCCGACGTGATGATGCCCTTTCGGGGCGGAGCGCGGCGCCCGCTAAAGCGTGTGCAACACAAATCGAAGCTGCCCCAAAAAAAGTGAACCGGGCTCGCCTTGCCGATAAATCGCGCGCGAAACTCCTGCAACACAGTGTCCGTTGACAGCAGAATTCGCCATAAGCGGTTCGCATACTCTGGGTCGTAGGATGCGTGAGTGTCATCCTGATCCAGCGGAATCGGATTTGGAACTTCCTGCGGCTTGGGGTTGATTTTGACGTCAATGCCAGCCCCATGCACCAGCGAAAGTAGCTCTCGATAAAAGGCGGCAACGGATTTTGGCGAGAGCGCCAAGGCGTACTCACCATCGGATGTGCGAGCGGACGTTCGAAGCTCCAGGCGATGGTGCACAAAGTCGAACTGGATTTCAAACGCGCCTCCAAGGTACGGGATCGGTGAAGTCGTCAAACCTCGTGTATTCACATACAGGGCAGTATTCCACCAATGGTTTTGCAGCGGCGTGAGGGCTAGGCGGATTTTCCCGACGATCTGGGTCCACATATGCAGCGTGCGATAAGTGGCTTCCCACTGTTCCAGCGGCAAGGCGGGCCAGTCTTGCTCGAGCATACTCATCGAAGAAGGCTCCTTGAGAACGGTCTTGTGCTTATCGGCTTAGATAATCACTTCTGATTACACACCTTGACAATTCTATTCTCCGCCCTGGTGTCTACCGGGCTTGAGAACATTGCATACAACTTTTCGGCAGCTTCAGGGTTCAATAATAATATGTAGGAGTGACTTGTCTGGAGGAGATCTTGAAAGTATCGCGCGTGTTTCGTGAAACAATCGGTTCCGCGTTAGCGGCCAGAGCCGCCCTTTTATTCTTTGTGGCGTTCTTTGTGGTCGGCTCGGCAGCATTGGCTTGCGCTCAGAATGGCGCCATGACTCCTTATCAGGGCGAATCGGACGGCGTCAGCGCCGGCGGAAAATGGCTGGAGTTCCAGTCCACCGACAAGATGACGGGCGCGAAGGATGTGCGCTTTGAGCTTCGCTCGAATAACTATTTTCGCGAGGACCCGGACTACAAGCCCAGAGTCGTTCTGTTTTGCAGTAACGGCAAGCTCAAGCTAGCGGACTTCAATCCCGGCGTCAGACTGCCTCCACCGAACCGCCCTGGATTTTGGGGACAGCCGCAGTTGGAAGTTATGGTCCGCATTGACGACACGCACTATTTCAAGGGCTGGAACTGGGTGCGTGGCCACTTCCTCTCCATGGACAAAGGCACGGTTCGGGGGATGATCGGAGCCCAGGTTTTCAACGTGGAACTCCCAACGCGAAGCGGCCGGCAAATCGCAGAGTTCTCTCCAGGCGGGCTGAATCTGGATCGAGTCAGAGAAGCTTGCGATCTGACTCCGAAGAAGCCGAGCAAGGACTAACAGGCTTCTTGATGGAGCGCCGGGCGCCCCCGCCCGGCCACCCCAAAACAGGACCGGCGAGGCGCCCGTCGCTCCACGATGAAACATCATTTTACGTCGAACAACGCGTCGGTGGAGAGCGGATGCTTGACGTACTCGGTTTTCCATTCGGGATTCAGGCGGTCGAGCAGCATGCCTTCCGCAGCCCCGAATGAATAGACGAATACTCGTTTCAATTTTCCGATGTCTGCCTTCCTGAGTTCATCCAGCGTCTCGGTCCTGGCCCGCTTGGCGTAAGCCGCAAACGGCTCATAATCGGGGAGCGCGGCAAAGTCAACCGTCGGCTGATAGCTGGCTGCCGTCTCGGCTGCTTTGATCTGAGTGTAACGGGCAATTCCTTCCTGCCAGAGTTGCAAGCTGAGATATTTGTGATCGTTGGGAGAAAGCTGCACGAGCGCCTTTTTGCGCAGCATGACATATTCCGCCGCAATTTTCCTGAAGTCTTTAGGGTCGCTCGTAGCAAGAGAATTGAGCAGCAGATCCCGCAGCTTCGAGAACGATGTCACCACCTCGGGCCCCTCGTACGGGAATGGATAATTCAGCATCCACATTCCGGTCCTATCGCCCCCGCTCAGGCCTAACTGCTCCACAGCTTCGAAATAGCCGGGCTGCCCATCCTGGAGCTGATGAAAGTGTTCATGCATGAGGGTAATCAACCATGGCGTGCTGCTCTTGGCATCCGTGTTTTGCGCCTGCCCAATCACGATGATCGCGGGTGGGCCGAACGCCGGGAACGTGGCCAGTAGATGGGTATCGAACTGGCGCGGACGGGCGTAGAGATCTTCCGCAACTTTGGTGAAGTCTTTCGGGGGCGCTGGGTAGTGTGTAAGAAACTCTGCTTTATCGGTCACCAGAAGCAGCGGTGCCGGAGTCTTGCTCCAATTGGGCCAGATTCGATCCTGAATTTGCTCTGCGAGCCGATAGAACTCGGCAATGCGAACCGCGTCTTCGCGCGGCAGTTGCTGGGCGACAGCCGTGATCGTAAGCAAGAGAAAAGCAAGGATTCTCCGCATTACGTTTCGACGAGTGAATTGTAGATTCGTCACCCGCTTCATCGTGCGAGAAACTCTGAGCAACGCGCGCAATTTGACCGGACCTCCTGCATCCCCCGCCAGCCCCGCGAATCCAATGATGATATCGTTGGACTCGCATCGGGAGGCGCATGAAGATAGGCATAACCTGCTATCCAACCTACGGCGGCAGCGGAGTTGTCGCCACCGAACTGGGGCTTGAACTCGCCCGCCGGGGCCACGAGATTCATTTCATCTCCTATTCGCAGCCCATTCGTCTGACCGGGCCGGAACCTAATATTCATTATCATGAGGTCGAGGTCACGCGCTATCCCCTGTTTGAATATCCTCCGTACGATCTGGCGCTGGCGACGCGCATGGCCGAGGTCTCGCAGCTCTACGAACTCGATCTGCTGCATGTGCACTACGCGATCCCGCACTCGGTGAGCGCGATGCTGGCCAAGCAGATGCTCGCGGCGACTCCGCCGCGACGCAATTTGCCGTTTGTCACGACCCTGCACGGGACCGACATCACGCTGGTCGGGCTCGACCGCTCCTATCTTCCAATTACGCGTTTTTCCATCGAGCAGAGCGACGGGGTGACGGCAATCTCGCAGTATTTGCGCAATCGCACCATTAGTATTTTCGATATCAAGAACCACATCGAAGTCATCCCGAACTTCGTGAACTGCGACGAGTACATGCGCAAGCCGGAATGGCTGGAAAAACGCAGCGAGTATGTCTCCAATGACGAGCGGCTGCTGGTGCACCTTTCCAACTTCCGGCCAGTGAAACGCGTTTTGGATGTGATCGAAATCTTCGATCGCGTGCACAAGAAGATCCCTTCCAAGCTCTTGCTGATTGGCGACGGGCCCGATCGTTCCCAGGCGGAGTGGCTGGCCGTGCAAAAAGGCATTCACGAGCACGTCCTGTTTCTTGGCAAGCAGGATCAGATTCGCGAAAAACTGGCTATCTCGGACGTGATGTTGATGCCGAGCGAATTGGAATCGTTCGGACTCGCGGCGCTGGAAGGAATGGCCTGCGAAGTCGTCCCGATTGCCACCCGCACCGGAGGTGTGCCGGAGGTGATCGAGCACGGTGTGACCGGATTTATGGCCGACGTCGGCGACGTGGACACCATGGCGCGTTACGCTATCGATCTCCTGGGCAATGAATCCGCTTTACGGGCAATGGGGAAACGCGCGCGCGCCGGCGCCAAGGAAAAATACTGTTCCAGCAAGATCATTCCGCTTTACGAAGACTTTTACCGAAAGGTGCTGGAGCAATCGTCGTAGTCGTCATCAGCTCTTCCGGATTAGGCAGAATGGGCAGCCGCAACCGGATCAGCGTTCCGCCGCCTTCGCGGTTCTCGATCATCATCTTGGCGGTATCTTCATACAGCACTTTCAGGCGTTCCGCGACGTTAGCCATGCCGATGCCGATGCCCCCAAAACCGTCCGGGCGTTCGAGCAATTGCGCTGCCCCCATCCCCACGCCGTCATCTTCCACCTCGACCACAAGCCGAGATTTGATCACGCGGCTGCGCAGCGTAATGCTGCCGCCCTCGACCTTCGGAGCAAGTCCGTGCTTGATGCAGTTTTCGACCAGCGGCTGCAGCAACATGCTGGGTACCATGGCTTCGAGAGACGCCGGATCAAGATCCTTGATGACCTTGAGCTTGTCCCGTCCAAAGCGTACGACTTCAATGTCCAGATAATTGTCGATGAACTCCACTTCCTCGCGCAGCGGAACAAACGAATCCGTACTGTGCAGCAGGCGGCGAAGAATGGTAGCGAGTTTCAGGATCATCTCCCGCGCCGTATCGGGATCGAAGCGCACCAGCGACGAAATGGAATTCAGCGTATTGAACAGGAAGTGCGGGTTGATTTGATTCTGCAACGCCGCCATGCGCGCCTGCAGCAGCAGCCGTTCCTGTTCTTCCAGCTTTATCTGGATGCGGACGCTGTTGAAGATTTTCAGTTCCGTGCCCACCACCATAACCACCGTCAGGTAGATCGCGCTCTCCACCAAATATCCATTCAGAGTTCCTCCGCCGCCCTCCGCCCACAGGCCAGGGCTCTCCAGGCTGAAGATGGAGTTCGGCCAGAAGTGCCAGATCTGCGTCTGCAGGAAGCGCAAGCCCACGATGGTGGCGAAAAAAGTGATCTGCCAATCGAACACGCGCGGCCTCGGCAAATTGCGCCGAATCATGCGATAGAGGGTGAGATCAATGAACGGCGAGAATGACCAGATGTCTTCCTGTTCGGGCGCGAAGCGGCGCAACTGTCCGGCGACAATTCCGGCAAACACATTCAACGGCAAGCTCGCCCACTCGCCATACACGACTGCGGGCAGCGAGATCAGCGCTCCGCCGAGCCCTCCCGACAGGCGCCCGCCGATCACGCCCAGCAGGAGCGCTGTTTCGAGCGACAGGTCGCCGGCGCTGAAACTCTTGACGCTGCATCGTATCCAGACGCCAAGCGCGATCGGGATCGCCATCCAGAACGCCAGATAAATTTTGTGCCGGGGTTCACGCTGCTCACGGAAGATCAGACTCTTGAATTCTTTCGAGCGCACCAGCGCGCTCGACACGGCCGCAGCCACGCCCAGCTTGATCAGGAGGTTGACGAGTATCAGCCGCGGTTCCAGCATCGAATGAACTTGCTCGTGGAGAGCCGGGCGTCCCCGCCCGGCCGCC
>Ga0073928_10009413_pt1 | contig 11912 bp, 13 predicted proteins | sample PaiPotPPA55metaG_FD_76969 | JGI IMG/M metagenome (GOLD analysis project Ga0073928, IMG submission 76969) | Iron sulfur acid spring bacterial and archeal communities from Banff, Canada, to study Microbial Dark Matter (Phase II) - Paint Pots PPA... ...
CACCAGCAGGCGATCGATCACCACTTCGATGGTGTGGTTCTTGCGCTTGTCGAGATTGAGGTCGTCATCGAGGTTCCCGATCTCGCCGTCGACGCGGGCGCGGGTGTAGCCGTGCTTGAGCAGCGTCTCCATCTCTTTTTTGAATTCGCCTTTGCGCCCGCGCACGATGGGCGCGAGAACGATCACGCGGTCCTCAGGAGTCAAGAGCATCACGCGCTGCACAATCTGCTCGGCGGACTGGCGGCTGATAGGGCGTCCGCACCTGGGGCAGTGGGGCACCCCGATGGAGGCGAACAAAAGACGAAGATAGTCGTAGATCTCGGTGATGGTGCCGACGGTCGAGCGCGGGCTACGGCTGGTGGTTTTCTGCTCGATCGAGATGGAGGGGCTAAGTCCATCGATTGCATCGACATCCGGGCGCTCCATCTGGTCGAGAAACTGCCGCGCGTAGGTGGAGAGCGTCTCCACGTAGCGGCGCTGCCCCTCGGCATAGATCGTGTCAAAGGCAAGCGAAGACTTGCCCGAGCCGCTGAGCCCGGTCACCACGGTGAGGGTGTTGCGCGGAATCTCAACGTCGATGTTCTTGAGGTTATGCTGGCGCGCTCCGCGCACCGATATCCTGATAATAGCCATTTGGAGACTGTCTGAAAGTCCGGGCTGGATTGCCCTTCCGTAATGTCGACAGGTCTACAGACTTGTCCGACAGTAGGAGTGCGCAACTCTACTCCGTATCTTATTCGTCACTAGCGGCGGGCGTCAACGCAGGTAGATTGTAGGAGCCGCATAGACGAAAGTTGGGCTGGCGGCATCTGATTACTGTAATTCAATAAGGGTGGTTGACTGTGATTTCGCTCTTCATGCCTCTGATTCTGTGCCTTACCGTAGCCGCTTCGGTCGGCATCGGCGTATTGTCGGCTTACCTGGCGGTCTTCGGCATTCTGGAGGCCTGCGGGCGGGCTGCGGAGCTGCAGCAGCGGCCCTCGGAAGCGCGTCCGCGGCTGGTTCTCGTGCCTACGCAGAACCACGCTGGCGGCGACTAGAACGAGACCGTCTAGAAATCCTCTCATCTCACGGGAATACGCAATCCGTCGATTCCTTGACGCGAACACGGGTGAGCGTCTACGCTAATTATTGATGCGTTTGGCGAGGCCAATGATTCGGGCAGTGCTTGCGGTCGCTGTCGCGACGTACGCTTTCGACTGCGGCGCCGCGACGACGCCAGAACAGGCGATGCAGTGTTGCAATGCAATGCATTGCTCGTCGCACCGTCACCATGGTCAGGATTGCTGCAAGACTATGCCGACGACGCACGGCCCTTTTGTGCAGCTTTCGCCTGGCCACGGCGAGTCCGCTCCGGACATGGTATTCGCAGTTGCACCGGCGTCTGGCGAATGTTTTGAGTTAGATTTCTCTGCCCGGACCCTCGCGGCGCAATGCCACGCCCCACCCCTCTCTTACTTCGCGGCCTCCAGTCCTCTTCGCATCTGATCCGCCCTCGAGTCGTTTCCCGGCTTCGCGCGTTCGTGTGCTTGGAATCGCTGTCTCTGCTGGAGGGAAAAACTCGTGAAATTTCGGAAGACTATTGGGTACGGGAGCGGCCCATGGCTGGCGCTCGTCCTGTTTTGCGTTTCAATCGCTACAGGGCAGGGGCCAGCCCCGGAAACGGCCCCGCCTCTATTTCCGGGCGGCGGATTGATATCCTACAACTCCGTCTTCACTACGCGCGGCCTGACGCAGGAAATGTCTGGCGGCAGCATACCTGTGACAGCCCGTCCTACCTTCTCGCATGAAGCGGACTTCAACTTCACCTGGGGGTTTTTCCACGACTTTGATCTGACTGTCCTCATTCCCGTAATCACAAATCACTTTGACGTGCCGGGCACGCCAGTCGATGGCGGAACTGGCCTTGGCGACGCCATGGTGCTAGTGAAGTACCGTCTCTATCGGCGGGATTCACAGCGAGGAACTACCCAGGCATCGGTCACGCTCGGTCCCAAGCTTTCGACAGGACGCACGGACTTGACCGAGAGAGACGGCATCCGGCTGCCTTCAAGTTTGCAGCCCGGCTCGGGTTCTACCGATTTGTTTCTAGCCGGAAATTGGACTTACACCGGGCTTTTCAACATCAAGCGTCTGGTCGCTGACGAGGATTTCCATTCCCTCTTGCGCTCGCAGGGAACGCAGGCAACGCGCCTTGGCAGTGATCTCGAATCGCGTTTCTGGCTCTCATACCGCCCTTATGAGTCGAAGAACGGGAACCGGGAATGGTTTGTTGGTCCTGTGCTTACCTGGCTGCATTCTGAGGATGAGCGCATCTTGGACGCCAGCCAGAGGGGAAGCGGTGGCGACGTGTTGCTGGCCGGAATCACGACCTACGTGGGCGTGCGCCCTGGACTGCATGTTTGGTTGGGGATGGATTGGGACGCTGCGCACTCGACCGGCGCATCGTTTATGCCTGTGCGGCGTCACATCAGTTTCGGAATCACGCAGCAATTTCGGCTGCACTTTTGAGAAAGGAGGAAACAATGAACACAAAGAGAGTCGCCTTGCTTGTTCTGCTCGGTTCGATGGTTGTCGTGCCTGTGGCTCAAGCGCAAATCAAGCATATTGAAATGCGCGTCGAAGGTATGACGTGAAATTTTTGAGCCTACGGTGTGAAACAACACCTAGGACGCCAGTCTGGCGTTCAAACAGTAGAAGTGAGCTTGCTGGATGGAAAAGTCGATGTCACCCCCAAAGAAGATGGGCAGATTGACCCCGCTCAACTTCTAAAGGCGACCTACGACAGCGGTGTGACCGCTGCGGAAATGGATATGACCGCACGCGGAAAAATTGTGAAGGACTCTTCCGGCAACCTTGCCTTGCAGGTAGAGCCGAATCGGTCATTTGCATTCGCGCCGAATGAATTGTCGAAAGGGCTGGAATCGCTTGCGGGCAGTCAGACGATGGTCACAATTCGTGGCCAGTTGTACAAGAAGCCCGCGGGAAAAAAGAAAGCGGACCTTACGACTCCGTTGACACTGGTGATTCTGGAAGTGCAGAAGAAGGAATAGATGCTGAAAAAACGTCTGTTACTGGTGAGCCTCGCTGCGGTTGTGCTCGCCGGATGCACTCAGCATTCGACGAGCCGGCCTCAGCCCAAACAAGATGTAATCGCAGCAGGTGAGGTTGGTTCACGCCTGCCTGAGTTCTCCGTAAAGGATTTGCAAGGCCGCGAGATTTCCACGGCCGACTTACACGGCAAAGTCGTGCTGATCGATTTTTGGGCCACATGGTGCCAACCATGCAAGAAAGAGATGCCCGGCTATCAGAAGCTCGTAGACCGTTACGGCTCCCGCGGATTCGCAGTAGTCGGATTCAAGCTCGACACCATGAGAGATATGGAAGATCCGCTCCTGTTTGCGAAGAGAATCAGAGTCCGCTATCCGCTGGCGGTCGCTGCTGATGACTTGAAGCAGAAATTTGGCGGCATTGAAGGGATTCCGACAACGATGCTATATGACCGGCGGGGGATACTGCGCAAGAAGGTCATCGGGTTCGAATACACTGATGTCTTTGAGTCGGAGCTAAAGCCACTTCTTTAAGGAGTCAGGCTGCGTATGTCCGTGGATGAGCAGATTGCCTCTCCTGAGGTGTTGCGGCGCGTTATTCGGATTCAGACCCTGACGCTGTTGTGGATGAGTGTGGAAGTCGCCGCTTCGTTGGGGGCAGCTTGGAAGGCCCGCAGTCCAGCACTGCTAGCCTTTGGAGGTGACAGCGCTGTTGAGCTCATCTCGGCCGCGGTAGTGCGGCGCCGTTTTCGTGTTCAAGTGCGGCAAGAGCAGACGGAATCCCGCGCGGCTCGCATTGCCGGGGTCTTACTTCTTGCTTTGGCGGCGTTTGTGGTCGTCGCGTCTGCCGTGACGCTGGTTGGACACGCCGAGCCCAAGCAGAGTTCTCTGGGGATTGCAGTGTTGATTGTCGCCTCAGTGTTCATGCCATGGTTTGCGAAAGAGAAACGGCGGTTGTCTTCGGTAACGGGTAGCGCAGCACTCAGAGCAGATGCGGCTGAGTCAGCACTTTGTGGGTACCTTTCCTTGATCGCTTTGGCGGGATTGGCAGTGAACGCGATTTGGCATGTCGCATGGGCCGATCCGGTTGCCGCGCTCTGCCTGGTTCCTTTCATCGTGTGGGAAGGCTGGGAGGCTGTGGAAGGGTAACGAGGATGTCCCCGACGCATGTTTCGTACTCATAGATATGAATCTCAAGAAGGTCTTGCGCGTGCCATGGCAGGCAACAACAGAATCAACGCTCGGGTGAAAGCACGACAGGCGGGACGGCGGCATTGCGCGGCGAGGATCACCCGGAATGCGCATGGCCCACCGGAAGTGGGAGAGTGGTTCCGCCCGCGCTGACCGGTAGGAGAAGGACCGTGAGGCCACTGGCAACCGCGGGGATTATCGTTCGGTGGAAACTGGCTGTCAAGATGCAGGATTCTGCGGTAGTGTCCTAATTTGCTTTTTGTGTCTTGTCATCATCAGTTTCGTTATAGATGGGGCATGGGTGCCAGTCCCCCCAATCGGAATGAATTGGGTACAAAAGTGTGTCCAGTGATCTTTCCCAAACACATCTCGATACCGGACATCGCCAAAAAAGTATTGAATCCACTCCCCGCCTTTAACATTATCAAACCAAATTTTCTGTTTCCCCGGTTCCATCGGATCGCCGCCCGCTCTAAGCGGGAAATGTTGATTGGGGAATATTGTGCCATGGTTGACAGTAGGCATATCGGCAGGATAAACGATGTCGGAATCTCTCAAAACATAGCCTTTCGGTTTAGTCGTACCCGTGATCCTGCACAAGACCTTCGTGGCCGGAGTTTTTCCACTATCAGTCACAAAGACGGAAGATGTGACAGGATCAGATTCGGTAATGGTGTAGGTATAATCGCCTACACTCAACCAAGCCCTTTGATCTTGCCGAGAGGCAGCGATGCTCGCATCCAGAGATGCTTTGCTCTGCTTATTGCTGGCATCAAGCGCCTTCTGCGCGTTATCAGCAATCCTTCGATCTTGGGCGACCATGTTCTCGGCGGCTTGCCGGATTTTATCGGCAGCGTCAGACATATTCCCCATTTTCTCCGCCTGAGTCTTGGCGGCGACCGCCAAATTGTGAGTATCCACCCCGCCAGTATGCATCTCCCGCCATTGCAAGCAAATGAACAAGGCCGCGAGAGCCGAGAGGAGAACAGCAACCTTCGCCCAGCGCAAAGTTCCGCGCTCAAACCCGCTCATTTCGCGTTCTATCTCTGCGAGTTGATTATCGGTTGTTGGTTGTGCGTTCGGTCGGTTTACTGGTTGGGGTACTTCGGGCGGAAGGGACACTTCGGTTTCCTCCTGCTCTTTGGCGGCTATGCCTTAGTAATCCATGGCGGCTTTAACGCAATACGTGAGCTAGTAAAAACACAAATTGTATCACAAAAACACTTGACAGATTGTCGTTTATGTAATACAGTTAATCTCATGGCAAACGTACTCAGCACCGACAAGCAAACCGCGATAATCGCAGCCTTGGCCGAGGGTTCCAGCATCCGCTCAATTGAGCGCATTACGGGCGTACACCGTGACACGATCATGCGGCTAGGCGTCAAGGTTGGTCAGGGCTGCACGAAAATGATGGATTCCAAGATGCAGGACTTGGACTGCCACTATTTACAGTTCGATGAACTGTGGGGATTTATCGGCAAAAAGGAGCGCCACGTCAGCGTGGACGATAACCCGGAACTTGGCGATGTGTGGACGTTCTGCGCGATAGATTCCGAGACCAAGCTGGTGCCATCATTCAAGGTTGGAAAACGCACCCACGCCACCACCACCGAGTTCGTTCAAGACGTTGCCAGCCGGATGCGGAATCGGGTGCAAGTTTCCAGCGACGCGATGCACCTATACGCTGAAGCCATGGAGCTTGCGTTCGGTGCCGATGTAGATTACGGCCAGTGCGTGAAAGTTTACGTCCACGATTCCGCGCACCACCCGGAGCGGCAATACAGTGCTCCCCACTTCGCATCTGCTGTGCGGAGGCCCATCACTGGCGACCCGGAGATGGAACTGGTTTCCACTAGCCATGGTGAACGCCTGAATGCGACCACGCGCCTCCACATGCGCCGCTTGACCCGCCTCACACTGGCATTCAGCAAGAAACTGGAGAACTTTGAGGCAGCGGTCGGGCTGCACTTCGCCTATTACAACTTTGTGAAGCGTCACAACACGCTGCGCTGCACGCCAGCGATGGCAGCGGGAGTTGAGCGAGACTTCTGAAGCGTGGGCGATCTGGTAGAGGCAGCATCGTGAGCTATATAGAAGAATTGAAAGCGGTCATTCGACACGGGCATCACGTTGAATCAGAGCACGTCGAAAGCGTACCAGTGAAAGAGGTTTTTCAGGGCAAGACAGTGTGGGATGGGGTTGTCGAAGTGTTTGATCTAAAGAACCACCCGACAGCGTCTAGAATTTATGCATGGTCATACGAGACAGATGATCCTAACGAGTCAACCCATCACGTCACAGTTTTGCACGCGCATCCGGTCAAATCAGCAGAGGACGCGGTAAGAGCTTTCATCATCCAGGAGTCGAGAATTGCCACAGAAGAAAGCTAAAATCGGGCGTCCTAAGTTGCCGAAGGGAACGAACAAGGGCAGGATCGTGCCAGTACGCTTCACGGCGGACGATCTAAAGGCTATCGCAGTACGTGCCAAAGCAGCAGATCAGAACGTCTCAGAGTGGATTCGGAGCGCGATTCACGCAGCCATCCAATAAAAATGAACCCGCCGATATTTTGACGGGTTCCGTGGTAGAGTTCCAAATCTGAGGCGCTACTTTTTCTTGGGTGGGTGGATATAAACGTGCTCCCGCTCCCAAGTTGCGGGGTCTTTGCGCTCCGCCTGCTGGCGAGTAATGAACTCGCCATTTTTGGAGTCGCGGTAAACTACTTTGGTATCGTTCTTAGCCATTTGGTTCCTCATTCTGTGGGCCTCGCGCCCACTTGGACTGAATGGTTAATAAACCTCTCCGGCTTTGGTGCCAGTACACCTTGGCCGGAGAGGACTTACCTGCATCTCCCAATACGGGAGCAGGAGTTCGCAGAATGAACTTGACAGGGGGATAAAACGCGGTAGGATAAGGGCAGGTTTGCGCTGACACTACCGCTAATAGTGTCCTCGGCCCGCTACCCGGCACAGGTTGCGGGTCGTTCTGTCTCTGCCATTCTCCCGCTGTTCGCCTAGCAAAGCAAGGACTTTTTTCTCTAGTACGCAATCTAGCCGCCATTGCAGCGGCCACATAACAGCAAATTAGGACACTACCGATTCTGCACAGCGCACGCGTGGGGGCGTGGAATGAACGCTTTCAATGAATGATCAACGGCCCTTACGCTCAAGCTGAGCGATGTGGCGCTTTGCAGCTGTGAATCAGTATCCCCACAGTCACGCGGTGCGCCTGGTGGCGATGCGGAGAGTTGCTTGATCGATTGAGGCAGGCCGTCGCCCTCTACTTGGATTGAACTTCGATTGCCTCCCCAAGATTGATTGGCCTGGTGCCTTGATTGCCCACTTCAACCTTCTGTCCCTTCTTCAGGTAGGCTCCAATCACGCCGGGCTTTGACCAATCCAACTCCCATCCGTCCTCGATCGCCAGCAGGGTATAGGAGCCCGGCATCACGCCATGCAACACAAAAGTCCCGTCTAAATCGCTTTGGTCACGACGGAACAGGTCACGGTTCACTGCCGGATCTCTCGGCGCCAAAACCACCATGGCTCCGGCGAAGGCCTTGCCTGCCTTCTTGGCGATTCCTTGCACTTCCACGTTCCCGCCCACGAGAGTAAGTGAAACCGAAGGCGATGAGCCTGCCGCCACGGTTAGCGAGTGACCTGAGGCCTCGGCCCCTTCGGCTGAAATGTGGGCGATTGAATAGGGCTTTCCGCCCCACACCACGACTTCAAAGCGGCCGACCGGGATCTGTTGAGTTCCGCTGTTCCCTTGGCATCGAGTTGAGAGGTCGCAATCATTCTGCCTCCGGAGCGCAAACCAACCGCAAGGCGCGGTGGGAGTGTGGGTTCTTCTGGAATCTGTATTGAGACTTTGACGCTACTGAAAGCGTCGCTCCTGGATAAGTCAATCTCCTCTCCATCTTTGGTGATTTCGACGCCGCTCATCTGCAGGCCCTGGCCTGGTCCGACAAGACGGACGTCGTAGCGGCCAGCGGGAATACCTGTGACTTCCACCAGTCCCGGAGAAACGCCGCGAGTCGCATCGGTCTGGAAATGGGTGTAGCCCTCAAAGGCGCGCTGCCCAAACTGGGGAACAGGAAAACCGTTGTTCCCGGGGTCGGGCACACGAAACAGCAGGCGCAGAGACGGAACCGGATTGAGGTGGAGATCCGCCTGCACTCGCTCGCCGCCGCGGATCGGAATGGGCAGCGCACTGTCCACGTCGGTGACATCCGGGTAGTAGGTGACAGGATAGGCGACGTCGAGGGATCGATCGAGGGGTGGTGTAGTCTCGGCTTGGCCCTGGGCCTCCACTCGATCCAAATCTGAATGAGGATGAACGGCGTACCAAGGTTTGCCGTTTGCCGACAGGAAATAGATTCCGGGCCTCAGCGGAGTCATCTCATACTCTCCCAGATCGTTTGTCTGAGCGGAGTTGGACTGGCGGATTTGGTCGACGCCTGAACTGTGGTCGTCGTAGTACAACATGACCGTGGCGTGGCGAACCGGGTCGCCAACTTCGTCGAGGACCTTGCCCGCGATTACTGCATCGGGAGCGAGCTGAAGCACCAGGTTTTCCGTGTCGAGTCCGGCGCCGGTCACAATCGCTGTGGAATACTGATCATGCTGATCATAGCCAGCCGTGATAAATCCGCGCTTGGCGGCAGTCAGCGAGTACTTTGCTGCGGGTAGCCCGGTGAACTCATATTTGCCGTCTTCCGAAGCGATTATGGACTGAAACTTCTGCGGGTCCTTCTCGGCTCTGATCGTCACTCGCGCCCGGGCCAGAGGATGCCGGTCGGTTTTGCTCACGACGGTTCCGGAGATTGTGTAGCCTCCCTCACGAATCTGTGCCGAAGGGACGTTTGCATTCTGCGGCGCGGCCTGCGCTTGCGATCCATACAGAGAAAGAAACAGCGCCATCTGGAAGAACAGCCAGCACGAGCGGATCGAATTTGATCGCGCGGCCATGTTTCTCTAAGCTTTACTCCTATTCCGCCCGGGAAATAACCTCCAATTGCAGGCTCACCTTTTGACCGCGGGAGAAGTGGACGACCCGACCTTTGGTTTCATAAACCTTCATCGCATCCGCGTCGCGATAGGGAAGATCGCGCTGCGGATTCTTGAAGGCCAGCACACGATAATTGCCGGGCGTCACCATCCGATAGGCGAATGCTCCTTCGCGAGATGCAGAGATCTCCAGAAACTGCCCGGAGCTTTCGGGTGAAGGAACACAATATACGTAACCTGACGGCGACCGGCGACCGGAGTCGACAGGGCTGTTGGGAGCCGCCGAACCGAACGGTGCGCCAGACGACGTGCCGGACGATATGCCGAGCAGGGTGCCTTCGATTTCGGCACTATCGTCGCGCAGGGTGATGTCGATCTCGGTACTCGCGCCCGGCACCACAACCAAAGGTTCGCGGAGCAAATCCACTCCGCCCATGGTTGCGGACGCGACATACCCACGCTGCGCATGGATTCGTAACCAGTATCGTCCGGGGGCAAGGTTTTCAAGCACCATGGAATTGTCATTCGGCCCCGTGGGCTCGCGCAGGGATCCATCTCGACGCTGCGCGAAGTCATCCGCATTCTCAGCCCGAAGATCTAAATCGAGCCGGAGCTTGGGCGTGGAAAATGTTTTGCCTCGGCTGTTCCAGGTGCCTGTGGCGTTCCACTCGGCGGCAGTGAATTCTTCCTTAACATTCACCGGAATCGAAATGTTTGGAGCGAAAACCATGCCAGCGCCTTCCGCTGGCCCGCCAGCCACTGCTAGGTTAACGGCGCCGGTAGCAGAGGAATTTTGTCCGAAGATTTCCGCTTCTACCAGATATTTTCCATTCGGCAGCTGTCCCTCTATCGTCTGCTTTTCCCTGTTATAGCCGAGCGAGTAGCCAGGGCTGCGCTGGCCTTGCGGCGATACAGAGATGTTTGGGCCGAAATTCGGCTCGGGAATGACGACCGGAATCTTTACCGAATAGTAGGGCTGGCCAACAAGAGAGATATTCGCATGAAAAGTTTGCCCGGCCGTGAGCTGAATGGCGGAGGCCGAAACAAAATCGCCGGCGCCTGGGTAATACACCGGCGGAAAACCGTAGGGCTGGCCGCCCGGAACCATGGTTTCCGCATCCATCCACTCATGCGTCACCAGCTTGTAGGCTCCGGGGAGAAGTTCGGCGAAACGGAACTCGCCATTCGAGTTGGTGCGCTCTACGTTCCTCGGCACCCAGCGCGGCATGCCTTCCGTTACCTGACGCGAGAATATCTGCACCGTAACGCCAGTGGCGGGCTCGGTGGCCGAAAAAGTGATTCGCCCCTGGATGACTCCCTCGGGCAATAGAGAAATCGCGACCTCGGTACCCGGCGATACTTCGACCTGCGCTCTCGCACCAGGATCATCCAGAAACCCTGGTTTGCGCGCTGTAAGCCAAGCAAAGCTGCCGGCGGCTGACAGGCCGCCGGGCAGGGCGAATTCGAAATGCCCCTCGCTATCGGTCAGGGTTGCGTAGCGGTTGTCGGTAGAGAAGACCAGAGCACGGCCAATGGGATTGTGGGTAATTGCGTTCGTGACTGTGCCGTGAACAATCTGGTGCTGGTTATCAAGGGCTTCAGTCTGCGCAGCAGCCTGCCATACAGAGAGGGGAACAACCGACAGCATGACGAACAAACTAAATAGCCTGTGTCGAATCAGCCGATAAGCACGGGCCCACCGAAGCACGCGTTGCATCCAGAGACCTCCGGCGGTTCGTAGGAAAATCACAGCTGCCCCAAGCTCCCCGTAAGGTGGCTGATTCCCGGCGATTGACGGGATCAGTTTAGCTTCTTTCCAGCCCGAACCGTCAATCACCGTTTCGAGCGCGCCGGCCGCGACCGCGTGTTAGCATTTTTCTGGTAGTTCTCCGGCGGGACGCACATGGCTCACACTCGCAACATCCCGATTTCACTGCTTGCTACGATGCTGCTGGGTGCGGTTCTGGCTGCCTCCGCTCCTGCGTCGGAGCAGTCACCCTGGCTCGAAATCCGCTCCACGCACTACACCGTCATTACCGATGCTGGGGAAAAGAAGGGCAAGGAAGTCGCGCTGCGATTCGAACAGATGCGGGCCGTCTTCGCGAGCCTGTTGATGAGAGACCGCCTCCACGAGCCCGTGCCGCTGACCATTCTTGCCTTCAGGAACGACAAGAGCTACTACCAGAGCGCGCCGCTGCGCCAGGGCCAGCCCATCGACGTTCCCGGCTTTTTTCTTCCCGGCGAAGACCAGAACTTCATCGTGCTGAACCTATTTGAGGAAGAATCGTGGCGCGCCATCGCCCATGATTTCGCACACCTGCTGTTGAACTACAACTATCCTCCGGCGGCGGGATGGTTCGACGAAGGCCTGGCCGAATACTTCAGCTCGATCCGCCTGGATGACAAGAAGTACGAAATCGGCGGCGACCCTGAACTGCGTTCCGCCATCACCCAGGACCTGCCGCAGAACCAGCGGGAAGGGCACAATCCGGCGAAGTCGCTCACCGAGCTTCTGGGTGGCCAGGTCTGGCTGGCCCTGCCCGACCTGCTCACCATGAAGCATGACACGTCAAGCTACATCGAGGGCACGCACCACACGCTGTTTTACGCCCAGTCGTGGATGGTGATGCACTACCTGCTGCACGAGAAAAAACTGCCG